>ENA-ORCW01000228-ORCW01000228.1-marine-metagenome-genome-assembly--contig:-NODE-228-length-54100-cov-7.834645_pt1 | contig 54100 bp, 45 predicted proteins | sample MGYA00237784_ERZ508517 | MGnify/ENA primary metagenome ERZ508517 (study PRJEB26187, sample SAMN06268979) | marine metagenome | isolation source: Tt ae E1 feedstock associated aerobic enrichment on...
ACGCATAGAAAACTCCTTACTTTTAGTTTAATAGAATTTTCTACTAATAACTGCTGCTAAATTTTGGGGGGATTACAGAATCAATTCTAGCTTGTTAACTTCGATTCTTGTTTACATCAAATAATGTTTTTAAGATTTCGCAATAGATATATCGTACCTTAAAGCAGAAACCAGTTCTTTGGAGCGAGCTAAAAATTCTGATGGGGTGATATCTTTTTCGTCAATTTGATGCTCAAGCCTTTCAAGTTCTTGTTGAAAAACTTCAATTGCAGAATTTAAGGCAACCGCTTTATATGTTTTATTTACTCCTGCTAAATCATCAAAAACTAGATTTATATAAGTATCTAAAGAGTATAAATTTGAATGGCCTGCCAACTGTTGCAACAGTGTTTTGTACCTCTCAGTGTTTATCAAAAATTTTCTAAATTCATCCTTGGAATAATCTTCGTTGTGCTCAAGAAGCATCTCTTTTAATTTGTTGGTTATAAAGGCATGCCTGAATAAGTGAGGGTGTATTCGTTCATCTAATCCTGCTAGTTGAGCCCAATCTGAAACTATGCTTGAAATAGAATCAACCTTAAGTGGTTGCCCAGTTGTCAGTGATATTAATATGTATTTATGATCTTGTTCGGTTGTAATGCTTTTTTTCTTTAAAATTCTCTTTCGATCTTTTCGAATATATCTTTTTAGTTCCTCGATTAGTATTAATGGCACAGGAATTTTCCGGTAACTATTTTTATTCTTCTGTTTTCGGGTTATTACTCTAAGAGTTGTAGTTTCACCATTTGCGCTGGCATAAGCTTCTTCAACATCATTAATAGTGATATTTGCTACTTCACTTCTCCGCCCCCCGGTTTGCTCCAAGAGTTGGAATATTAAAGAATCTCGTTTAGCTTTTTCTTTACTTTGTTTCGGAAGACTTGACCAAATTTGTTTTGTGCCCGATTCTGAAACAGGCATTCTTTTTTTAAAAGAATTAGGGCTAGGAAATGACGAGTGTCTCTTTATAAACTTGTAACTTTCGACACGATGATGTACCTGTTTTATTTTAGTTTCTTCGATTCGAATTTGGTTTCGTTTGTCTTCGCCAATAAAATCGGTTAAATCATGGAAGCCCTGAATAAATTCCAAGAAGTCTATACATTGGCGGCCAATATCAATTACTCTATTATCTTGGCGAACTCTTTCTTCGTCTTTCTTTTCAGCTAGCAAGCCATTAATAAACAGGGTGAACCATTGATCGCTTAAGTCAGTTAAAGCAATTTTTTGCGCCCAACAAAAATTCAGTAAATGAACAATTTTAAAAGCACAAGTTCTAGCAGAACCACCTCTAGTTAACATTGATAGAGATTTGGTTCGTAATTTATCTGCGACATAAATATTAGCTTCATAGCATGCTCTACCATCTGGATAAGTAAAGAAGGGGAGTCCATCGGCATTTAACATCTCTAATTTAAAATCAACTGGAGAGTAGTAATCCCATAATTCAAGCTGCTCAATAGTTTCGATTTTAACTTTCACTTGATTTGCTCTTTTTGTGCTTGTTAATCAAATTTAACACGTCATTAGCTAGCTCTTTTGGAATCTCCATTACTTCGTTTTCAGTCTGAAAATTTAGAAGTGACAGTTTAGCTGTAATCGATTCATTTAATCTTTGGTATTCGACTTTTCTATTGATTGAGCTGAATGCCATTGTTTTCAATGAGGCTCTTAGGTTACAAATCAAAACACTGAGTAGAATATTATCTTTTTGAAGTGAGTTTACTTGCATCTCCAACTGCTTGGTTTTATTTATGTAGTGCTGCCGGGTGCCAATAGATGGTTTGTTTTTTTCAGTTTTTCGTTTAGTGGTTAGTTTTTCTAAGGCATTTATTCTTTGTCTATCAAATGCTGAAAAACCGCCAGGTACTATTTTTTCGGCATTGCTTTTAAATGTGTTTAAGCTACATCCAGTTATTTTTAGTTTTTCATCAGCAAACTTGGCTAAAGACGACTGTGAAGCTAATGCATTTAATACATCTGAATTATTTATGTATTCAGTTGGCTTTTTAATGATTTTTTCCAATAGCTCTAGCTTGCTAGTAATCGATTTTTGGTTAATTAATTTTTTCATAATGTTAGTTGTCGAGAACTCTCAGGACTAATGTAAAGTCTTCGGTTACTGTGCCATTGGAGTTAGTAATAGTGAAAAACTCCGGCTCAAGTGATATTAATTTATTATTCAATAAATCTAATACTCGTTTTTCATTTAATGACTCGTCACCAATTTTTGACATTTCGGGAATTGTTTGTGAAGCAGTTTCGTAATCTTCGTAAGCCTCTCCATGCAAGAGTATCTCCGCATCATCTGCGCCATATTCTTTTTTTAGTAAAGCTATGAGGGCTGAGTAGTTTTCTACGGTTTTTTGCGCATGTTTGCTTACCAGAACAGTTGCTTTAACACCATTCATCACTTCGCCGGGTATACTTTCAGTTATGTAGTTATATAGGTGTCTAATATCTGTATGACCTAAAAACTCTCGCAAGGTATCAAGTCCATCAAAGCTCTTTGACCAGAAAAAAATGAGCGCGAAAAAGCGTCTCAGTTGGTGCTGACGAATGTAGTAACGGCATTCTTCACCCTCATAGAACATGACTGGGGTTTCAAAATAATCACAAAATAAATCAAGGTCTCTATTATAGTTAGGTAGACTATTAATATTTAATTTAAATGTTTTTCTGTCAAAATTATTAAACAGTCCGATTGATTTTGTTTTGTCGATTCCACTATTTTCCAGCTCTAACTTAATCACTTTTTTATTAAACTGTTCTAACGTCCAAATGAATTTGGCAAGTTTATGAGGTATCGGTCGCTTAATTCTATCCCGAGTAGCAACTTTGCCTGAAATACCACTTTTTCGATTATCAAACCAAAGATAAAAATGAGTATTTAGATGTTTGTTAGGATCTTTGTTGGGATAAAGATTTCCGTATGGTAGTAGATTAATTAATTCACTAGATCTACGGGCCATAAGAGCGCCTATTAGTACTTTTATGCTTCCCAGCAATACAGAGTAACATTCTAATAAACCTAAATTTTGCCTTAATTGCTCCGGATAATTCGACTCGGCAATATTTACATTAGATTTTACGACTCCCATCTTAATAGTTTGGTCAGCTAGCACATGCTCTGGAAGGTTTTGCTTATAGATATATAACTCAGTTGTACTTGTCTGCTTTTTGTTTTCGTAAACGCCGACTATCACATGCTCAGTGGGTTTATGCTTAAGCATTTGATAAACCGACTCAAGTAAATGGTTGAAATTTTTAATTGAATATTCAAATCCATTTTTTATACAGTCGAAAACTAGCTGTGGAGGTAATGTGATAAATCTTCCAATATTCTGCTTTGCTAACGGCCTTTCTATAGATTTACTCGTTAGTGTTTTGAAACTGGTAATATTTATGTTTGGCGCATCATCCAGCTCTTGTAATAAAGTAACTGATTTTATGGATTTTAAAGCAATTAAAATTTCTTGAATCGAATTGCTTCCAGATATATTGGGTAAGAGCTGATACTCTCGCCCATTGAAACTGGTGTCGAAAACACCCAGCTCTTCGGGGATTTTTAACTGAACATTGCAAAACAATAAATTTGAGCCAAAAATGTAGTCCCTTAACTTATTGCGATTTATATTAGCTTTGTATCGATCATAGAGCCCATTTTTATAAGAGAAAACGACCAAAGATTTTTGTTGGTTTTCACTAATATTGTAGGCTTTATTAAACGGCTTAGGGATTAAATTGATGTCTGGAAAATTTAGTTGAAATTCAGCTAGATCTTTTTCGCTAATTTCTTTTTCTGCGCGAATTGCTAGTTTTTGTAAATGCGTATTGAATTTATAGATAGCATTAACACCTCCAGTTGAAAGCGTTTTTAGGTAGCTTTTAACAATATCTTCATTTATTGCGTTAATGCCTAAGCTCGATAGCTGAATCCTATCTGCATTTATGAGTAAATAATCCAAGAATATTGCTAAAGCTCTCACATACCTGTGCTGTGTCTTGGCTGCAAATAAAGAAGTGTTTATTACTCTTGGATGTAGACAAGATAGTATCCAAAATTTAAATCCTGACAATAAATTATGATTTTCTGCTGACGTTAGCAGTGAATTGGCGTTTCCAAATTTTATTTCAAAGTTGATGGAAAACTTTACCTTGTTGCCTGCGTCAGTGAACTCCATTTCCCAATACGTATCTTTAAAATCAGACTTTAGCCAATCTGGCTCACTTGGCTCATTGTAAGACGTTAATATTGATTGATTTAATTCGGCTAATAAATCAAAATTCCTTGAGTTAAGAGCGGTATTTAAAACTTGTTTGAGCTCAGCATTAGAGAGATCATTAAGATCTTTAATTTCAGACTCTAAACTAGTAATTAGCTCTAACGACATATAATTAAATCCTTTATATGGTTGAGATCTAATGGGTTAGTTTTCGCCACTTGGTACAAGTGTATAATGTCATCATTTATTCTGAATAATCTTTGTTCTTGATCTTTAAGATGATTTTCAATCATGCTGATGAGATTTTTTCCTGTTTTGTAAAGTATTTCGCCGGTTTTACTAATGAGTTCAAAGGCTTTAGCTGATTCGATTACACTAATGACGCCTAAATAAATTTGAAATTGTGGAACTGATACGGTTAGTACAACGGACTCTAGTGTTTCTTGTTGCTCTGGAGCTACTGGTACAGATTTGAAAGATGCTTTTTCACCGAGTCGTTTTAATTGTTCTGGTAATTCACCCAGTGCATGTTCTTGGATAAATGCTTCTAAGTACTCTTCATTAATATCTACCGCATCAAGCAAGTATTCGGAATTTTTCATCGCTTCAATAATAATTGCATTTTGGAATATCCGTATCCAACGTTCAGTAAAGAACTCGTACAGAGGTTTGGGTAAGTATCTTTTAATTAAGTCGGTATTAGGCGTGTCATGACCAAGCGCTTCTGTAAAAGCTGTTGTGGATTTGGTATTTAAATATACAATCACACCAGCGCTAGTGCGGGCATTTCTTAAAGTGGTATTGTTAATTAATTCTTGAACACTTTTTAGATCTTGAATATGTGGGGACTTCATTAAATATGCTTTTCTCCAACTCTCCCCATCTCTGCCACTGATTTCGGTAATACCTTTAGGGTATCGTTTTGGCAAAGTTCCAAGGTTCCTTGCTCTTAGTAACATAAATCGCCAGTCGGAATTTTTGTTATTCTTTAAGGTAGTTCGAGCGTGTGAAGTGAGTTTCACTATGTCTTCACATATTTTTTTTGATGTATCGTTTAATTTTATGATTTGTTGAGACTTTGCCACACCTTTTCTTTTTTTCGTAATTTCCATAACATGGCCGTCACCGGAAGGTCTGAATCCGGTTAATTTACCGTTTTTATCATAAAGCTCCCACTCAGCAAGCGGTGCAGGGGTTATTATGGGGTGCTCTAATACTAAACGCAGTAAAAATGGATACAGAAGTTCTTCCGTAGGGATATTGAGAGCAGCTTTTAATGAATGACTTTCTGAATGAAAGCCAAAAAACTTTGCCATATCGCCGCCGGACTTATTTGAGATCTGATACCCACATGTGTAAAACGTAGCGACAACATTTTCAAAGTTATGCTTTCCCATTGGTAAAGTGCTCCTAGTCGTAAACTTTTTTACTTTGCCAATCGAAGCTAGCTGTGAGTTTTGCTCGTGTACTACCATTGTTTTTTGAATGAGGCTATCGCAAACAAATTTCAAATGCTCTACGTCTGCTTGAATTTTACTCATTATCAGTTCCATTGCTTTTGAATCTGGAAGCGACAAAGGTATATTGGTTAATAGTCGTTCTTTGAAACTTTTTGAGAAATTATTGCCTATAGCATGTTTGCTTACACCTGATTTAAACACCGGCGTTTCTATTTCAAATAAGGGTTCGTCAAACCAACCTGTGACATCAACAAAGCATTGATTAAAATAATAAACAATATTCCGCCAATGGCTGGTTACGAACGTATTGATATCATTATTATCTGCTTTTGCAGATAGGACTAAATAATTGAATGCATTCTGCATTGATTTTGATTGTTTAGAAAAACTCATTGCATCAAACAAAATCTCTTCCGTTGGATACATTGCGCAAAATAAATTAAATAATTTTACAAGATTAGATCTGGCAACTGAGCCAGTTTGGCTGCTAAGTTTTCGAAGGAGTTGAGAAATCTGATTATGAAATCTCTTAGTAAAGTCCCTGCCATATGTATCGTGTATTTGAGCTAAATAAACATCACTGGTATTGCCCTCTTTATCAGTTACCCGCCAGCCGTAGTAGTAATCTAGTGTGTGTTTGTTAATTTCAATTTGAGCAAATAGATTAATGCAATCCTCGATTTCGGGAGTAATCCAATTGCCATTTCCTCTAGGATCTTTAATCAATATTTTATTGAAGGCAAATGAATGTGCAGATGCTATTTTTTTTAATAATGCTTGAGAGGATCGAATTACAAGGTCTTTTGATCTCTCAACGTGTGTAATTACAAAACCAATAAATCGTCTATTGAACTCTTCTAATTTGTCAGCTGAATTAATCGTTTTTATAAAATCTGATGCACTCGTTTCTGTAATATGCAAATAGATAGCGTAGTAATTCATAATTAGATCATTTTGATTTGCATGACACTCACCTGACTCAGGAAGATACTGCTTTATTATTTCTGGCTGCCTTTCAGGAAGAGAAGGATAGTGCTTCAGATTTTTACCTAAAATCATTTAAACGATTCCAAATTACGATTAATTTTAATATTAGTTTTAAATTGATAGTTGTCAATTGATAATTATCCTTAAATTTATTGTTAGTTATTTGATTTTATAGGTTATTTTTAATTTTTTGATAACTTTTTAATTCTGGGAAAGATGTCCACAGTTGGATACGGGGATTTTAGTCCACAAACGATAATGGGCAGAACCTGGGTCTGGCTTTTTCAAATTCCGATGGGACTTGCGCTGTTTGGAGCCTTGTTAGGTAAAGCCGGTCAAAGTTTAACTTTATATTTTAAACGGTCAATTATGGGCAAAAAAGATTTTAGTCATTATACACACCATATTTTATTAATCGGTTATCACGATAAAATTACTGACGATATGGTGAATCATATTCTTGCAGATAAACACAGAGAAGGTAGACGCATTATTTTGTGTGATTTGGAACAAGCCGAGCATCCGCTTTTAAATCATGCGGACTGGGTTGATTATGCCAAATTAAGTTCATTTACCTCAGATGAAGAATTAAAGCGAGTGGCTTTCGATTCCGCTGACAGAATCATCATTCATGGTAAAACGGATGACCAGACACTGACTTGTGCATTAAAGCTATCACCCGGAGTCAGTTCAAACTGTCATATTACGGCTTGGTTTGATGATGAATCTAAAGTCGATTTATTACGCAGCCATTGTCCCAATATTGAGTGCAGCTCTTCTAAAATTGCCGAGGTATTGGTGCGCTCAATGCAGGATCCAGGCGCCAGCCGGGTTCATGAGCAATTATTATCTAGTTTGTCAGGAGATACCCAGTATTGTATTCAGGTGCCATCCAGTCTGAAACAGGCTTTGCCGTTTAAACTTTTATTTGAACAGTTTAAACAACTGCACGACGCGACTATTTTAGCGGTTGCTAAAGAGAAAAACGGCAACGCATTGGAGGTTAATCCACCGCTGGAAACTCAGGTTTCCCCGGGAGATTATTTACATTATATCGGTAATTTCAGAATTAAAGATAATGAGATTGACTGGACTCAGTTAGGCTAAATTACCCTGTTTTTGCTTCAGCTAATACAGTAAAGCATTAAGCCCATCTTTGATATGGGCTTAATGTTCCGCTTTATTCTTCGTCATCTAAAGATAAAGGTTCGGGTGATAATACGATACCCGTGGTATCGGCATAGACATAATCTTCTGGCAAAAAGGTGACACCGGCAAAGTTGACGGCAACATCTATTTCACCGATTTCTTCATCGTCTGCACCAACTGGTATGGATGCCAAGGCTTGAATACCAAGATCAATTTCTTCCAGTTCATCCACGTCCCGCACGGCACCGTAACAAATAATACCTTCCCAATTATTGGCTGCAGCGGTTTCGGCAATTTCTGCATCGATGAGTGCTCTGCGTAATGAGCCACCGCCATCAATTAACAAAACTCTACCGCTACCGTCTTCTTCGACTATATTGCTGATCAGGCCATTGTGCTCAAAACATTTTACAGTTCGAATACTGCCATAAAATGTATCTATGCCACCATAGCTACTGAGCATTGGCTCTGCCACATCGACCATATCAGTATAGGTATCGCATAAGATTGAGGTTGTGAATTCCATATTTGCTGCCTTTTGTCATTTTAATAGCCTCATTATAAACACCTGACAGAGTTAAAGCCAAGGGTTTAGCGTTGTCATATACTTGTCCTATTTGATTCAAGTTTTCGTCATATTTAGGTTCTACTATATTTACTGTTAAATAGGCGTTAATTAGGCAAAAAATGAATTTAATTACTGCAAAAGATCAACAATTATTCGGCTGGATATTTGGGTGTACTCAAAACCGGGATATTCGCTGGATCCGTCTAATCTCCAGAACCGGAGACGGCCATTTTTATATTTTACTGGCCTTATTTCTAGCGGTTATTGAGCAGCAGGGCTTTTGGTTTTTGGTTGTCGGACTGATTGCCTTCATGTTTGAGCTGCCGTCTTATTTTGTCTTAAAAAAAGCCTTTAAGCGCTCAAGACCTTGTGACTTATTAGTTTCAGCCCATATTCAGCCCAGTGATAAATTTAGCTTGCCATCCGGTCACACGGCAGCTGCGTTTTTAATGGCGACACTGATTGCACATTTTTACCCTGGATTTGCTTTAATTGCTTACACTTGGGCTAGTTTAATTGGTCTTTCCAGAGTTCTGTTAGGGGTTCATTTTCCAACCGACATAATTGCGGGTGCATCGCTTGGTATTGTTAGCGCCTGGATTAGTTTAAATTTGGTACTTTAAATATATGAAAATTCTCTATGGTGTACAGGGGACGGGCAACGGCCATATTAGTCGGGCCCGAATTATGGCTAAACGTTTTAATGAACTGAATATAGATGTTGATTTTATTTTTTCGGGCCGGCCAGCGGATAAATTTTTTGATATGGAAGTATTTGGTGATTATAAAGTCTTTCAAGGCATGTCTTTTTGTTACAAAGACGGGCAGGTGGATATTATTGCAACGTTAAAACAATTGCAGTTTTCACAGCTCAGAGCAGACATCAAGTCTCTGGACTTATCCAAATATGATGTAGTTTTGAATGACTTTGAACCCATTACCGCCTGGGCGGCTAAAAAACAGAATAAACCCAGTATCAGCATTTCTCATCAAGCTGCTTTTTTGCAGGATATACCCACACAAGGCGCAAAATGGTCGGATAGAAAAATCCTAAAATATTTTGCACCTTGCGAATTTAATTTAGGGGTTCACTGGTATCACTTTGGCGCTAACATTATTCCGCCTTTTATTGATTCAGCTGGGTCGCTTAATGCGGTTGATAATAAAATTCTGGTGTATTTGCCGTTTGAATCTATCCAGCAAATAAAACTCTTACTGGCCGATTTTTGTGATTTTGAGTTTTATTGCTATCACCCTGATATTGAAGAAAACTCGGATGAAGAACATATTCATTTACGTAAATTGAGCAAAACCGGATTTAAAACCGATTTAACCCAATGCAGCGGAATTATCGCCAACGCCGGATTTGAATTATCGAGTGAAGCCTTATGTTTTGGTAAGCGGATTTTACTGAAACCTTTAACAGGCCAGTTTGAGCAGGCAAGCAATGCCTACACACTTGAAATGCTGGGTCTGGCGAATGTGATGAATCGGCTGGATTTTGAGGCTGTTGAACAATGGCTTGAGCAAAGTCGGGCAGGACAAGTGATCTTCCCTGATAATCCTCAGCCTTTAATTAACTGGATTTTAGCTGGTGACTATCAGAATACTTCAGCTTTATTGGCCGAGTTATGGCAACAAGTATCGTTTCCGGAACCGGTTAAGCGGATTTTAGAACGAGATATTGCGGCATAAAGTTAAAATCTAACCGCCTGAACTATTTTAGCTATAATTAAGAGATCTTTTTTGTCAGTTCCCGGGTATAACCTTTATGCGTTATCTTTTTGTGTGATATACAAATTTTATCTGACAGTGAGATTATGCAAAGCTGGAATGATTGCTGACCGGTTATGTCTAAATAATAAATGAATTGAGAAGGTAGGTCATGAAAACCTTAGTGATAGGGGCGGGTATGGCTGGTGCGGCTTGTGCAGAAACCTTGCTTAAAGCCGGACATGAAATTAAAGTCTTTGATCAGGCGCCGAGAATCGGAGGCCGTTTATTTACGCTTAAATTACCCTGGGCAGATATTGATGTGGGCGCACAGTATTTTACAGTGCGCGATGAGCTATTCCAAAAGCAGGTGGATAACTGGCATCTGGAGGGCATAGTTCAAAGATGGCTGCCACAACCTTGGCTCACAGATAACTATAGTTGTCACCCTTCACCGGACCACCAAACCCGGTACATTGGATTTAAAAGTGCTCAGGCTCCGGTTGAAGCCTTATTAAATCAAGTGCCTGTTTATTTACAGCAAACCGTTGAAAAAATAAAATTTAAGAATAATCACTGGTATGTTGAGTTAGGCAATCATGCTCAGGCGGGTCCTTTTGATTTGGTTGTGCTAGCGATGCCAATGCCCCAAGCCAGAATCTTATTCGATGAGTCTGTACTAGAAAAATTCGATTTGCCGGAAATCGAAGTGAAAGCCACTCAGGCACTGGCAATACAGCTTGATAAACCGATAGACACTGAACTTAAATGGTCGTTTGTTAAAAACCGGGCGATTGACTGGCTAGGTTTAAACAATGCTAAACCCAACCGGCATGCCGAGGCGCAAACCTGGTTAATGCACTTTACTGATGGTGCAACTGAAATGTATAAATACAACGGAGATGCGAGCTTTGTTAAGCTGGGTTTATTGCAATTAAAACAAATTTTTTCTCAATCTGACGTAGGCGAGTGTATTCATCATTATAGTTACCATCATCCGTTTGCGCGTGTATGCAGTAAAAATACTCAGCAAAGTTATTATTGGAAAAAAGAGCTTGGCATTGGTTTTTGTGGCGACTGGTGTCATTCGGGGCGGGTGGAAGGTGCCTACTTAAGCGGGCGTCATCTGGCTCAAGCAATTCTTGAAATACATTAGTTGAGTATATTCATATAAGAAAAAAGGCTGTTGATTGTTAATATACCGCTTTGCAGGCAATTGAATTTGCTCTAAAATGTCAGTGAAGGATTTAAATGCATTATCTTGGTGCGTTATACACTTCACTTGATCTGAATTCTTTCAAATCAAGTAGAAATGCTAGTCAATATTTAGTGAAGCGGTCAGATATTGTTCAACAGTTTTAATTGTGGCTTTATGTATTCACTGATTTCGTCACGGAGTTTTAAAAAACCAGGGAATGACACAGGTTATGTATGAATACCAAAGTTCACAGCTCAAACTTAAATTTATAGATAAAGAGAACTTAGTCACGTATTTGTGGTTTTTACGTTTTCGTTTTAATACTAACTTGCTATAAATAAACTGAATTTTGTAAGTTATTAAATTTACAGGCTTATAAAGGTTATTAACTAGTCTTTAGTAGAAAAGTATTCTATAAATTAAGTAGTGGCAAACGCATTTATGCGCCAGATATTTATCTACAAGTATGGAGTATTGGTCATAAATTTGTCGCTAATTGTTGGTCTAATAAAATGACTCACACACTCTCTTTAATCATGGTTAAGGAATACAAAATGGAACTCAACAAAACTTTTAAACTAGCAGCATTATCAGCTGCGATTCTTACCGCTCCAGTCATGGCCGAAGAACCCGTTTATGTAACGGGTGGTGCTAACCTATTTTTATTTGATACAGAGGTTCATAACCTGGATTCAGGTTTAGGTCCTTGGTTAGGTTTAGGTTATCAAATTGATGACAAGTGGGCTGTAGAGCTTGATTACAATATGGCAGACACAGATACGCGCGACTTGTCTCCAAATGTCAGTGCTGATGTGAGTTTGTTATCATTAAACGGTGTTTATCGTTATGCGCCGGTCGGCCAGAACAGCTTGTTAGTTAAAGCGGGCTTAGGTAAATATGAATTAGATGCAGGTGCTGCAGGTGAGTCGACTGAAACAGTATTAAAAGCGGGTGCTGGTTACGAGTATTATTTACAACCAAACTTGTCTGCAACCTTCATGTGGGACTTATTATACAGCACAGATGAAAGCTTAATTGACAGCATGCCAAGCATAGGCCTTAAATATCAGTTTGGTTCGGTTAAATCTTCAAAACCAGCTAAGTCAGAACCTGTTAAGCAAGCTCCGGTTAAACAAGAACCATTAGATTCAGATAGCGATGGTGTGGCGAATTCACAGGATATGTGTGCTGATACACCTGCTGGCGTTCGTGTGAACTCTCAGGGTTGTCCATTCGACCGTGACGCAGATGGTGTTTATGATTATATGGACGAATGTCCGGCTACACCAGCAGGCGCTCGCACTGACGAGAAAGGTTGCCGTGTACAGTTAACAGAAACGGTATCTATCGACTTATATGTTTCGTTCCCGTTAAACAGCAGCGTGATTCCATCTGAATATCATGATGAAATCAAAAAAGTAGCGGATTTCATGCGCCAGTATCCAGATACTGAAGTTAAACTGGTTGGTCACACTGATTCGTCAGGTGCTGCAAGTTATAATCAAATGTTATCTGAAAAACGTGCTGGTAAAGTAGGTGCTTATTTAGTGAATCAATTAGGCGTTGATGCTTCACGTGTAACTTCAACAGGTGAAGGTGAAAATCAGCCAATTGCTTCAAACGACACTAAAGAAGGCCGTGCTAAGAACCGCCGTGTAACTGCAGAAATTTCAGCGACAGTTACTAAGTAAGTCAAACTTACGCTTTAAAACAAAAAAACCAGTTGATATTCAACTGGTTTTTTTTATGCCTGAAAGTTAATCAGGCTATCTGTTGCGGTTTTGTATACGATCGGAATATTAGAAATTAAAACCCTATTTTATCCTGCTTTTGAATTAGCTCTATCGCATAACCATCCGGGTCTTTTACAAAAGCAATTTCAACACTGCCGCCTTTTACCGGACCCGGGGCTCTGGAGATAGTAGCACCGGCGGCGCTAATTTGCTCACAGGTCTGGTAAATATCTTCCACTTCAATCGCAATATGACCATAGCCATCACCTAAGTCGTATTCGCTTTGATCCCAGTTGTAAGTTAACTCAATAACCGTGTTTTCTGCTTCATCACCATAGCCGATAAAGGCCAGTGTATATTTGTATTCCGGATTATCAAGTTTGCGCAGTAACTGCATTCCCATCACCTGAGTATAAAACTCGATTGATTTGTCCAGATTACCTACGCGAAGCATGGTATGTAAAAGCCGCATTTTTGTTACTCCTGATTAAATCTCTGTTTTATCTTTAAATTCGCATAAATCTTCGATAATACATGAACCACATACGGGTTTACGCGCACACAAGTACAGCGGTCATGTAATATCAGCCAATGATGCACATCCACTTTAAATTCAGCCGGTACCACTTTTAACAGCTTTTCTTCAACTGCGATAACATCTTTGCCCATGGCCAGTTTAGTCCGGTTTGATACTCTGAATATATGGGTATCTACCGCAATGGCTGGCCAGCTAAAAGATAGCGAAAGTAGATGTAGTTATCTACTTTGGGGTTAACAATACCTGTATGGGCTAATAATTTAGCTTTTGTATATGTTTTTAACTCGCATCATAGGCAGCGGGTTTAGTGGATTTCGGCCAAGCTGAATAAAGGTAAATCGCACCAATGCCTTATGAAAGCCTGCGTTAGGAATCGCTTTTTTTACTGCTTTTATAAACGAACGACTCACCCCGTTTTTAACGAGGCCAAGTGAAAAGTCAATAAGATCGGCTTTTCTAAACGCTTCGACAAGTTTGACATAAGGGCCTTTGTATTCACTGATTAAATGATGCATGTCGATAATCACTTGAATTTCTTCCTTCCAGTCGCCGAGGTTATGTTTATCTAACCATTGGTGGCAATCTTGATAAGAGGGGACAAGATAATCAACTCTGTCATGAGTCCACAAAGCGATATCATGAAAAGCCCCCGCTATTTGCAGTTTTTTACTGTCTTCTTCAGAAATGTCAGGCAATAAATAGTGGCAGAAGTTTAGCATTCTGGTGATATGGTTTCTATAACCATCAAAATCACTTTTAATTACGTCACGGTATTCTTCTAAAATCTCATCTGTTATTGGGTAACTATTCGTTACATTCATTGTATTAATCTCTTCTAAGTAAATAATAGGTACATTGTAATTAGCTGTGCATGAATTAGAATGGCTATAATGGCAATTAACTATACTATTAGGCCAAGTTTTTATGATTGAAGTTGTCGTTGTGGCGTTTGAAGGAATAAGTCTATTTCACCTTTCGGTGCCAATCGCTATTTTTAGAGATGCGGTGCTGAGTGACGTTAAGCTGTTTAATGTGCGTGTTTGCGCAGAAAAGAAAGGTCGTATTTACTCAGCTGACGGTTTAGGTATCGATATCCAATATGATTTTTCGAACATTCACCAAGCGGATCTTATTATTGTACCAAGTTGGCTTCCCGACAAAGTACCTAGTGGTTATTTACAAGAGCAGCTTATCGAGGCGCAAAAAGAAAACAAACTAATCGTCGGCCTATGTTTAGGTGCTTATGCCCTAGCGTATTCGGGCCTATTAGACGGACGAAGCGCCACAACTCATTGGAAATATGGAGATGACTTCGCTAATAGGTTCCCTTTTATTTCTTGTGACATCAATCCCTTATACATTGCTGAAGAAAATGTCATCACCTCCGCAGGTAACGCTGCTGCCCTTGACTGCTGCCTTCATATTGTAAAACACTTTTATGGTTCCAAAATGGCAAATACAATCGCACGAGTTATGGTTTCATCTCCCGAAAGAAGCGGCGGGCAAACTCAATATATTGAACACCCGACGATAGAAAGGCCAAGTGATGAAAGAATTGCAAAGTTGATTGATCTTATTCTGGAAAATATTACTGATAATTACACATTAAGTTATGCAGCTAAATATTGCATGATGAGCGTTCGCAGTTTTAGCCGAAACTTTAAATCTGCATATGGCATAAGTTTCAATAGTTGGTTGATTAATGCTCGACTTCGGTACAGCCAGGCGTTGCTAGAGTCGACAAATTTGACTATTTACCAAGTAGCTGAGAAAGCGGGGTTTAGTTCTGAACAAATTTTTCGGAAACACTTTTTGCAAACATATGGCACAACGCCCAAGGCATGGCAAAAAATGTTTAAAAGTAAAACTATGGGTTAATAGCTACTTAATATTAATATCTGTTCATTAACCTTGGATTGTTGCATCGTCCAAGGTTATATTTTAGTCGGTTTTATCCTTAAACTCACACAAGTCTTCGATAATACATGAACCACACCTGGGTTTACGCGCGACACAAGTATAGCGGCCATGTAATATCAGCCAATGATGCACATCCACTTTAAATTCAGCCGGTACCACTTTTAACAGCTTTTCTTCAACCGCGACCACATCTTTTCCCATGGCCAGTTTAGTCCGGTTACTGACTCTGAAAATATGGGTATCGACCGCAATGGTTGGCCAGCCAAATGCCGTGTTTAAAACCACATTCGCTGTTTTTCTGCCAACGCCGGGCAGGGCTTCTAAAGCGGCTCTGTCTTCGGGGACTTCACCATTGTGCTTATCTATCAGGATTTTACAGGCTTTAATGACATTGTTGGCTTTGCTGTTAAATAAGCCTATGGTTTTGATATATTCTTTTAAACCATCAACGCCTAAGTCATAAATGGCTTGCGGCGTGTTTGCGACAGGAAAGAGTTTTCGGGTTGCTTTATTTACGCCTACATCGGTAGCCTGTGCTGATAAAGTAACCGCAACTAGTAGCTCAAACGGTGTTGAGTACTCCAACTCAGTCGTTGGGTGCGGATTAGCGTCTCTTAAACGGGATAATATCTCTATTCTTTTTGCTTGATTCATAAGGATTGCAAATTTTTGTTAGCTTTCCGCAGTCACGCGTGCTCTTTCAATTTTTTCTGATTTATCTGGCTGACCCACAACTATGGCTTCAATGCGTTTCTCGAAGCGGTTTTTTAGAGCGATGAGCAAACCCATAATAATAAATGCGCCAGGTGGTAAAATCGCTACTAAAAAATGTTGTTCAAACTGGAATAAATGCAAAGTCCAGTTAGCTGCCAATTCACCTAGTAATAAATCGGCACCGGCAAATAAGGTTCCATTGCCTAAGATTTCTCTAATGCCGCCCAGTAATAGCAGCACGATTAAAAAACCGCTGCCCATCATAAAACCGTCTAAGGCGGCCAGTGGTACCGAATTTTTAGAGGCAAAGGCTTCCGCTCGGCCAATAATGGCGCAGTTTGTGACGATCAGCGGAATAAATATGCCCAATGTCTGGTAGAGCTCATAGGTATAGGCGTTCATTAATAATTGAACTATGGTAACTAATGACGCAATTATCATGACAAAAACCGGAATACGGATTTCATTTGGGATCCAGTTGCGCACGACAGACACACTGATATTTGAGCCAATTAATACCATCAGGGTCGCAATGCCTAAACCCAAGCCATTTATAAACGTATTAGTGACTGCCAATAAAGGGCACAGGCCCAGCATTTGTACTAGAGCTGGGTTATTTTTCCATAAGCCCTGCCAGCTTATTTCTTGCAACTGATTCATTTGTTTTCTCCACAATTGCTTGGCAATTCAAAAATTTGATTTTGCTGTTTAACCCATAATAAGCTTTCTTTTACCGATTTGACGACTGCTCTTGGCGTGATAGTGGCCCCGGTAAATTGATCAAACTGGCCACCGTCTTTTCGAACTGCCCAAGATTTAATATTTGACTCATTTACGGTTAAACCATTAAAAAAGGTGATCCAACGTGATTTTTTAAACTCAATTTTATCACCGAGTCCCGGCGTCTCATTATGGCTGGTAGAGCGCACGCCCTGTATTTCATGATTCGAATTAAGACCAATTAGCAAGTCAATTCTGCCGTTATAGCCATCCGGCGCAATGCTTTCTATGACCATACCGGTTGGTTGGTCATTTAATCTGGCTCTGAAAACTCGGATAGTCTGCTGATTCGGATCAGTAAACAGCCTACAGTCGGATGTTATCTCGTTGTTATATAGCGATTTTGGCATAATTTGATTAATGCTTTTTAATACAGCATTATTTTTTTCTGTCGCTATTTTGTCTTTGGTCAGTATGTGAGTTGCCGTGACCAGACCTGTTGTGACGATTGCAAACAAGGTTAATATGGCACTGGCTTTACTGATAGGGTGTATTTTAATCATAGTTACCCCTTAACATGCCCGTAAGTTCGGGGTTTTGTATAATAGTCGATAAGTGGCACACACATATTGGCGAGTAAAACGGCAAAAGCGACAGCTTCCGGGTAACCGCCCCAATTACGGATAATAAATACTAAAAACGCGATAAGTGCGGCATACAAAATCCGGCCTTTTGCCGTGGTAGAAGCAGAAACTGGATCCGTTAAAATAAAGAAAGCAGCAAACATGGTTGCGCCGGATGTAATCTGTATCCAGGGACCGGCAATACTGCCTGGTGCCGCAAGATAGCTGAACAAACACAATAAAAATAGAGTCACGATAAAGGTCAATGGAATATGCCAATTAATAATTTTACGTTGCAATAACCAAAGTCCACCCAGCAAATAAGCTAGATTTACCTGCATCCAGCCAATACCTAAATCATTGCTGAAAATGCTTTGTTGAATGATTTCCTGATAAGTTTGTTGATTGCTTAACCCGGTTTTTATCGCATCCAGCGGCGTAGCCATAGTAAAACCATCCAAGCTGGTTCTGAATTGGGCAAGTGAATAACCTTGGTCACTATAGCCGGTAAAAATGACTAAAATCATATCCCAGGCAGAGAGCTCATACTCAATCAGGTTGACTGGTGGCAGCCAGAGCGTCATGGCTACCGGGAAAGAAACCAATAGAACAACATAGCCAGCCATTGCTGGATTAAAAAGGTTCTGCCCAAGACCGCCATAAATTTGTTTGGCAATAATAATGGCAAAAGCGGCTCCTATGATAGCAACCCACCAGGGCGCTAATGGCGGTAAACATATACCGAGTAGCAGGCCCGTAAGCAAGGCAGTATTGTCTTTTAACTGAGTTAAGGAGCGATTTCTCTGTCTTAAACAAATGGCTTCGGCACAGATGGCAGCGGCTATCGCAAGCGCAATTTGCACCAAAACCCCAATGCCAAAAAACCAAACTTGAGTTAATATCCCCGGAATACAAGCCAATGATACAGCCAGCATGACATCACTGGTTTTGCGTTGCGTTCGATTGTGAGGTGAACTGGAGACTCTAAAATTCATTATTTATCTCCCAGAGATTCTTTTTTTGCTTTCGCTTTTGCTATCGCAGCTTTAACTCTTTGTTGTCTGAGTTCTGCTTCTGTTAATTCAGCGTCAGGCGTTTGATGATCTTTCATGTTTTTTTCGGTATTTGGTTCATTTTCTACTTCAGGACTTTTGGTCTCAACTGACTGCGCTTGCTGTTTGGCTTTTATTTTTGCAGCAATCGCTTTTGCTTTGGCTTGCGCCGGAGTCAGCTTTTCATCGGTTGGTACTTTATCTTCCTGAAATTCGGTATTTGTTTTAGCTTCAGCATTGTCTGGAGAATCTGCTGATTCACTATTCTGGGTTTTAGCTTGTTGTTTAGCTTTCACTTTTGCGGCAATGGCTTTGGCTCTAATTTGAGCGGGCGTTAACTGCTCGTCGGCTGATGGCTCATCTGCCTGAGCCTCTGTGCTTTTTTCAGAATTCGCATTTTTAGGTGCTTGCTCGGATTCGGTCATTGACTCTTTAGCCGCTTGTTTCGCCTTGGCTTTAGCGGCAATGGCTTTGGCCCTGATTTGCGCTGGTGTTAACGAGTCTGTCTGCGTTTGCTGATCAGCCGATTCCTGGTTGTTTGCCTGTTTTTCCGCAGTTTCAACTGCCGTAGCTTCCTGTGCCGCAGCCGCGCGTTTAGCTTTGGCCCGCGCGATGGCAGCAGCGGCCTTAGCTTTAGCCGCATTGGCGGGCTCTGTTGTTTGAGTTTTATCTGTCTGGTCAGTTTCCGGGCTGGATTTTTTCTTCGCTTGAACCCGGGCCAGAGCAGCGGCAACTTTGTCCTGAGCTGACGGGTCTTTGGCCATTGATTGCTTACGGCTTTCTGCGGCTTTTTTATGTTTTTCGAGGCGCTCTTGTTTTTCGCGCTCTAGTCTTTCATTTCTGGCGTTAAACCTTTCTTTTGCTTTTTCAGCTTTTTCCTGTTCAACTTGCTCAGCTTTAATGTCGGCTTTGGCAATGCGGTAGTACTGAACTAGCGGAATTTCACTCGGGCAAACATATGCACATGCACCGCATTCAATACAGTCGAATAATTTATAATCCTGCGCTTTTTCATATTCTTTTGCTTTACTGTGCCAATAAAGCTGTTGTGGCAGTAATGACGCAGGGCAGGCATCTGCACAGTAACCACAGCGGATACAGGCTTGCTCATTTTCGGCTCTGGGTAGCGCTTTTTCACTTGGCGCTAAAACGCAGTTTGTGATTTTTGAAACTGGGACCTGACTGCCATGAAGGGTAAATCCCATCATAGGGCCACCCATAATAATGCGTGGTCTTTTTAATGCCTGATATTCCTGAGCGGCCAATAAATGCGAGACCGGCGTGCCAATTCTGGCCCACACATTGGCCGGTGATTTGATTTGTTCACCAGTTACAGTAACAACCCGTTCAATTAAAGGCTCTCCTTGGACAATCGCTTTGTATGCTGCAAAGGCGGTACCGACATTTTGGGTAATAATGCCGATATCAGCGGTAATACCATGAGATGGCACTTCTTGTCCGGTGATGACCTGAATAAGCTGTTTTTCACCGCCAGCCGGGTATTTAGTTGGAATCGCTCTGACGACAAACTGAGATTTGCCCTGACATGCTTGCTCAATGGCTGCAATGGCTTCGGGTTTATTATTTTCAATGGCGATTACAACCAATTTAGGCTGGAGTAAATGTGTGAAGATTTCTATGCCACTGACAATTTCAGTCGCATATTCGCGCATCAACATATCGTCTGCTGTGATATAAGGTTCACACTCAACACCATTGATAATCAAAAGCTCTATTGGCTGCGAGTTAGATTGTTTTACATAAGTCGGAAAGGAAGCGCCGCCAAGACCAGAGATACCAGCTTGCTTTAATTTATCCAGTAATTCAACCTTACTCAGGGCTAAATAATTGGGGGTCGGTTTTTTTTCATACCATGTATCTTCGCCATCAGGCTTGATGACGACTGCAAGTTCACTCAGACCAGACGGGTGCGCCGCCATTCTGGGTTCAATCGCAATGACTTCACCAGAGGTTGGCGCATGGACAGGCAGTTCCATCGGGCCTTGCAGTTCTGTCAGTGGCTGGCCTTTTTTAACGAGCTGACCCAATTCGACTATCACATTGGCGGCATGACCAATATGTTGTTTAACCGGCACTATATACTCGTTTGCCAATTCCAGTTGTTTAATCGACTGAGAATTTGATAATGACTTACGTTCAGGCGGAAAAACGCCCCCTGGGAAATCCCATAAGTAACCAGACTTTATTTTATCAACTAAAGAATCCACTTAGACTCCGACAGATTATTGTATTTGCTTGACTGGAATTGAATTAAGTTGCCAGCGCCAGTTTTCCGGTTTGGTTGCAACAGGCAACATATCGATGCAATCAACCGGGCAGGGGTCAACACAAAGATCACAACCGGTGCATTCATCAATAATAACGGTATGCATGTGTTTGGCAGCGCCAACAATGGCATCAACCGGGCAGGCTTGTATGCATTTTGTGCAGCCGATACATTCGGCTTCCCGAATGTAAGCCACTTTTTTGACCGGCTCAGCTTCTTCGCCTTCGGTACCCGCAAGCGGTTTTACTTCTTTGCCAGTCAAATCGGCGAGTTTTTTGATGGTGGCATCGCCACCTGGCGGACATTTATTAATGTCATCACCGTTTGCGATAGCTTCTGCATAGGGTTTACAACCCGGATATCCGCATTGACCGCACTGGGTTTGCGGCAAAATTTCATCAATTTGGTCAACCAGAGGATCACTTTCTACTTTAAAACGTATGCTGGCATAACCTAAAACAGCGCCAAAAATAAGGGCAATGAGCCCAAGTGCAAGTAGTGAATACAGCAAAATCATGAGACTTTAATCAACCCTGTAAATCCTAAAAACGCCAGCGACATCAGGCCCGCTGTCACCATTGCGATGGCCGAACCTTTGAATGGTGTGGGAATATCGGCGGCGGCCAGTCTTTCTCGCATTGCGGAAAATAAAATTAAAACAAGTGAAAAACCCACTGCGGCTGAAAATCCATAAATGGCTGACTCTATCAAATTATGTTTTTCGTTGATATTGAGCAAAGCGACACCTAATACTGCGCAGTTAGTGGTAATCAGTGGTAAAAATATGCCCAATAGGCGATACAGGCTAGGACTGGTTTTATGCACAACCATTTCAGTAAACTGAACAACTACAGCTATTACCAGAATAAAGGCTAGGGTACGCAAAAACTCTATGCCCAGCGGGTTGAGTATATACTGATCAATTAAATAACTGGCAATAGAGGCCAGTGTTAATACAAATGTAGTTGCCAGTGACATGCCTATTGCGGTTTCAATTTTGCCCGATACGCCCATAAATGGACACAAGCCGAGAAACTTTACCAGTACAAAGTTATTTACCAGTACAGTGGCAATAAAAAGTAAAAAATAGTCAGTCATAATTTAAAACACTATTTGCATGTCTATAAACGAAAAAATCAAGCTAGCCGGTGAGTGGGCAAGCTTGATACAGGAATTTAATTTTACCGCTAATTAAGAGGCGTTATTATCCGGTTTTAGCGACCAGATAACAACTCGTGAAGGGCAGGGTTTTTAAATTTATTTAGCAATTGTATTGACCTGCTACAAAAATGAATGCTTTCGCCGCTCATTTTTAGTCCAGGCCAAGACCCCTATAATTTTGTATTATTTAACAGTATGTCTATTTTATCTGTCTGAACACAGTGGAACAAGTTTTAGAGTTCAGTCGGTTTGCCTATAAAGTAGCCTTGTGTTCCATCGATAAAAATTTTCTCAAGTGTATGTTTCTCAACTTCCGTTTCTACACTTTCAGCAATCACGCTAACCCCGATCCTGTGTGCCAAATCGATTAATACGCGTACAAAATACTGATTATTTTTATCTTCATCAATATTTCGGCTGAAGCTACCATCGAGCTTGACGTAATCCGGCTTGATTTCGCGAAAGAGTTTGAGTGATGTGAAGCCAATTCCAAAGCGTTCAACGGTTAAGCGGGCACCGCAGCGATGTAGCATTTGAATAAAACGTTTAGACGCGACTGTATTTTGGTTGATGCCAAATTCGGTGATTTCAAAAATCAGCTTAGATGCAATCGCTGGCTCTCTTAACAAACGTCGTTCAAGCCAAACCAAAAACTGTTCATCATGTGCTGATTTGGCAGTGATATTAATTGCAAAGCTTTGGCTCACAATATTTTTTTGCTGAATCAGGTTCATGGTGCATTCAATAATGAGCCTGTCAATTGAGATAATCTGTCCCATTTTTTCGGCCATTGCCACAAATGAATGGGTAGGTAAAACTTGTCCATCTTTATTTGAGAAGCGCGCTAAAATCTCAGAGTATACCTTAGAGTTTTTATTGGTTGGTTGAATCGGCTGATAAAATAATATGACGCGTTTATTGTTTAATACATCTTCGATGACTTCACGCCAGTTTTGACTACCGTATTTTGCACTGACATTGTTTAAGACAGATTTATCACTTTGAATATGGAACGCATTGGCTGTTTTTGTTTGCGCAATATTAATCCCTGTATCAGCAAGCGCCAGCAAGTCAGCAACTGAATCATTGGATTCATAAGCCACTATCCCGGTATAGGCAATGCTGTTGCTGTCGAAGACTTGTTGCAGCTCTGCAAACCGGCCAGATAATTTGGCTGCAAAAGCTTCAACTTCCTTAACCAGAATGTTCGGAATGATAATCGCAAAATCCGCACCGTTTAACCGGTAAACCGAAGCACTTTGCACACTATCTGAAACCCGTTCAATTGCCTGAGTTAAAGTTGAAATGTATTCATCACCCGCTTCAAATCCGCGTGACTGGTTGATTGCCTGTAATTCAGTTGCTCTGACAATCGCTAGGCAGCCAAATTTGTTGGCACGCTCACTTTTGAGTAATTGATTAAAATGGTCCAAGAAACTTCTTCTATTAGCCAGCCCGGTTAATTCATCTAATTCAGACTCATGTTTAAGGCTCTCAGCTGAAGATTTCCATTTGTCGATTTGCTGGCTGAGTTTTTGATATTGCTGATTGAGCGTTTCGTATAAAGGTTGGCACTCTTTTGATATTTGATTGCCAGAATGATCCGTTTTTTCACTGCGCTCCAGATGAAACTGTTCACCTAGCTGGTCGGCTGTTTTTTGAATCAGCTTTTTAAAGTTAGCCAACGCGATAAAACTAAATGCAATCACACTCATCAGCAGACCTCCCCAAATGAGCATGAGTAATTTATCGGCCTGAGCATATTCATGGGTAAAGGCGAGTTCATATGTGATCGTAAATTGTTTATCACTACTGGAGAGGGGTTGAGGCGCTGTTTTTAGGCCCAGCCAGCTCATCAGGTTTTGTGATAAATAAGATTCAGGAGTTTGTGTCGTATACTGGTGCAGTATTGCCCCTGTTGCGGTTTGAACTTTTAATAGGCGGTATGTATTTGTTGATTTGAGAGCCTTTATTAATTCTTTTGAATTTTGTGATAGGTCTGAGCTGAATAATTCAACGATCAACTGGCTATGAGATTCTTCGGCTTTTAATTTTGTTTGAGAGAGTGACTGACAAACAAATAAGCTGATAAGCAATGCGATCAATAAACCTAAAATAGTATTATGAATGAAAGTCCGTCTTAAAAAGTTCATTGGCTAATTTGCTCCATTAATATTCTATGCAAACTTATAGTGCTTATTTTAGAATGCAGCATAAAACATTAAATATTAGTGATTTAGACTAGTTGAAATATTAATCAGAATAACGGGTTTTAACAAGTAGTATAGCCAAATAACTTAAAAATAAAGAAATTTTAATAAAGGAAGATATAAATAATAGAAATGAGAGGTTTTTTGAAGCCAGTTTAAGTTGGCTCCCCCTCCCCGACTCGAACGGGGGACCTGCGGATTAACAGTCCGTCGCTCTAACCAACTGAGCTAAGGGGGAATTGTCTCGGTCAACGGGGGCGCATCTTAATGATACTCCGGGGCGCTGTCAACAAAGTTTTTATTAAAATTATTAAAAAAGTTTCGTTTGCTTAAAATATCAGCTTGGTCGGTCTAATTTTGAGCATTCATGCTGTTGTTTTTTGTGCTTTGTTTATAAATTGAACGTTTGGGGTGGTGGCGTAAATTCATTTGCATTCAATTAAGACAACCGTGATAAAAGCGCTAGGGCGTGTAAATCTTTGTATTATTTTTGAGTAATTGGCTATTTCTATTGTAAACAAAGCAAAATGAGAGCTGTTTAGCCCGCTCGGCTTGGTTCAAATGTCGCACTACCACCTACCTACATCCATGTAGATGTAAATAAGCGATGTCTAATGAAGTTAAGGATTAAAATAGCCATTGTCCTTCGGGCTGAAAGCAAAATTGTCCAAAACAATTTTACGCTCAGCTCAAATTATAAATTAAAGATAAGCACGCCATGGATAAGAGGCTCGTTTTTATCTACATTATCAATTGATAAAAACAGGCACTATTTTTGGGATTCATTTTATCATTTTGGTGCACCTTATCTGGACACTTCTTGTACGTATTGATGACTTTCCGTCAGCTATTTAGTTTGTAAATCTGTTACAAAAAATATCCAAAATGCCGCTAGCCTAGATAACATAAGGGGTTGCTTTGGTTATCCACTAAATCTGTGGATAACTATGTTTATAAGTTTGGATATCTGCGTCTAAGCCGCGTCATTACTGTGTCAATATAAAAAGTTTATTTTTTTAAAATTTATTAAAATGTTAATTTTATCAATAGCTTAGTGTTTTTTTTAAGTTGTCAGACCAATTATTAATCAAGCGTCTAAATTTTCACACTAAGATTGTGCATATCATGAGTATGCAGTTGTTCAAATATTCAATCATTAGACCAAATTATCGACGTTAATATTTATAACAGGCAAATTATGTATTTAAGTGGTTAATTTTATGTTTGTTATTTTACAATTGGTAACGGTTTGTTTAAGTAGTCTCAGTGCAGGCAATCAATCAGGGCCACTATAATAACTTATCATTTTTAAATCGTAGCACTTAAACTGCTGATCCCTTAAACTAGCGCGCTCTGTTATTGTTTTCCTTATACATTGGATTTTGCCGTGCCTTCAGATCAGCGTAACAATGATTTATTAACTCAGCCGATTAAACCGACTCTCAGACGGATGACGATTCCAATGGTTATGGGCATGATAGCCTTAATGTCATTTAATTTAGTGGATACTTTTTTTATCGGCTTGCTGGGAACAGACGAGTTGGCCGCCGTGAGTTTTACTTTTCCAATAACCTTCACTTTGATTAGCCTGACAATTGGCTTAGGTGTGGGCACTTCCGCTGTTATTGCAAAAACTTTGGGCAGCGGGCAACAAGACAAAGCGCATATTCAGGCGACCAGTGCATTATTATTATCTATCGTCTTAGTTTGTGCATTAGCTTTATTGGGTTATTTGATCATAGATCCGCTTTTTATTTTATTGGGCAGTGAAGCCAATACGCTGGTGCACATTCAGGACTATATGCAAATTTGGTATGCGGGTGCTGTATTTTTAGCATTGCCTATGATTGGCAATGCGATTTTAAGAGCGGCGGGTGATACTAAGACACCGAGTTCTATTATGGCATTTGGTGGTTTAATTAATGCGGTATTAGACCCCATTTTAATTTTCGGATTCGGGCCGTTTCCGGCGATGGGGATTCAGGGCGCGGCGATTGCCAGTGTCATTTCATGGATAGTGAGCAGCTCTGTATTAATTTACTTGTTATCGGTTCAGCGGGGGTTGATTGAATTTAAAATCCCCGGTTATGCCCGATTAAAAGAATCCACACTGAGTATTTTAAAAATTGGTTTGCCAGCAGCTGGTGCGAATATGTTAACGCCGATTGCAATGAGTATACTGACCGCGATTATAGCCGGTTACGGACACGAAGCTGTTGCTGCATTTGGGGTAGGGCAGCGCATTGAATCTATCGCCTGTATCCTGGTTTTGGCGTTATCTATGACACTGCCCCCTTTTGTTAGCCAAAATATAGGCGCGAATCAGCCAAACCGAGTGGTGGAGTCTTATCAACTCAGTTGTCGGTTTGTGATGATTTGGCAGTTTGTTGTGTATGTCTTGCTTGCGATTCTGGCTCCTTTTATTGCACAAGTCTTTTCAGACGATCCGAGCGTTCAACATTTAATATGTACCTTTATTTGGATATTACCTTTGGCTTACGGCTTGCAGGGCATTGTCATTTTAACCAATTCTTCATTTAACGCGCTGCACCAGCCTATGATCTCAGTGCAACTAAGCATATTAAGGTTGTTTGTATTTTATTTACCCTGCGCTTATATTGGCGGATTAATCGGTGGCATTATCGGTTTATTTGCTGGCTGTGTATTTGCTAATTTATGTATGGCTAGCGTGTCTTATTTTCGATTTGCGAGATATTTTAAACAAACTCAATCAGGAGTCGCGGTTTAATGAAAGCTTTTGACCTTAACTCCGGCTATCAGGCCGCAGGTGATCAACCAACCGCCATTAAACAATTAATTGAAGGGATAGATGCTGGGCTGGCGCACCAAACTTTGCTGGGGGTAACTGGCTCAGGTAAAACATTTACGGTTGCCAATGTAATTGCAAAACTAGGTCGTCCGGCCATTTTAATGGCACCGAATAAAACCCTGGCAGCTCAGCTATATGGCGAAATGAAAGAGTTTTTTCCAAATAACGCGGTTGAATATTTTGTATCTTATTACGACTATTACCAGCCGGAAGCTTATGTGCCCTCAACCGATACTTTTATTGAAAAAGATGCTTCTATTAATGATCATATTGAGCAGATGCGTCTGTCAGCAACTAAAGCTTTAATGGAGCGGCGCGACGTTATTATCGTTGCCTCAGTATCTGCTATTTATGGCTTAGGTGATCCTCAGTCGTATATGCAAATGTTATTACACCTGCGTCAAGGCGATATTATTGATCAGCGCGCTGTCTTGCGTCGCTTGGCTGAACTTCAATATACCCGAAATGATGTCGACTTTCAGCGAGGTACCTATCGGGCTAGAGGTGATGTCATTGACATCTTTCCGGCAGATTCGGAGCGCTATGCTATTCGGGTTGAATTGTTCGATGATGAGTTGGAGCGGATCACTGAATTTGATCCTCTGACCGGTGAGATGCAACGCCAGATGGCGCGGGCAACTATTTATCCTAAAACTCACTATGTCACGCCAAGAGATACCATTATTGATGCAACTGAGCAGATTAAAAAAGAGCTGCAACAGAGAAAACAACAATTAATAGAAGCCAATAAACTGGTTGAAGAGCAAAGGCTGACTCAAAGAACCCAGTATGATCTCGAGATGATGCTGGAGCTGGGTTATTGTTCAGGTATTGAAAACTATTCTCGTTATTTATCCGGGCGCGATAATGGCGAGCCGCCACCGACATTAATTGATTATTTGCCGGCAGACGGCATTATGATTATTGACGAATCACATGTTACTGTGCCGCAAATCGGCGCCATGTATAAAGGTGACCGGGCGCGTAAAGAAAATCTGGTTGAATATGGATTTAGATTACCTTCGGCTTTGGATAATCGGCCTCTGAAATTTGAAGAATTTGAGCGTTTAATGCCACAAAGCATTTTTGTTTCGGCAACGCCGGGTCCGTATGAGTTGGATAAATCAGGTAGCGAAGTAGCTGAGCAGGTAGTCAGACCAACCGGTTTATTAGATCCTGTTATTGAAGTCAGACCGGTCAATACTCAGGTAGATGATTTAATGTCCGAAGCCAGATTGCGAATCGCAGCCGGCGAAAGAGTATTAGTGACCACTTTAACTAAACGCATGGCAGAGGATTTAACGGACTATTTAAATGACCATGATATCAAAGTGCGTTATTTACATTCAGATATAGATACAGTGGAGCGAATGGAAATTATTCGGGATCTGCGGTTGGGACAGTTTGATGTATTGGTTGGTATTAACTTACTTCGGGAAGGTTTGGATATGCCGGAAGTCTCTTTGGTTGCTATATTTGATGCAGATAAAGAAGGCTTTTTACGCTCAGAACGCTCTCTGATTCAAACAATTGGGCGGGCCGCGCGTAACTTAAATGGTAAAGCGATTTTATATGGCGATAGAATTACCAAATCTATGCGCAAAGCCATAGATGAAACTGAGCGTAGACGTGAAAAACAAACTCAATTTAATCTGGACAATGGGATTACGCCTCAGGCTCTGAATAAAAAGATTACCGATGTTATGGATATGGGTCACGGAGATACAGAACAAACCGGTCAGGTTAAGTTACGTAAAGTGGCTGATAAAAAAGCTCAGTATAAGCTCAATAATGCAGAGCAAATTGCAAAACAAATTAAGCAGTTGGAAGCGAAAATGTTTGAACATGCGCGCAATCTCGAATTTGAGCAAGCAGCGAAATTGCGCGATGATATTCATGATTTACAGCAAGCATTAATAAACGCTTAACGACAGTTAATAACAAGAATAGGAGCAAGCCGTGTTAGATTTTATCATGAGTTGGTATCAAAAGCGTTTTTCTGATCCGGATGCAATTACGCTTGCACTGATTCTGGCATTTATTTTTATCGGCTTAGTATTACTGGGAGATATTTTAGCGCCCGTAATTGTTGCACTGGTGCTGGCTTATCTACTGGAATGGCCGATTAGTCATTTGACTAAAATTGGTGTCAGACGGGGATTAGCCGTCGGGGCCGTTATGATTGTATTTTCCTGTTTGTGCATTGTTTCATTTTTAGGTCTGACTCCGCTTATCTGGCATCAGTTGGTTAATCTGATTGGCGAGATACCCAATATTATCCAACAGGGCCAAAATTATTTACTTACGATTCCTGAATATCAGGAAATTATTAATGAAGAACAGACCAAAGCCCTTATTGGCTCGATTAATACTCAGGTTGTTGAATGGAGTAAAAGTCTGGTTTCGGCTTCTCTAAACTCAATTGTTACCTTGGTCACCTTACTGATTTATCTGGTACTAGTGCCTTTACTGGTCTTTTTTATGCTGGCAGATAAAGAGACTTTATTGCGCCAGGTGATGTTTATCATGCCGAATAAACGTCGCTTGGCTGTAGAAGTGTGGGCTGAAATGAATCAGCAAATTGGTAATTACATTCAGGGTAAAGCCTTTGAAATTCTTATTGTTGGTACTATATCTGTCATTGCCTTTTTATTATTGGATTTGCGCTATGCGGTTTTATTAGGTGTCGCCGTCGGGTTTTCGGTTTTGATCCCTTACATTGGCGCTGCCGTGGTCACAGTTCCGGTTGCTGTGGTTGCTTTATTCCAGTTTGGTGTTTCGCCTGAATTTTGGTATGTGATGATAGTTTACGGCATTATTCAGGCGATTGACGGTAATGTGATTGTGCCCGTTTTATTTTCTCAGGCGGTTAACTTGCATCCTGTATTCATTATTATTGCGGTCTTGTTTTTTGGCGGTATCTGGGGCTTCTGGGGCGTCTTTTTTGCTATCCCGCTAGCCACATTAGTTAAAGCAGTCGTGAATGCCTGGCCGACTTATGATGACTTAGACACGACGACATAATAATGCTTTTCTAATAAAAAAGCCGGACGCTTTTTCAGCTGCCCGGCTTTGAATCAGGTTACAAATATTAGATTAATCTATTAATCCATACTCTGATTTTAAAATTTCAATAATTTCTGCTTTTGGATTGTCAGACAAGGTTAATGATTCACCGGTAATTTTTTCTGCAATCGAAATATAAGTTTTAGATACATCCATTAATACATCAACCGGTAGCGCATTATTTTCGGCCAGAGCGCTACGCTCATCCATTCTATCTTTATTTAATAAAATATCAGGATCCGGGAAGTGGTTTAATAATAGCTGTCTGAAGCCTTCTTTCGAGTTTTCTACGATTTTACCGTCACGATAAGCCGGACCATCCCATATACGAGAAGAATCCGGTGTGCCAACTTCATCCATGTATATCAGCTTTTGTTGACCGTTTGTATCTTCAACATAACCAAACTCGAACTTAGTATCGACAAAAACCTGATCAATTTTGGCCAGGGCATCACTAATCAGGTTAAAACCTTGTTTTAACAAGTCTTCATATAATTGAATGTCGTTTTCTGAATTAAAGTTAAAAGCACTGAAGTTGGCCTGAATATCCGCACGAGTGATGTTGACATCATCCACTTCCGGCACATTCGGGATACCTTTTAAAATCCCTTTAGTTGAGGGTGTCATTAATAACTCAGGTAACTTTTGATCTTTATTTAACCCTTCAGGTAGCTGGATTCCGCAGAAATTTCTTTCACCTTTTTGATAAGCTCGCCACATAGAGCCGGTAATATACTGACGGCAAATCGCTTCTATTTTGACCGGTTTAGCTTTTTGCACAATCCAGACAAACGGATGCGGAATATCCAGAATATGGCTATCTGCTAACCCGTTATCTTTAAATAATTTAAACCAGTGATTAGAAATAGCATTCAGTGCAGCACCTTTACCCGGTACGCCTTGTAAACCTTGCTCGCCATGCCAGATACAGTCGAAGGCTGAAATACGGTCACTAATGACCATAATGGCAAGTGGCGCGTCTTCACGAACCTGATAACCTTTTTCTTTGATTAAACGTTTGCTGTCGGCTTCTGTTAACCAATAAACAGAGCGGACCTTTCCGCTATGAACAGCTTTGTCTGTTCTGATGGGTAAATCATCATTGACGGCTAATACTTTATCAGCAAGGCTCATGGATTTATTTCCTGTATACAAAATGACGTATTTGCTGGGTTGTCAGGCTAGTTTGGGTTGTATTTTCAGCTGCCTTTTCAAATACGGCTTGTTGGCTTAATTTAAGTGCGCGCAATCATACCAAAACCTGCGTAATACGCCAATATATAGCTAAATCAATATAAATAGCTTTTAGCCCCGCCTCTCGGACACTTCAGAGCGTTTCTATTACTTCGCTATGTTTATTTGAAAGGTGCCTGCATGCCTGTACATGCCTTGTACTACTTGTATTATAAACGCTGTGATGGCTCTGAAACATTTATCTTCAAGAAACTTGGATATAGGTAGTCGACATGAGAGTGTCACTCCGTTAATGCTTGTCGGTTGTCTATATAAAAACGCTAAATTATTTTCTACTTAAACGGATTAGGTTGGGGATTTTATTGGATTTTAAATTTTAACAAATTGTTTTTAATTGAATTTTAAAAGTTAGATCGCTTGATTTTAAAGCATTGATTTTGTTTGTTTTAATTTTATAAAGATGATTTAGATCAAGTTTTTATATATTACATATAGATAATGTATATTGATTCATTTAAAATTATTGTGACTTTAAGCATTAAGTTTTATGGCCAAGGGACGGTCACATACCGAGTTTATCTCATAATATTTCCTGATTTTGTGGCGAACATGAGCCGCAAGGAAGCCAGTTATGAAAATCCCTGTTGCCGATCTAGTTAAAGGCATTTATGTTATTGGGCTGGATAGCCCATGGTCCAGAACACCGTTTTTCCGTCACCAGTTTTTAGTTGAAAGCGAAGCGCAAATTCGACAAATAAAATCAAACTGTCAATTTGTGAATATAGATTTAGCGCGCTCTAAACTGACGACTGAAACTTTCGATTTATTAACTCAGCAAAACAGTGATTTTGCAAAAGCCGTTGCAATTGAAATCGATAAATCTGCAAAGTTTTTGAATATCATTTTTTCTGATATCAAAAAAAGCAAATCGATTGCTAATAAGTCAGTTCAAAAATCGATTCAGCAGATCGTCACTTCAGTATTAACAACAGGGTATATCTCTAATTGCTTTGAGAAATATCTTGCGCCGTATCCGGACCTGGTTAAAAAAAGCTTACGCGCTTTAATTTTAACAACCAGCTTTTCCAAGCATATTACTTTGAATAAAAACAAGTTAACGAGTTTAGCAACCGCTGCTTTGCTTCATGATATTGGCTTAGCCAAATTACCGGATTCACTATTGTTAAAACCATTATTAACAACAGAGGAACGCAAGCAGATAGAGTCTCATATTAAACTTGGGCGAGCACTATTAATTGAACTGAAATCCATTGATAAAGAAACACTGGAGATCGTAGCCCAGCACCATGAAAACAATGATGGCAGTGGATATGACCAAGGATTAAATCACACTAACATTTGCTTTTCTGCGAAAGTATTGCGGGTTGTGACTATCTATGAAGCGCTTACTCGAAACCGGATCTATGCTGATAAAAAATCAAAACTGGAGGCGTTAACTCAATTAAAAATGTTAGCCGATAATCATAAGATCAGTAAAAATTTAGTGAGCAAGTTTATTGAAATGATAGGCATTTATCCCAAAGGCACTATGTTAAAACTGGCTAACAGTACGCAAGTTAAAGTATTTCAGGATCATGCAGATTTTCAGCAAACCGAAGAAACTGATTACCTACTGGTTGAATCAGCTGATTTGAATCATCAGCATCTAACTATTCATCGCTCTCAAGTTTTGTCAGTTATTCATGAAATTGACGTTCAGGGGGCCTTGAAATGAACTATTCAGAAGACTTTTACCGGTTAGTTTATGAAGTGGCTTATTTAATTGAAATTAATCAGGAAAAACTATCAACTCTTAAACCTTATGTGGCGTTTAAACCCACTTATGTGTCTTTAAAACAACAAGGCATTTTAAAGTGTGATAACAGAGAGTTGAATATTTTCTGTCGTCAGGGGTTATCTTTATTAACTGCTATTCGAAAAAATCTCCCGGCGCGGCAAGCGATAAAAATCAGCTCGCTAAATGAGCAATTTGCCTGGTTCAGTCATAAACAAAATAAAGCTTTATCTCAAAGCCATACGGGAGTTTAATGATGAGAAGGCAAATATTATTACTGGAATCTCAACCGTCTGTTTCTGTAAGAATTGAAGCTCTATTTTTTAACCAGTATGTCATTCATTCAGTTGATAATTTTCAAGATCTATTGAATGTCGAAAAACTGCAGGATTATAGTCTGATTTTTGTTGAATATGATTATTTAGTGGATAATCAGCAGGCTTTGGCTCACCTGATTAAAAATCAAACGAGGATATTACCTGTCTATGTCATATTAAATCAGTACGACCCCGTGGAATTTGAAAATAGCTTATATACTGGCGTGTTGGGTTATATTTCAAAAAAATCTACGATTACTTGTTTCGGACGCGAAATTGACGCAATACAGCGTTATTTAAATCAGCCCGAGCAGACAAACGCTAATGGCATTAACCAGGCGTTAGAGTCAGTTTTATCATCCAATATGCAGCATTTACATGCGCATGGTTGGGCTCTAAATTGTATTGAGCAAATTAATCGGGCAAAAACAGTTGAGGCATTAGTTGACACTGTCCTATCTCATTTTGACGAGATTAATATTGCGCTATTGATGGAACTTAATCTGGCTGGCGAATTATTTTATTTTGATTGCACAAAGCAGACGCCGGACATCAACTGCCAAAAGACGATAGAGCTTTTCAGAGGCCGCAGCAGGGTAGAGCGCTTTGCCAACCGCGCTTTGTTTTATGATGAGCATATTGCTTTATTGATAAAAAGTATGCCGGAAGATGAAATACTGGCGTCTGTTTATATTGATGTATTTGCCAAGATTATTCCGCTTATTGATAGTCAATTAATGTCGCTAATCAATCAAATTGAACTAAACCAGAAACGAGAAAGTTTAGAAAACCTGACTCAGTCACTGAAACAAATGTTGTACCAGTCACACCGTGAGAAACAGCGCACTCTGGATGAGTTTAGGCTGGATATTCATACCTGCTTTGATCACTTATTGTTAACTGATGAGCAGGAAGCACTGCTCAATAAATTATTGGAACATCATCTATTAAAAAATGACGCTGTAGATGAAAGCTTAAAACTTCAGATTGAGCAATTGGAGTCTGCTCAGAAGGATAAGTGTAACTGGGTTATCAAAAAAAACGAAGCGAATAGCCAGCCCCAAGATATAGCCAAATCAGTTGAGTTATTTTAAGTGATGAGTTTGAGTGAACTTTTATGATCAATAAAATTATCGAAAAAGAGTTGTTGTTCAATGCAGTGATAGACTCGGCAGTTGCTGGCTTCATCATTATTGATAGCAAAGGAATTATTCAATATTTTTCGGCTTCTGCTGAAAAGCTATTTGGTTATTCGAAAGCTGAATGTATAGATAAAAATATTGGCATGTTAATGCCCAAAGAAGAGCAGAAAGCACATGACGGGTATTTAACAAATTATGCTAAGACTCATCAGGGGAACATCATTGGTAAAGGGGGCCGTGAAGTCTTTGGCAAAACTAAAACCGGTGAACTATTTCCGATGCATTTGTCGGTAGGGAGAACTGAATATCAGGGGGACGTATTTTTTGTTGGTATTTGTCATGATTTAACTGACTTTAAACAGGTACAAGAAGATAAAGAAACAGCATTAAAAAAAGCGGCTTATTTTCAATCACATGATCAGTTAACCGGGCTGCTCAATCAGACGGAAGTCATTAAACGTTTTGAACAGTGGCGTTCGCCGCAAATATTATATGGTGTCTTGTATTTTGATTTTAATCATTTTGGTTTGATTAACGAAAAATATGGTTATCCGGTTGGCAATCAAATTTTAATGCAAGCGGCTAAACGCATGTCAAAATGTCAACCGCTAAGAAGTCTGATTGCACGTGCTAATTCAGATGAGTTTGTCGCTATTTTGCCGGTTGAAACCATCTATGATATTAAGCAAATAGCGCAAAAAATGTTGTCTTGTCTTGAAAGTGAATACCTGATCGATGGAGAGACAATACGCTTAACCGGAAAAATTGGCATTAGTACCTACCCAAATGACGGCCAGTCCATCGAAGAGGCTATCCGGATGGCGGCAACAGCTGTTATTCAAGCCCGAAGTGAGTCCATGTCGGTTGCTTATTATCGTACTGAATGTCACGAAAATTTGAAACGTCAACTGGATATAGAGCAGGGATTAAAATCAGCTATTGAGCACAATAGATTAGAAATTTACTTGCAAGCCAAAGTCTGTTTGCGCACAGAGCAGGTTATCGGCTACGAAGCTTTATTGAGATGGAATGATAAACATCTTGGCTGGGTATCTCCGGTGGAATTTATCTCAATCGCCGAGCAACTTAATTTGTCTATTACGCTTGACCGATATGTATTAAATCTAGTGATGGAATATATGGCTGATGCAGTGAGCATGGGGCTGGAAGTTAAACCAATAGCCGTGAATATAACCAGCAAATTATTTAATGATCCGACACTGGCTGAATATATCATTGAGCAGGCAGAGCAACATGGAATCGATCTGAGTTTAATTGAACTTGAACTCACTGAAGGCACCTTAATGGGGCGCGGTGAAACTCAAACTAATAATTTGACTATGCTCAGAAATTTAGGCGTGAAAATAGCGATAGATGACTTTGGAACCGGTTATTCTTCAATAAGTTACCTGCGTAATATGACAATTGATATTTTAAAAATCGACAAAAGCTTTATTGATGATATTGAGCATGAACAAGGCAGGGTATTGGTTGAGGCGATACTGGCAATGTCTAAGGCAACCGGTTTAAAGGTTGTAGCTGAAGGTATTGAAACTCGCAAGCAGGCTGACATTCTTAAAGCTTTGGGTTGCGATACCGGACAAGGATATTTATATGCCAGGCCCAAACCGGTTGCTCAGGTTTTATTTCCAACAGGAGTTGAACTACCAAACGTTAGTTAAACGTTTGGTAGTGGCTGCGATGAATTAAACCTAGGTTTATTTTCCGCTCAGATAATCCAGAACAACTTGGTGATGGTCTTTGGTTTTAAATTTATTGAATACATGCTCAACCTTGCCATCTTGATCAACCAGAAAACTGATTCTGTGGATCCCGTCGTATTCTTTACCCATAAACTTTTTTAAGCCCCAGACGCCAAAGTCATCTGCGACCTTATGATCCGGATCGGACAATAAATTAAAATTCAGTCCTTGCTTTTCAACAAAATTCGCCAGTTTTTTTGGTAAGTCAGGGCTAATACCTACTACTTGTGTATTGAGTTGGTTTAGCTCGCTGATGCTGTCTCTAAGACCACAGGCCTGCACTGTGCAACCAGGAGTGGAAGCCTTTGGGTAAAAGTAGACCAGTACTTTTCCGGTTTCCAGCAGTTGTTCTAGTTTGATGACTTCTTCGTTTTGATTTTTCAGTTCGAACTGGGGCGCTAGGTCACCCGCGGTTAATGTTTTCATGATTCGCTATCCTGTAGTCATTTATATCGTCATTAAAAATTGAAAATTATGATAACAAATTTTCATTTTGCTTGTGTAGTTTGCTGCATGAGTCACCGAACAATTCGAGTGGCGATTCTATCAGCATAAATTTTGTACTTAATTCAGCATGATTTGGCTTAACTTGAGTGGATTTATTATTTTTTCTGATAATTTTTAGATTAATTTACGACAAATTACGCTTAATTATTGTCTTTCTTTGCGCTCAACAGTACCATAGTGCGCTTGATTTTATGGGGGCATTAAATGATCCGAGGAAGTATTGTTGCGTTAATTACACCTATGCATGCAAATGGTGGGGTGGATTACCAAACACTTGAAAAATTAGTTGAGTTTCATGTTCAGTCTGGAACAGACGGTATTGTTGCTGTCGGTACAACCGGTGAATCCGCGACTTTGCCTGTCGATGAGCATGTGAAAGTTGTTGAAACAGTGGTTAATACGGTAAACAAACGAGTTAAAGTGATTGCAGGTAATGGCGCTAATTCGACGTCTGAAGCTGTGGAACTAACTGAGCGAATGAGTGAAATTGCCGGTATCGATGCTTTCTTGTGTGTAACACCTTATTATAACAAGCCTTCACAACGTGGTTTGATCAAGCATTTTGAGACGATTGCTAATTGCAGTGATATTCCTCAAATTCTTTACAATGTGCCAGGTCGAACTGCTGTTGATATGTTGCCAGCCGCTGTTGCTGAACTAAGCAAACATGACAAAATCATTGGTATTAAAGAAGCGACCGGCAGTATTGACCGTTTGCACGAAATTAAAGCTTTGGTTTCAGATGACTTTAGCCTGTTAAGTGGCGATGATGAAACCTCGCTGGCATTTTTACAGGCGGGTGGTCATGGGGTTATCTCGGTTACTGCTAATGTTGCGCCAAAAGAAGTCGCTCAAATATGTGAACTGTGCCGCCTGGGGCAGTTTGAAGAAGCTAAAGCGATTGATGAGAAAATTCTAATTTTACATCAGAAGTTATTTGTTGAATCAAATCCGGTTCCGGTTAAGTGGGCTTTATATCGAATGGGTTTAATACCTGAGTGTATTTACCGCTTACCTTTACTTGAGCCGGAACCAAATTCGAAATCGGTAATCGAACAAGCTTTACAACAATCAGGTTTTATTCATGCTTAAAATGAAGCAGTTGGCTAAATGGACAAGCTTTGCAGTTATTACGGGGGCACTTGCTGCCTGTTCCGGTAAACCAAATATAGCTGACGGAGATTTTGAATATACGCAAGCAAAATTAAAAACGCCGGTAAAAGTACCTCAAAATCTGGAACCGGCAAGCGTAAAAACCGAATATCAGGTACCAGCTTTAAACGAAGAAACTGGTCAGTTAGGCAGTTCTGTTTCTATTTTCCCGCCTCGTTTAATTGCACCTATCGTCAATGCCAGCCATATTGATGAGCAAGACCCCAGATCAACAATATGGTTTGAACAAACTGAGCAAATTGATAATTTAAACGAAGCCATCTGGAATGCCATTAATGGTTTTCTCGAAAAGCAAGATGTTGAGATTGCACAGTATGATCAAGCATCACAAACACTAGAAACGGACTGGATACAGGTTAACCGAGAATCGGGTTGGTGGATGTGGCAAGAAACCCATCAGGTAGAACGTCAGAAGTTTAAATTTAGTGTGCGGATGAAACCGCATGGTCGCTCCGGTAGCCTGACTGTTGATTTGATTGAGCGTCAAGCGCTTGATAGTGATGATCCTGGTTTTAAAGTTTTTAATACTCAGGCAATTGAAACTGAAATGGTGAACTCAATTGTTGGTCATTTTGAATATCGCTTGCGCTTAGATGCTGAAAATCGCAGAACTCAATATGTTCAAGGTTTTACAACAGAACAAGGGGCTGCACCAAACGGGGATAAAGCATTTATTCTGAACGCGCCTTATGAGCATGCTTGGATCCGTATGATTGATGCGCTCGATTATTATGAACTTGTGGTCACCGACTTAAATAAGATTCAGGGGCGCATTTATGCGTTGGTTAAGTCTGACAATACTGGCTTCTGGTCTAACCTATTCGGAAGCTCAGACAATACGTTAGGCCTTAAAAAAGGCAACTATGTGATTGAAGTAATCCGTGGCGGTGAACAAACAGCCGTGGTATTTAATGATATTACACTGGATCCGATAGAAGAGAAGCAGCTTGAGCAGGTTTATGAAAAACTGGCCGAGCGTTTAGCTGAAAACCTGGATTAATACCTAAATTTTTTAAGCGTCCGCTGAGCCTTAAAATACACTAATAAAAAAGCCGAAGTTTTGATACTTCGGCTTTTTTATTTACGAAAAAGAAAACTGATTAGAAGTTATAGACGAGCGTAATAGTATTACGCTTATCATCATTTTCTATACCTTCGTTGATATTCTTACGATTTTTAACCGCAGCTTTAAGTGACAAGGATCCATTAACCTGCATAGTTAAGGCAGTTTCAAAAACTGATTTTGAGTTATCTGAACCTTTTTCAATAGAGTAAGCTGATTTGAAATTAATATTTTCCATCAGTTTGCGTTGGTAGGTGATAGCACCACGCCATATCATTTGTTTACGGTTTTCATTATCGGCTGTTGGATAGGTGATTTCACCATTCTCATCCAGCATAATATCACCGCCTTTATAGGTTCTTTCACCGGCTTCGTTGGTGTACACTTTCAGACTGTCAAAAGCGTAACCCGGACCTATAGATAAATCCAAAAAGCCAGTTTTGGAATCCAGAACTCGGGTATTGTAACCGGTCGCAATTGATGTTTGATAATGAAAATCAGAAAAGCGATCTGATTCATAAGATACGAACGCTAGTATCGCATCTCCAGAGTCATTCACTTTAAAGTTAGTTTGCGCTGAGGCTGAGTATTTTTCTTTTGTGGTTTCTTTGGTTTTTTTTAATTCGCCGCTTTCTGTTTCATAAACAATTTCATCTTGTTTAAACACAGATTCAAACGAAAACTGGTTACGCAAAGATTCTGTTTCATTGCCCAGATCGAGTTTGACAATAGTTGAAGTGGTATCATTATTATTGGTACTCGAAGTCATGATATAGCCCAGTTCGACTGAGGCTACAAACGTCCCTAGTTTGTCCTGCTCCTTATTAGCCAATGCCACCTGGCTTGATAATAAACAAGCTGTGGCGAGTAATAGTTTAGATTTCATTATTCAATCGTATTTTTTATAGGTTTTAAGGTTTAAGCAAAACGCAATTCTAAAGACTTCTGCTTAAACCTCAATGGTTACAACGATATTTTTCTATCTCACGGCTTATTCTTTTGTAAATTAAACCTGGTAATAAGCGCGATACCAGTCTACAAATGCTTTGACGCCATCTTCCACTTTAACTTGTGGTTTATGCCCGGTTACAGATTGCAAATCCTGAGTATCAGCCCAGGTTTGATGAACATCTCCCGGTTGCATGGGCATCATATTTTTTTGTGCCTCTATGCCAACGGCTTTTTCAATTGCAGTAATAAAATCCATGAGCTGGACCGGGGAGCCATTGCCTATGTTGTAAACATGATAAGGCGCAGAACTGTCTTTAGCCCCACTGGTTTGTGCCGTCCAGTCCGGATTTGCAACCGGAGGTTTGTCTGCCACACGTAAAATGCCTTCAACAATATCATCAATATAGGTGAAGTCGCGCGCCATATTGCCATTATTGTATACATCGATGGCTTTGCCTTCCAAAATGGCTTTGGTAAATTTAAATAAAGCCATATCAGGCCGGCCCCAAGGGCCATATACGGTAAAGAACCGTAAACCCGATGTGGGAATACCATATAAATGTGAGTAGGTATGACTCATGAGTTCATTTGATTTTTTGGTTGCGGCATATAATGAAACCGGATGATCAACCGCATCAGATGTATCAAAAGGCATCTTTTCGTTGAGCCCGTATACAGAACTGGATGAAGCATAAACCAGATGTTGAATATTGTGATGACGACAACCTTCCAAAATGGTCAGGTGGCCGATGAGATTAGAATCTGCATACGCAAATGGATTGTCGATTGAATAACGCACCCCCGCTTGTGCCGCCAAGTGAATGACTTGGTCAAACGCTTCTTTTGCAAAGAGTTCAGCTATTCCTTCGCGATCGGCCAGATCAATAAATTTAAAAGTAAAATTATCTTCACTATCGAGCTGTTTTAATCTGTCCTTTTTCAATTGAACTTCGTAATAATCATTCAGATTATCCAGACCGATAACCTGATGACCTTGCGACAATAGTTTCTGGGCCGTATGAAAGCCAATGAATCCGGCTGCACCTGTGACTAAATATTTCATTGAATGTTAATCCTTATAGCCGTTTGGATTATTTTTTTGCCAGCGCCAACTGTCTTTACACATACGCTTTAAATCAAATTGCGCTGTCCAGCCAAGGTCATTTTTTGCTGCACTTGCATCTGCGTAACAGGCTGCAATATCACCCGGACGTCTGTCTACAATTTGATGCGGAATGGGTTGACCGGACACTTCGGCAAATGTATTTGCCATTTCCAGTACTGAATAGCCGACACCTGTACCTAGGTTATAAGTAAAGACTCCCGCATCTGTTTTTAATTTTTCTAATGCTTTTAAATGCCCTAAAGCAAGATCCACAACGTGAATATAATCACGTACACCTGTGCCATCTTTTGTATTATAGTCATTGCCAAATATGCTGAGTGTATCGCGGCGGCCAACGGCTACTTGAGTAATAAACGGCATCAGATTATTTGGAATACCATTAGGGTCTTCGCCAATTAGGCCGGATTCGTGCGCACCAATTGGATTAAAGTAACGTAAAATGACGATACGCCAGCTAGGATCGGATTCTGACAGATCTCGCAATATTTCTTCTATCATTAATTTAGAGTGACCATACGCGTTAGTCGGTAAACCGGTAGGCATGCTCTCTAATAAAGGCAATGCCTGAGGATCGCCGTAAACCGTTGCGGATGAGCTAAACACCAAAGATTTTACATTATACTCAGCCATGACCTGACACAGAGTAATCGTGCCGGTTACATTGTTATGATAATAGGTCAACGGGATTTGAGTACTCTCACCAACCGCTTTTAAACCTGCAAAGTGAATCACTGCGTCAATTTGGTTATGTTTAAAAATTTGGCTCAGAGCAGCTTTGTCTAAAATATCGGCTTGAAAAAATACCACATGTTTGCCGGTAATTTTTTTGACTCTTTCCAGTGCCTCTTCTGATGCATTGCTCAGGTTATCTACAACAATTACCTGATCGCCCTGATTTAATAATTCTAAAACAGTGTGGCTGCCGATATAGCCTGCGCCACCTGTTACCAAAATTGTCGAGCTCATAATTTGTCCTGTATTTAAGCTGGTTATTATTTGTTTATGGATAATTAGAATACGCTTGAAAGGTTATTTTGCTTAATCCGCTATTCAGTTTTATTTTAATGCACTACCCACAGTCATGGTGCTTAGTTCAACACGCTCTAAAGAAGTTTCTTTTTATTTATCGGCTTTTTATGCAGTAAAACGCCTGTTTAAATTGAAACAGCCCCTAGTTTACCCAAATATTTTTGATAAGGCTAAATAAAAGCCAAGTTAAAGTGCATGCTTAACAAATTTTGCACCGATATGGATTTTATTTATTTGCATCAGTTTGCGTAAATTCTAAAGTTTAAGTTTAAGTTTATGATTTTTATTGAATAATTAATTTTGGCACAGCGGTTGCTATCATCTCTTATGTCAACGGTGACACTCAATAAAAAGTAAATAGCAAAATTTGATTGCCAGCCAATCAGGTTTCGCATAGGCAAAGAAGCCCACGCCATAACTGCATTCGCATGCAGTTTCGGCGTGGGTTTTTTTTTGGGAAATTGGAGAGATAAATGAATTTAACATCAAAGTTGATGCAAAGTTTTAAATCAATGTCGGTAGCGGTTTCAATGGTCGCTGGGTTAAGTGTTTCTGCAGCAAGTGTTGCTCAGGAAATTGGTTGGCCTGAAAAAGAAGAATTAAAATTTGGCTTTATCAAATTAACGGATATGGCACCATTGGCTGTAGCTTATGAAAAAGGCTACTTCGAAGAAGAAGGTTTGTATGTGACGCTAGAAGCACAAGCGAACTGGAAAGTATTGTTAGACAGAGTAATTGATGGCCAACTTGATGGGGCACACATGTTGGCGGGTCAACCTTTAGGGGCAACAATCGGATTCGGTACCAAAGCCGATATTATTACCGCTTTCAGCATGGACTTAAACGGTAATGCAATCACAGTGTCAAACGACATCTGGAAACAGATGAAGCAGCATGTACCACATGAAAACGGTAAACCTGTTCACCCAATTAAAGCTGATGCGCTTAAACCTGTTGTTGAAAAATATAAAGCTCAGGGTAAACCATTTAACATGGGTATGGTATTCCCGGTCTCAACGCACAACTATGAATTAAGATACTGGTTAGCAGCCGGTGGTATTCACCCAGGTTATTATGCACCTGAAAAAGGTGATACGAGTGGTCAGTTAAAAGCTGATGCCTTATTGTCTGTAACGCCGCCACCACAAATGCCTTCTACGATGGAAGCGGGCACTATCTATGGATATTGTGTAGGTGAACCTTGGAACCAGCAAGCTGTGTTTAAAGGCATTGGTGTTCCGGTTGTGACTGACTATGAGATCTGGAAAGACAATCCTGAAAAAGTATTCGGCGTCAGTAAATCTTGGGCTGAAGAATATCCAAATACTCACATCCGTGTTGTTAAAGCTATGATACGTGCAGCTATGTGGTTAGATGCAAACAATAATGCTAACCGCCCTGAAGCTGTAAAAATCTTATCTAAAAGCCAGTACGTTGGTGCTGACTATGATGTTATCGCAAACAGTATGACAGGTACCTTTGAGTACGAAAAAGGGGACAAACGTGAAGTGCCTGATTTCAACGTATTCTTCCGTTATAACGCTACCTATCCGTACTACTCAGATGCTATCTGGTACCTGACACAAATGCGTCGTTGGGGTCAGATTGCAGATAAAAAATCTGATGACTGGTACAAGGATATCGCTAAAAAAGTTTATCGCCCTGATATTTATGCAAAAGCAGCAAAAGCTCTGATTGCCGAAGGTAAAGCAAACGCTGCAGATTTCCCTGATTTTGCATCTGAGTCTGGCTTTAAACCTGCACAAACGCACTTCATTGACAATATTGTTTATGACGGTAGCCAGCCTAATGCGTACTTAGAGAAATTTGCAATTGGTCTGAAAGGCGATAGCAAACTCTAAAAATGTTATACCAACCTCAATTCAGCGCTTTGCTGGATTGAGGTTAAACCAGACGGCAATGGGGTCGTCCAATATTCAACTTCGGGTTGATAGCAAAGTTGTTAGGAGTTTCTTATGTTAAAAACAGCAAATTTAAGCAAAGTCACTGCATTGGAGATAAAAAGCGCCGTGAATACTGATTTTGTTAAAAAAGCGACCAATATCTTATTATTACCCATGATTGGTTTAACGATTTTTCTATTCTTGTGGCATATAGCTGCAAAAAATATAGATACTTCGTTAGGGCAATTTCCCGGACCGAGTCATGTGCTAGAGCAAGCGAATACCTTAGTTGATGAGCACTTTAATGAGCGTGAAAAAGCAGATGCATTTTACGAACGACAAGAAAAAAGAAATGCAGCACGAGTCGCTCAGGACCCAACTTATGAAGCAAAAATTCGTCCTTACACGGGTAAACCAACTTTTGTTGACCAAATCTGGACTAGTTTATACACAGTTATGGTTGGCTTTTTAATTGCGTCACTAATTGCTGTTCCACTCGGGATTTTATGTGGTTTAAGTCAAAATGCTTATGCTGCAATTAACCCGCTTATCCAATTATTTAAACCAGTTTCACCACTCGCATGGTTGCCACTGGTCACTATGGTGGTTAGCGCACTATATGTGTCTGATGATCCAATGTTTTCAAAGTCTTTTTTAACTTCGGCATTTACCGTTAGTTTATGCTGTTTATGGCCAACGCTAGTCAACACGGCTGTAGGTGTATCCGGTATTAATAAAGATCTAATTAATGTCAGTAAAGTATTAACACTGAGCAAGTGGGCTCACATTATCAAAATCGTTTTACCTTCTTCTATACCAATGATTTTCACCGGCTTACGTTTGTCTTTAGGTATCGGCTGGATGGTATTAATCGCCGCAGAAATGCTGGCACAAAACCCGGGATTAGGTAAGTTTGTTTGGGATGAGTTCCAAAACGGTAGCTCAGATTCTTTAGCACGTATCATGGTTGCAGTATTAGTGATAGGTATGATTGGTTTTATGCTCGACAGACTGATGCTGACCGTTCAGCGCTATGTCAGCTGGGATAAATCAGCCACATTACGATAATCATAAAGTTAAATAACGAACAGAATTTGGAAACGACTATGAATACTTCAATCAAGCAAAAGCATTTAGAACTGAGTAAAGTTGGAATTGAATTTCCAACACCAAAAGGTCCGTTTTGTGCATTAAAAGATGTCGATCTTAAAATTGACAAAGGTGAGTTCATCTCATTAATTGGCCATTCAGGCTGTGGTAAATCGACTGTATTAAACATTGTAGCCGGCTTGTATCAGGCGACTCAGGGCGGTGTTTTATTAGATAACAAAGAGGTTATTCAACCCGGGCCGGAGCGAGCGGTTGTTTTTCAAAACCATTCATTATTACCCTGGCTAACGGCATATCAGAATGTTGAATTAGCGGTTAAACAAGTCTTTAAAGGCAAAATGAACAAAGCCGAAATGAAAGACTGGATTAATCACAACCTTGAACTGGTTCATATGACGCATGCCGCAGACAAGCGTCCAGATGAAATTTCAGGCGGGATGAAGCAAAGAGTAGGTATTGCCCGTGCGCTGGCTATGCAGCCTAAAATCTTATTAATGGATGAACCTTTTGGTGCACTGGATGCACTTACAAGGGCTCATTTGCAGGATTCTCTTATGGAGATTCACGCAGAATTGGGTAATACAGTGATTATGATTACTCATGATGTAGACGAAGCTGTATTATTATCAGACCGAATTGTAATGATGACAAACGGACCGTCTGCAACTGTAGGTGAAATCTTAAAGGTAGACCTGCCAAGGCCTAGAGACAGACTGGCGCTGGCGGATCAACCTGATTATAACCATTACCGCCATGAAGTATTAACTTTCTTATATGAGAAACAACGCAAGGTAGAGCCTGTTTCTACAAAAAAGAAAGCAACTGAAGCAAAGGGTAAGAATAAAGTGGCATGACACTTGCTTTAGTCCTTATGTATTATCAATGTCGATAGTTCAAAAGCCGGTTTTACTATCGGCTTTTGCTGATCCCAAGCAAAGATGCAGGAGGACGTTTTGTCTACTAAACAAAAAATCGTGGTGGTCGGTAATGGTATGGTCGGTCATTATTTTGTTGACCAACTTGCCGCTCAGGCCGAACAGAATGTAGAAATCACAGTATTGGCGCAAGAAGCTCGCCTTGCTTACGACCGAGTGCACCTCTCCGAATATTTTGCCGGAAAATCAGCGCAAGAATTATCACTCACATCAGATGCTTATTATCAATCTTTAGGTGTTCACTATCACCTCAATAGCCAAGTCGAATCTATTGACCGCAACGCTAAAACCGTGACGAGTAGTCAGGGTCAAACCTTTGTCTACGATAAACTGGTATTAGCAACCGGCTCGTATCCCTTTGTGCCGCCCATACCGGGAAAAGACAGAGAAAACTGTTTTGTTTACCGTACCATTGAAGATTTAGATCAAATAAAAGCTGCTGCAGAGTCGGCTAAAGTGGGTTTAGTCATAGGTGGTGGTTTATTGGGATTAGAAGCTGCAAATGCATTAAAACAACTAGGCCTGAAAACGCATGTTGTTGAATTTGCACCTCAGTTAATGCCGACTCAGATTGATATTGGCGGTGGTCGCCAGCTTAAGAAAAAAATTGAAGACTTGGGGGTTGAAGTACATACCCAAAAAGCAACCAGTGTCATTACAGGTGGTGAGTCCTGTTTGCATAAACTGGAATTTTCAGATGGCAGTGAAATCGAGACGGATATCGTCCTGTTTTCAGCCGGTATTCGACCTCAAGATACGTTAGCTCGTGAATTTGATCTGGATATTGGCGAACGTGGCGGCATCATAATCAACGACCAGTGTCAGACGTCCGATCAGAATATTTATGCGATTGGTGAATGTGCATTGTGGCAACAACGGATATTTGGCCTGGTCTCTCCAGGTTACACAATGGCCCGCGTCGCTGTTGCCGATATACTCAATAAAGCAATGCAGTTTAAAGGTGCTGATATGAGCACAAAACTTAAACTCATGGGCGTAGATGTTGGCTCAATCGGTGATGCTCATGCGCGTACGCCAAACGCACAAACTTTCTGTTATGAAAACCCGGAAACAGGTATTTATAAAAAAGTGGTGACGAATGCCGCTTGCGACAAACTGATTGGTGCTGTTTTAATTGGTGATGCTGCAGAATATGACAGCTTACTACAATATTGCTTGCAAGGATTAGAAATTCCACCAAACCCCGCTTCGTTAATTGTGCCTAGCTTGCAGGGTGAACCAGAAAATCCGGCAGATAAAATGGACGATTCAACACTGGTCTGCGTTTGTAATATGGTAACCAAAGGTGATCTGGTTAAAGCTATTAATGAAGGGCATGATACCGTCGATGCACTTAAAGCGAATACCAAAGCGAGCACCAGTTGCGGAACCTGTGTCAATATGGTTCAGAATGTGATTGATTCTGAATTAGCTAAGTTAGCAATTGAAGTAGTTTGATAACGCTTTAAAAAAAGATTTAAATAACCTCAACTCTGGATAAGAAGTTAGCTAAGGCCTTAAATTTATTGGCTTTTAGTTTAATTTCGTTTTCTAGTGAGATATATTTTCTTAGAACAAGGCGAATTTGCGTACGTAATAGCTGGCTATTACTAGCGAATTCAACGCAGTTATCAGGAAAAATAGCCACTAGAAAGCAATTTGTTATCCAGAGTTGAGGTTAAATAACAAAAAGCCTGACGGGATAGCTCGTCAGGCTTTTTTGTATTCAGTCATTATTTGGATCAGAATTTAACTCTACATGAGCCTGAGTCTGTTGCGGTGGTTTATTAGAACGACTGGCACTGTAGTGATGATTAAATATTGAAAAGTAGTTATCCAGTACTTTAGCGGCGGTTAATTCATTTGCCTGTGCAAGCGCAACTGCTGTTGCTTCTGCTGTCGATAACTGATTTGCATGTGGTGCTTTGCGCAAACCATAATTTGCCTGAGTGTGTACATTGAGCTCAAAAGTGGGAAATTTTTGCAGCCATTCACTTAAATTAAATATTTTTTTACTTTGCCGCCAAGTACCGTCCAGCACAAGCAAAGTCAGCTTTTTATCATTTTTAACACCAGCTTGATAACGGTAAGTTACGCGGTTTTCCTGCGTCGGATAAATGATGACGATATCACGGTTAGGATCATTTAATAGTTTAAGCAAATCTGGATCCGGCTCCGTTCGGGACCATTCAAATGCAAAACAATTGTCGGGTAATACATCGCTGATTAAGCGTCCTGTATTGGTTGGCTTTAAAATTTCGTCGGTATGCATCAGCAAAATAATATCTAACTCTGTCGTAACCGATTTTTTCCACTGACAGATACAGCAAACCTCTGCAAGTAAACATTTGCTGCAACGCTTTTGTAAAATACCTCTGGCAAGAAAAGGGCGGGTTGCTTTCGCGAGTCTGGTTTTTCTCAATTGGCTATATGAAAATGGATTGCTCATAATGGATATTAAATGTCAGATGAAAACAGATTGATTATACCGTTTTGTTTGATGATTTTATGGTTAAATTTAATCAAGGTCATTTTATTATTGGCATAGCCTTTGCTTTTTAGGTTTACAGAGGACGATTTTCGTCAAATTTTTGAACCTGTCAAAATAATAGCATTGGAGTGTATTATGGAGTTAGTCATTATAATTATGATGATGGTACTGGTTGTGGTTGCAACCGTTGCTATTCGTTTAACTCAAACTGGCTCACCATTTCCTTACCAGAAAAAAAATGTCTTATTTACCGAACCGGAACGGGCTTTTATGTTAAAGCTGGAACAAGCTGTGGGCGACCAGTTCAGAGTGGTAAACCGGGTGCGCTTGTCAGATTTGGTTGCAGTGAGTTCAGGCGTTCATAAGCGAGCAGAGCAGGCCGCTAAAGTGAAAGCTTCAGCTAAGACACTGGATTTTGTATTATTAAATCGTCAAACCTTGGAGCCGGTAGCTGCAATAGACTTAGTGAATACAGAATCTAAAACAGGATATAAAACAAAAGCGGACTGGTTTGTACGCGGCGCGTTAGAAACCGTGGGTATTCCACATGTGCGAATTCGAATTAAAGCCGGATACAAATCATCTGAAATTCGTTCTTGCCTGGCTGCTAAAATTGGCCGCGGACAATTATCTCCATTGAATGTACACAGAGTTGCATCTAAAGGACCAACGCGTCCAATTAAACCGCTCAGACCTATGCCGACGGGTATCGGTACCGATCAGGCGGTTGCCTAACGGGTCAGCGAAAGCCATACTCGCCTCAATAAAACGCAGCTCAACAAAAAAACCACCTTTCGGTGGTTTTTTATTTATACGAGCTCACGCTTTATATGACGAGTTGCTCTAGTTGGATTATCAGGCTACATTGATTTTCGCAAATTTACGTTTACCAACCTGATAAACGGCTGTTGAACCTACTTCAATTTGTAATTTAGCATCAGAAACTTTTTCGCCGTCAATTTTAACCGCACCTTGTTTTACCATACGCATGGCTTCACTGGTACTGGCAACTAGTTTAGCTTCTTTTAATAAAGCGGCGATACCGGTTGCCTGACCCAGTTCGAGTTTAATTGTTTCTAAATCATCTGGAATGGCATTTTTCTGGAATCGCTGAATAAAATCCTGATGCGCTTTTTCAGCAGCAGCTTCATCATTAAAACGAGCAATTAATTCTTTTGCCAGTTCAATTTTGATATCTCTTGGGTTTTGACCATCTGCCACCGCTTGTTTTAATTGAGCTATTTCTTCAAGTGGTCTGAAGCTTAACAAGTCAAAATAGCGCCACATTAATTCATCAGAAATTGACATGACTTTACCAAACATATCATTTGGTGAGTCTGTAATTCCAATATAGTTGTTTAATGATTTCGACATTTTTTGAACGCCGTCCAAACCTTCCAGCAGTGGCATCATTAAAACAGTTTGTGGCTTTTGGCCTTCCAGTTTTTGAAGTTCGCGACCCATTAGTAAGTTAAACTTTTGATCGGTACCCCCTAACTCGATATCTGACTCAAGTGCGACAGAGTCCCAACCCTGAACGAGCGGATATAAAAACTCATGAATGGCGATAGGCTGACCATTTGTGTAACGCTTTTTAAAGTCATCGCGCTCAAGCATACGGGCAACGGTTTGGTTGGCTGCCAGTTTTATCATACCCGCTGCCCCTAGTTTATCCATCCACTCAGAGTTAAACACAACCCGGGTTTTGGCAGGATCTAAAATTTTGAATACTTGTTCTTTGTAGGTTTCCGCATTTTCCAGAACTTGTTCTTTAGTGAGCGGTTTACGGGTAACATTTTTACCTGTTGGATCACCAATGGAACCGGTAAAGTCACCAATTAAAAAGATAACTTCATGACCCAGTTGCTGAAAGGCACGCATTTTATTAATTAAAACAGTGTGGCCTAAATGCAAATCCGGTGCTGTTGGATCAAAGCCGGCTTTGATTTTAAGCGGCTTACCTGATTTTAGTTTTTCAACAAGTTCTTCTTCTACCAGAATCTCTTCTGCGCCACGTTTAATTTCGGCTAGCGCTGCTTGCACATCTGTCATGCTTTACCTATTTAAAAATTGTCTAGTTAACTGGAACATTATGGCTTGAGATAGGTCAGATGCGAACTGATTGTTTTTATGCTGTAGCTGAAATCTCAAGCGTGTATAAATTAAAACCTGACATTCTATAGCGCAAAAGTTCGAATTTAAAGCATTAGCGTATTTTATTATTTATTTTTATTCACCTGTGAATGGGAGTTAGTCGTCATTTTGCACTTTTATAATCTGAATTTTTGGAAGATAAGATGTCTAAGTGCTTTAAAGTGTACAAAAGTATAAAAAATGTTGTGTAAATTTTAATCTAACGGGCTTGCGAACTGGCAAATGGCAATAAATCAGTATATTCTGAAGGCGGTTTTTAATGAGGGGTTTTTCGACATGCGAGTAGTCGCACGATTTTGGCGTGATTTTCCCACGTTACATAAAGTATATATTGTATCTATTGTTTCTGTTTTAGCGATTCTGTTTATTTTTCCGTCGGAAAATGCCACCGCCTCCAGACAAAACGAGCCTGCCAGTAGCCGGTTGAAACCCGGTGTTCGATATGATCTGAACTTTGATCAAATTGAAGCGCCAGAGTCAAAAACTCAGCAAAAAGCAACCGAAACCCAAGCAACCGACAATACAGCTAATTCTCAAGCTACAGCTACAAAGGGTGAGCATCAGGCTTTAGCTGACACTGAACAGCTGACTGATGAGCTTAACCAGAGCGAAGCTATTCAGTCAGAACCTGAACTTAGCTGGCGAGATATTAAAGTTTTAAAAAATGATAATCTGGCAAAGATTTTTGAGCGCAACGGCCTCTCAGCTAAGACTTTATTACAAGTTAGTAAAAGTGGTGACGCGGCGAATACACTGGTCAGAAAATTAATGCCGGGTCAGGTATTACAGCTAGGCTATCAAGGCGATGAATTTGTCCAGCTGGTATATCCGTTGTCGAAAACAAACCTGATTGAAATCCATAAAACAGAAAATGGTTTTCGCGCGCAGGAAATTAGTAAACAGGTTGAAGCCAAGCAAAGTTTTGCCGCTGCCGAAATTAAGTCAAGTTTCTGGAATGCAGGTTTACATGCCGGGCTGACAAATAAGCAAATTATGAATCTGGCAAATGTATTTGGTTGGGATGTAGATTTTGCTTTAGATATTCGAGAAGGCGATAGTTTTGCTGTTGTTTATGAAGAGTTATACGTAGAGGGCGAATATGTCGGCACCGGAGATATATTGGCTGCTGAGTTTATTAATCAGGGTGAAACCTTTGCTGCGGTCCGTCATACTGACGGTACCTATTATACCCCGGAAGGCAGAAGTATGCGCAAAGCCTTTTTACGTGCGCCGGTAAACTTTAAATATATTAGCTCAAGTTTTAATCCAAGACGTTTGCACCCGGTTACCGGTCGTGTCGCACCGCACCGTGGGATAGACTATGCAGCCAGAACTGGCACCCCGGTTGTCTCTGCCGGTGACGGCAAAGTGATTAAATCCGGTTATAGCAGCTTAAACGGTAATTATGTATTTATTGAACATGGCAATACCTATGTTACTAAATATCTGCATTTACATAAACGCTATGTGAAAACTGGACAAAGAGTTAAACAAAATCAAAAAATTGGCTCTGTTGGCGCAACAGGCCGTGTTACTGGTCCTCATTTACATTATGAGTTTTTAGTGAACGGTGTACACAGAAATCCAAAAACGGTTAAGTTACCAAAAGCCTTGCCAATTGATCCGGCCGAAAAAGAGGCATTTAGCGTCATCGCGAACCAAATGGTTGCTATGATAGAAACGAATAAAAATGTACTGTTAGCGGCAAAATAAATTAAATATAGATTAGAGTGAATGCAGGCATATTTTATTGGTTTAATGTCTGGCACCAGTGCCGATGGCATTGATGCCAGCTTAATTAAAATTGATGATGGCCAACTTAAATCCGTTGGCCATTTTTATTTACCGTTCGATTTCGAGTTTAAGCAAAAGCTGCTTAATCTTTACCAGCCCGGCTATAACGAAATTGAAATCTCAGGACCATTAGCGGTCGAGCTGGCCGTGCGCTATGCTAACGCCGTCAATCATTTATTAATTCACACCCATTTGTCCTCAGCGGATATTTCAGCAATCGGTTGTCATGGCCAAACTATCCGGCACAGGCCTGATGGTCAAAATCCATTTACCATGCAAATTTGCGATTATGCAAAGCTTGCCGAGTTAACTCGTATTGATGTTATCGGAGATTTTCGCTCAGCTGATATTGCTGCAGGTGGGCAGGGCGCACCTTTGGTACCTGCTTTTCATCAAACTATTTTTCCGGCTAACGAGCGGGATCAAGTGGTGGTTAATATCGGTGGAATAGCCAATATGACGCTTATTCGCTCTGACTCAAGTATTATTGGGTTTGATACAGGCCCGGGTAATGGCCTGATGGATGAGTGGTGTCAATTACATTCTAACCAAGCGTATGATGAAAACGGACACTGGGCTGCTGGCGGTCAGGTGATACCTTCATTATTAACTGAGTTACTTGAGCAGCCCTATTTTTATCAGCAAGGCCCCAAAAGCAGTGGCCGAGAAGTATTCAATCTGTCCTGGTTAGAAGCCTATTTAAAACCTGAGTATACTGCCAGGGATGTTCAGGCAAGTTTATTAAAATTAACCTGTGAATCCATCAAACAAAGCATTGTTAAACATAGTGCGTCTGCCGATGTTTGGATTTGTGGTGGGGGAGCACATAACCAAGCTTTGATGGAGACACTTGCTGCTATATTAGGTGAGCCTTATTCACTTAACTCAACACAAGCAATCAATATTGATCCCGATTGGATAGAGTCTGATTGTTTTGCCTGGCTCGCGTATTGTTTTATGAATCGGATACCGGCTAATATTCCGGCTGTAACAGGGGCAAGTCGACAAAAAGTATTGGGATGTTTGTATCCTTATTAACAGTTACCTCGAATGCTGTTTTTTTTGAAGTGCCGCTAGGCTACTTTTTTAGTTTGAGGCTTATGCTTCGCTTTATTCGGCGGCTTACGCTCATACTTCGCTAAACCGCCCTACATTCTTTGAAAAATCTAAAATTAGAGTTGAAAGCGCTACGCTTTAGAAACTAGAACGCTGCGCTTTAGATTTTAGAATAGAGAGTGTTTAGATAAGCCAAAATCTACAACCTATTATTTTGCGGTTACTTACCGTCACTTCGCACTATGAAGCATGAGCATGATGCGGAATCCATTTTTTATATTTGCCTGCTGCTAGATTCCCGACGTCTCGGGAATGACAATCTTGAAAATTCTAAATTCTAAATTCTAAATTCTAAATTCTAAATTCTAAATTCTAAATTCTAAATTCTAAATTCTAAATTCT
>ENA-ORCW01000229-ORCW01000229.1-marine-metagenome-genome-assembly--contig:-NODE-229-length-54092-cov-4.028029_pt1 | contig 54092 bp, 44 predicted proteins | sample MGYA00237784_ERZ508517 | MGnify/ENA primary metagenome ERZ508517 (study PRJEB26187, sample SAMN06268979) | marine metagenome | isolation source: Tt ae E1 feedstock associated aerobic enrichment on...
AGATCAACGCCGAGGTCCTGCCTCAGCTCGCGTGTCGCGAAGTCGAACCGACTGTCGTCGAGTCGACTTCGGGGCACGTGCCGCCTGTCGCGTTTCCGCGACGGGTCATCCAGCTTAGCCGTTCCTTCATGTGTCGTCAAGCCACCGGACCAGGCGTCTCGACAACCTGCTGCCTGTCACCATGCGGTGGGGCGGCAGGTAGTGGAGACGACCGGGATCGAACCGGCAACCTCCGGCTTGCAAAGCCGGCGCTCTCCCAGTTGAGCTACGTCCCCGGGAGGCTTGCAGCGGTCGGCCGTCTGCAGGCAGCAGGCCCGGGTGGGCACTGTGCGGTGCTGGCCGACGGCAAGCCGCTGGAGTGGGGGTACGTGGATTCGAACCACGGACCTCAGCTTTATCAGAGCTGCGCTCTAACCAACTGAGCTATACCCCCGTGTTAGAGCTTCCCGCCGGGCCTCGCTTGGCCCCGCGGAGAGGGAAATTTATCGGCGTCCTGCGTGCCGGGCAAGCGTCCGATGCCCGATTTTTGGGATTCGAGTCGAAAAAGGCCGTCCGGGTGGCCCAGGCGAGCTGTAAATGGCCGCAGAAGCGTCGGTTAGGGCGCCCTACGCGGCGGCTGGTGAGCGACGCGTGTCGCTTCGGGTGTCTGGACACGGCTGGTTGCGGGGTGGTTCAGGCGTGTCCTGGACGTGTCGGCGGAGGTGGTCCGGCGGCGTCTGCCGGGGCCCGGGTCTGTCGGCGGACTGCTCTGGCCGGCCGGTGGTGCTCCCGGGTAGTGTGGTGGGCTGGATCGTCAGATTGTGGCGGTCTGAGTGCTCCCAGTGAGGCGTGAAGAGAGACTGCGTGGAATGGGTGGTGTCCGGTTTCGTGGTGCGAGTTTCTGGGTGGTCTATCGTCGGCGGGAGTACGGACCGTTTGATTACCAGTGGAGTGCGGACCTGCACGGGTTCGAACTGGTGTACGCCGGGGTCAAGTTTGGCGAGATCTGCAGTGATGACGAGATCTTCGCCGACCTGAAGGGGAACGGCCTCCCCCGACGGGTGTGTGAGATTGCCTGCATCGTCCTGGCGTCGATCTTTCGGGCGATCCGACTTGGGCTGGGCCGGAATGCGCGGCGTGAGCTGGTAAGGCAGGAGGTGGTGCGGTTCGCGGGCGCAGAGTACAGCCGAATCGTGGAAGAGGTGTAAGCGCAAAAAAAGCGGCTCACCGATGAGGGTGGGCCGCGTGTGTCTTGCTCGGAGCGGGGCGCGGTCGACGTCAGAACTGCTGCAGGAAGCGGACGTCGTTGTCGTAGAAATGGCGGATGCCCCGTTCGTCGCTGATGGCGAAGCGTCGCATGGCGAAGCGCTCGACGCCCAGGCCGAATGCGAATCCGGTGACTTCTTCCGGATCGTACCCGACGGCGCGGAGGACGTTCGGGTCAACCATCCCTGCTCCGCCGATTTCGAGCCATCCGTCTCCCCAAGCCATGTCGACTTCGACTGACGGCTCGGTGAAGGGGAAGAAGGAGGGGCGGAAGCGGACGTGGACGTCGTCGCCGAAGTAGGCGGTGGCGAACAGTCGCAGCACGGTCTTGAGGTCAGCCATGGTGATCCCGCGATCGACCATCAGGCCTTCCATCTGGTGGAACATGCAGGAATGCGTCGCGTCGATTGCGTCGGGCCGGTAGACGCGACCGAGTGAGACGATGCGGACCGGCGGAGCGGTCTGTTCCATCACGCGGATCTGGACCGTCGATGTCTGGCTTCGGAGCAGCAGCGGGCGGTCGGATGTTCGACCTGCTGTTGCAAGGTAGAAGTTGTCGAGCGGGTCGCGAGCCGGGTGGTCCAGCGGGATGTTGAGCGCTTCGAAGTTGTGGCGCTCGTCCTCGATCTCGGGGCCGTCGGCGACGCTGAAGCCGAGTCGCCCCATGATCTCCTTGAACTCGTCGATGGTCTGCGCGATGGGGTGGCGGCTGCCAATGGGAAGCGTCACCCCGGGGAGGGTGACGTCGATGGCGGCCGCAGCGGTGGCCGGTCTGGCGAGCTGGTCCCGCTTCTGCTCCCAGGCGGACTGGACGCGGTTCTTGATTTCGTTGAACCGGCGTCCGACGACGGGGCGTTCCTCGGCGGTGACTTTGCCGAGGACCGACTGCAGCTCCTTGAGCCGCCCCTTCTTCTTGCCGAGAAACTCGACGCGAACGGCTTCGATCTGTTGCGGATCGGCAGCAGACTGAATGGCGTCGAGTGCCTGCTGTTCGTACTCGGTCAGCGCGTCAAGAACGGGCATGAGATCGGGCGGCTGCGAAGCGAGTGGCGACGTTCCCGGGGCGGGCTCAGGCAGCAGACGTTTCGGCGGACGCCAGGGATTCCTTGGCGACGGCGACGAGTTCGTCGAAGACGGCGGGGCTGTGGATGGCAAGTTCGCTGAGCGACTTGCGGTTCAGCTCGATGCCGGCCAGCTTGAGGCCGTGGATGAACGTCGAGTAGCGGACCCCACGTTCGCGGCAGGCGGCCGTGATGCGGGTGATCCAGAGGGCGCGGAATTCGCGTTTGCGGGTCCGGCGGTCGCGGTACGCGAAGGCGCGTGAGCGAACAACGGTTTCCTTGACGGTGCGCAGGAGCTTGCTGCGACCGCCCTGGTTTCCTCTCGCTTCCTTGAACAGCCGCTTCTTGGAGCGGTGACGTGCCTTACCGTAACGAACTCTCATCGCAGGATTCCTGAAAACGCAGCCGTAGTGGCTGCCCGGCCGTAAATTGTCGAGGGCCCTTCCCGTTGGGGAGGGGGTGCCGGCCTACAGGCTCGGACGCAGGGCGTTGACAATCTGGACGGCTTCCGCGCCGGTGACGACACCGTCCTGGCGGAGCTGCCGCTTGCGATTGCCGCTCTTCTTGCCGAGGATGTGGCCACGGAAAGCCTTGCGGTGCTTGGCTTTGCCGGAAGCGGTCACTTTGAACCGCTTCTGCATTCCCTTGTGTGTTTTCTGCTTGGGCATGGAAGCAATTCGCTGATGCTGCAGGTTGGAAAACGGGAGAGTATAGCGACGGCCCGCCGGAGATTTCCAGCGCACCGCCGGCAGAAAGTCAGCGTAAACCGGAGCGCGGGGCGGGCGGAGCGGGATCGGTCCCGCCGGGGCGGTTCCCGGATGCCGGACTCCCCTGCCCCGTCGGGCCTGGTTGCGGTCGCGTGCGGTCGAGTCAGGCCCTGGGGGCGAGGACGGCGGTCATGTTCCGTCCGCCTTCCATTCCCGGTGGCTTCTCGACCTTCGCGATGTCGTCGAGCGAGGCGATGATGCCCTGCAGGATCTCGCGGCCACGGTCGTGGTGCGCGTTTTCGCGGCCACGGAACATGACGTTGAGTTTGACCTTGTCGCGTCCGGCGAGGAAGTCGCGGGCGCGCTTCATCTTGAAGTCGATGTCGTGTTCACCGATCTTCGGTCGCAGGCGAATCTCCTTGACCTGCATCTGGTGCGTCTTGCTGCTCTTCTGCGACTTCTTCTTCTGTTCGTACTTGAACTTTCCGTAGTCGAGAATGCGGCAGACCGGTGGGCGCGAATTGGGGGCGACCTCAACGAGATCCAGGCCGGCTTCCTGCGCCATGCGGAGCGCGTCGGCAGTCGGGACAATCCCGATCATTTCGCCGTTTTCGTCAACCAGACGGATCGGCGAGAGCCGGATCTGCTCATTGAGCCGGTGAGACGCTTCAGCGGGCTCGATTGGCTTCCGATTCCTGTTCATAGAGTCCTGTTCATGAAGATCGTTTGTTGTTGAACGGGAGTGACGCGACCCATTCCAACAAGTCACTTTTTATCCCGGAAATCCTGTCGCGTCAAGAATTTGCTCAGTGTCGCCCCGGTTGCAGCAGGCTTCGCCGGAGTCTGCGGGCTTCTTCGAGGCCGCGGATGACCGGTCTGGGGGCACATTTGACGGGGGGATTCTGCGGTCCCCGATGCGCGTGGTCAGACACAGTAGCCGCGAACCCGGCCGGAAACGTGTCACGATTTACCGTCCCGGGCAGCAGTCGCTGCCGGGGGATGGTGCATACGATGACGGGCCAGGAAGAAGACGCTCGGGCGGTCTGTCCGGTTCGGTTGCCGGGGACAGGGGCGAGCGTGGGTTTGCAGTGAAGCGGTGGCTGCCGCCCCACGGGGCGCGTCAGAAGTCCATCGCATCCCCCACGTCGACCGGGCTGCGGTCGCCGAACTTCAGCTGCTCCCGGAGCCAGACCAGCGGGACGGTGCCGATGGGACCGCTTCGGTTCTTGGCGATGATCAGGTCGGCTTCGCCGGGGCGGTCTTCGGGGTCATAGGCTTCGGGGCGGTGCAGGAACATGACGATGTCGGCGTCCTGTTCGATGGCACCGGATTCACGAAGGTCCGAGAGACGTGGCCGCTTGTCCTCTCGCTGTTCCACACCACGGTTGAGCTGTGCCAGGGCGATCACCGGTGCGCTCAGTTCCTTGGCAAGGAACTTCAGTCGCCGGGTGATGGTGGCGATCTGCTGTTCCCGGGGCATGTTCTTGTCGTCGGACTCGATCAGCTGGAGGTAGTCGATGATGATGAGGTTGAGTCCGCTGCTCCGCTTGAGGCGGCGACCGACGGCGGCGATCTGGGACATCGTGCGGCCGGCGGTGTCGTCAATGAACAGCGGGCACTCGCGCAGCTCGTTGGCCGCCTCCATCAGGCTGTGCTGGTCCATCTCGTCGAGATCGCCCTGCCGCAACTTGTGCCCATTCACCTTTGCCTGAATACAGAGCAGACGCTCGGCCAGCTCCATGCGGGACTGTTCGAGGCTGAACAGCAGGACGCCCCGTTTCGCCTTGGCGACAGCCAGCGCGAAGTTACAGACCAGTGCGGTCTTGCCCATACTGGGGCGTGCGGCGAGGACGAGCAGTTCCGAGGGCTGAAAGCCACTGGTCATGTCGTCCAGGCCGTTGAACCCGGTCGGGATGCCACTGATGGATCCTTCCTGGTCCATCCGCTCGAAGATACGTTCGAAGGTGTCTTCGAGGATGTCCCGCATGCCCATGCGGTCGATCCCCTCCTGCTGCTCGGCGATCGAGAAGATGCGTTTCTCGGAGCGGGTCAGGATCTCTTCGATGGCGTCGCTGCCGTGGTACGCCTCCCGGAGCGATTCGGTGCAGGCGTCGATGAGGCTGCGCTGGAGCCACTTTTCGCGAACGATCTTCGCGTAGTATTCGGCGTGTGCGGCGTGCGGGACCGTCTCGAGGATCTGCACCAGGTAGGCCGGGCCGCCGACGTCTTCGAGCTCGCCCCGTTTCTGGAGTTCATGTCCGAGGGTCACCGCGTCGATGCCGCGGATCCCGTCCTCGTACATGTCGTGGATCGCCTGGAAGATCTTCTGGTGCGGGTCACTGTAAAAGTGCCGCGACTGGATCACGGAGATCACGTCGTCCAGAACATCGTTGGCGAGCAGGACGCTTCCCAGGACGCTTCGTTCGGCGTCGAGGTCCTGCGGGGGGACCCTGTCGGAAAGATCGGATGCAGGTCGCGCGACGGACATCAGCCGGCCCTCCGTGGACTGGAGATGCGCAGGACACACCCGGCGTCCCGGGGTGAGCCGGAAGGCCGGGTGGATGCATGGGGCGAAGCGGGAGGCAACCGGATCAGGTTGCGACCGTGGCGGCGGGGACAACCCAGACCTTGACCTCGGCGGCCACGTCCGGATCGAACTGCAGCTTGACGGTGTACATGCCGAGTTCCTTGAGCGGTCCTTCGAGGCGGATGTGCTCAGGTTCGACGGCGTAGTTGGCGGCCTTGAGGGCCTTGCTGATGTCGGTGGCGACGATCGAGCCGTACAGGTGTCCCTCGTCCGTCGCGTTGGCTTCGAGGGTGACGCTGTACTTGCTGACTTCGTTGGCCAGTTTGCGGATCTGGTCGAGGCGTTGCTGGCGAACCGCTTCCTGGCGTTCGCGGTGCTTTTCGACCATCTGCTTGTTGGCTTCGGTGGCGACCGTTGCCAGCCCCTGCGGGAGCAGGAAGTTGCGGGCGAATCCGGGTTTGACGCGGACGATCTCGCCCTGCTTTCCGAGCGAGGGGATGTCCTCGGTGAGCAGCAGCTCGACTCCGCCGCGGCGTTCACTCGAGCGAAGGCGTTCCTTACGTCTCATCACCATGTCAGGTCTCTGCTTCGAGTTGGCTGTTTCGAACCGTTGCCGGCGTGCGGAGTCCGGGGCCGCCGGTCAGTCGGCATATGTCGTGGGGGATGAATGTCTGTGCGGGGCAGTCTGCTGCTCGTGGACCCGGTTGGGGTCAGAACGGGACGTCGTCGTTGCCGCCGCCCTGCGAAGGGCCATCGTCGTAGAACGAGTCGACCGACGACTGAGGAGCGGACTGCTGCGGGCGGGAGCCGCCGCCGCGGTATCCACCGCCACCGCCGCCGCCACCACCTCCTTCGCCGCGGCCGCCGAGCATCTGCATGTTCTCGCCGACGACCTTGAGCTTGGAGCGTTTCTTGCCGGTTTCGCGGTCTTCCCACGTATCCAGCTGCAGGCGGCCTTCGATGAGGACCGAGCGTCCCTTGGCGAGGTATTCGCCGGCGACTTCGGCCTGGCGTCCCCAGAGGGTGACGTCCACGAAGGTCGTTTCTTCCCGTTTCTCGTTGGACTGGCGGTCAAACCAGGTCCGGTTGACGGCGAGACCAACCTCGGCAACAGCGGTTCCGGAGGGGGTGTACCGCACCTCGGGATCGCGCGTGAGATTGCCGACCAGAATCACCTTGTTGTAGCTTGCCATTGTCTCGCCCTGTCGTCACTTAACGGCTGTCCGGCCTGCCCGTGATCGGGGGATCACTTTTCGGCCGCAGCTGGTTCGGCGGCAGGTTCTTCGGCGTGCTGGGTGACGGCCTGAACCATGGCGTCGAACAGCTTCGGCGGGTGCTGGAGCAGGAGGTGCCGGAGCACGGTCTCGCTCAGCCGGCACAGCCGGGCCAGTTCGTCGACCTTGCCGCCGTCCATTTTGAAGTACGTCAGCAGGTGCAGGCCCTTGCGCTGGTTTTCGATCGGGTAGGCCAGCTTCCCTTCCTGCCACGGAACCATGGCGACGAGTTCGGCCTCACAGCGATCGAGGATTTCTCGAACAGCAGCTTCCGTTCCCTGCGGATCGGTCGCGTACCGACCACTGTCAAGGAGGAACATGCATTCATACAAATGCTGTGACAAGACCTCTCTCCCCGTTCCCAAAAAAGTGTTTCGGAGTGAAACCGGCAGTCTATCGGATTCATGCGGATTTGCAAGAATCGATCCGATTGCCGGGGCGTCCCCGCGAGTCGGCCCGATGCCGCTCCCGGAGACGTCGTGCTGGTTGTGTTCAGCTCTCGGGGGCCACGTTGGCCCGGTTCATTGCCGCCTCGACGCCTTCTGTGACCCAGGTGGCGACGGTCTGGCAGGCCCGCTGGATCGCCTCGTCCATGGTGTCGCGTTCGGCGCGCGAGAAGCGGCCGAGCACGTAGTTGGCGGCATCCATGCGGCCGGGCGGCCGGTCGATGCCGATTCGCAGTCGGGCGAATTCCTTTGTGCCCAACTGGTTGATGATGTCCTGGACGCCCTTCTGGCCACCGGAGGAACCTTCGCGTCTGAGCCGCAGTCGGCCGGTGGGAAGGTTCAGGTCGTCACAGACGACCAGCAGGTGTTCCGGAGGGAGCTTGTAGAACTTCAGGGCCTGCCGGACACTGCGTCCGCTCAGGTTCATGTATGTCTGTGGGGCGAGCAGAAGCAGGCGTTCGCTGCCGATGGTGATCTCGGCGACTTCTGCTTCGAACTTCTGCTGGGTCGCCCCGGCGTTCCATTGCTGTGCAAGTGCGGCGAGGACTTCAAAGCCGACGTTGTGCCGGGTGTTCGCGTACTTCCGCCCCGGGTTCCCGAGTCCTGCGACGACCTTCATGTCAGGGGCAGTCCGGATTCTCCAGGATCCAGGTCAGCAGCGGCACCACTGCGGCACGTGGCCGGTCAGTTGTCCCCTTCGTCGCCCTTGTCGCGGCCGATGACTTCCGGCTGGCCGGCTTCGCTGCCCTCTTCGCCTTCTGCCGCGGCTTCTGCGGACGGTTCCACGATGTGGATGATCGTTGTTTCGGCCGGAGTGAGGATCTTGACTCCTTCCGGGACGTCTGCGATGTCGGCGACAGTGACCACGGCACCGATTTCGAGCGAGCCAACGCGAACGACGATGTCGTCCGGGACATTGACGGCCATGCACTCGACGGTCAGTTCGTGGACAGGCTGTTCGAGGATTCCGCCGGCCAGCACGCCCGGGGCGGTGCCACGCAGGTGGATCGGGACATCCACTTCGACGCGCTCGTCGGGGTCAACCCGCATGAAGTCAAGGTGCTGTACGTGGGTGCTGAAGGTGTCCCACTGCACTTCCTTGACCAGCGCCTTGTCGACGGTGCCGTCCACGTCGAGGTCGAGCACCTTGGCGCCGCCGGTCAGCAGCGTGCGGATGTCGTCCTCGTTGAGGCTGATCGCCACGGGATCCTGGCGGTGTCCGTAGATGTTGGCCGGAACGCGGCCCTCGCGACGCAGACGCCGACACTCGGCGGTCCCGGTTTTCGCGCGGGACTTGGCAGTGATCTTGATCGTCTCGGCCATTACGACCGCCCTATCTCTCTAGTAACCAACACTGACTGTTCGGTTTGCGTCCAGCCACGCACCGTGGTGGGCGCGTCAGATCCGGATCGTACGCTCGAAGGAATTCCGCAGGATAACGGGCGGTCGGCCCGTGTTCAAGCGTTGGGGGAGGAGTCTTGGGGCTTGAGGGATGAGTCTTGAGTCTTGAGGGATGGCTCACCTCTCACGGCTCACCTCTCACACAAACAGTTCCCGGATCGGGACGCCGCCGTCGGTGATCGGAACCGGACGCGAGTCGGCGTAGAGTTCCTCGTGGTGATCGATCCCCAGGGTCGCGAAGATCGTCGCGAACAGATCGGGGACGGAGACCGGGCGATCTTCGATCTTCATGCCGAGTTCGTCGGTCGTGCCGATCGCCTGGCCGGTCTTCAGCCCACCACCAGCGAGGACGACCGTGAAGGCCTCGGCGTGATGGCCGCGACCACCCCCGCCGTCAAACTGGGCCGGGCGACCGAATTCCGTCGAAATGACGACGAGCGTCCTGTCCAGCAGGTTGCGGGATTCCAGGTCGGTGATGAGCGTGGAGAACGCCTGGTCAAGCCCCTGGATAAGCAGGTGCTGGTTGAACTGGCCGTCGTTGTGCGTATCCCAGCCGGTTCCGTTCACGAAGTTGAGGTTGAACGAGACCTCGACGAAGCGACTGCCGCGCTCGATGAGCCGGCGGGCCAGCAGGCACCGCTGTCCGAATTCGTCGCCGTAGGCGTTCCGCAGGTCGGACGACTCGGATTCGAGGTTGAACACATCCATGAATTCCGGCCCGGCCAGGCGGAAGCCCTTCTCCGTCGCGGTGACGTAACTTGCGATGCGGGGGTCGTTTTCGTGCTCGCGGATGTACCGGTCCCGCAGACGCTTGAGCAGGTCGAGCCGCCGCTGGTACCGCTGCTCGGGAACGCGCTCGGGCCGGGCGAGGCCCTTGGGGCCGGTCGTGGTTTCGGTGAGGTAGACGTAGCCGTGCTCGGCACCCAGGAAGCCTGGTTCGCGGGCCGGGCTGGGATTGCCCATCAGCACGTACGTCGGGACGAGTTCGTTGATCGGTTCCCGGCAGTGGCTGATGATCGAGCCGAGCGACGGATAGACAATTGTGCCGCTGGTCGGACGGCCGGTGTGCAGGCGGTACGCTGCCGCGGCATGTTCGTCGATGACGTCGTGGTTTACGGTGCGGACGGGGACGATCCGGTCCATGACGGCCGCGGACTGCTTGAGGTGCTCGCAGACCTGGACGCCCGGGACGGCGGTGTCGATCGCCGGGTAATAGGAGCCGGGATCCTTCTTTTTGTCTTTGGAGACCCGTTTGGGGTCCCAGGTATCGATCTGGGCGGCACCGCCACCCAGCCAGATGTAGATGCAGTGGTCCGCCTTGCCGATCAGTTGTTCGGAATCCGAGGCGGCACTCAGGCCAGGGGCGGAGAGGAGGCTGGCCGCGGCACCGCCGGCGATGGCGGATTTGAGGAAATCGCGACGCGGAGTGGTGTGGGGAGTGAAGTTCGTCATGCCGTACTCTCGCGCTTTGGCTGTGATGTCGGTGTGTGAAATCTCATTCGGTTGGTGACGACGTGCCGGCTGAGTCGAACAAAGCGGCCATGCGCTCGTCACCCTGTCGCTGGTCGACCGGCTTCATGCCGTAATTATTCTCGGCTTCCGTCGAGGCTCCTGCTGCGAGCAGGACTTTGACAACGTCGTGCAGGTGTCGTGCAACAGCGAGATGGATCGGTGTGTTGCCGTTGTGCTCGCAGGCTTCGAGGTCCGCTCCGGCGTCGATCAGCAGGCGGGCAACATCGGCTGTGCTGGCAACGTGGAGTGGTGTCTCGTCGTACTTCTGGCGGGCGTTGGGGTTTGCCCCGGCGTCAAGGAGGGCCCGGGTGAGAGGGGCCAGTCCCTTTCTGGCGACCCGGTGCAGCGGAGTCTGGTCGGCATGGATGGAGTGAACATTCGGATCTGCGCCGGCTTTCAGCAGCATCAGCGTGATCTGAGTCGAAGCGGCCGGTCCGGACATGAATGTTGCCGACAGCAGCGGCGTCTCGCCCTGGGTGTCTGCGATGCTGGGATCGGCACCGGCGTCCAGCAACAGCCGGACGCTCTCCGGTTTCCGGAAAATGGTGGCAAGGTGGAGCGGCGTGTTGCCGTCGGCATCCTGCTGGTTGATGTCGTTGCCTCGAGCCAGCAGTTTCGGGATGTCCTCCGGCCAGTGGATTGCTGCGATGTGCAGGTTTTCGGCCCGAGGTTGCATTCGCTGGGAGGCGACCAGCATCGACAGACCGAGAGCGACCAGGACGGCCAGGCAGCCCAGGAGGGCTGCCATCAGCCAGCCAGCGGAGCGTTCGGATGGCGATGTGTGCGAATCCGGCACGGCAGGCGTCTCGGTTGCACTCTATTGCTGGGGGCAAATGTTACGGAACGAACACGAACTCGGGCGAATTCACCAGGGCCCAGGCAGCATCTTCAAACCGGGTTCGCCAGTCGGCATCGAGCCGGCGGGTCGGCGGATCGCCGGCCAGCACGTCCGCCTGCCGCTTGAGGGCCGCAGTCGTCGCATCGACGTGCAGGTGGTTTGACCACGCCCGCGGGGAGCGGTGAATTTTCCGCGGCGGGACGGCTTCCGGGCCGGCCACGATTCGCTCGTCGTAGCCGGGGCGAAGCAGCTCCACAAACAGTTCCCGTTCGTCCGAGGTCGGCGTGCGGGAGAGGAATCGCAGGTACAGCTTTTCGATGAGCTGTTCGAGCGGCTGGTCCTCGAGTGTCAGGTTGGTCAGTTCGCTGCCATCCGTCAGATCGAGCGCCCGGTGGGAGGCGGTGCCGTTGGCGAGAACCATCGGCTGCAGCGGGGTGATCGATTCTTCCCGGATCGTCAGTGGTTCCTGTCGCTGCTGACGCCAGCCGTAGGCGGCCATCAGGTCGACGATGCTCTGTGCGACATGCAGCGACATGCTGGGGCGGTCGCGCTCGTTGCTGACGGCGACGAACTCCCAGGCGCGGTGCGGGATCCCCATGTCGAGGAACGTGCGGTGCGGCAGGCGTCCGTCGGCGTCCATCGTCAGTTCTTCGCTTCCAAAGCCTTTCCCGGAAGCAAGATACAGCGAGTCGGCGAGCTGCTCGCCCGTGAGGGTCCGGCGGACGGGCCCGGCGAAGAGGGCGGCTTCTTCGGACTCACGCGTCACGTCCGGAGCCACCTGACGCTGGTAGGTGTTCGACTCGAAGATCAACCGCGCCATGTACTTCAGGTCGTAGTCGTTGAGGACCAGTTCTCGGGCGAGGTAGTCGAGCAGATCGGGATGCGAGCACTCGGCCCCTTCCCAGTCGCTGACCGGCTCGATCAGGGCCCGGCCGACATACCGCTGCCACAGGCGATTCACCAGCACGCGGGCGAAGCGAGGGTTCTGCGGCAGGGTGAGCGTAGCCGCGAGGCGTTCGCGGGGGTCGGACGGATTCCGGATCATCCATTCGGGAAGTTCGGGGATGTCGGAGGAGAACTCGGCGAAGGGCCAGTCCGGCTTGACGCTGCTGCCCGGTTCGAGCGTCACCTGGACGACCGAATTCTCCAGCTGGCCGGCGGGCAGGCTGCTGCTGCCGGGCACCTTCAGGGAGCCGCGGTTTAACATGGCGGCCAGGTTGAAGAGGTCTTCCTGCTTGACGTCGTGGTACGGGGCGTCGTGGCAGCGGGCACATTTCATTTCGACGCCGAGGAACGCCGTGCCGACGATGTGGGCCTTGGCCGCCATCGGGACGTCGTTCTGGCTGGCGATCGCGAAGCCGGCCGGTCCGCCCATGGTGCGGCTGCCGTCCATCGAGACCAGCTCGGTGACGAAGCGGTCGAACGACTTGTTGTCGAGGAACGCTTCGTGGATGAACCAGCGGAACGGCCCGGTGTTGTTGAGCATCGGCTTGGTCAGGCCGGGGTTCTCGGCAAGAACGTCCTGCCAGTAGCCGACCCAGTGGTCGGCCCACTCGGGGCTGGCCAGATACCGGGCGATCGCGTTGGAGCGGCGGTCCTCTGCGGAGTCCGCAAAGTAGGACTCGATCTCCTCTTCCGTCGGAATGCGGCCGACGGTGTCGAGGGCGAGCCGGCGGAGGAAGCCGTAATCGTCGATCAGTGGTTGCGGCTTGACGCCTTCGTCCTGCAGCCGGCGGTTGATGAACCGGTCAATGTCGTTGAAGACGGCAACGTCTTCTGTGTCAGGGACTTCCACGGCCGCGGGTGCGTTCTGCCGGGCCCAGGCGTGACGGCGGTTCCAGTACTCGGATTCGCCCTGGGCAGCGGCGAGGCGGTTCTGCTGGTTGAGGTGCCGCAGACGCTGGTGCTCTTCTTCGGCCAGATCGAGCCAGGCCCCGTCGGTGAACGGGACGCGTCGCTTCGGGCTGAGGAAGGTGTACTTCGGGGCCTCGTCAGAAGTGTTTTCGTCGATGCGTCGCACGCCGACGACCAGCTCGCCGATGCGGATGCCGGTCCGCTTCGAGCCGATCATGCGGTACAGCGAAATCACGTGGTCGCCCGGTTCGTCAAACGTGACCTGGACCTTCTCCTCGTAGTGGGCGACCGGAATCGACAGGACGCCTTCCGGAACGGGCGTGATCTTGTGCAGCGGCTGGTGAGCACTGCTGCTCTGCTTCATCCAGGGCGTTTCCGCCTGCATCTCCCCGTCGATGTACAGGCGGGCGCTGTCGAGCGAGCGGTAGACCAGTTCGTACGTGCCCGGTTCGATGTGAATCCGGCTGGTCATGTGGAGCATCCAGGGGACCGGGCGGTCGGCGATCAGGCCCCGTTCGTTGTACTTCTGAGGCAGGTTGCTCAGCGCAAAGACTGGAATATCCAGCAGATGGGTCGGCTTCCGCATGCGGAAGTTCCACGACCGTTCGACCGGAACCCGCTCAAGAATTTCCACGCGGACGACATCATCCGGCACCTCGTCTTCGCGGATCTTGCCCAGGGCGTATTCGCTCTCGGCGAGATTGATGCGGACATGGTTGGCGATCTGTTCGGCGGTGAGGGCTTTGCGGTAGAGGGCGACCTCGTCGATCATTCCGCCAAAGCCCGAGCCGCCTCCCATGGCCGAGCCGATCCACAGTTCGTCGTCGTCAACGATCGGCCGTTTGGTGGTGGGGCCGGCCATGTCCCACCGGCCCTTGACCGGTTTGCCGTCGATGTAGCCGCGGATGCTGTCCGGCTCGCCGAAGACGTAAGTCACGGCGACATGGTGCCATGCGCCGTCGTTGGGGACGCCGGTCGTGGAGGTCCAGCGGTGTCCTTCCGGGCCGATGCCGCCCTTGTTGTTGGGGGTTTCGGCATCGCAGAAGAAGAAGCTGATGAACGGTCCCCCGCCCTGCGTGGCGAGCCGGAGCGAATAGTTCTGGTTGTTGGCCGGCGTGCCGGGGTTGTGGGTGCGGCCTTTCGAGAAAATGTACGGATACGAGCCACGGAGTGCCTCGTCCCAGCGGATCCAGGCTTCCATCGTGATGGCGTCGCCGTTGTCGAAGTCGACGGCACTTCCCTCGCCGGCGTCCTTGACGATCAGGAAGTTGCGACCGCCGGCAAGGTTGGCGGCCTCATTCGCATCTGTGAAGTCCGGGTATTCGCCAGGCCGGGGGCCAGCAGCGTTGAATCGGACCAGACCGCGGGTGCGGGCGTCGAGGACCTCTCCGCCTTCGCCGGCGTTCACGACAACCTGTGCGTTGTCCTCACCCGGCTGGCGCTGATGAAACCGCCACCAGGCGACCGGTCCGTCCGAGTGGATGATCGCTTCGTAGTCCCGCGGCGGAGTCTTCTGGTCCTCCGCAGCAGTCGCGCTGGAAAGTGCCGAGAGAACGAGGGTGGTCAGCAGAAAAGTCGCCGTGACCCGGCAGCGGTTGCAAAGCAGCATCCTCAAATCCTCAGTGGTGAGATCGCGCGGTGGCGGGAAAAACGTGAGGCAGGCCGATTTTCGAGTCTACCCGACCGATCCACGTTCATCAATTCGACTGTGGTTGATGCGTCGATGCGGGGGGGGCGGTTCTCCGGTCGGATGCGGCATTCTCGTTGCGCCCCTTGCGACCGGCGAGCCGAGCCGACATCCTCATGGTCGCTTGACGGGCCTTCCGGATTGCAGGGCCCGATGCTGTCGCTCACAACGGTGGGGAAATCTGATGAATCGGCGTCAATTCTGTCGGTCCGCCTCTGGCTGGTTGTTCGGACTGCTGGTCATCGTTGCCGCTCTGGTCAATCGGGGGCAGGCGGCAGATCGGCCGAACATTCTTATCGCCATCAGCGATGATCAGTCCTGGCCGCATGCCTCCGCGTACGGCTGCGGGGCCGTCTCGACGCCCGCATTTGACCGGGTCGCCAGGAACGGCGTGCTGTTCAACAATGCGTTCGCGGCCTCACCCGGGTGCAGCCCCTGTCGGGCCGCCCTGCTGACCGGCAGGCAGACCTGGCAGATTGAGAACGCCGGCACACACGCCAGCTCGTTTCCGCTGAAGTACCGCACGTTCCCCGAGCGACTCGCCGAAGCGGGCTACTTTGTCGGCCACACCGGCAAGGGCTGGGGGCCGGGCAACTACAAGGTGGACGGCCGCAAACAGAATCCGGCAGGCCCGGCGTTTTCGTCGATCCGTACGAAACCGCCGTATTCGGGCATCCGGAACACCGACTATGCCGCCAACTTCGACGCCTTCCTCGAGCAGCGTGAAGAGGGGCAGCCGTTCTGCTTCTGGTACGGGGCGAGTGAGCCGCATCGCGACTTCGAGAAGGGCTCCGGCCTGAAGGCGGGCAAGTCGCTGGACGACGTCGAAGTCCCCCCCTTCCTGCCCGACACGCCGGAGATCCGCTCCGACATCCTCGACTACCTCGTCGAGATCGAGTGGTTCGACCAGCACCTGGCCCGCATGCTCGACCGGCTGGAAGAGGCCGGCGAACTGGACAACACGATCGTTATCGTCACCAGCGACAACGGGATGGCGTTCCCGCGGGCGAAGGCGAACTGCTACGAGTACGGCATCCACATGCCGCTGGCGATCTGCTGGGGGGCGAAAGTGCCGGGCGGCCGGACTGTCGACGACCTCGTGCAGTTCGTCGATCTGACGGCGACGATACTCGATGCGGCCGGTCTCGATGTTGAGAGCCTCGATCTGACCGGACGCAGCCTGATGAACGTCCTCGAGTCGGACGCCAGCGGGCAGGTCGATCCGGAGCGGACAGTGGCGTTCTCGGCGCGGGAGCGGCATTCGTCTTCGCGGTATCAGAACCTCGCCTACCCGATCCGGGCTCTGCGGACGCCACAGTATCTCTACATCCGCAACTTCCGGCACCAGCGCTGGCCGGCGGGGACTCCTCAGAAATATGAGGCAGACGGCGAACTCGGCCCGCCGCATGGCGGGTATCACGACATCGACGCCTGCCCGTCGCTGACGTATCTGGTGGAGAACCGACGGAAGGATGCGGTCAAACCGTACTTCCATCTCGCCATCGTGCCGCGGCCGGAAGTGGAACTGTTCGATATCACGAGCGATCCCGGTTGTCTGGTGAATCTCGCCGGGAGTCCCGAACTGGCGGAGGTCGAGTCACAGCTTCGTGAGCAGTTTGAGGAGTACCTGACCCGGACCGGCGACCCGCGGATGGTCAATCCGGATGGTGGGGATGTTTTCGAGACATATCGGAGATACAGCCGGCTGCGACGCTTCCCGGTGCCGGCCCACGTACAGGAAGAACGGGAGCGGTTGCAGGCAGAGGGCTGGACGTTCCTGTTTGACGGCGAGACGCTGGACGGCTGGCGGGTGAGCGGGCCGGAAGACTCCTTCGAGGTCGTTAATGGGATGATCCGGGCCCGGGCGATGTCCGACCAGGCCCACCTCTTCTACGTGGGGCCGGACGGCGATGCCGACTTTGGCGACTTCGAGCTCGTCTTCGAGAGCCTGGCGACGCCGGGCTCGAACGGCGGCGTCTACTTCCACACGTCGTGGCAGGAGAGCGGCTTCCCCAATGACGGCCACGAGGTTCAGGTGAACAACTCCCACAAGAACCGGACCCGGACGGGAAGCCTGTTCTCGGTGGTGGACCTGAGTGAATCGCCGGTGGCGGACAACGTCTTCTTCACGCAGCGGGTGACGGTTCGGGGCAGGCACGTCACGATCGATGTGAACGGCGAGCGAGTGGTGGACTACACCGAACCGGAGGATTACAGCCATCCGCGGTACACCGGCCGCGACATCGACCACGGGACGTTCGCGCTGCAGGCCCACGATCCGGAGAGTGAGGTGTTCTACCGGAACATCCGTGTGCGGCGGCTGGAGTCGTCGGAGGACGGAGGGGAGTGATATGGGGGCCCCGACTGACGCTCGCGTTTCTCGCTCCAGCCACGGCCACCCGGTGGGACGACGATCGACGACATGCCCCCCGGCGCGCACGGCCGGAGGCCGTGGCACACGGGGCAGGCTCGTAGGGTGTGTCGCCGGAGGCGACGCACCATTCATTCGTGATTCGACCGTTCGATTGAACCGGTTGGTGCGTCACGGGAGGGCTGGTGTGCGACGTGCGGTTCGCGTGGAACGTTGGGGGCGGTCTCGCCGTGACGCACGCTGCATGGCTCGTAGGGCCGGCTATTGCCGGCCGTTGAGTTGAGTCGGCCGGTTGGAACCGGCCCTGCAGTACTGCCGCTGGATTGTGTCTGCGGCAGCCGTTGTCAGGTTCATTGCAGCGGACCACGCCCTTCACTTCGCTGCGCTTCGTTCCAGGGCGTGCCACCCACCGTACCGCACCTTCGCTCACGTTGCTCGCTCCAGCCACGGCCACCCGGTGGGACGACGATCGACGGCATGCCCGTCGCCATCAGCGCGGTTTGCGAAGGTGCTTCTTCGACGGAAGCTGGCGTTCGAGGCTGTAGGTTACGTGTCGGAGGTGCTCGACCAGTTCCTGCCGGCAGGTGATCGGGGTCAACTGCTCCGGCGGGATCGGTTCGCCGACGACGACCTGGACGCGGCGGCCGCATTGCCGCTTCACCTCATGCGTCAGCAGAGCCAGCCGCAGGGTCATGCTGACATGGCTGGCGAACTGGAACAGCCGGCTGTTCTGGCCGTGGAAGTAGACCGGCAGGACGGTCGCTGAGCTGGCGCGAATGAGCTTGGAAGTGAAGGTCTTCCAGTCGGCATCGACGGCCTTGCCGAAGCCCCGGCGGGCGGTGGAGACGCCGCCGCTGGGGAAGATGACGACTGCACCTCCCTCCTGCAGGAAGCGGATCGCCTCGGCCCGCGAGCGAATGTTCGTGGCCATCGCTTCGCGGGTTTCGCGGAAATCGATTGGCAGCAGCCAGGGGCGGATCTCTTCGACCTGTTCGAGGACGGCGTTGATGAGGATGCGGAAGTTGGGGCGGACCTTGCCGACCAGGTGGCAGAGGATCATCCCGTCGATCAGGCCGTACGGATGATTGGCGACGACGACCAGGGGCCCCTCCTGCGGGACCTGGTCGATGGGGTAGCCGATTTCGTCGACCATCAGGTCCATCAGTCGGACCGCCGCCGACCACGGATCGAGCCCCTGCGCCAGGAGGGCGTGCCGGTCCTGGTAGATGCGATTGAGCCTGCCGGAGCCGGTGGCGCGTTCGATGACGCGAACCATCCGCTTCTTCCAGGGGGCGTCCACTTCGGTGGCATAGGTAAACATGACGCCGTCTCCGGATGCCTCAGGCGGCTGGCTGCTGCTGGGTGACACAGTGGATGGCCCCCAGTCCCCACACCAGTGCCGTACAGTCGATTCCGATCACGAGTCGATCGGGGAACTGCCGCTGGAGTGTCTCCAGTGCGACCCGATCGCTCTTCTGTCCGTAGACCGGGACAATGACCCGCCGGTTCGCAATGTAAAAGTTCGCGTAACTGGCAGGAAGCCGTTGTCCGTCAAAATATACGGGGCGCGGCATCGGAAGGTTCACAATATTGAAGGGACGCCCCTGTTCATCGGTCATCTCCCGGAGCCGCCGCAGGTTCTCCTGCAGTGGCCGGTAGTTCTCGTCCTGCGGATCCTCTTCGACGACTGTCACAATCGTGTCGGGGGCGACAAACCGGGTGATGTCGTCGACATGGCCGTCGGTATCGTCGCCGACGATGCCGTCCCCCAGCCAGAGAATGTTGGTGACTCCCAGGTATCGGCGGAGGGCTCGCTCGATGTCGTCGCGGGACAGTTCAGGATTGCGGTTGGGGTGCAGCAGGCAGGATTCGGTCGTCAGCAGTGTCCCCCGACCGTTGACGTCGATCGAGCCCCCTTCGAGGACCATGCCGGGGGTGAAGCAGAGCTCGGCGAATTCCTCGGCGATGCGGGTCGGGACGGCGTTGTCCTGGTCAAACGGCGGGTACTTGTTGCCCCAGCTGTTGTAGCCCCAGTTGACGATGGCCCGCTCGCGGCGGCCTTCGATGTCACGCACCACGTAGCAGGGGCCGTGGTCCCGCACCCAGGCGTCGTCGGTCGGATGGTGGTGGAAACGAACGCGCTCCGGCGACACGCCGCCCCGCTTGAGGCGACCGGCGACCTCTTCGGCCATGGCTTCGTCCTGGACGTTGATGCGGACCAGTTCCGACTCGGCGAGGATCGTCGCGAGCTGGGCGAAGACGTCCGGGACCGGTTCGAAGTTGTCCGGCCAGGTCGACGCGCGGTGCGGCCAGGAGAGCCAGGTCGCTTCGTGGGGCTCCCATTCGGCCGGCATGCGGAATCCGTACGCTGCGGGCATCGGGGACTCGGGGCTGAGTGTCATATGTGTCGAAAGCCTGCCGCTGTCATCTGGCGTCGAGGAACCGTTCGGTCAGCTCGCCGTAGGCGTCGATCCGACGGTCCCGGAGGAACGGCCAGTGTGTCCGCTGAATGTCGAGTGCCGAGAAGTCGCATTCGCTGATGACAATCTCTTCGTTGTTGACGCTTCCTTCGGTCAGGATGGTTCCCGCCGGATCGCAGAGGAAACTCTGTCCCCAGAACTCGATGCCGCCGTCGGGGTCACCTTCGTGTCCGACGCGGTTGGCGGCCGCGACGTACACGCCGTTGGCGATCGCGTGACTCCGCTGGATTGTCTGCCAGGAGGCGTGCTGGGCCATGCCGAACTCCGACTTCTCCTTCGGGTGCCAGCCGATCGCCGTCGGGTAGAACAGGATCTGTGCTCCGTGCAGGGCGGTCAGGCGGGCCGCTTCAGGATACCACTGATCCCAGCAGATCAGCACGCCGACGCGACCGTAGCGGGTGTCGAAGGCGCGGAAACCGAGGTCGCCCGGGGTGAAATAGAACTTCTCGTAGAACAGTGGATCGTCCGGGATGTGCATCTTGCGATACAGACCGCACTGCCGGCCGTCCGCATCGAAGACGACGGCGGTGTTGTGGTACAGGCCAGGCGCCCGGCGTTCGAAGAGTGAACCGATGACCACGACCTGACATTCGCGGGCGACGGCCGAAAGTGCCTCGGTACTCGGGCCGGGGATCGGTTCGGCAAGCTGGAACTTGTCGTGGTCTTCGGTCTGACAGAAGTAGTGTGAGCGAAACAGCTCCTGCGTGCAGACGATCTGCGCCCCCTGCCCGGCTGCTTCCCGGATCTTCTCCACGGTGGCATCGAGGTTGTGCTGCAGGTCGTCGGTGACGCGGGACTGGATGAGGGCCACGACAGCCTTGTCGGTGCGGGCCGGACTGGTGTGAGCGGGCATCGGATCGTCCCTCGGATCGGCGGGGCTCGGGACCGGGTCAGGCGTCAGCGGGGTCCAGTTCCTCGAAGACCGCGTGCATCAGCAGCGGCCACGCGAGGGTGGCGTCGGAGTGGACCTCGGCGAAACGGCCTCCTTCGGCGGGCGGGACGAACTTGCCCCAGCTGACGCCTTCGGAGTACGTACAGCCGGACAGGCCACCCCAGTGGACCGGTTCGGGGCAGATGCGGACTCCATAGCGGAATCGCGGTGCCGCCAGCGCCGTGCCGACCCGGTGGTTCGTGATATCAATATACGGTCCGACCTGCTGGGCCCAGTTCCGGGGAACTCCCCCGCCGATGGTGAAGATCCCGAGTCGCTCGGCGGTGGCGGCAAGGCGGGCGTAGTGCTGCAGGTCGAGAAACGGATTGAAGGGCGGGACCGCCTGCAGGGCCTCCTCGTAGGTGAGTTTGTCGCGGTCTTCTTTGGGGAGTGCCGCCTGCATCGCCCAGGTCGAGACATCCAGTCCGACTTCGCTGTCTGTAAAGGCGGGGATGAAGACGGGGACATCCTGGCGGTAGGCGCTGCGGAGGATGCCGGGGCCACTGTCCGCTTCGTCGAGGGCCTGTCCGAGTGCCCGGCAGAGGGACGAGGAGCACCAGGTGCCGCCGGGGGGCTCGGTTTTCGTGAGGACGGTCCGGACGAGTTCCTCGACCTCGTTGAGGTTGGACTCCATTTCGAGGGTGTCGTAGATGCGGTTGTAGCCCTTGTGGAACAGCTCGGTGTCCGACTTGCCCGGATCGTAGCGGTAGTGGGCCAGACCGATCGATTCGGTCAGTCCGTGTGCCATCAGCGCGCCGGTCGAAATCACGGCCTGGACGGTGCCGCGGTCGATCATCTCGCAGATGATCCGCCCCATTTTGGCGACGGTCATGGCACCGGAGAGCGTGAGGACGACGCGGCAGCCGGAGTCGCGGAACATCTCGAGGGCGATGTCGAAGGCTTCGCCGAGCTGGCGGCCGGCAAAGGCGGTTCGCTGCATGCCCCGCAGGAGATCGGGGGTCGAATCGACGCTGCTGAGGTCGAGGCTTTCGAGGGGGACCAGTCCATCCTGGCGTCCGTCGTGCAACTGACGATGCTGCATCGTCGGTGATCCTTGTAGCGGTCCGGGCGTGCCGGGGAGTTCCCGCACGCCGTCGCGGGATTGGGAGGAGGCTGTCGGCCGCACCGGTGGCCGCAGCAGCGCTGACGATAGGAGTCGGGCGGTCAGGCGGTCAAGCACCGCGTGCGGCCGTTTTGAAGTTCCTGTGAACCGCAACGAGGCAGTGGAGGCGATCTGGAGGAACCGTTCGGTCACGGTCCTTGCTTCCGGGAGAGGGCCCGCGAGAATTGAAAACCTGTATGCGGCCGATATAGTTCGCGATTCCCCCATTCCCACGGTCACCGGAATCAGAAGGCGGTGCCACGACATGGATCTCGAAACTGCGATGAAGCCGTGGACCACCGCCGACGCCACGGAATTGTACGAAGTGGCCCGCTGGGGCAACGGGTACTTTTCGATTGGCGAGAATGGCCACCTGCAGGTCCATCCGGATCGCGACACGTCCCGGTCGATCGACCTGAAGGACGTGATCGACCGGTTGCAGCTGCGAGGACTGGACCTGCCGATCCTGGTCCGCTTCAACGGAATTCTCAAAGACCGTCTGCGTGAACTCCACGAGGTGTTTCAGCGGGCGATCAGCGAGAACGAGTACCAGGGCAAGTACGCCTGTGTGTACCCGATCAAGGTGAACCAGCAGCGGGAGGTCGTCGAGAAGATCGTCGAGTACGGTCATCCGTACGGCTTCGGACTCGAGGCGGGCAGCAAACCGGAACTGCTCGCCGTCGCTGCCGTCGCCGAACCCGGCACTCCCATCATCTGCAACGGGTTCAAGGACGACGAGTTCATCGAGATGGCGATGATCGCGCAGAAGATCGGCCATCACGTCATCCCGGTCGTCGAGAAGTACACCGAGCTGGGACTGGTCCTGAAGTATGCGAAAAAGGTCGGCGTGCGACCGCAGATCGGCATGCGGATCAAACTCGCCTCCCGCGGCTCGGGCCGCTGGCAGTCGTCCGCCGGCTACCGGTCGAAGTTCGGGCTGACGGTCGGCGAAGTCTTGAAGGGGCTGGAGGAACTCGAGCAGCTTGGCATGGCGGACTGCTTCAAGCTGCTGCATTTCCACATCGGCAGCCAGGTGACGAACATCCGCATGCTGAAGGCGGCGATCAACGAGGCGGCCCGGGTCTACGTGTCGCTCAAGCAGCGGGGAGCCGGTCTCGAATATCTCGACGTCGGGGGCGGCCTGGGAGTCGACTACGACGGCTCGCAGACCAACTACGAATCGAGCATGAACTACACGTTGCAGGAGTACGCCAACGATGTGGTGCACCATGTCGTAACGGTCTGCAACGAGGCGGAGGTGCCGCACCCGAACATCATCTCCGAGAGCGGTCGGGCGGTCGCGGCGTTTCACAGCATTCTGGTGTTCGGGACGCTCGGCGTTTCGGAACAGGGGAACGGTCACGAGATTCCGGCCGAGATTCCCGAAGAGTACGAGCAGCCTCTGCATGATCTGCATGCCGCCTGTCAGCAGGTGACCGGTCGCAACATGCTCGAGATGTACCACGACGCGCAGCAGTCGCTGGACATGGCGATGAATCTGTTCACCGCGGGGTATCTGTCGATCGAGCAGCGGGTGCTGGCCGAGCAGCTGTACTTCGCGCTGTGTCACAAGATTCGCCGGCTAACGCGCGATCTCGACTACGTCTCGGATGAGCTGACGAGCTTCGACCGAATGCTGTCGGACAGCTACTTCTGCAACTTCTCGCTGTTCCAGTCGATGCCGGACAGTTGGGCGATCAAGCAGCTGTTTCCGGTGATGCCGATCCATCGCCTCGACGAACGGCCGACGCGTCATGGCGTGTTGTGTGACATCACGTGTGACTCGGACGGGAAGATCGACACGTTCATCGACCGCCGGGACGTGAAGAAGACGCTGCTGCTGCACCGGTTCGACGGTTCGCCGTACTGTCTGGCGGCGTTTCTGATCGGGGCGTATCAGGAGATTCTCGGCGACCTGCACAACCTGTTTGGTGATCCGAATGCGGTCCACGTCGATCTCGACGACGAGGGGAAGGTGCGGGTTGAGGCAATCGTCAAGGGGGACACCGTCAGCGAGGTGCTTGACTACGTCGAGTTCAATCCGACCGACATGATCGCCCGGATGCAGATGGCCGTCGAGAACGCCGTCCGGGCCGGACGGATCGACAACCAGCAGGCGGGACGGTTCCTGAAGTTCTACGAGCAGAGCCTGCGCGGCTACACGTATCTCGAGGAGCCGCAGGAGGACTGACGCGTCTGTCGCGGGCCGTGAGGGCTACTGTCGCGGGGCCGGGCGGGACTCGGCCCGTCGCTGGCGGTAGAACTTCAGCCCGGGAACGAAGAAACAGGCAGCGCTGACGACGCCGAAGATGCTCAGGCCCACCGCGGGAAACTGTGCCATCGGAATGCAGGTGAGGAACAGCACCAGCGCCGGGACGTAAAACTCACCGGAGAGGATGCCCGCCTTCACGACGAAGACCGCCCCGGCGATCAGCGCCAGCACGGGCGAGAGCCGGAGGGGATCCAGCCCGAGCAGCCCTTCCACGAGGAACAGCATTGTCGAGCAGGCCATGCTGGCGGCCCAGACGTGAGCAATCTGGCGTTCCACAAATGTCACCGGTCCGGCCCGCCGGCGCAGGTTCCAGAAGATCAACGCCCACGTCCCCAGGCCGAACGTCCAGAGCCCCGCGTAGGCGAGCCGTTCCCGAACCGGGACGTGCTGCATCCAGTTGGTGATCAGGCAGAGTACCAGCAGCACGAACGCGTGCCACATCCACAGCAGGCCCCAGTTCTCCAGGACGCCCACGTGGTGCGTCGGGCGGAAGGCCCGGCTGAGAATCTGACTGAAGTGCGAAGAGCGGGCGGCGATCGGCTCGTGCCGGAGGAAGGCTTCCAGGTCGTCGGCGAGATCGTCGGCGGTGAGGTAGCGGAGGTCGGCCGGCTTCTGCAGGGCCTTCAGCGCGATCATTTCGAGATCGGGATCGGCATTGGGATTGAGCAGTCGCGGTTGCGGCGGTTCCTGTTCGAGGACCATCAGGACCGTATCGACCGGCGAGGCGGACTGAAACGGCGCCCGGCCGGTCAGGGTCGCGTACAGGATTGCGCCCAGACTGTAGATGTCGGTGGCGGGGCTCACTTCGCCCCGGCTGCCCAGCGCCTGTTCCGGTGCCATGTAGCCGGGCGTCCCGAGGATGGCGCCGGAATGCGTCAGCGTCGAGACGGCTGCGGGGGCCTGGCCGGCGACAGGGATTCGCTTGGCGAGACCGAAGTCACTGACGAACGGCCGGCCCGCGGAGTCGATGAGGATGTTCGAGGGTTTCAGGTCGCGGTGCAGCACGCCCTGGCGGTGTGCATGGGCGATGGCGCGGCAGACCGGGATCAGGAGGCGGGCGGCATCGCGTGGGGGGAGCGGTCCGTCGATGAGGCGGCGGGTCAGATTGGTCCCTTCGACGTACCGCATTGTGAAGTACGGTCGGCCATCGAGGTCTCCGACTTCGTAGAGGTGGACGATGTGCGGGTGGTCGAGGCGGGCGGCCGCTTCGGCCTCGGTGCGAAACCGTTCGAGGTCGGTCTCTGAGGCGAGATCGCCCTGCAGGAGCATCTTGAGTGCGACGATGCGGTTCAGGTCGAGCTGGCGGGCGCGGTAGACGATCCCCATGCCGCCGCGGCCGAGTTCTTCGAGAAGTTCGAAGTCGCCGACCCGACGGGGAAGCTCGGTTGCAGGTGCGGGGGCGGACGGCATGGCGGTCCAGGCCAGGGACAGTTCGTCGTCGGAGGGATTGCTGACGAAGTCTTCGGCCATCTGGATGGTGGCCCAGAGCTGGCGGAGTTCGTCGGCGAGGTCGGGAGCCCGCTGGAGGAACGTCTCGAGGTGGACCGGTTTTCCCTGCTGCTGGAGGAGAAGCAGTTCGTCCAGCAGGTCTGCGAGCCGTTCGTCGCTGGTTGGATCGGATTTGCGCATGAGAGGGGCTGCGCGGATTGCAAAGGGAGCCAACGCCAGGGGGGCAGTCGACGTATTCTGTTCTGTTGCGTGACTGCGGAGATCGTAGACGCCCGAGGTTCGGGAATGCAGGGAGGGACAGCTCAATTTTCGCGAGATCGGAGGTTTCGTAGTTGACTTTCCGGGGTACGTCGCGCAGCATTGAAAAGGCATTCCTTGGACCCTCTCTTATCCGGTAATGGAACGTCGCCGGCCCAGCGTCAACGGATTGGCAGATCATCCAGACATTCCCCGGTTGTGAATCTGGCCAGAATGGTCCCCGCTCCGGTAGAGTGTCCGGACCGTGAACGTGGAGTAATCCGTCGGCGTCCAGTCGTCGGAATCAATCAGTCGTGACTATCTCCAGAGTACCAGTCGTCGGGTTGATCGGCGGCATCGGATCGGGCAAGTCTGCACTGGCCCGATGGGTTGCCGGTCAACGTAACGTCCGCACCCTCGATGCCGATTCCGCTGGCCATCGTGCGTTGCAGAACGATGCCGTTCGCCGGCAGCTGTGCGAGCGATTCGGCGACGGGATCCTTGACGCATCGGGGGCCGTCAGCCGTCCACAACTGGCAGCGATCGTGTTCGGGGACAGTTCCGAGCATCGCCAGCGACGTGAGGCCCTGGAAGAGATTGTCCACCCGATCATTCGCGCGGAGATCCGGGCTCAGTTGGAGCAGGCGGCAGCGGATCCCGATCTGGACCTGATCCTGCTGGATGCGGCACTGCTGCTGGAAGCCGGATGGAACGAATTGTGCGATGCCGTCGTCTTTGTGGATACCCCCCGCGAGACGCGACTCGAGCGCGTGCGGGAGAACCGGAACTGGAGCGACGACGAGTTGCAGCGTCGGGAGGCGAGTCAGAAGAGTGTGACCGAGAAGCGGGCGGCGGCGGATGCCGTCGTCGACAACTCCCGATCGATCGAACTTGCCGGAGGCCAGTTCCTCGAATGGTTTGAACGTCAGTTTCGGGCCACAGATCGTGGTCGGAATCGGGTTGGCCTGGCACCAGCCTGATCAGATTTCGACCGGCCCCTTCCTTGTTTGCCAGAGTCCAACATTCCGGATTTGCGTTGCCGGTTCGAAGCCGCAGGGACAGCAGAACGTTTTCCCACCGTTTGAACCGGTCCCTTCTTCCCTCCTTCCTCACTGTTTTGTTTCGACGAGAGCCGTTGCTATGGCGCGAGTGACCAAGAGCACGTCCCGTGCAGCCCGTGCGGAGTCGACCTCGGTCGACCTCGACGATCCCCCCCTGAAGCGATCCACTGCCCGTTCGACGGCAGATGAAGCGGAATCAAACGACGGCGTCGCCGAAGATGCGGATTTCGTGAATCCGGCCGACGACCGTTACGAAGAGGTCAAGCGGGGCGACATCCACATCGCCGCCCTGCAGCGGATGACCATGAAAGAGCTGATCGATCTCGCCCGCCGCGAGAAGATCAGCGAATACACCGGCCTGAAGAAGCAGGACCTCATCTTCCGCATCCTCAAGGAGCGGACAAAGATGAACGGTCTGATGTTCGGCGAGGGGACGCTGGAGATCCTCCCGGACGGCTTCGGCTTCCTCCGCAGCCCGGACTATCACTACCTCCCCTGCCCCGACGACATCTACGTCTCGCCGAGTCAGATCCGCCGCTTCGGTCTCCGCAACGGAGCGACCGTCGCCGGTCAGATCCGTCCGCCGAAGGAGAACGAGCGATACTTCGCCCTGCTCCGTGTCGAGGCGATCAACGGGCATGACCCGAACATTCTCGCCGAGAAGGTCCCCTTCGACGACCTCACACCGCTGCATCCGAAGGATCGTCTGCGTCTGGCGGACGAATCGCACGACATCAGCACCCGTGTGGTCGACATTGTGGCGCCGATCGGTATGGGCCAGCGTGGCCTGATCGTCTCGCCGCCACGGGCCGGTAAGACCGTTCTGCTGCAGCGGCTCGCCAAGGCGGTGCTGACCAACCATCCGGAAACGTACGTGATCATGCTGCTGATCGACGAACGTCCGGAAGAAGTGACCGACATGGAACGGCAGGTCAAGGGGCCGAACTGCGAAGTGATCAGCAGTACGTTCGACGAGCCTCCCAGCCGGCACATTCAGGTCGCCGAAATGGTGATCGAGAAGGCCAAGCGGATGGTCGAGTACGGCCAGCACGTGGTGATCTTCCTCGATTCGATTACGCGACTGGCCCGGGCCTGGAACACCGAGTGTCCGCACTCGGGCAAGATCCTGACCGGTGGTGTCGACGCCAATGCCCTGCAGCATCCCAAGCGGTTCTTCGGTGCCGCCCGTGCCGTGGAGGAAGGGGGCAGCCTGACGATCATTGCCACGGCCCTGGTCGATACCGGGTCGAAGATGGACGAAGTCATCTTCGAAGAGTTCAAGGGAACGGGTAATACGGAACTGCATCTGGACCGCCGGATGGTCGAGAAGCGGGTCTGGCCGGCGATCGACGTCAACAAGTCGGGGACGCGTCGCGAGGAACTCCTCATGCACGAGGAGGAACTCAAGCGGGTCTGGCTGCTGCGTCGGGTGCTCAACGACATGAACCCGGTCGAAGCGATGGAACTGCTGGTCACCCGCATGAAGCGGACCAAGACCAACGAAGAGTTCCTGATGACGATGAACCTGAGCTGACCCGGCTGGCGTCTGTCACCGCAATCCACTGCGATTTTCTGTCCGCCCGGACGATCCTGTCTACGATCGACCGGGCGGACGGATTCTGTCTTCAGCCGGTGCAGTGACCGGTGCCGAGTGCGCGGCGTGGTTCGCCGGGCCCGGTCGAGGGTCTCAATGGCGAAACCGCGTTTCCCCCGTTTCCTCAAGACTGAAGTGAGCGGCCGGTCCGTCCGGCGATAATGTCCCATGCAGCGATCCGATCAGACTCAGGCCCCTGCTGACCTGCGTGTCCTTCCCGGCGACCGCTATGCGGTTGTTGTGTCCCGGTTCAACGACGATGTGACGGGGAAGCTGCACGACGGGGCGGTGTCGACGTTGCAGGAGCGTGGAGCCGACGACGGGCAGATCTTCAGCGCATGGGTCCCGGGGGCCTTCGAGCTGCCGATCGTGGCCGAGCGGCTGGCCCGCAGCGGGCAGTACGCGGCGGTGATCTGCCTGGGGGCGGTGATCCAGGGGGACACGGACCACGACAAGTACATCAACTCGGCGGTGGCGCATGCGTTGATGCGGACCGGCCAGGAGACCGGCGTGCCGGTCTTGTTCGGGGTCCTCACCTGCCATAACATGGACCAGGCGCTGGACCGCGCCGGCGGCAAAGCCGGCAACAAGGGGAGTGAAGCTGCGCTGGCAGCGATCGAGATGGCAGCTCTCCTGCGAGACCTGCCCGAACCAGCCTGCTGATCATGGATGGTGGCCTCTGAGGCCGCCGGCAGATGTTGTTGTAACCAGACGCCCTCGACAGCAACGACCGCGCTGCGTTACGGATTCTGTTACCCGCGCGCACGTTGTGCACGGACTGTCGAGACGCTGAGACCACGGATATGGCACGCCGCAGCAAAGCCCGCGAAGTCGCCCTGCAGATGCTCTTTCAGGTCGACCTGAACCCCGACGTCGATGGACGGACGGTCGCGCAGATGATGCGCGAACGGCTGGGCGATTCCGACGTTCGCGAATTCGCCTGGGTGCTGTTTGCCGGCGTCATGGAATGGCGGGCGCAACTGGATCAGCGGATCCAGGACGTGGCGACGAACTGGAAGCTGTCCCGGATGGCGGCCACGGATCGCAATGTCCTGCGGATCGGCGCGTTCGAGCTGCTGCATACGGCAACGCCGCACCGCGTCGTGATCGACGAAGCGCTGGAGCTGGCGAAGAAATTCGGCAGCGAGCAGTCGGCGCAGTTCGTGAACGGCATTCTGGACAAGCTCGTCCCGCCGGAACGCCGGGAAAACAGCGCGCCGGCGTCGGACTCTGATGCCGGAGATCGATAAGGAGCCACGGGCAAGTGCCGCTTGTACAGCGTGTGCAGCATCGGCAGGCACAGCTCATGTCACCGTTTGCTGAATCGCTTCGTTTGCACCTTCATCAGTTGCGCGCATTCGACGGACGAGAAAGCCGACAACATTCTGATCCGGACGGCCGCTCTTCGTGTTGTTTCTGGACTGTAGTCTGATGCTATTGTACGATTTGCTGATTGCTGTGCACGCTCGATACTTCACTGGAATGTCGGAAACCGAGGGCTAGCGCAACATCAACGCGATTCTTGACGGTGCGTGCGGTAACGCCTGATGCGACAGCGAGTTGTTGCCTGTGGACGCACCCCAGGTGATGCGTCTTTGTCGGACGGGAATTGGTATGGACGAGTCGAGACACCCAATCTGGGAAGGTGCGTCGATCGTCGCGCTGGGGGCGTTCAACCCAAAGATTTTCCACCCCCAATGGTTTGCTCGTAACGAACTTATCCGTGGTACGGAAGCGGAGCAAGCGGAAGTTCACGTTGTAAGTGCCGACTTCGCGTTTGTGGAATTTGGGCGATTTGTACTTAAGGCGACTCAACATAGGTTTTCGGTGGAAACCGTAGATCCACGCATGCAGCATGGCCCATTGAAGGACCTTGTTAGCGGGACGTTTACGGTGTTGGAACACACGCCGATCAACGCCTTCGGCTTCAACAGTAAGAAGACCTTTCGCCTTCCCCGTGGGATGAGCTGGCGAGAATTCTCTGGTCACTTCGCTCCCGAGGGGAACTGGACGGGACTCCTTCTGGAACCGTCTGTCAATATGTTGACTGTGCGGGGGACGCGTCAAAACTGTCATGCCGATCGGATCCAGATTTCAGTCCACCCGGATGGGGGACAGGATGGGGGCGTAGCGATCAGTTTGAATGAGCACTACGAAGTTTCGGCTGACCGTGACAACCTCCCCTCCGACCCTGCCGACATGTTCGTAATGCAATTGCGAGATACTTGGGATGATTTCCTGTCGTATTCGAGGGTAGCTGCCGATCAGCTTCTTGACATCGATTCCAGTGGGCCAAATTCATGATATCAGTGACAATTATCCCTGAGGGGGAGACGTTAGAGGCTTGTGACCCCTCGCAGGATAAGGCTGGTTGCGAGAGTGGTTCGGAGAGCACCCCGTGGAGTTCCGGTGGGGTGGTGTGTGAGGCTGTTCGAGAGAGACCAAGTTGTGACACGTCAGGTGTCGAAGAGGATGACGAGGACAAGGAGACGATTCCCTCCCCGACCCCAGAGGTCGGCCCTCAGCTCATCCGCCTCCCTGCCGGCACTCTCCCCCACGAGAGGGTCGAAGTTCTGCAGCAGTGGGAAGGCGTCGTCGACGAAGTCACCGCGGATTCGTTCTTTGCGCAGCTGCACGATCTCGGCAGGGAGCCATCGGACATCGAGATTGTCGAGATCCCGCTGGATGAAGTCCCACCGGATGATCGTCCCCTCGTTGCTGAAGGGGCTCTCTTCTATCTGTCGGTCGGCTACGAGACCAGTACGGGAGGGCAGCTGCGGCGCGTTTCGGAGATTCGATTCCAGCGCACGCCGCGGTGGACGAAGCGGGCACTCGAGAAGTCGAAGCTGAGAGCGGAGAAGCTGTTTGAACTCCACGGGCAACCGGAGCAGGCCTCCAGCGGAGAATGAGCTGGAGGTTTCCGTGTTCGGCCCGGGAGTTGGTGAGTGTGTGGTGGTTCACCTGGGAGCGGGCCGGTGGATGGTCGTCGACTCGTGTCTGAACGACTCCGGGGACGAACCGGTTGCACTCGAGTACCTCCGCTCGCTCAACGTCGACGTGGCGAGTCAGGTCGTGCTGCTGGTCCTCACGCATTTCCACGACGATCATGTCCGGGGGGCGGCTCAGCTGTTCCGTGAAGCGCAGTCGGCACGATTCGTCTGTTCAGCCGCCCTGAGCTGTCGCGAGTTCTTCCAGCTGATCGACGTCTCCAGCCAGGTGCGTGCGGTGACTGTTCCGTCGTCGCTCGTCGAGGTCAGAGAGATCTTCGAGGAGTTGCAGGAACGTGCCGAACGCCGACGACGGTCTCCAGCCGCGCCTCACGCTTACGCCCAGCATGACATGACTCTGCACGAGCAGCCGACATCGGGAGGGACGGTGACTGTGCGATCGCTCAGTCCATCCTCCCAGGAAGTCCACGAGGCCCGACTCCGCTTCTGCGAACGTATCCCCGAAGTGGGCGAACAGATTCGCCGTGTCCCGGAGTTTCGTCCGAACGATGCGACCGTGGCTCTGCTCATCGAAAGCGAGACATGCGGCGTGTTGCTCGGTGGAGACCTGGAAGTCACCGCCGATGAGCAGCGGGGATGGCACGCAGTCGTCAACTCGCCGAACCGGCCCGGGACGAAGTGTGACATCGTCAAGATCCCGCATCACGGATCGGAGAACGGGGACTATGCTGGCATGTGGAACACGCTTCTGCATCCGGACCCATGGGCCGCGGTGACGCCCTATGCTAAGGGACGTAAGCCGCTTCCCTCCGAACCGGACGTCGAGCGGCTCAAGCAGCGCACCAGCCGCCTCTACTGCACTGCGTATCCGCCGACACGTCGTCCTGTGAAAGAGAACAAGACCGTCACGCGGGCACTCAACGAGTTGACCCGACAGCGCCGGTCGGTCTCGCGGAGCGTTGGCCATGTGCGCCTCCGTGCAAGTCTCGAAAAACGCGCACCGGTCCAGGTTGAACTGCGCAACGGGGCGCTCAAGCTCTGACGGGTAGACCGGTCGACGTTCCGAAGGCTCACGACGGCAACCGGGGGCGATGTCCTCGCCGCCAGGCGGAGTGGGCATGCGGTCTCTGAGAGCCTTGCGAACCACGCCCTTCACTCCGCTGCGCTCCGTTCCAGGGCGTGCCACCCGATCGTTCCGAAGGCTCAAGACCGCAACCGGGTGCCATGCCCTCGCCGCCAGGCGGAGTGGGCATGCGGTCTCTGAGAGCCTTGTGCACCACGCCCTTTACTCCGCTGCGCTCCGTTTCAGGGCGTGCCACCCGACGGAATCGACCGGGAGCAGGTCGCGCTCCTGCGCAGTGAACGACAAGGATGTCTCAGGCAAGACGGCGCACGGCTCGCAGAGCCGTGGCACCAGTCTTTGCTGCTGATTGTGGTCAGAAGGACCGGAGCCCCCCTACCCCTTCGCCGGATCGTGCAGCAGCGGGAAGAACTTGCCGTCCAGCGGCTCCCCCTTCGGGATCGCAGGGACTCCCTCCAGCAGTGGCTCGTCGCTGTCGCTGCGGACGCCGTCGCGGACGACGTTGAGAACCACCGCGCGTCGCTGACGGTCGGTCCGGTTCTCGCGCGAGCCGTGCACCATCAGCGGGTGATGGAACGCCGCCTCGCCCCGCTTGAGGACGATCGGCGTGGGGTTCTGCAGCTTCTCCCACTGCTCGTCGGAGAGAACCTGGCGGATGGCGTTCATGTCGCCGGCCAGACCGGTGATCGGCAGCAGCGTCCACTCGTGACTGCCCGGGACGTACTGCAGACAGCCGTTCGCTTCGTCCGTGTCGTCCAGGCCGATCCAGCAGGTCAGGTGTGCCATGGGGACCGTTCGCGTCCAGTACGAGTAGTCCTGGTGCCAGGCGACCACACCGCCGTGATGCGACGGCTTGCAGAACAGCTGGTCGTGCCAGAACCGGACGGCACCGTCGAGCAGCTGGCTGGCCGGGACGGTGAAGGCGGGGTTCCACAGGATGTCATGAAAGCCGGGCGTGATCCGCCAGGCGCCCAGGGCGTGGAACAGCACCTGACTGGGATCGGGTGACTCGTTGGTGTGGTACTCGTACCAGTGCTCGCGACCGGGATGGTCCGGCGTGAACAGGGGCTGCAGCTGCTCGCACAGCGCATCGCACTGCTCGTCCGACAGGATTCGAACGCCGCTGACGTACCCGTTCTCGTGGAAGAACGCGACCTGCTCGTCGCTCAGCCGGTACTGCTGCCGGTCTTCCGCACTGTTGAGGCGGTCGAACAGATCGCTGACCGGTTCGTGACGTGTGGCAAGATCGGTCATCGGCAGTCTCCTCGAACGGTGGTCTCTTCGGGCCCCGGGGCGAGCGGCGGAGCGGAGGCCCGGTCAGCCGATGGTCGCCAGCAACTGGTGGTTGGCCACCTGGTCGCCGACCGCGACATCGACCGTGGCGACGGTCCCTTCGACCGGTGCGTTGACGGGAACCTCCATTTTCATCGCTTCAAGGATGAGGAGTGGCTGCCCTTCTGTCACGGCATCACCCGGCTGGACGTGGATCTTGAGGACGCGGCCGGGCATCTGGGCGCTGACTTCGACGCTCGACGAGGCAGAAGTGGCCGCCGGAGCAGCTGCCGGGGTTGATGCGGGTGCGGCGGCCGGCATGTCTCCCGCCTCGGCCGGCTGCAGGTCGACATCGTAGTTCTTGCCGTTGACTGCTACGCGGTTGCCATCGATCTGAAGCTGAAAGCTCCGACCGTTGACGCGAACGGAGTAGGCGGCGGGGCCGTCGGCTGCGGATGATTCCTCCGCGGGAGTGTCGGCGGTCCGGTCGACCTTGCGGACGCCGATCTCCCCTTCCCCTTTGAGGAACCGGACACCCTTGTCGCCGCAGGTGGCGATGATGAACAGGTTCTCGTCGGATTCTTCGAGGTTCTCCTTCTGCAGCCGCTTGCGAGCTGCTTCGAGTCCCTTGTTGGGATCGGCGTCGTTCAGTTCCAGTGGCGGGGTGGTGGTCGGCTTGAGCCGGAGCTGCTTCGAGGCCAGTTCCACGACGTCCGCATCGGGGGGGACGGGCGTCTTGCCGAAGTAGCCGAGCACCATCTTGCCGTACGGCTCGGCGATCTTCTCCCACGGTCCGAACATCACATTGTTGAAGGCCTGCTGGATATAGAACTGCGAGACGGGCGTGACCGAGGTGCCGAAGCCTCCTTTCTCGACCACTTCCCGCATGGCCCGGATCAGGTCCGGGTATTTGTCCATGATGCCGTTGTCCCGCAGCATCTGCGTGTTGGCGGTCAGCGCTCCGCCGGGCATCGGGCTCCAGGGGATCAGAGGTTCGACGGCGACGGCTTCGGGGGGGAGGAAGTAATCGGCCATGCACTCCTTGAAGATCTCTTCGGTCTCGCGGACCTTGTCGATGTCGACGTCGAGGGCGTAGTCGGTCCCCCGCAGGGCGTGCCACATCACGATCAGGTCCGGCTGGCAGGTCCCGCCGGAGACCGGAGCCAGCGAAAGGTCGATGGCACTGGCACCGGCATCGAGGGCGGCCCGGTTGCAGGCGACGCTGATGCCAGCCGTCTCGTGCGTGTGGTAGTGGATGAACGCATCGGGGCCGAGGATTTCGCGGGCCCGGCGGATCGTTTCGTAGACCGTGGCGGGGTACGCGGTGCCGGAGGCATCCTTGAAGCAGACGGAATCGAAGGGGATGTCGGCATCGAGAATGCCGCGCAGCGTCTGCACGTAGAAGTCGGGGTCGTGGGCTCCCTCGCAGCCGGGGGGAAGCGCCATCAGCGTCACGCAGACCTGGTGCTTCAGCCCGTGATTGGCGATGCACTGGCCGGAGTGGATGAGGTTGTTGACGTCGTTGAGGGCGTCGAAGTTACGGATCGTGGTGATGCCGTGCTTCCTGAACAGCCTGGCATGCATGTCGATGACGTCGCTGGACTGGGATTCGAGTCCGACGACGTTGACGCCCCGGGCGAGGGTCTGGAGGTTGGCGTCCGGTCCGGCGGTGGCGCGGAACCGGTCCATCATGTCGAAGGCGTCTTCGTTGCAGTAGAAGTAGAGCGACTGGTAGCGGGCGCCGCCCCCGGCTTCGAAGTAGTCGATGCCGGCGTCGCGGGCTGCTTCGAGTGCGGGGAGGAAGTCGTCAGTGAAGACGCGGGCTCCGTAGACGGACTGAAAGCCGTCCCGGAACGCCGTGCACATGAAGTTGACTCGTTTCATGGTGGGATGTTTGCGTCTGAATGTCGGGGGGAGCTGTTCGCTGAAGTCTCACGATCCGGAACGGACAGTGGCCTGGAATGGACGGTTGGCGAAGGGCCTACTTCACCAGGACCGACCAGAGGACGCCGGCGGCGATTGCCGATCCGATCACGCCCGCCACGTTCGGCGCCATCGCGTGCATCAGCAGCATGTTGTGCGGATCTTCCTTCTGACCGACCATCTGCACCACACGGGCCGAATCGGGAACGGCCGAGACACCGGCGGCACCGATGAGCGGGTTGATCTTCTCTCGCAGAAACAGGTTCATGATCTTCGCGAAGATCAGGCCGCCCGCGGTGGCCACGGCGAACGAGGCGGCCCCGAGGGCAAAGATGAGGAGCGAATCGGCCTTCAGGAACGTCTTGGCCTGCGTACTCGCACCGACCGCGAAGCCGAGCAGGATGGTGACGATGTCGATCAGGGCGGTGCGGGCGGTGTTCGCCAGCCGGTCGGTCACCAGGCTCTCCTTGAGCAGGTTTCCGAAGAACAGCATGCCGAGCAGCGTCAGGGCTCCCGGGGCGATGAGGGCACAGATGAGGAAGGCGGCGACGGGGAAGATCATCTTCTCCCGCTTGGAGACATGGCGGGGCGGCTTCATGCGGATCAGCCGCTCTTCCCGGGTCGTCAGCAGCTTCATGATGGGCGGCTGAATGACGGGGACCAGAGCCATGTAGGAGTAGGCGGAAATGGCGATCGCCCCGAGCAGATCGGGGGCCAGCTGCGACGAGAGGAAGATGGCGGTCGGGCCGTCCGCTCCGCCGATGATGCCGATCGAGGCCGCTTCCTGCGCCGAGAATCCGAGCAGCAGCGCGCCCAGGAGGGTGAGGAACACGCCGACCTGGGCGGCCGCTCCGAGCAGGACGAGTTTGGGGTTGGAGAGCATCGTGGAGAAGTCGGTCATGGCCCCGATGCCGAGAAAGATCAGCGGGGGAAACAGTCCGAACTTCACGCCGAAGTAGATCTGGCTGAGGACACTGGAGTTCTGCAGACTCCCTTTGCCCTGTTCGGTCCAGTCGTCATAGACCCCCAGCGACATGGTGTCGACGTAGGGGATGTTGCCGACGATCATGCCGAATCCGATCGGGACGAGCAGGAGCGGCTCGTAGTCCTTGCGGATGGCGAGAACGACGAATGTGATCCCGATGAGGATCATGATGGCGTTGCCCGGTTCCATCTGGGCAAAGCCGGTTGATCTGAGGAAGTTGAGCAGGATGTCCATCGTGGCGTCGTCGAGTCAGAAGTAAGCGGGACGTCGTGTCCGACTGCCGTCGCGCGGTACTACGGCTTGCCGCAACCTTGCCGGTGCAGGGCCAGTCCGATCGCCGCGACGAGTTCGAGGTCGGGCTGGTCGGCGGGGCGTGGGGGCGTGTGGTGGTGTTCGACTTCCGGAAAGATCCGGTTGAGGAGTCCCAGCAGGTGCGGGACGCACGCGATGAAGAGGCTGATCAGGACGAGTGCTGAAAAGACGATCAGCATGCCCGTCAGCGCGAGTGCGACGCCGTTGCTGTCGACGACGTTCTGCGGGTCGATCGTGATGAATGCCATGGGCGTCCTGCCGAGGTCTGCAATGGGCCGGCACGCGGGCCGGAGAAGCGGAGAGGCACCGCTGAGTGGCGGGCCGGCTCGAAACGTACATTCAACGCGACCACTTTATCGGCTGAGGCCGCGAAACGGGAGTCAGTAGGGGAATCCCCGATTCAGCGGGTAGGTGGAGCTGCTCGGCTCGCGCTTCGGGCTCGCCTGGGGGAATGGCCTGCGACGGTGCCAGATGAGTGTGCCACGGCCTCCGGCCGTGCCGAGCCGGGACGAGGTCGGGACTACGATCGCCCGCCAGCGGCGAATCGACTCCGGGGCCGTGTGGACATCTGCCCCGTCGAGCGGCCCGGGCGCCGCGACAGCGAGCGGAATGCGATCAGCCCGGCTGCGACCACGCAGAGCCCCGCCCCGGCGAGTCCAGACGGGTTGCCAATGCCGGCCAGGGTGAACGCGATGACGCCAAGCAGCCCGGCCAGTCCGAGCACGAGCGAGCGCGTCAGCAGCAGCTCGACAATCATCAGACCGGCCACGACCAGCAGCAGCGTGGTGGCGGCGCGGTCGGTGACTTCTCCGGCCGTTTCGCCGCGGTCGACGTCCGGTTCCCACATGGTCGCGTACTCGAACCGCGTGTCGGCAAGCAGTTGCCGCGCGAGCTCCTGTTCGGTCGCGACGGTGGTGTCACTTTCTATCGGAGGCGGATTGACGGCAAACCGGTCGATGTGGTCCGGCTCGTCGGCGAACCGGACTTCATACAGCCCGCGCCAGGCGGTCGGCGGGGAGATCAGCAGCGGCGTCTTGGACTGCTCATCCAGGCTGAGAACGGTCTGGGTGCCGGCCGGAGATGTGAGCGTGGCCACCGGTGGCGCGGCGGCGGTCGTGTCCGCTTCGACGTGAATGGAGTCTCCGACGGTCAGCGACGGTGTCTGTGTGGTTCCCGCGGCGGCGTAGCGGGTCAGCCGCAGGATCATCGGCAGGTAGCTGGGCCACAGCGGCCAGTTCCCCCAAGCATCGTCCAGACTCGTCGGAATGACGACCAGACGGCCGCGCCCGACACGGCGTTCGAGAAGGGCCGGATCGCCTGTCTCGAAGTGGAGGGGGATCTGGACGTCGACGCCATCGGTCGGTTCCAGGACGGTGTAGCGGTCGATCCGTGTCGTGAGCAGGCCGGAATCTTCGTTGCCCCGGAACGGTTGCAGTACCGGATGCTGGTAGTCACCCGGATCGAACCGGAACCACCCCTCCCCTGATTGGGTGGCGTCGACAGTGCGCGGCACCCGGGCCGGCAGCAGGCCCTGCTCGGCGTCGAACAGTGTGCTCTCGTATCCGCGCAGGTCCACCTGCGGGCCCATGCCGACAATCACTCCCCCACCCCGCCGCAGATGGCGGTCGAGCAGTTCGATCTCGTTGAGTGTGACGAGTGGCACGTCGCAGAGCACAACGACATCGAAGCGGGACAGATCGGTCGAGATCAGCTGGCCGTGCTCGATGGTTTCGGTGACGATCGGTGGACCGGCGGTGCTCCCGGCCGGTCCCGCTGCGGCACCCAGAACCAGTTCGACGAACCCGGTTGCCCGGGCGATGGGGGTGGGGGCGGCACGCCCGTTGACCAGCAGGACATTCAGCTGGTCGCGCACATTCACGACGAGTTGCCGGGTGTCGTCGGCCGTCAGGGCGTCTTCGTCGATGCTGGCGGTCAGGACCAGCTCGCCGGCCTGTCGCGGTGTGCAGTGAAACGTCACATCGATCGAACCGTCCGCCGGGATGGTCACCTGCTGCTGCTCGCAGATTTCGCCATCCAGGGTGAGAACAAGCGTGCGGTCTTCCGCCTGGGCTGTTCCGAAGTTCTGCAACGTGACTGTCAGCGGAATGGCCGCGCCGAGTCCCGCAGTCCCTTCCTCGGTCTCAAGCCGAGTGATTGCGACGTTGGTGGAGTCCACGTCCGTGACGGCGACCAGATGCAGGTCGGCGCGGCGGGCCAGTTCCCGCAGGGCTTCCTGAATCCGCTTGCGGATCTCGTCGGAGCCGGGCAACCAGTTGGTCTTCTGGAAGTCGCTGAGTACGACCACCCGCGTCGACGACGAATCGGGAACCTGGGCGGTTCGCTGCAGGAGTGTTTCCAGGGCTGCGGCGATCGCGCCTGCTTCGTCTGTCGCGGAAAGCTGGTCGATCCGCTCGACCGTGTCGCTGACATCCAGTGACGGCCCGCGGACCACGAACGGCGAAAGGGCTTCGGTGATTCGCAGGACTTCGGTCGTGTCTCCCGGAGCCCCACCCTGAACGATCTCGCGGGCAATCTGACGGGCGCGGCCGAGCCGGCTCTGCCCCGCCTCGCGGGTCGTCATGCTCAGTGAGGTGTCGACCAGCAGGATCGTGTGTGTCGGTGCCGGGACTGACGGAGTCGTGACAGCAGTGCCGAACTGTGGCCCGGCCAGGGCGAGCGCGGCCAGAGCGATCATCAGCGTTCGCAGCAGCATCAGCAGCAGCGACTCCAGCCGCATCCGACGGGCCTGTTTCTCCACCGCCTTGCGGAGGTAGATCTGTGCTGCCCACGCAACCACCCGGTCACGGCGACGGAGCAGGAGCTGAATCAGGATGGGGGCAGCGGCAGCGAGCAGTCCCCACAGCAGCAGCGGGTTGGAGAATCCGAACGCCAGGAGGGGGGCAGCGGTCATCGGCGCTCTCCTCCGTCCCGGTGTGAGATGAATCGCGACAGGACGCGGTCCGGTGGATCGTCGGTCGCCGCCAGCACGTAGTCCCCCTGGATCGCGTGGCAAGCCGCCTCGATCCGTTTACAGGCGGACGTGAACTCTTCCAGGTAGGCGTCGCGAATCAGGCGGGGCTCGACGAACTGTTCCGGCTGCTGCTCCAGCCCCTGAAAACGGGCCGGTTCATCGAACGGAAAGTCCGCCTCGGCCGGATCAATCACCTGCAGCACGCTCAGGTCGTGGCGCTGGAAGCGGAGGTGCTGCAGTCCCGCGGCAACGTCGTCCGGTTCGTCGAACAGGTCGCTGATGACGATGACGACGCTGCGACGACCGAGTCGCCGGGCCACGTCGTGCAGGACTGTGCCGATCGCCGATTCCCCCCGCGGCTCGGTCGTTTCCAGCCGCCGGATGACTTCCTGCAGCTGTGACCGCTTGCCGCTGGCCGGCAGTTCGCTGCGGATGTGGGAATCGAAGATGGTCAGTCCGACGGCGTCCTGCTGTCTGAGGACGATGGCGGCGACGGCGGCGGCGAGGCACTTGGCGTAGTCGGCCTTCGAGAGGGCTGCGTCGTCGGAGCGGAACGCCATCGACTCGCTCAGGTCAACCAGCAGATGGCAGGTGAAGGTGGTTTCGGCTTCGAACTGCTTGAGGTAGTAGCGGTCCCGCTTGCCGAACACCTTCCAGTCGAGATACCGCAGGTCGTCTCCGGGGACGTACTCGCGGTGCTCGGCGAACTCGACGGAGAAACCTTCGTGCGGACTGCGATGCAGGCCGGCGAGGTATCCTTCGACCAGCACGCGGGCCCGCAGTTCGAGTCCCGAGAGCCGGGCGAGCATCTCGGAGGTGATCGGCGAAGAGGAAGCGGTCATGGAATCGAAGGCGTCAGGGACGCGTCGCCGGCACCGGGGACGTCGTGGCCGTTCAGGCCGGGATCAGGAGGACTGCCGGAACATCTGCGGCAGCTTCTCCAGGGCACTGGAGGCGGCACCGTGTGTGGGCGTGTGCTCGATCAGCCAGTCCACGATGGTGTCCGTCGTGACACGGTCGGCTTCCGCATTGTAGTTGGTGATGACGCGGTGGCGGAGGACCGGATGCGCCACGGCCCGGACGTCGTCGACTCCCGCGGCGGGGCGGCCATGCAGTGCCGCGAACGCCTTGGCACCAAGGATCAGGTACTGACTGGCGCGGGGACCGGCTCCCCACGTGACGTACTGCCGGATGAACTCCGGTGCATCATCGGCCGAGACACGCGTCAGTCGGGCCAGTGCCAGTGCATAGCGAATGACATGGTCGGCGACGGGAATCTGCCGGACCGTCTCCTGCAGGCGGCGGAGCTCGTCCGGCGAGAGGACGGCCGTCAGGTTGGCGGGGCTGCGGCTGGTGGTCTGCCGCACGATGTCGAACTCTTCGTCCTCGGTGGGGTAGTCGACGCGGATTTCGAACATGAAGCGGTCCTGCTGCGCTTCGGGCAGCGGGTAGGTTCCTTCCTGTTCGATCGGGTTCTGCGTGGCCAGGACGAAGAACGGTTCGGGCAACTGGTGCCTCTGGCCGCCGACCGTGACCTGATGCTCCTGCATCGCTTCGAGCAGGGCCGCCTGGGTCTTGGGGGGCGTGCGGTTGATTTCGTCGGCGAGGACGACGTTGGCGAAGACGGGGCCCTGGAGGAAACGGAGTTCGCGGGTACCGGTCGAGCGGTCTTCCTGAATGACGTCGGTGCCGGTGATGTCGGCCGGCATCAGGTCGGGGGTGAACTGGATACGGTTGAACGACAGCCCGAGAACCTCGGCGAGCGAGCGGACGACGAGCGTCTTGGCGAGACCGGGGACGCCGATCAACAGGCAGTGTCCCCCGGCCAGGATCGAGACCAGCAGTTGCTCGACGACCTGCTTCTGGCCGACGATCACCTGCGCAAGGGCCGCGGTGATCTGCTGGTTGGCACGTGTCAGTTGTTCAACGGACTCCAGGTCGACGGACGGAGTCTGCGGCGGTGCGGCGTCATCGGTCACGGGGGCTCTCGTCGGTTAGCGTTCGAGGGTCTCGAGGACCGGGTCGTTAATCTCACGCATCCGCTGCAGAATCTTCTCGTGCAGCTCGGCGATCACCTGCCGGACCTGGGGCGAATCGTCGCCGATCAGGTTGCGGGTCTCCGCCGGATCGTCCTGCAGATTGTACAGTTCATCCCGCTCGGGGTTGAGGAAGTCGCGGACCAGTTTCCACTCAGGCGTACGGTACATCCGCATGTGCGTGTGCGACTGGTGATGCGTGCTGTACTCGGCGTAGAAGTCGTTGTCCCAGTCGTCGGGGATCTGGCCCTTGAGCAGCGGCACGATGCTGCGGCCGCGAACGACGACGTCTTCCGGCAGGTCGACGCCCGCCATCTCGAGCAGTGTGGGGAACCAGTCGAGGTTGGAGGTGGTTTCGTCGATGACCGTGCCGGGACTGGTCACACCGGGCCAGCGGACGGCCGTCGGGATACGGATTGAGTGGTCATACATGTTGGGCCGCTGGCCCTTGGGGATGTTCTCGGTGGCGGCGGGGGGCTCGGTGAGAACCCAGTGCCCGTTCCCTTTGTGCCAGATGCCGTTGTGGCCCATGTTGTAGCCGTGATCGCTGCTGAAGATCACGATCGTATTGTCTTCGAGTCCCAGGAGGCGAAGTTCTTCGAGCAGCTTGCCGACGTTGCGATCGACGCCGGCGGTACTGGCGAGGTACTCGCGGGTCATGCGGCGGACCCGCTCGGTGTCGAGCTTGGGGAAGTCGGGGTTGGGGATGGTCGGATCGAGATTTTCGAAGGGGGACCAGTCCTCGTCCCGGACAGGCAACCAGCGGGCGTGCGGGGCGCGGTAGTGGAGCGAGACGGCGAACGGTCCCTGCTTCGGATCGCGGAGTCGAAGCCAGCGGATGGTTTCGTCGGTGAGGATGTCGGTCGTAAGGCCGCGAACGGTCTGCATCCTGCCGTTCACCTCAAGCCGCGGATTCTTCGGGCTGGTGCCGCCCTCGCGAAAGCCCATGAAGTACTCGTAGCCGAACTGCTTCGGGTGGAACCGGTCGAGCGTTCCCAGGTGCCACTTTCCGATCAGCGCGGTCTGGTAGCCGGCGTCCCGGAGGAGTCGGGGCCAGACGGGCGTCGCGGGATCGAGACCCAGCTCCGCTTCGTTGCGGGAACGGATCCAGTCGGTGATGCCCATCTCGGTGCCGTACCGGCTGCTGATCAGGCTGGTCCGGGACGGGCTGCAGACGGGAGTGACGGTAAAGTTGTTGGTGAGATAGGCCCCTTCGCTGAAGAGGCGATCGAGGTTGGGGGTGCGGGCGTTGGGATCGCCCGACTTGCCGAGGGCCCACGGGGCCTGATCGTCGGTGAAGATGAACAGGATGTTCGGGCGTTCTGCGGCACGGGCGACGGAGGTCCACAGGAGGACGAGGGCCGTCAGGGGCAGCATCAGGGAGAGGAGGCGGCGCACAGGCGATTCCTCGATCAATGCGACAGGAGTGCTGATGTTCACGTGTGAGCATCGATTATGGAAGGGGCCCTGCGTGCTGGCAAGCGGAGGGGACTTGCGCGGAGGCGGGGCCGAACCTCGTATGACCGGGGGGCGCCTGCGCCGAAGTCACTGCACCAAAGCGATTGTGGTGTCGTGAGGGGAGGCCCCCCCCGGCATGGCAATTCAGGTGCCGTTGAAGATCGAGAGGATCCGGCTGGCGAAGATGACGATGACCGTTGCCGTCGCGCCGCAGAGGACGACCAGGACGGCGGCGGTCCCCATCCGGACGGCGTTGCGGGCATCGCCGGGCAGGTGAGGACCGGCGTCCTTCCACAGCACGCGGAGGACCTGGTGGAACAGTTCCGCACTGAGGACCACCGTCACGGCGAGGATGACGACGGCCCACTCGAGTGGCGTGAGTCCCAGAACCGTTGCCGTCGCCGTCACCACGCACATGCAGAAGAAGTGCATGGCGAACGCGCTGTTGGTGCGCAGTCCGAACCCGATGCCCCGTCTGGCGTCGATCAGATGCTGCTGCCACGGGGGCCGCGGGCGCTGCGGCTCGGACGCGGTCGATCGGTCGGTGGTGGAAACGGCAGGGCCCGACATTCACGACTCCTCGAAGCTGGCTCCGGAATGAGATCCTACTGGATGCCGAGCAGCGAACTGAGCTGCGTCGACGACGTGCTGTAGCCGAGTCGGGGTTCGACGGAGATCCCGAACCCGAAGTTGTTGCGGCTGCGATCGTAGCCGGCTCCGACATGCACCAGCAGGTACTCTCCGATGCGGGTGACCGTCATCGACTGGCCACGGTCGATGCCCTCGGCGACGTCGAAGGAGGTTCCAAAGGTCGAGACCCACTTGGGGCTCATGCGGTAGCTGTAGCTGGCAGCGATGATCTGGCTGTCGACTGTGCCGACTTTGACCTGCCGGAATCCCAGGTACAGGCTGCCGCGGGCACTTCGCTGCGACAGGACGCCGATGTTCCACAGTTCCTGTCCATTATCGAACAGGTCGTAGAGGGCATTGGCGAGCAGTGTCGTCCGTTCGCCGACCGCCCACGAGTACCGGGCGCCGAGCAGTCCGATGTCCTCGCCGAAGTTGTCCCGGTCGGCATCGGGGAAGATCGAGGCTTCAAGGTCCAGGGTCATCCAGTCCTTGATTCGCTGCCGGTCGGGCGGGCCGACTTTGGTCTGCCAGCGGTGCCGCCAGCCGAGCCGCAGCACGTGCTGATCGTCAACCAGTTCGTGATACGGGGCGGTGACGCTTCGACCGGCACCGGACCGGAGGGCATACAGGCGGGGATCGAGCTCGATCGGCAGGGCTCCGCCGAATTCGAGCAGCGGGAACCGCTCGCGGAAACGCTCCTGGGCGTTGTCGTCGAACTCGTTGTACTGCGGGATCGACGAAAGGTCTTCACTCGCCTGGGCATAGTAGTAGTCCAGGTCGAACACCATCTTGTGGGCCAGACCGTTCAGTCCCAGGACTGAACTCTGGATGTGCGGCATCGCCTTCCAGAACATCAGACTGGCCCGCACACCGGCACTGCCGTACAGACGCGACAACTGGCTCTGGGTGACGTCTTCTTCCCAGTGGGCGGCTTCGCCGAGCAGGTATGGCACGACGTTGACCGGCCCGACATTGAAGGGCATGTCGAGTTCGTGTCGGGTCATTGCGACCAGTCCGGCCGAGTCCTCGAACATCGGCAAGGGAGTGAACGGGGATTCGAGCGGCTGGAACGGATCGGTCGGATCGTACGGGGCGTCGGCCTGGCCGATGCGTCCGTAGCCGATCGAGGAGTGCGAGCTCCACGTCGCCAGTCCGCCGAGCAGCGGTTCCCCCAGGATCGTCAGGTCGCCACGGGGCAGCCATTCCGTCTGGTATTCGAAGTCGTTCAGTCGTCCGCGGACGAGGACCGAACCGGTCAGATTGTCGATCTGGTGGTTCAGGTTGACGAGCGTTTCCTGGTCCTTGTCGCGATCGAATTCGGGTTCGTAATACTGTTCGAGGAAGTTGCGGTCGCTGACGTATCCGAGCTCGGCGTCGATCCAGGTTCCCTGGGGGAGCTGCATCCGGTGCCGCCACGTCGCCCGACCGCGGTTGTCGTTGGGGAACGTCAGGTTTCGCCGTCCAAGGCCAAGGTTGTCTTCGCCGCCATCATTGATGTAGTAGGCCTGGCCGAATCCTTCGTGGCGGGCCGGGATGCCGAGGAAACTGCTGTCCAGGTCGTACTCGCCGCGGGTTCCGATGCCGGGGCCCCGCTGACTGAACAGGTCGGCCTGGAGTTCCCAGTCGACGCCCTGGGGCAGATCGAGTCCGAAGAGTGCCTCAAGGCTCCAGACCGATTCGACCTGCAGTCCGAAGATGCCGTCGTAGCCGGTCGCGAGCCGCCGGATGGGGATCTGGGGATCTTCGGCGGGCCCGCTGAGGTACGGCAGATACAGCAGCGGGAACTCTTCGACGATGAACTGATTGTTCGTGCTGGTCACCCAGGGGGTGCCGCCGGTCGGTTGCCCCGTTGCCGGATCAATTCGGCTGCTTCGGGGATCGAATCGTTCTTCGAGGTAGATGTCGCTCGCCTGGATGCGGTAGCCGGGGCGTCCCAGCTGGCTGGTGCTGACCCAGGCGTTGCGGGCGTGGAAGCTGGTTTCGGAATTCTGACGGATCTGTTCGGCCCGCAGCCGCAGGTCGCCGCCCAGTTCCGGGATGAACGTGCGGATCTCACCGTTGAGCAGCAGGCCCCGCTGTTCATTCACATCGTAGAAGGCATGCGAGGCCCGGGCTTCGTTGAGGCCCTGCCGGACGACAATGTTGCCTTCGAGGTAGACCTGGAACGGGGAGTCGGGGCCGAGCTGAAAGCCGCTCAGTCCCCCGAGAGCCTCGTTCGCAGGCGGGTTGTCGGTCCAGATGACGGCCCGGTCGGCCGTGAGGTCGATGGTGGTGAGGACGAGTCGCCCTTCGACCTGGAGCGGCACGTTGGTAACGACGATGTTCACGCCCCGGGTCACGGTGATGATGAATTCTGGGGGCGTGGTGTCTTCGGAGACACGGGCCCGCATCACGAAATCCATGCCGAGATAGCGGGGGCTGATCCGGACGCTCCGCTGCGGACCGGCGACCGGCTGCGGGAAGTCACTGCCGAACGACGGCCCCCCAAACGGCGGCTGGGCCAGCATGTACTGCGTCAGTTCGAGATCGGAACGTTCCGGGCGTTGCTCGCGACGGAAGTCGGTGGCATTCCGGAAGAGGGGTTCCTGCGAGCCGTCGAGAGTGGCAAGGCTCGAACTGCGGGTATGGCGAACGCCTGCGGTGGTCGTCAGCTCGAGCAGCAGTTGCCGTCCCCGTTCGATGCCGTCGGCAGAGCGGATCTCGGCGGATCGGGTGGAGTTCCCTTCGAGATAGACGAGCACGCGCTCCTGGCGATCCTCGCCCGTGCCGGGCATCCGCCAGACAACCATCTGGGGGGCCCGGGCGGAGACGTTCCCCTGGGTGACTTCGCAGCGTCCACGCATCAGGAGGATGTCGTTGCCGCCGCTCTGCCACTGCTGGCCGTGCTGCGAATCGAGGAGAACCGGCGTGTCGGCCGGGGCGGGTGTGGCGGTCGTCTCGAGGGCGGCGTGGCCGGCAAAGGCGTGTCCTCCGACGTCGGGCCATTCGGCCTCGGCGCGGACGATCGTCGCCACGATGACGCAAAGCGTCGTCGTCAGAGCGAGGATCTGGCTACGTCGGGAGATCGGGAACGGCACGCGGGAACCCTGTTCCCCAGATACGGGAGGTCGGGGTTGTGACGATTCGGAATGTCAACTGGAGTGATTCGGGCCGCAGGGCTGGGTCGAATATGCGGCAGATTCACGCGAGTTGGAGGTGTACAAGGGGGCGGATTATACGGGCGTTTCTGAAATGGTGTCAATAAGTGTCCGGGGGGCGGTTCTGCGGGGTGGCGTCGGTGTAAGTGTCATTGTGGAAGGTTGTTGTGGCACGCTGGTGGTGTCGGGGCAGTCCCGGGACGCCGGTCGGTGCGTCAGAGTCGTGGATGGATGCGATCCGCTGGTGGATTTCTCCTTGTAGTCGCGGAATCGGCGTGCATAAGATTCCCTGACCCACCCGCCGGACCGACGGGCGGTGTGCGTATGCGCGACAACCGATGTTCATGTCTTGAGGCGAGCGAGTTCGATGTTCATCCATTGGGATCCGATGTACTGGCTGTTTATCGCCCCGGCCGGTCTGCTGATGATCTGGGCGCAGATGCGGGTGAAGTCGACGTATGCGCACGCGATGCAGGTTCCGGCTCCGCTTTCGGGAGCGGCGGCGGCCCAGCACATCCTGGACGCCTCGGGCCTGGATGACGTGCATATCGAAGAGACGCACGGGTTTCTGTCGGATCACTACGATCCGTCCGCCCGTGTGTTGCGGCTCAGTTCGGAGGTGTATCACTCCCGGTCGGCGGCCGCTGTCGGCATCGCCGCCCACGAAGCCGGGCACGCGCTGCAGCACGCAACTCACTACGCGCCGCTGGTATTCCGCAACGCTGCCGTCCCGGCGGCGACGTTCGGTCCGCAGATTTCGATCGTGCTGCTGATTCTCGGCATGATGATGCAGAGTCAGCCGCTGGTCTGGCTGGGGATTCTCGCGTTCGGCGGGATCGTCGTCTTTCAGGTGATCAATCTGCCGGTGGAATTCGATGCGAGCAACCGGGCCAAGCGGCTGCTGGGCGAGATGGGGATTGTTGATGCCGACGGCGCGTCCGCGGTCCGGTCGGTGCTGAATGCGGCGGCGTGGACGTACGTGGCGGGGACGCTGCAGTCGGTCCTGACGCTGGCCTACTACATCTTCCGGTTTACCGGCGGATCGCGGGACGACTGAGCACCGGGCGCGGGATCGTCCCCTGCTCTGCCGGAATCCCATCGCGCCTGCTGGAAGGCGCTGCCGGACAGCGACTACACTCGGCGGCCTGTCGGCGTGCCCGCCATGCCTCCATTCTGAAACGACCTTCCAACCGATTTGCTCCCGATGAAGTACGCCCTGATCATCCCGGACGGATGCGCCGACGAACCGCAGCAGAGTCTGGGAGGACAGACTCCACTGCAGGCTGCCCGCGTTCCCCATATGGACGAGATTGCCCGGGCGGGCAAGGTGGGGCAGACGGATAACGTGCCGGAGTCGATGCCATCGGGAAGTGACGTCGGGACGATGAGCCTGTTCGGCTACGACCCGCTGGTCTATCACACCGGCCGGGCACCGCTGGAAGCAGCCGCCCAGGGAATCGAACTCGGTCCGGACGACTGGGCGATCCGCTGCAATCTGGTGACCGTCGAAGACGGGAAGATGGCCAGCTTCACCGCCGAGCAGATCTCCAGCGAGCTGGGGGCGGAACTGATCGAGCTGATGCAGCGGGCCTGCTGCGGAAGCGAAAACTGGAAGTTCTATCCCGGAGTGAGCTATCGGAACCTGCTGGTGTACCGGTCGCGGGACGGCAAGGCTCCGTTTGCCGACGACACGTACACGGTGCCGCCGCACGATATCACCGATCAGGAGATCGCCGGGCACCTGCCGATGGGCTCGGGCGCCTGCGACCTGCGGAACCTGATGGAGCAGAGTGTCGCGCTGTTCGCCGAGTGCGAAGCGAATCAGGCCCGACTGGAGAAGGGCGAGAAGCCGGCGACTCAGGTCTGGCTGTGGGGCCAGGGAAAGGCGCCCGCGCTGAAGCCGTTCGTCGAGCGGTACGGCGTCGACGGGGCAGTCATCACCGCGGTCGATCTGCTTCGCGGAATCGGCCGGCTGCTGGGCTGGGACGTCGTCGAGGTTCCCGGTGCGACCGGCTACATCGACACCGACTATGCAGCCAAGGGGCGGTACGCGATCGACACCCTTCAGAAGAAGGACTTCGTCGTCGTGCATGTCGAAGCGACGGACGAAGCCTCACACGAGGGGGATGCCGCCGCCAAGGTCGAAGCCCTCGAACGGATCGACCAGGACATTGTCGCCCCGGTTCACGAGTACCTTCACGGCCAGGGGGACTACCGCATTCTCGTCTGCCCCGATCATCCGACGTTCCTGCGGACGAAGACGCACAGCCACGGCTTCGTCCCGTTCGCCATGTGCGGAACCGGCATCGAGGCCGGCTCCGCAGAGAGCTACGACGAGGTGGTGGCGGCCGCTTCGGGGAACGTGCTCAATGAAGGGCACCGGCTGATGGCCGAGCTGTTCGGTCGCTGTAACGACTGACGACCGTCCCCCGTCCTGCTGCGATTCAGTAACGGGCCGCGACTCAGTAGCGGGCGAGGTCGCCGGCGTCGGACTTCAGGTTCAGGGCGCCGACGAACTGCTGGGCCTGGGCAACCATCATCCGCAGTTCGCTGGCCAGGGCGATGAACTGCCAGCCTTCCTCGATCCGCTGCCGCACCGCTTCGACGGTCTGCACATGCAGGCCAACGGGCGTGCCGCACTTCTTGCCGGCCGCGAGCACCCGCTGCAGCATCGCTTCGAGTTCGTCCGGCGAGGGATCGGTGCCGTCGGCGGACCGCATCTGGGCGGTCAGGTCGTTGGGGCCAACGAAGATCGCGTCCACGCCGGGAAGGCTGTAGATCTCTTCGGCGTTGTCGACGCCTTCGGGGGACTCGGTCTGCAGGACGACGAGGATTTCGTCGTTGGCCTTCTTGTAGTACTCGCCGGCGGAGGCACCGAAGTTCAGTGCGTGCAGGGCTCCGCCGAGGGACCGGTTGCCGGTCGGCGGATACTTGGCCGCGGCAATGGCGGCTTTGGCCTCTTCGACCGTGTTGACCATCGGGACGACGATGCCGTGGGCACCGGCGTCGAGAACCCGTTTGATGTGGTCGTGATTGCCGCAGGGCACGCGGGCCAGCGCGATGCAGCCGGCGTCGGCGATGGCACCAAACAGGGCGGCGGCCTCACTCCAGTCGATCGGGGAGTGTTCGAGGTCGACGGTGAGCCACGGAAAGCCGATGCGGGCCATCATCCGGGTGGCGGAGAGGTTTCCGAGAGAAAGCCAGGTGCCGACTTGGGGCTTGCCCTCCCGGAGGGCCGACTTGACGGGATTGGTTCTCATGGCGGTCGATGTCAGGCTGGGATGAGTGTGGAGTGGTGCGCGGCTGCGGTACGACCGGCACGGGGTGCGCGGAATGAGGACCGGAGATCGCGTGGGGCAACTGTTCACACTCTCCTGAATTCGCTGTCGGGAAGCAAGCGAGCTGTCCGTTCAGCACGGCGGGGGGAATTCGCTATACTTCGCGGCTCAACCGCCTCTGTCCGGCGGTTCCATACGTGCGATCCAACGATTTGCCGAGCAGGAGAGTGGCCGATGTCTGGCAACTATGTAAACGAATTGTCGGTAGCCCTCGAAGCGGTGCGGGCTGCCGCCGAGGTTTGCCAGTCGGTCCAGGCAAGTATCACACCGGACGTTCTCGAGAAGAAGGACCGCAGCCCGGTGACGGTTGCGGACTACGCCAGCCAGGCGGTCGTCTGCCGGGCTCTGGCCGAAGCCTTCCCCAACGATCCGGTGATCGGCGAAGAGGACTCTGCGGCATTGCGGCAGCCGGAACAGGCGCCGTTCCTCGAGCGGGTCAAGGAAGAACTGGGCCGAATCGGTCTGGAGGGGAGTCCGGACGAGATCTGCGGCTGGATCGACCGGGGGGGCCACGGCGAATACAGCGAGCGGTTCTGGACGCTCGATCCGATCGACGGAACAAAGGGATTCCTGCGGGGCGAACAGTACGCGATTGCCCTGGCGCTCATCGTGGACGGCAAGCCGCAACTGGGCGTGCTGGGCTGCCCGAACCTGCCGACTTCCGAACCGTGGGGCGGCGAGCATGGCTGCCTGTTCTCGGCGGTGGCCGGCGAAGGGGCGGCGATGTGGTCGATGGAAGACAGTGATGCGGCTCCCGTGATGGTTCGCGTCAGCGAAACCTCCGAACCGGCCCGGGCCGTGATGTGTGAGTCGGTTGAATCGGGACACAGTTCGCACGGGCACTCGGCACAGCTGGCGGAAAAGCTCGGCATTTCCTCCGAGCCGGTCCGCCTCGACAGTCAGGCCAAGTACGCCGTCGTGTCGCGCGGTGAAGCAGACATGTATCTGCGGCTGCCGACCCGCAAGGACTACAACGAGAAGATCTGGGACCACGCGGCCGGCGTGCTGGTGGTGCTGGAAGCGGGTGGAACGGTCACCGACCTGGCCGGGAAGCCGCTGGACTTCACACACGGTCGTGAACTGAGCGAGAACCGTGGTGTCATTGTCACCAACGGGCCGCTGCATGCGACGGTGCTGGAGACGCTGGGCGCGATCGGCGTTTCCTGAACGCACGACCGCCGCCACACCGTCGCGGAAGGATTCCGGACCGGGTTAGTGAAAGCACATCCATGATCGAGCTGGTGGCAGCGTTTCGCGGTACTCAGATCGGCATTACGCTGGGAGTGCTGGGTCTGGCCATCGTGTCTCTGATGGTGACGCACAGCGGCCCGGACATCGTCCTGCTGGCCTGTCTCGGTCTGCTGCTGATGATGGGCGTGATCGACCCGAACGAGGCGTTCCGGGGCTTCGGGAACGAAGGTCTGATTACGGTCGGCATTCTGTTCATCGTTGCCGAAGGGATTCAGCAGACCGGTGCCGTCAGCTTCCTCATCCAGCAACTGCTGGGACGTCCCAAGTCGTCGGCGTCGGCCCAGTTCCGGCTGATGGGGCCGACAGCCGCCATGAGCGCGTTTCTCAACAACACGCCCGTGGTCGCGATCCTGATGCCGATCCTCGACGACTGGGCCAAGAAGTACCGGCTGTCCGTCTCGCAGCTGATGATTCCGCTGAGTTACTCGGCGATTCTCGGGGGGCTGTGTACGCTCATCGGCACGAGCACGACTCTGGTCGTGAACGGCCTGCTGATCGATACCGGCGGCGAGCCGAGCCTGGGCATGTTCGAGATCGCCTGGGTCGGTCTGCCCTGCTGCATCGTGGGGATTCTGTACATTCTGCTTGTCAGCCGACTGCTGCTGCCGGATCGCAAGCCCGCGATTGACCCCCTCTCCGATCCCCGCGAGTACACCGTCGAGATGGTCGTCGATCCGACCAGTCCGCTCGTCGGACGGACGATCGAGGCGGCCGGCCTGCGACATCTGCCGGGAATGTTCCTGCTCGAGATCGAGCGTGGCGGACACATTTTGCCGGCGGTTTCGCCCAACGAACGGATCCAGGGGAAGGACCGGCTGGTGTTCGTTGGCGTTGTCGAGTCGATTGTCGATCTGCAGCGGATTCCCGGTCTGACGCCGGCAACCGATCAGGTCTTCAAGCTGGACAGTCCCCGCTTCGAGCGATGCCTGATCGAGGCGGTCGTCTCCGACAGTTGCCCGATCGTCAACATGACGATTCGCGAAGCACGGTTTCGTACGCGATTCAACGCGGCGGTGATCGCGGTTGCCCGCAACGGCCAGCGGCTGCGGGGCAAGATCGGTGACATGCGACTGCTGCCGGGCGACACGTTGCTGCTCGAGGCGCATCCGTCGTTTGCGGCCCTGCGCCGGAACTCCCGCGACTTCTATCTCGTCAGCCAGGTGGAAGGGTCCACACCCGTTCGGCATGAACGGGCCCGACTGGCCGGCTGGATCATGATCGGCATGGTCCTGCTGGTGACGTTTCTCGGCTGGAGCATGCTGTATGCCTCGATGCTGGCGGCCGGGATGATGCTGGCGACCCGCTGCGTGCGCGGAACCGAAGCCCGACGGGCCGTCGACTGGAGCGTCCTGCTCACCATCGGGGCCGGGCTGGGAATCGGGCAGGCGATGGAGGTGAGCGGTGCGGCGAACTTCGTGGCCCGTTCGCTCATCGGACTGGCCGGTTCGGACCCGCTGATGGTGCTGACGATCGTCTACGGCGTGACGATGGTCTTCACCAATCTGATCACCGCCAAGGCGGCCGCGGTGCTGATCTTTCCGGTGGCGCTCGAAACGGCCGCCGCACTGGGCGTCGAGTTCCGTCCGTTTGCGATCGGGATCATGATTGCTTCGGCGGCCAGCTTCGCCACGCCGATCGGCTATCAGACGAACCTGATGGTATACGGTCCCGGTGGTTACCGGTACAGCGACTATGTGCGGTTTGGCGGGCCGCTGACTGTGATCCTGTGGGCGATCGCGGTTTCCATCATCCCCCAGGTCTGGTCGTTCCAGTAGGCGGGGCGATGGCGAACTGCGTCCGATCCAGCTAGCCTGACAGGATGGTGACTGAGCTGCCCCCACCTGCAGACCGAGTGGAGACCCGCGTGGAACGCCTGCTGTCGATTATCGTTCCGGTACTGAACGAATCCGAAAGTCTCGTCGAACTGCATCGGCAGATCGTTGCCTCCTGCACGGCGGGGGAAATTCCGTTCGAGATCATCTTCGTCGACGACGGTTCGACCGATGGCTCGTGGAACGTCATTCAGAACCTTGCCGAAGAGGACGAACGGGTTTTCGGAATCCGTTTCCGGAGGAACTTCGGAAAGGCCGCGGCACTGACGGCCGGAATGCGGGCGATCCGCGGCGACCTCGTGATGACGATGGATGCCGACCTGCAGGATGACCCGGCGGAGATTCCGAAGTTTCTCGAGCGGCTCGACGAAGGGTACGACGTCGTCAACGGGTGGAAGGAGCGGCGGCTCGACCCCTGGCACAAGGTCTATCCCAGCAAGGTGTTCAACGGCATGGTCGGGTACCTGACCGGCCTGCACCTGCACGACCACAACTGTGGCCTGAAGCTGTTTCGGGCCGAGGTGGCCGGTGAACTGCGGCTGTACGGCGAGATGCACCGCTTCGTGCCGGTCCTCGCATTCGCCCGTGGCTTTCGCGTCACCGAAGTGCCGGTGCATCATCGTCCGCGGGAGTTTGGCCACTCGAAGTACGGTGTGCGGAGGTTCCTGCGGGGCTTTCTCGATTTGCTGACGGTGAAGTTTCTGATCGGTTTCGGTCAGCGACCGCAGCACGCTCTGGGAGCGATGGGGCTGTTCTTCTTCGCGATCGGAATGCTCGGCCTGGGCTACCTGTCGCTGCTGTGGGTGCTGATGAACGTCTTCGGGGTGTTCGAGCCGGCACCGATCGGCTCGCGGCCGCTGCTGGCGTAC
>ENA-ORCW01000230-ORCW01000230.1-marine-metagenome-genome-assembly--contig:-NODE-230-length-53751-cov-4.383128_pt1 | contig 53751 bp, 37 predicted proteins | sample MGYA00237784_ERZ508517 | MGnify/ENA primary metagenome ERZ508517 (study PRJEB26187, sample SAMN06268979) | marine metagenome | isolation source: Tt ae E1 feedstock associated aerobic enrichment on...
CCTCCTTGCGGCTTAAAATTGCGGCAATCTCGGATGTCGAAAAGTTCTCCAGATCGCGGAGGACCAGCACGGTCCGGTACCGCTCCGGCAACTGATCGATCACCCGATGAATCTCCTGCTGCAGTTCAATCTGTCGCCGGGGATCTGCAACGGCCGGATCCGGCCAGCGTTCGCTGCCGCTGTCCGTGAACAGAGCCGTCCAGACCCGTCGCTTCCGTTTGCGGAGGTAATCCAGGGTCAGATTCACACCAATTCGAAACAACCACGGGCCGAACCGGCGGGACGGGTCGAACTGATCCAGACGTTCGAACGCCCGGATGAACGTCTCCTGCGCCAGGTCTTCGGCCAGATCCGGGTCGCGGACGAACCGCATGATCACCCGCAGCAGCCGTCGCTCGTAACGCAGCACCAGCTCGCCGAATGCATCCTGATTGCCGCGACGTGCCTCATCCACCAGCCTCGCATCGCACGTCGCGGACGACGCATCGAGATGCTCCTGCTGTTTCTGGGCACTTCGCGTTTTTGCCGTCATGCATCCGGTCCCGACATCGTGTTCGGTTTCAGCCTGTCCTGATTACGACCGGGAAGCCCGGTGTGATGGAAATCGATTGCAGGAATTCGCTTTCGGGCATTCCTGCGTCCATTTTACCCGATCCGGGAGCGGGGTCACGGGCATTCCCGCCACCAGGGATCTCCGCGTGGAGACTGCGACCGTATCGCGTCCCGCGCGAGGCTGCAAGCCGTTGCAGCCATGAGTTTTGCGTGAAGGGCTCCCGTCCCGCCGCTCATCCGCGGGACGCCGGGCGACCGGCCGGTCTGGCCGGAGGCGGGCAGCAATCAACTGGACAGACGTCCCAGTTCGGCCCGAACTGGCCGATTGCCTCCCGCGGAACGTCTTCGAACAGACGCTCTGCGAAGAGTTTGCAGATCATAGTGACGAATCGGGGATGGGTTCCCACCGTCGCCGCCCGAACCATGTTCAGACCGACCTCCGCGGATGCTTTGGCCGCCTCGTCGTCCAGGTCGTACAGGACCTCCATGTGATCCGACAGGAATCCGATCGGGGCGACCACCGCGTCGTTGACGCCCTGCTCGCGAATCGCCTGCAGGTGGTCGACGATGTCTGGTTCCAGCCACGGATCCTGCGGCCGGCCGCTGCGGCTCTGGTACACAAGATCCCAGCGGGAAGCGTCGATGCCACACGCCTCCGCCGTCAGACGTGCGGTCTCCTGCAGCTGACGCACGTAATCGCAGCCACCCGCCATCGAGTCCGGAATGCTGTGGGCCGTGAAGGCCACGCGGCACGCATTGCGACGCTCTGCGGGAATCTGGTCCAGTGCCACCGACAGGCAGTCTGCGGAAGCCGCGATGAAGTCCGGATGGTTGTAGAACATCCGCACCTTGTCGACGTCCGGAGCCCCCTCGCCGATCTGCTCGCGGGCATCCCGGATGTTCTCCCGATACTGCCGACAGCCGGAATACGAACTGTACGCCGAAGTGAAGAATCCCAGGGCCCGGCGGATCCCGTCGCTTCGCATCTGCGCGAGCGTATCCGGCAGCAGCGGGTGCCAGTTCCGGTTGCCCCAGTAGATCGGCAGATCGATGTCATGCCGGGGAAGCTCGGCTCGCACCGCAGCGATCAGATCCCGAACCTGCTGGTTGATCGGACTGACGCCGTCAAAGTGGTAGTAGTGCTCGGCGACTTCCAGCATTCGTTCCCGCGGGATGTTTCGCCCGCGCAGGACGTTCTCGAGAAACGGGATCACGTCATCCCGTCCCTCGGGACCTCCGAAGGAAACAAACAGAATCGCGTCGTAGTCGGGGCGTGAGGCTTCGATCACGGGATGTCTTGTCGTCGTAGGAGGGACAGGCGGCGGGACCATTTGACTGCCCGATTATTGCCGATCGGGCCCGAATGACCACTCCGCACAGCGGGCCGCTCCCGGATTGCGTCTGCTACTCGCTGCCCGGCGAGACGACCTGTTCCGACGGCAAGCGCCGCCAGCGGTTGAGCAGGTACGACGTTCCGTCTTCGACGCCGTTGACGATCCCCTCGTCCACCACCTCGATCACAAGCCGCTGGCCGAACCGGTACACGTCCCAGAACGTCTGCTGGACACCGTCGATCGTCCGGTTAACCAGTCGTCCTCCCGGCAGATAGGGGAGCGGGACATGCTGTGTGACTTCCGATTCGAATTCCTGTCCGCGAATCTGGACCCAGTCGACGGCACGGTCAATTCGCTGCAGGTTTCCCTGAGAGGTGATGCTGTAGTCCGAGAGTGTCACGTTCTGCACGTCGAGCACGCTCGGTGTGTCCGCCACCCACCGCTTCGGCTGGGTCCGGAAGAACTGCTCCGCCTTGCCGACCGTGTTGACGATCAGTCGGCGCTGCCCTGCAAGTGGACTGACCACGTCATCGAGCACGCGGATCAGACTCAGGTCTGTCAGCAGCATCAGGTCGTACATGACGTTGTTCAGATCGAGCGGATGCTCCGGATTGTTGACCAACACCGGTCGGTAGGGAGAGGCGCTTCGGCGGCGGTATTCCAGCGGTCGCCATCCCTGCAGGTCCAGATCATGCCAGAAGACCGGCCGCAATTCGCCTGGCTCATCCGATTCGTACAGCGAAAGCACCGGCCGGCCGTCAAATCGGGGGAGCGCGTCCGCCTCTTCGTCGACATGATGGGGGGCATCCTCGGCACCGGACCGCTCGGGATGATGCGGCGGCCACAGGCCCACCATGTGGAGGATGGTCGGCGTCAGGTCAACCAGGCGGCACGGAACCGTCGAGCGGGTCCCCTTGCGGACGTTGGGACCGGTGACGAACCAGCTGGCCCGCATGGCGGGGGCCAGTGGATAGCCGTGCATCGTGCCGGGCGAGTCCTTCATCCCGAAGTACCAGTCCGCCCGGGCGGTGATGACCAGATCCGGGGCGAACTCGGCTTCGCGGAATCGCAGTTCGCGGTCCCACAGCATGTGCCGCGTCAACGTCACGACGGCATCCGGATACGCCGTCTCCGCCGAGACACGCAGCCAGGTCGCCTCGTCGAGTGGACCGGCCATCAGTTCCGGGGACAGGACCTGCAGCAGCCCGAGCGGATCGCGTCGGGGATTCTCGACCGGGGTGAACTGGACGCTTCCGTCCTCGCCGGGGTGGACGTTCTCGACGATCTGATAGCTGTAGAACCACTCCCGGTTGGGGCCTCGGACACGATGGATGACGGCATGTCCACGATCGAGGGTGCTGACCAGGATGCTGTTGTATGACAGCTTCATCAGGACCAGGTCGATCGGATAGGCGTAGCCACCGTCCGGATGTTTCGTCCGGAAGTGCGTCAACGCGTCGACCAGGTTGACGGGAGGCCGCTCCGGATCGAGCCGGTACTGCAGCAGGTCGCCGGGGTGGTTCGGCCCGGACCAGTCGCCTGAGCGGTAGTGTCCCTTCGGCAGGAACAGGCGTGCGGCCCCGTCGGTATCGCCGTCGATAAACACGAACTCGCGGGACCGGTCGTCCGAGTGCCGGTTTGAGAAGCGATGCATCCGGACCGACAGTCCCAGTCCACCGCCGATCCAACGACCGTCCTCGTCGAGTTGCCGGGGACGGAAGATCAGATCGTTGGCGATGTCGAAATTCGCCAGGTGCCGATCGCGCCCGCCCAGGTGGCCGTGATCGCTGACAATCATCAGGTAGGTCGAATCGAGACGCTGCTGGCGCTTGAGCTCGTCGACGACTTCACCGATCAGGCGGTCTGCATGGGCGATGGTTCTGCGTGTCAGACCGAACTGGCCGCGGCAGCATTTGTGCGAACACGAATCGGTCTCAGGAAGCCAGATGATCGTGACCGGCTCCCGACGTTGCAGCAGGTTGCGGACGGCATAGTCCGCGTTGGCATCGTCCATGTACTCCCAGGTCCGGTGCGACTGGAAGTACGGCATCTGACGGGCCAGGCTGCGGCTCCACAACGGTGGAGGCACTTCTGTCATCACCGGGAGCACGCCGATCGACCAGTCGTGCCCGTGACGCTTCAGCAGTTCGTACAACGGAGGCGTACCGGCGACGTACGTTTCCCGCCACTGGTCGCCCGCCGGTGCGCCTTGAAGCGTCGTTATGGCCGCGGCGGTCGAGTCGACCATCAGCCGGTCCATGCCGCGGGGGCTCAGCAGACGCGCACTTCGCGAGGGGCCGAGCGGTTCGAGGTAGGATTCCGAGACGAGCCGTCGCCGGCTGAACCGGACCTGCCCCTTCAGACCATGCCGGTCCGAAAAACAACCGGTCCACATCGTGCCGTTGGACGTGATCGTATCGGAGGGGAATCCGGTGAACGTGTTCGACAGCCACGTCCCGCCGTCGATGAAGTGTTTCCGGATGTTCGGCAGGTGCCCGAGCCGGACCATCTCCTGGACGACGTCCGGACGCAGGCCATCGACATAGAAGACGACCACCGAGGCGGCATCGACCGGGCGACCGGTCCATTTGCCGAGCCGGTCGACGACCCGCTCCCAGGCAAGTGGCTCGAGAGTCGGCTCGAAGCTGATGTTCGCTGTGAAGTGTCCTTCGTTGTCGGTGACGTCGAAATCATTGATGCCCAGCTGCAGCCGCCCGCTGCGGGGCGCGACAAAGCTGTTCCTGCGGCCGATGAAGAACGGTTCGGAGTTGCCGATCCGTCCGATCAGGCAATAGCACGGCGCCGGCCCTTTGGCGGCAGCCGCCAGGGGAAACTCGTTCTCGGCGGCCCGGTCGCTGAACTGATACGTTCCCGCCGGATCGACGTTCGTGACCACATGAGTCTCGAGCCGGCGACGGTTTGTGGCAACGACGCGTCCCTCCGCCCGAATGGAGACCGGCTGACCGGCGCGAAGTTCGATGCCGGTGTCCGTCCAGAGCTGGCGCGAGTCGACCTGGATCAGTCGTTCATGCCGCGCCGGCAGACTGGAAACCGCCACCCGTCCCGGTGCCTGGCCGACGGCTGTGTCGACCGGCAGCAGCTGCAGGATCAGCGCACAGACGACCCCGGCGAGGAAAAGTCCCCGACGGCAGCCGATCGGAATGCGCCGTTCTCGAAGCGTACTGATCATGAATGTCTGATTCGACGGGAGCTCGATCTCATCGACGGCCGCGCCACAACCGGCCGGGCGGCAGCAGGCTGATCCTGTCGTGCAACTGATACAATCGTTCTCATCGGTTGACGATCGGAGGGACGGACGATCGAATCCGCGGGATTCGGCAGTTGGGCCGCCTGAAATCCGCGAGAGCCCGTTTGTTGTGATTCGTTTGCCACGGTTTCCCACATGACCCAGGTTTACCTTGGCAACTTTGGCTTCGAAGAAGACCTGGCCGGACACCCCCCGGCCCGATCGGCAGCGATCTCCCGATTGCAGGCGGAGCTGGCGGTCTGCTGGCTCGCTGTCGCATGCGACGGTGACCTGATCTGCCTGGACGGGCAGGTTCCTGACGCATTTGTTGCCGAAGTGCAACAGCGGCTGGGAATTGCGGTGTCATTTGTCCGGACCGACGACGGCCAAATCCTTCGGGGCAGCGAACTGGTTCCCTGGGGGTGGACGGAACGGGTCATGATGTGGGGAAGGCGACGCGGATGCGAAATGCAGGCACCGCCCCTCACATCCGTGAGGACGGTCAATTCGCGTCGGTTTTCGTTCGAACTGGAGCGTTCGTGGGGGGAAGGGCTCGACGGTGCCGCAGCACTGACGAGTCTGCGTGAGGTCGAATCCTACGCATCGCGAATGTTGGCGAAAGACCGCTGGGTGCTCAAGGGGGAATTCGGCCACGCCGCCCGCGATCGTCTCCGCGTTCGCGGAAGCGAGCTGCCCGGCACCAGCCGGAGGTGGGTGGCCAGCCGGCTTGAGCGGGATGGTGTCATCTTCGCCGAGCCGTGGGTCGAAGCAATCGAAGAAGCGGGCCTGCAGTGGACAGTCCCTCGGTCGGGGCCTCCCATCCTGCAAGGGGTTACGACGTTGCAGGTCGACTCGTCCGGCCAGTACCGGGGAAGTGGATTCACGGCAGACCGGGAGGTGCCGGAGGTCTGGCGGGAGGCGGTCAGAACGACCGGGCGGGCGGCTCGTGCAGCGCAGGACCTGGGATATTTCGGGCCGCTGGGAATCGACGCGATGCGGTATCAGCGGGCTGATGGGACAGTTGGCCTACGGCCGTTGCAGGACATCAACGGTCGCTGGACGATGGGGCGGCTGGCGCTGGGGTGGCGGCGACTGCTGGGGACGGGCGAACGCGGCTTCTGGCAGCATCTCCGCAAAGTGTCCACCGACCAGCCCGCAGAACCCGTCTCGGTCCGATCTCCCGTTTCCACCTCGCCGGAGCAGATCGACGGTCGCACTGTGAGCTACTTCACACAACTGATCTTCAATCATACCAATTGATTACGAGAAGCGACGACCGACGGGAATCGGGTTGTCGTCCGGTGATTGTTTGAATATCGTTCCCCAGCACTTTCTGCGCGTGACGAATTCACTTCCTGCTCCCGGACTGCCCAGGCGTCGCCGGCATGGATGAGAAGTTCTGGTACCTGAAGAACTGCGATCTGTTCGAGCGTCTCTCGCCTGAGCACGTCGCGCGTCTCGAAGCGGTCTCGCAGGCGAAGCAGTTGGCGCGAGGCAGTCTCGTCTACATGCCCTCCGAAGCCAGCGAATCGGTCTTCCTGCTCACGTCCGGGCGAGTCAAGCTGTACCACATCACTTCTGAAGGCAAACAGGCGGTCCTGGCGCTGATCGATCCCGGCGAACTGTTCGGTGAGCTGACGATCTTCGACGGTGGACAGCGCGAAGAGTTCGCCGAGGCGATGGAGAAGTCCACGCTCATCCGGATCCCGCGCGACGAAATCACCCGGCTCATGGAAGAACATGCCGGGGTGGCGCTCGGCGTGACGCGACTGATGGGATTGCGGCGGCGCAGGATCGAACGTCGCCTGAAGTCGCTCCTGTTCCGCTCGAACCGGGAGCGACTGGTCCATCTGCTGATGGAACTGGCGGAAAAGTACGGACAGCGCACCGCGGATGGCGTCACACTCGGCATCAAGCTGTCGCATCAGGAACTGGCGAGCATCATCGGCAGCACCCGCGAGACGGTCACGGTCGTCCTCGGCGAACTGCAGAACGAAGGCAGTCTGATCATCAAGCGAAGGCAGATCATTCTGCGGGACATGGACGGAATGGCCCGCAGCATCGAGATGAACCCGCCGCACGTCCCGGTCACCGGGCAGGTCTTCCCTGCCGTGCGTCGGCCGGCCGGGCTGGAAACCTGACGGGAGATCCCCCGCGTTCGAAGAACTTGCGTTGATCTGTGGGCCGTCTCACAGATTCAGACTGCCAATATCGCGATAAAGAGATCAGGAACGCGCCACGTTGTTTTGCCGGACCGGGAGGCGCCACTTATGACGACGGCTGTACCCAACATGAACGAACCGCAGGAAGAAAACTGGCAACCGTGTCCGAAAGGGGCCGTTCAGACGCTGGTGACGTCGCTGCGCCGACGTCGTCGCCGGCAGCAGGTGCAGAAGGTCGGCGGAGTGGTCGGCATGCTGGCAATTGTCTGTGTGAGCGCGTTCCTGGCGATCCCCAGGCAGACCTGCGATCCGGAACTGGCCGGCATCCGCTGCAGTGAGGTTCTCGCCCTTGCGGACGACCTGATCGCGGGAAAGCTGGACGACCTGACAAAAGGCCGCATCATCTCGCACTGCAAGGAGTGCGAGCACTGTCATCGCAAGATCCTGGAGCTGCGGGCCTCGCTGGGAGTTCCCGCACCATCGACCGATGACGGCGATGCAGAAGACCGTGCCGTGGAACGCAACGCTCAGGCCATCAAGTGGCAGGTCGCATTGCACTGACTCTGCCGTTCCAGGAACCGTTTCTCTGGTTCGACTTCGGCAATGGCCCATGGAAGGGATGCCGCAATGAGTGAACAGTCTGGCCTGACGGACAGCGGCGAATCGCATCCGGTCGACGCCTCCGGTCCGCCGCGGCCTGACACTGACGCCGGTGCCGACGAGGTCATTGGCGGCGAGCTCTCGCTGGACGCGATCGAGCAGGCCTATCAGCGTGCGCTGGAGATCTCTGACGCCGAGCACCTCGAGACGGACGCCGCAGAGGCCGGGGCCGCCGATGTCGTCTCGGACTGGAATTCCGACGGCCAGGACCGCGGGATGGCGTCATCCACCGCAGCCGTCGACACGGCCGGGACGTTGGTGTCGCCAGCGGACGAACCGGAGACCGGTGACGAGTTTCTCTCGCTGGAATCCGGAGAGGGCCCGACGGTTCAGCCCCGACAGGTGCTCGAGGCTCTGCTGTTTGTCGGGGGGCAGCCGCTGACGACGCGGCAGCTCGCCGATGCGCTCGGAGGCGAATTCCCTCACGAGGAGGTGGACGAGCTGATCGACGCGCTCAACCACAGCTACTTCGTCCAGAATCGCCCGTACGAGGTCCGTCTGGGGGAAGGGGGATACCGGCTGACGCTGCGAAGCGAGTTCGAGCGGGTCCGCAACCGCGTCTACGGACAGGGACCCCGGGAAGTCCGCCTGTCGCAGGATGCCCTCGAGATCCTGGCATTCGTCGCGTACCAGCAGCCGGTCGATCGGTCCGCTGTCGACGAGACTGGCAAGAAGAACGCCGGCGGACTGCTTCGTCAGCTGCTGCGACTGGAGCTGGTCGCGTTAACGCGGGATGAAGAGGGGAACGTGACGTACCACACGACGCCTCGGTTCCTGGAGCTGTTCGGGCTCGGATCGATCGACGACCTCCCCCGGGCTGCGGAGATCCGCTTCAAGTAGCGCCGGGGAGCGCCGGCGGACCGGCCGCTGCAACTGCCGCGACCGTCCAGGGAGGGGTGACCGGCAGGGTGCTCTTCTGTAATCGCTACGACGGTCACAGGTTGCGTCGCGTCAGGCGGTGCGGGGGACGGGACCGATGCGACCGCTGCCAGGGGGCGTTGCGGTCAGAATCCACAGCCAATTCACATCCGGAGGGGATCGCCCGGAAATTTTCTTCGGTGCAATCGATGCGGGGATCGGGGAATTCGCTCCTGCCCCCCGCGCGCGGCTCATTAATCGTCCTTTTACATTTGACTGCATACCGGTCCGCGGTAGGATCGCCGTCACTGAGTGACTTGGCCATCTGGAGTGGAGCCGGGACCACCACGGTCTCTCCCCCCCTCCCTGACAACATTTCCAGACGCCTGCTTCCCGATTGCTGCTTCCGTCAAGGAAAGCAACGGATTGCTGTCCGTAGCTGCTTGCATTTCAAGCATACGAGATGCATCCACGTGGAGCGTGCGCGCTGTGGGGGTTGCACGATGCTGCCCGGAAATGATTCGAATGGAAGACAACATGTCGATGCTTTTGTCCGCAAACTTGCGGAGCAGTTGGATCCCCGACGATACGAGCAGTGGTTCTCACGAAAAACGCGGTTCTCGATTCAGGACGACTGCGTTACGGTTCATGTCGGCAGCCCGTACCTGCTGACCTGGGTGCAGAAACAGTTCGAGCCGCTGCTCGGACAGATCGCCCGGCACGTCCTCGGACCGAGTGCCCGGCTCGCCTGGAACGTCGACGCCACGCTCGTCATCAATGCCGACGACTCCCGTGAGGAGTCCGGCGACGGCGTGGACGACGGACCGCGACCGGTGCAGACCTCGGTGGCACGCAAACTCCCCGCCGGTGGGGCCGCTGCGCGCCTCCCCGGTGGACGTCGCTACGCCGATCTGCGCCAGTTCGTCACCGGTCCGTCCAATGACATGGCGGTGCTGGCGGCCAGGCAGATCTCCGATGCACCCGGCGACCAGATCAACCCGCTGTACATCCACGGTGGGGTGGGCGTCGGCAAGACGCATCTGCTCGAAGGGACGTATCGCCTGCTCCGGCGAAACTTCCCGCGACTGCAGGTGCTGTTGCTGACCGCCGAGAACTTCGCCAACTTCTTCACGCAGGCGCTGCGCGAGAAGTCGCTGGTGAGTTTTCGGCAGCGGTTCCGGAATGTGGACGTGCTCCTTGTGGATGACGTCGACTTCCTCAACGGCAAGAAGGGGATCGAGGAAGAGTTCCTCAACACCTTCAAGAAGCTCGAGGCAGACGGCAAACAGATCATCCTCACGGCCGACCGTCACCCCAGACTGCTCAACAAGCTGTCCGAAGAACTGGTCAGCCGGTTCCTTTCGGGGGTGGTCTGTCGGGTCGAGTCGCCCGATGCCGCCACCCGCAAGGCGATTGTTCGGCAGGTGGCCGGTCAACGGCATACGCCCATGACCGAACGGGCCATCGAGTTCGTTGCCGACCGCTTCACCACGAGCGTCCGGGAGCTGATTGGTGCGGTGAACTGCCTGCACACCTGGCACACCATGACGGGAAACCGGATCGGGATCGCCGATGCCCGCAATACACTGCGTCGCCTCGAACGCGACTGCATTCGTGTTGTGCGGATCGCCGACGTCGAACGGGCCGTCTGCCGGTTGTTCGGCGTCAACTCCGATGACCTGAAGTCGCCGCGACGGGCACGGGCCGTTTCACAGCCCCGAATGCTGGCGATGTACCTGGCACGGCGACTGACCCAGTCGGCGTACGGTGAGATCGGACAGTTCTTCGGCGGACGGAACCACGCGACGGTTATTGCCGCGGAACGCAAGGTCCGCAAACTGGTCGACGAGCAGGGGGCGATTCAGATCGCGTCCGAAGCGTGGCCCGTGTCCGACGTCCTCTCGACGCTCGAACAGCAGATCAGGACCGGGTGATGGCGCCGTCTAGCGGCGAGGGCCGGGAATGATGACCGGCCCCTCGTAGGGCGTGGTGGATTGCGAATGAGGGTCGATCCCCATCGTGTGTCCGCCCGATGGGGATTCGGAAGTCCCCATCGGGGTGTACGGTGCCGGAGTCACGAGTCCACCCGTCCGTGACGCAGACGGACTCTGGCCATAGCCCTGCTCTGTTCCGTTCTGGGCGGGAGGTGCCTGCAACGGAATCGCGCCGGCTGGAATGCCCGGTGCCATGCTCCCTTGCGGCTGCAGGGATTGCGACGGCTGACCATACCGCGGCGGTGTGGCGCTGTAGTTCTCCGGACGTTCCCACTCGAACGTGGGAGCCGGCATCGGAGTCGCACTGCCGATGTTGCCCGTCGGAATTCCCGACGCGGCAGCGTGGGCTCCACCCAGGTTCTGTTCCACCATCGAGTTGTAGCCGGCATCGATTGCCTGCCGCTGCTGATCATACGGCTGAAGCGAGTCCTGGTCTCTGCGCGCTGTCGGCGTCTCGGGCGGCAGTCCGGGAGAGATCGCCGACGTCGGCGATCCCTGCCTGGGATACGACTGTCCCGTCATGCCGGTCGGCTCGGCCTGGCCGCCAAACCCCCCGCCCGACGGTGCTCCGCGGCGATACGCCTCGACATCAACCCGGCTCTGCGGGGCGGCGTAAGACGCCGGCACCGCACCAGCGGGCTGCTGTGGCATCGTCGGTAGGTGACGTTCCGGGGCCGGATACTGCCCGCCGTTCCAGACAGACGCCGTCCCCGGTGAGACGCGTGGCGTTGTCTGCGGCATCATCGGAAACAGGAGTCCCGGGCCCGCACCAAGGCCCAGAGCAGCCGCCTCGCGTTTTGCCTGTTCAAAAGCATCGGGACGACCGCTGCCCGTTGAACCGACAGCCGGGCTCCCGCCCGCAGGCTGACCATGCGAGGCCTGCGCCGCCGGTGCAGGAACGCCGGACTGCCATGTTGCCCTGTTCACTCCGCCGGCACCTTGTGGCTGGCCGAATCCCTGGGGCGAGGTTCCTCCAGCGGGCATCACGCCCGCGTTTGAACCAAGTGCGGGATCGGTCGGCGTTGCCGGGGGCGTCCCGGGCGACGCGGGAGGCCACGGGCTGGCTGCGGCGTTTGCTTCAGCTTCAGGTAGCGTGTTCGGGAAGCCGTTCAGACCAAATCCGTTCTGAGCAACGGCCGGAGCCTGGTCCTGCGGCGTGGCGGGCTGCCCCGGCCAGCTGCCGTTACTTCCAGGTGCCGACGGCTGGCCACCAGCGGCATGAGCCGGCGAAAGTGTCTGTCCCTGGGCCATCGGGGGCTGGGCGTTGCCGGCCCGCGGACCAAGCACGATCGGTTCCGAATTCTGCGGAGCCCCCTGCCGGTCGATCTCGGAGAAGACCCGGTTGAGTTCACTGTCCGGCACCCGTCCAGTATTCGGGACGTTGTTGGCAGCGATGATGGGCATCTGACGCGGCTGCGTGGGTGGTTCCGGCTGTCGCTGCGTCTGATCTCGCTGGCGCGCCTCTTCCATCCGACGAAGCAGTTCCTGCGTGGGATCGTCTTGCGGTTCATTGTCTCCGGTCAGACGTGCCAGCAGCGAGTCCCGTTTGCCGCTCTTCTCCGGTGTCAGCTCGGCCAGTTTCTGGTCAACTTCCTCCGGCGGCAGAATCCTGGCGAACATCTGTCGAGCCCGCTCCTGATCTCCCATGCGGGCGTAGACGACTCCGAGATTGCCGATCGCCGATCGGTGCTCCGGATTCTTTGTCAGCGCCGTGCGCAGGTGCGTTTCGCTCTCGCTGTACCGGCCCTGAAGCAGATAGGAGTACCCGAGGTTGGCGATCAGGTCTGCGTTGTGCGGATCACCCTTGAGTGCCGCAAGATAGTGCTTCTCGGCATCGCTGAAACGCTGCTCCCGGTCGGCGATGATCGCCAGACCGTGGTGAGCGGCCGGGTTGTCCGGCTGGGTGGCCAGTACCTCTTCGTACATCGACCGCGCCGTTGAAAGCTGACCGGCGCGAATCGCATCGTCCCCGGCCCGCAACTTCTGGGCGACCGGGACGGATGCCGCAGGCGACGATCCGCTCGTCGTCGACTTTCGCGACGGAGTCGGCAGACCGGCGGGCGCAGGCTCGCTGGTTGCATGACCTTCGCCGCGGTCGTAGTCGGCCAACTGGCTCGATGCCGAGGTGCTCGGGCTGAAGTTGCTCAGCACGTCGGAGGTCTGGCATCCCGATGCAACGATCGTGGCAAGGCACGCCGCGCCGACAAAGGCTTTCATGGCTGGCAAACCTCGTGCTTCAGAGGGAACTGTCACAGCGTGTGCTGGCTGAATGCTGGAGGATCAATGGAATGCGGAATTGTGGCGGAGGCGATCAGTCTGCCAGGGAGGACCGACGAAATCGGACCTCCTCCGCATTGGATGGGGCCGGGGTTATACGGAACGCCCCGAAACGTGTCGAGACCAACATTTCCGCCGGTATCGACAGCACCCGGACCAGCACCACCGCAGGCCGCGTGTGCCCGTGCAATACGGCGCTCGGTGCTGGCTAGCGGGGGGACTGGCGCACCGGCACGTCCAGGGCCGAGGTCAGAACGTCCACCAACGCCTGCTGCGGAGAGTCGGCAGATTGGGGGAGACAGATCGATCGCCGGCGGGGGGGAGAGGTCGCCAGACGCGCATGCGTCGCGGAATCGAGGCAGACCGTCATGGCGGGTTCGGCTGGCAGCGCCCCCGACTCGGCTGGCCCGATCAGGTGCACGTCGCCACACCGTGGCGCGACCTCGGCAATGAGTCGCGACAGCAGTCCGTCGTCTTCGCCGGCGAGAGCAATCAGCAACGGGCGTTCGAGCAGGCGTTCCCGCAGTTCTCCGACGGTCTCCCCAAGAACGGGATGAACCATGCCGGCTGCGATTTCCGCGGACGGGTCGAGCACGAAGCGGCGGTACCAGCAGGCCGGATGCGGCACCTGCAGCCGTTCACAGGACACCACCTGCTCGCCGAAAAGGATCAGATCCAGATCGAGCGGTCGCGGGCCCCAGTGGACCGTCCGTTTGCGACCGGCCGCCGACTCGAGTGACTGCAGGACGTCAAGCAGTTCGAGCGGCGAGAGCGACGTCTTCAGAGTGGCCGCCGCGTTCAGAAACGGGTCGGAAGCATTGGCACCGACCGGTGTAGTGGCATACAGGCCGCTCAGACCGACCTGCTCGATGCGTGGATGGACGTTCAGTGCGGCGACGGCGTTGGCGATGGTCGCCGCAACGTCACCAACATTGCCCCCCAGGGCGATCAGGCAGTCGGTCGTCATACACGCGGGATGGGATCGATTCAGAATCCGGCAGCGTTCAGCTTCGTCTGGTTGTCACCCCAGAGGACGCCGCTGGTCGTTCCCAATGCCCGGATGGAGACGATCACGACCATCAGAATCAGCGCGAGCACGACAGCGTATTCCACAGACGTCGTGGCGTCGTCGTTTCTGACGAATCGGAGAAGTGTTTTCATCGGCGGCGGGCTCAATCGGGAGGGATGGCGGGCAATTCTGCACTCGTCAACCAAAACCTACCCCCCGTTTTTCGGACCGTCAAATTGGATTTCTCCGAACAGGCCGTTTTTTCCGCGCCCGCGACAATCACACGTCTGGACGGTCGCCTCGCAGCTTTCGAAGCTGACAACTGACCGGGTGGTCGTGGCCGGCGTGTGTCTGGAGCAGCTCGTCGAACTGCGGCTCGCGGTCGACAAAGGCTGGTACCCAGATCGCCCTCCCCTCCTCACGTGGATGCAGACGCAGATACGTCAGCCCCAGCAGTGAAAATGTCGAGACGTTGCCAATCTCGTCCCAGGAGGTCGACTGCGGATGGCACCAGAAGTCGTAACACGCGATTCCACGCGGGCCGATCTCGAACCGGAACAGTGTCGACAGCAGCAGAACCGCAATCGCTGCCAGCATACCGGTCAGCAGGGGCAGCCACGCCAGAATCACGATCGGGTTCTCAATCCCGCAATACACGATACAGATCGGTTCCACCACCAGGAGCGACGACAGAAAGACGACGCGGAACGGCTTCTCGAACGCCATGCGAAACTCTTCGCGGCGAAACGAAATGCGCATCACCTGATCGGACGCGAACGCCATGAACGATCCTCCCGTAGAAATGATCTGGACCGCGGAACGGGTCGGATGGGATGTCTGGTATTGTATTCGTCTTTACGAAAAGGAATACCCCTTTCTCTCGACGAACCCCTCAGTCCGCCCGTTCGAGCGTCTTGCCTCCGGCAGACACTTCCGCCAGCGGGGCTGGTCCGTCACAATTCCCGCATGAAGACTTACTCCGAACGACTGCAGTCCGCGGTGCAGACCAAAGGGACGCCGGCTCTGGTCGGCCTCGACCCGCGGTGGGAACAGCTTCCCGGCGAAATCACCAGCCGCGCACAGACGCAGGCGGGCAATCCCCTTGACGCCAGGGCGCTCGCCTACGAAGAGTTCTGCCGGCGAATCATCGACGTGGTCGCCGACAAGGTGCCGGCAGTCAAGCCGCAGGCCGCCTTCTTCGAAGCGTGCGGACCGGCCGGGGCCACGGCACTCGCCCGCGTCATCCGCCATGCCCGCGATGCCGGTCTGATCGTCATCTGCGATGCCAAGCGGGGAGACATCGGCTCCACCGCCGAAGCCTACGCCGCCGCCTACCTGGCCGGCGAAGACCCCGATGCCGCTCCGTGGGCCTCCGATGCCCTCACGGTCAATCCCTATCTCGGCGTCGACACGCTCGAACCGTTCGTCCGCACCGCAATCGCCCGTGGTGCCGGCCTGTACGTCCTGGTCCGCACCAGCAATCCTGGCGCGGGGCGGTTCCAGGATCTCGTTGCCGACGACCAGACGGTCTACCGGCACGTGGCAGCAGCCATCGAGGAACTCTCAGTCCAGTCGGCCGGAACCGCACATTACGGCGACGTCGGCGCGGTCGTCGGAGCCACCTATCCCCGTGAACTCGAAGAACTGCGGGCCGCCATGCCACACGTCCCCCTGCTCATTCCCGGCTACGGCAGCCAGGGAGGAACATCGGCGGACACCGCGGCCGCGTTCGATGAACAGGGCCACGGGGCACTGGTCAACAGCTCGCGCGGCATCATCTTCGCCTATCGCCGCGAACCCTATGCCGAGGCGTACGGCGAAGCGCAGTGGGAGGCGGCCGTCGACGCGGCTACCCGCGACATGATCGCCGATCTCGCTGCCCACACCCCCGCCGGGGCTCTCAACCCGAACACCTGAGCAGCAGGCGGTGTCCTGATGGTATGGGCATCAACTGTCACCGTCTGTCGCGTCCGTCTCGCGGCGGCGGCAGGTCGTCGTCGGTCAGTTCGTCGGCAGCGGCGCGGAGACTTCCAGCAGGTCGACGGCCGGCTGGTGATTGCAGAAGATTGTCGCAATCCGGCCGTACGTGGTCGCGCCTTCCGGCATGTTCAGGTAGCCGGCAAGCCCCGGCCCCGCGGTGATCTTCAGAATCGCGTTCAGGTCGATGTGACGCAGAACGTTGTAGTTGATCAGCACCCGGCCAAGCGGCGTGTCACCCTCCTCGATTTCCCTGCGGACGGCATCGGTCACGTACTGGAAGTTGAACCGCACGATCCCGAACTGGACCGGAACGTCGGTCCCTTCTTTCGTCAGAATGATCTTGCGGCAGTAGACGTCGTCGTCGTAGGCCTCCTCCAGGATCTTCACGTCGACCGCCGAGCCGTGGTACTTCTCCATCGTCACCGTCATGTGATGCTCGTGCACGAGCATCTGCTTGTACGGTTCGGGAGTGGTCGAGGCGGCGATATGTTCGGCCCGTTCGAACAGTTGCGGCCCGTCCGGAAACGGAGACGTCAGTCGTTTCAGCTCATCCAGCGGATTCACGGTTCGCAGTGACCTCCTGCTCGGTGCCGGGCACTCAGGGGGACGGATAGGACTTCGCGGGGCGACGGACCGGCAGGCGGGTTGACTGCGACGCCGATCCGGTTGCAGTGCGGGACTCTTGTGTCGGAATGCGGAGCAGGACCGCGGTGAGCCGTGTGACGGCTTTCCCGCATGTCCGACAGGACCGATGGCGTTCCCCTCCGGGAGGGGGACAACCGGAAACTCAGACATGACGGCGAATCCCACATCGCCAAGGATTGTCCCGGACTGATCGATGCCGGTCAATCGAGCTGCCCGGTTGCGGCGGCGGCAGCTCCCGCCGCCTGCCGGTTGACTCTGCTGGGCAGAGCCCGCCAGTCATTCCGGTTGAGCCGGTCGTCACGGTCCGGAGATGGTTCAACCGACCGGCTGGCTGCAGTGACTGCTGTGCCCGGCACGAACGGTCCGCAGGCCCCGGAAACGGAACCGATTCGTCTGAAGCACCGCTGGAGATCCGCAAAGGGATGCTTATACTCTGAATGCCCTGCGAGAGTGGCGGAATTGGCAGACGCGCTGGATTTAGGATCCAGTGGGGCAACCCGTGCAGGTTCGAGTCCTGTCTCTCGCAATTCGATCGGCACTGCTTCGCCTCTCCCCCCTGCCCGATCGACGGGGACCACGGCCTCCCGATCAATGGCGGCCACAGCCTCTCGATCAACGGGTGCCACGGCCTCTGGCCGTGCACGAGCTCGCGACAGGCCCGGCTCCCCCTGCCATCGCGCCCCCGGGAACCGCTGCACGAGAAAACCCACCGGCCGCGACCGGTGGGCAGTGACGTAGCATCGGCTGTTGCCGGTCGCCGAACGTGATTGCGACGAGCGCCAAGACCAATTGCGGCCGACTCACAAGCGCATCCTGGCGCCCCCCGAGCGTGAGCCCGGGGGAATATCGATCGACGTCCGGCTTACCCGATGTCGGGCACTATCACGGCAGCTCGCGAATTCGCAGCTTGCGGAACTGGATCGGTGAGCCTTCACTCTCCAGGCACAGGTAGCCCTTCGCCGGATCACAGCCCGTCCCGCCGGACACCTCTTCTCCATTCACCCACAGCCGCACCTCGCCATTGATCGCACGAATGTAGTAGTGATTCCAGTGGCCGTGCCCGTTCGCCATGTGCCGCTTCGGATAGCTCCGGCTGCCGTTGGGGGACAGCGGCGGGAACGGCGTCATCTTCACTCCGACCGCAAACACGTCCCCGTTGGTTCCGAACCAGTCCGTTGTCCTGCCGCGGGCCTTCATCATGTCGGTAAACCCGTGGTCGAGAATCTGCACTTCGATTCCCGAAGGCAGTCCCGGCTTGCCCGCAGCCGTCAACTTCTCAATCGATTCGGGAGTGACCCACACGAACACGCCGCTGTTCCCTGCCGGCTTCTCGTGCATCCATTCCACGACCATCTCGAAATTCTGATACTGCTTCGCGGTCCGCAGCACGCTCACCGGCTGACCCGTGCAGTGCAGCACGCCGTCCTTCCACTGCCACGTATCGTCGGCACTGTTGACCTTGGCGAAGTCCTCGACCGTCAGCGAACGCCAGCCCGGCTGCGTGTCGTCGATGAAGGCGGTCGGGGCGACACCGCTCACCTCCGCCGGCGGCGCCACTGCGACCAGCGACGGATCGTCCGGCCGGACGCCGGTCTTCAGTCCCTGCCGGCCTGCCGGACCCGGTTCATACGTTCCACTCATCGCCACGTCCGCATGCGGATCGACCTGGTCCTCCATCTCCATGCACCAGTAGCAGGCGTTGACCAGCATCCGGCGGAAGTCCTCCACCTTGAAGGCATCTGCATGCCCCATCGTCGTCGTGAAGATCCGTGACGGCTTCCCCGAGGAACCGGTGTACGTCTTCGTCCACGCAATCGGCAGCGGCTTCTTGTCAGGGTTTGGCTCGGCGTCTGGAGTCCATCCGGTCAGCGGCTGACCGAGCAACATCGGTTCGCTGTCGCCAGCCAGTTCCTCGCTGATTCCGTACACGTCATCCGGCAGCCAGAAACTGCGATGCACGCCCCGAAAGATCGGGTGACTCGCCGCGAAGTTGATGACCTCGCATTCCGTGCTCTCGACGAGATTCTTGCCGTAGTGCGAAACCCACGTCTCGCCGAGCACCTCCCGGCCCCATCCCCCCTTGGGATCCTCGCTGGCCCAGTCGTACTTTGCGTACGGACTGTCGGAATCCTTCGGATACCGGAACGGATGCGTCGCGTTGCGGATGCCGATGATCGGCCGACCCGACTCGGTGTAGTCGATGATGTGCTTCATCTGGTCGTCCGGAAGCTGCCGCCACCGCATGAAGGCAACCAGCAGATCAGCCGACTCCAGCTTCTCCAGTCCCGGGATGTTGTTCGTCACGCGGGGATCAATCGCACCCGTTTCCGGATCGATCGCGAACAGCACCGTGCAGGTGAAGCCGTGCCGGGCGAGAATGCGGGCCATCAGCGGCATCGACAGTTCGGAGCGGTACGACGACTCGGCGGCGATGAAGACGATGTGCTTCCCTTTGCCGGGGCCTTCGTCCCCCTCGTACGTCAGCCACGGATCGGCCGAGGCGCGTTGGACGGTCAGGCTCAACAGGAGGGCCACAAGGGGAAGCAGCAGCACATTCCGACGCATGGATGAAATCCTCAGTGGCAGGAGCCGCGTCCGGCTGCGCGGGCGGCAGCAGGGCAGGCGGCAAACTCGGCGTGACGTTGCAGAGAGTATGACGGAACCGGTGTCGAATGCCCACCGCCCGCGTCTGGCAGGCCGTCCGCAAACCACCCGTCAGGCAGCAGGGCAGGCTCTGCCTGCGGCCGCCGTATCCGATCGACCTGTTGCGATGGCCCGGGCAAGCGCCTCCCGGTGCGTGGGGGGGCAGATTCTTCTTGCCATTGTCCTCTCGCAGGAACATGCTGCTTACTTCAAACCGTTTTCGTGCGATTCGGATCACAACCAGTGATCCGCGCGGCCCATCAGAGCGTTCTCTACGTTCGCTCGTCGTTTGACCGGAGAATTCTTCAATGAGTCCGTCGTCAGGTTCACTGTTCACCATTGCGAGGAGTTCCCTGCCCGGGGTGGTGACTGCGATCGGAGTGGCCGCGATTCTGTTCGCACGCAACTGGTGGATGCTGGCGGTCGGCTGGGCCGTTCTGGGTGTCTTCTTCGTCCTGTTGCTGGGCGGACTGCTGCGCTCGAAACCGGCGCCGGGGCCGGTCCGGTTTCGAGTCGGGCCGTCGATGGGGAAGAACGCGCTGGCCAGTCGGAGGTGGCTTGTGCCGGTTGGCGTGTTCATTCTTCTGCTCGGAGTCTTCGCCATGTTTGTCGGCTCGAACGAGTCCACACCCGCCGAGCGGTTCGGATGGGGGATCTTTCTGGTCGGAGTCGGCGTTGGCTGTTTCGGAATCGCGTCCGCGAACCGTTTCGCGCTGGCGGCCGGATACGCGCTCTGGTCCATCGCCGGGCTGACGATGGCGGTGCTGGCCGCGCGAAGCGGCGGCGATGCGGTTGAGACCGCTCGCTTGATGACTGTGGGAATCCTGTGTGCACTGGGGGGCGGCGCCGCCGCATGGAAGTTCTTTCGCGGCACCACCCCGGTGTACGACGACGGGATCCGTTATGGAAGCACGCTGTGCGGCTGGGATACGGTCGACAGCTGGTCGATTACCGGAGATGGCAGGACCCGTCTGCTGACTCTTACCGTCGGGGACGGTCGATGGAAGCAGGTGCACGATGTCGCCAACGCCGACGTGACCGATCTCGAAGCGTTCCTGCACGAACGGATCGCGGATCACAAGTCGTCGTAGCCGCAAGGGACGCTTGGCCTGCCACGGTCCTGAAAGAGCGGGCACGCCTTCACCATCTGCCCGGTCCCGAACTGACGCTATCATCGTGGCCGCGGGGGGGGCCCGCTCATGACGTACCACGGCATCCCGGCAGACGCACGATGACCCAACGACCGACCGGCAGCGACCGCGAGGTCTTCAAAGTGACGAAGATCGCCCCACCTGCAGCCGTCGCGTGGGCGGTTTGCATTGGCAAACCACTCGTGACCGCTTACGGCTACATTCTGGGCGTCCTGGCCCTGGCGTTTGTCGGAGCCCAACTGGGCGTCCTGCTCGACATACTGCTTTACGCGGTCGGCTGGCCTGACGCCCTGCCCGTTCCGGCCCGTCACGTCCTCTGGTGCGTGGGGGCACTGGTTGCCGCGGTGGGACTTCCGCTGGGAAAGATCCGCTTCTTCGGTGGGAATTCGTCGAAGCCGGCCGCCGATGAAGCACCGAAGGAGTTGGCACCAGGGACCGTGCGCAAATCGGGAGTCCTGAGCACGGCCACGTTCTTCGGCTTCTTCGGATTTGCCTGCGGTGCGGCGATCGGAATGACGCTGGTGGTGATGTGGTTTTCGATCGCGTCGAGCCCCTGGCCGCCCGAAGGCTGGCTGGAGTCGTTCGAGACACCGGACATCCATGCGGACCGGCACCTGCACCATCGCCATCATCACGACGGCGTCGGTGCGACGAGTTCCCATCCGCTGCTGCTGACGGTGGGCCTCGGCCCGGCCGTGCTGCTGACGGTGCTGGGGGCTCTCGTCGGCGGCATCGCCGCGGCCCTCGGCTACGTGACTGAGCCGGTGGAGGAGGATGGCGAGGAGACGAACGCCGGCGAGGGGGGATAAGTCACGCGTCATTGCAAGGGGCGATTTTCCTGCTTTCCCGGAGTGTCAATCGCTCCATGGCTGGCGAGGAACCGGCGACTGGTTGCGCAATCTTCTCCGAATTGTGTCACTCGCCAGTCACAAGTGGTGGTTCCGTTGTAGGACGCGAAAGATGGCACTGTGCTCGCGCCATCAGCAACCAATTGGCGAGATTTCAATCAATCATTGCTGCCTCTCCAGACTCGGAAGGACAGCCTGTTTTGGACAGGTTCTCGCAACCTGACGATCGGAGAGGACATCTCGTCAATTCTCTTACGTGAGATGCCCTGTCAGCGTTCTTGAGACGGCCCCGCGGATGACGATGGTGGGACTCGCTCTTGTCCGGGATGGAGTCTGTCGTTTCTCGGGACCAGGGACAATTGCGGGCTCTCCGTGCTGTTTACTGAATGTAAGGTCGACTGCCGAGAGGACGACATGATGCGATCATATTGTGCGGTCGTTGCAGCATCGTGGCTGCTGATTTCAGGTGTCAATGCGAAGGAGTCGTGTGGAGGTTTCATTGCAAGCGGAAGCCTGAGCGGACCGAACGACGTCGCAACCGTTCTCTCTTTTGCGCTCACGGTCGACTCCAAGGTGCGCGTAAGGACAATGACATATGCGGGCGGGTCGGTACTCTATCGCGAGGGCGCTGACCCGACTGGAGCGAAAGAAGTCAGGAAGCAGGATTTCCAGCGCGGTGGCTTCGACCCAATCACTGGCATTCGAGAACAGGGTGGCGATTACATCCTTGTGAATGACGACGGCCCCAACGCACCAGTTGATCCGAAGACCGGAGTGGCGTACGACTCAGAGATCGAAGGCGACCTCGAGGCCGGGAAAGCGTATGAGGTTACGATATCTCAATACTCGAACTTTCCTCCCGGGTTCGGCGGATCCGGATTTGAAGGGTTTGAGGACGTCACAGGTGACTCTCGCACGAGCAAGTACGGCGTCGTGCGGATTACGCTGAGTGATCTCGTGAGCAATGCAATTACTATCAATCCGTCGTCGTTGACGGGAACGTCTTCCAGCATGATCGCAGACTACACAGTTCCGATCCCGGCGATCGGTAGCAATGTGGCGAGCAACATCGGTCTGACACTGAGCGAGGCCGCCGGATTCGGATACTTCGACCACTTCAATTGGTTTCAGGAGATCGAATCCCTGGACAATGGAGACTTTCACAGAGGTCCCGGTATTGATCCGCTGCCAGGTGGGAACCTGCCGATTCTGGATCCTGCCGATGACTTCATCTGGTACTGGGACGAAGAGGACGTGTTTCGACCGTTCGCAGAAGGCGATTACTCCGTAGAGGGGAATACCGGGGACATCACTCTTGGCTTCGAGGATTCACCAATGAACTGGGACGTCGGGGCCACGGGGGTCTTCGTGACATACCTGGCAGGAGTGAAGTCGAACAAGAGTGATGGAATGGTTTTCGGGAGTGGATTTGCGAACACGGCATTTCGATGGAGGTACACGCAGCTCAGTGACGGAGGTGGGACTGTGCAGACGTTTCAGGATGGTACGACGAGCCAGATGGGGGCCGTCGAGTTCCTGGGATTTCTCAAGGAAGAGGATTGGGATGCGGAACGTCTGGCGAGACTCAACGGGTATGGCATTACCGTTGCCGCTCAGCTGCAGACATCCCCGGTCCCGGAACCGTCGAGTCTGGCCCTGCTCGGTATAGGCGGACTGTCACTGCTCGGATGGCGGCGTAGACGGAAGCCGGAGTAGTGTGGCCGGTCACTGCTCCTGACCGAGTGGTGAATCCTCCACCCGATGCTGTGACACAAGAACGGCTCTGGGCGGCGGCATCGCCGCGGCTCTCGGTCTCGTCACGGAGCCGGTGCCTGATGAGTCATCCGAGACGAATGACCGCGAAGTGTGACTGCTCTCTCTGACGCTGAAAGCCCACCGGCTGTGTCCGGTGGGCCGTCTACCAATTGAGGTCCATGCTCGCCTATGCAGGACTAGCGCTAGGACAGGCTCCGCCCGCCGCCGTCGGCAACCGATCCACTCGTCGCTCCTGCGTTCTCTTTGTTCCTGGTAATTCAAAGCCGGACTCCGCGCCGACCCGTCAACCATTGTGTTCGAATCGTTCTCGCAGCGATTTGTAGCCGATGAGATCGTTCAGTCTCTGCAAGTCCTCGGCCGCCACCGTACGTCGAAACTGAATGGAAGCGAGCAGAGTGCTGTCACCGGGAAAACGCAGTTCATAGATCCAAAGCCCCTCTGGTGAGGCAACGGCAAAACGATCGCACCTCGCACGTCCGGCGTACGATTCCGCCTGCAGTTTTGCTGTCTCCAGATCCGCATTGGTTCTGATTCTTCGCTTCGATTCGATGACGAGCGTCGCGCGAGAAGAATTCGCGGATTGGTAACCGACAAAGTCTGCAAAACAGCGTTTTGGCCTCCCGGATCCCGCTTTGATTTGCATCTCGACCTGCCTCTTCAGCGTTTCTTCGAGGGTCCAACCAAGGTGATCGCAAAGGAGTGGTATCGCAAGCCGGCTCTCGAACTCTGTTTCACTCATACGTTCATCCGCTACCTTAATGCTGCGAACGCCTTCCGCCGCGGATCCGTACTGAGCCAACTGTTCCCCTGCCGTCTCATCACGCGAAGAGACAATCTCGATAACGCGCTTCCAGACATCTCCAGGCACCTCGTGTTTCAGAAGTCCCTGCAAATTCGAATTGACCAAGCGCCACTGACCGAGGACGGGATCCGCCTTCATCTCCGAGATGCGAATCCACGGAATGGCGATACGATCGCTGATCTCCGCACGATAGTTGTTCCAGCCGCCAAACGGATCGTAGTAGGCATCTGACTCGCAACGGTACACGCTCGTGAACGCGGACCGTGGGGTAGTGCAATACATAATCGCAACATCTCCTCGCCTTGCCTTCGGGTTGATTGCCCAACCCCCAACATTCTCCGGTCCGTGTGCGTCGATCTCCTCGAATTGCCCCGGCGCAGAATTCGTTGCAACAATCCACACGCGCGGAGTTCGATCAGGGTAGGGCTCATGCTTAAACGTCAGACGTGGCACGAAGTCGTAGACCAAGCCCCACATTTGCCAGTATTCCAGGTCGTGTTTCGTTCGAAACTGCTCGATAGCGAACGACAGACCTCTCCACACTTCGACTTCCATCAGGTTCCGATCCAAAGCGACGTCAATCTGCAGCTTGTCCAGCGACTCCTTCAGCTGCCTGTATCCGCTCAGCTCCGATGACCATTGAATAGGGAAGCCCTCATACGGAAAGAACCCATGGATCAGGTGGGATGCGGCCTCGACTCCCAATGCGACAAACAATCGTTCTTGAAGATGGGCAGGCGACCACACAGCTGTCTTACGCTTCCAATGCACGTACAGACACAGGTCCGTCAGTGTGTTCAGTTTCTCATCGACGCCACGGTTGTCGAAGCTCCTCAGACACACCTCATGCAATGACTCAGGAAGTAGGTGGCGCCAAAACTCAGTTCGGAACGCACCGTTGAGCACGGCATGTAGAACGTCGTCATCGTGCTCCGAGCGCCCATCGAGGAATTCGTCGAGAATCGCAGCGTCTTCCTCTGAGTACCACGGATTGTTGTCTCCGTCTTGTCCGTCGTCCTCCAATGGGCTGAACAGCTCGTCATACTGCTGCTTCACGTGCGGCTGCGGAAGGCTCTTGTAGAGCTCAACAAGCGTCTCGGCGGAAACCTTCATCATGCAGCTCCTTCATGATGTCGCTTCGACATCCAGTTCTCGGATCAGTGAGGACTGTGCTCTCTGGACTCTCAACAAAAAGGGCCGTAGCAGTGACAACGGATTGTGACTGGAGGTGCCAGCAGTTTGCAGTCTCCATCCCTGGATCCGTACAGAGTCCGCGGCAAATGCAAGACCGCCATAGCGGAGCAACTTCTGTTCGGCAGCGAGTCTGCCGAGCGACCGACCGGGATCAGCACTCGCTGGCGCTACGTGCTGGTACTTGGGCGCCGGGTGCGTGGTAGCACGGGCGATCATCAAAGCGCCACCACCCTCACGTCACCTCCCCCGTATACAGCGGCTGCATCACCTGGCCGGTGTTGAGATGACGCGGGCGGCCCAGCCGGTCCGGGATCATCTGGTGCGGATCGATCCCCAGACTCTCGAAGATCGTCGCCCCCATGTCGGCAGGGCTGAACGGCACCGTCACCGGCTCGCCGCCGATCTTGTCCGTCCTGCCGATCACCTGGCCCCCCATCACGCCGCCCCCGGCAAACACCGCCGTGTAGCCGTGGGCCCAGTGGTGCCGGCCGGGAACCTTCCGTCCTGCGAGCGGTGAGATCCGCGGCGTGCGTCCGAATTCGCCGACGCAGATCACCAGCGTCGTCTCCAGCAGCCCCCGTTCGTCCAGATCGTCCAGCAGGGCACTGAGCCCCGTATCGAGCGCCGGCAGCATCGTCTTCAGACGCGGGAAGTGGTCCACGTGCGTGTCCCACATCTGCACGTGCCCCATGTTGCACTGGATGACCGGCATCTCCACCTCAACCAGCCGACGGGCCAGCAGCAGCGTCTGTCCATACTTGTGACGCCCGTACCGGTCCCGGACCTCTGCCGGCTCGGCATTGATGTCGAGGGCCGTTTTGAGACTCGACGACGTCAGCATGGTGAACGCCGTCTCCTGCTCGTCAGCGTACTTGCGAACCTGCGGCGACGATTCGGACATCATCGCGACGCGGTCGAGGCTTTCCAGGAGATCCCGTCGCCCCTGCACACGGCTCCTGTCGAGACCGTCCAGGAGTGACAGTCCGCGGACCCGGTAGTCGTCGCTGTTCGGATCGTCCTTGAGCACGAACGGGTCGTATTTCGGACCGAGAAAGCCGGCATGCTGGGCCGGCCAGACCAGCACCCCTTCGATGAGCGGATTGGGGAGCGTTACCTGGCTCGGCAGCCGGTCGCTCCGCGGACGCAGGTACGAAACCGCCGATCCGATCGACGGCCAGTCGTCCCGGTGCAGCGACTTGTCCTGGTTGGAATTCCCCCGGAACGGCTGGATCGACCCGGTGATCGTGTAGTGTGTGCCGGACAGGTGCCGGTTGTCGCCGTGACGCATCGACCGCACGATCGCCAGCTTGTCGGCTCTGCGGGCCATGCCGGGCATCTTGTCGGAGAACTGAACGCCGGGGATGGCGGTGTCGATGACGCCGAATTCCCCTTTGACCTCGGCCGATTCCGGCTTGGGGTCGAACATGTCGATGTGACTGCCGCCCCCGGTCAGAAAGACGAGAACGACCGATTTGGCGCGTGCTTCGATCGCCGCGGCCTGAGCACGCTGATGCAGCAGACTCGTCAGGCCGAGTCCGAAGAAGGACGAACATCCGATCTGCAGCAGTTCACGACGGCGGTGCATTGGGGATCCCTCGGGCGGTATTGCGACCGCTTCACTGTATCAAAGTGCGCTGATGCGATCCAAGCGGGATTGGGGCTCCGACTGTGCAAAAAAACGCCGGTGGGTGCCACTGCTGGCTTGTCCAGCAGTGCTGATTAATCCGGAACGCTCCAGTCCGCAGGCAGGCGGCCGATCTCGGGCAGGTCACGATCGCGCGGAGATTCAGGAAGCAGAAACTGCCGGGCACTGGACCATTTCCAGTCGCTCGCCCGCGTGCAGAGCTGCCGTCGAACCGGGTTCTCGTGGATGTAGTCGATCGCTGACTGGAGCGTACAGGGAGACGTGATATTCCGGTCGTATCCCGGTCCTTCCTGCCAGAACCGGAACGTCTCCACACCAGGACGCTGGCGAACGGTCAGCCGCTTGAGCAGTGGGCTGCCCTTCTCCTCGAGAAGGTCTCGTATGCGAAACGAGAAGGGACGTTTGATCGCTTTGAGCAGTTCCGGAATGGTTGAAGCGTCCCGTTCCGGAAAGACCATCAGGTGGACATGCTCGGGCATGAAAACGAATGCGATCAGCAGATAGCTGTGCCGGGTGGTGGCTCGGTCAATGGACTGAGCCAGCATGCGCCGCCACCACATCGTTTGTCAGCAGCTTCAGTTGCCGGTAGCAGGAGAACGTCAATTCGTGGACGTGCCCCGGTTCGTGATAGTGTTTGATGCGTTTGCGATGTGGCCCGCGCATGCCGCACGTCTACACTGATCCGCACTGCTGGGCAAGCCAGCAGTGCCACCCCTATCGAGCATGTCACTCATCTGCTGGGAGCTCGCCTGTGGTTCGACCCGAGCTACACCCGCACTGGGGCCGTGGCGCGTGAGCGACCCTTGAGTGTCGCCATTGCAGGCGATCCGCAAGGATGGTTCAGTGCCGCAGCACGCGCCGGCCACCCAGCCGATCAATGGTGATGATGCTCACCGAAGATCATGTGCTTCCTGTCGCCCGCCGCGTACACGTACGCGATCAGGTCCAGAATCTCCTCCTGCGTCAGCTTGTTCAGCAGGCCCTTCGGCATGATCGAGATGTTCGACCGGGCCCGGTCATCGATCTCCGAGGTCTCGATGACCCGCGGATCCGCCTTCGCCAGCGGATCGACCAGCACCTTCACCACATCGTCGTTTTCTTCGACGACCATGCCGGTCACCACCTGGCCGGAATCCAGCAGGAACGTGCTCGACCGGTACTTGTCGTCGATGTCCTTCGACGGCTCGACCAGCGATCGCAGGATGTGCTCGGTCGTCCGCTTCTTCGGATCGAGCTTCGTCAGGTCCGGCCCGACGTTCCGTCCCTGATCGCCGATCTTGTGGCAGGCGACGCAGTTGGCCGTCGTGAACAGGCTCCGGCCGACGTCGTACGACCGGCCATGCTTCAGTTCCGCCACCGCCGGGGCCAGATCGTCGAACGTCCACTCGGTGTTCCGCGACAGGAACGTCAGAAGCTCATCCTTGATCGAAAGCGGATGGCTGGCCAGGTATCCTTCCGGATCCTGTTCGTAGGCGTTCAGATCCTCGACCACGTACAGCGCCCCGTGCATCCGTCGCCAGTGCCCCGGATAGGTGCAGACGTACGGATAGACGCCCGGCGTCGTCGGCACTTCGAACGTCAGAGCCTGGTTCTGCCCCGGCTCGAGCAGCCGGCTTCCCAGCAGCACCTTGTCCGAACGCGGAATGTAGTGCCGGTCCTTCGCGTCCGCGTCGCGACCGGTCGCCTCGGCCAGTTCGCCGATCTCTTCCAGAGCACCCGGCACGACAATCGCGAAGTTGTGCGGCATGTGGTCGGTGTTGGAGAAGCGGAACTCGACGGTCGTTCCCGCCTGCACTGCGATCTGTTCCTTGTCGAAGATCATCCGCGACGTCACGGTGCCGATCGCAATGACCCGAACGTCCAGGTTCTCCAGCCGGTTGAGAACGTCCTGCGACTGATCGGCCGGCAGCTTCGTCGCGAGCGAACGGGCCAGCGCGATTGCTTCTGTCGCCGGACCGGATGTCCGCAGGCTGGCCGGCATCGATGTCAGATATCCGACAAGGTTGTCAATCAGCGGACGAACCTGAGCCTCGTTCCAGTCCGCTTCGGGAATCGTTCGCAGGACCGAGACCGCCGCGGCACGGTGCCGGCCGGTCTTCATGATGGCCGCCAGGTCGCGGAACTTCTCGCCGCCATGCCCCGGGATGGACGCCAGCGTGCGGATGGCAACGTCGTGCAGCGTCTCGCTGCTTTCGGTCGTCAGGCGGTCTTCGGGAATCGGCTGTTTGTTGAAGCCGGGGCCGGACCAGGCGACCCGCAGCCCGTCACCCCCGCCGTTGTCGAAGTAGGTGACCACCAGGCGGTGTGCACCGGCTGTCAGCCGGACCCTGCCCTGCTTCTCGACCATGCCGTGCAGACCATCGTTGTTCACGACGAGCTTGTCGTCGACGTAGATCCGCGAGCCGTCGTCGGAAGCAATGAAGAACGTGTACCGCCCCTCTTCAGGAACGTGCAGCTGACCGGTGAACCGCAGGGCGAATGCGTCATCTTCGAGCTTCTGCGGCACGTTCATTTCGATCCGTGGCACGACACCGCTCGCCTTGGGAGTCATCGCGGCGAGCGTTTCGACGGCGACGTTCTTCGCATTCGGATGGAAGAAATCGACGTGAATGCCCGGCTGCTGCAGCTCGCCGCCGCCGGTTTCCGCTTCCAGGTTCGGCGGGAGTTCAAACACAAGCGACCGGACGCTGTCGTACAGCTGCGAACGGACCTCGGCATCATCGACCGACCGAATCGACGCCAGGAAGTCCCGGAGGCTTTCCTTGCTTTTCGAAGCTGCGAACAGCGCGTTCTCGCCGGAACCGTCCGCACGCATCCAGGCCCGGTAGCCAATCTGACGTGCATCGGGCGTCTCTCCGCCGGTGGCGAGAGACTCGATCTGACGCCGGGCTTTCTGCAGCTCCGCCGCCGGCTGTTCGGCAAGCAGTTCACCCAGACCGGCCAGCGTCGTCGTGTCGCCCGATCTGTCGCGATCGACGATCGTTGCCAGCAGCAGTTCGCGGGCCGACTGTCCCTTCAGACGCGACAGGCCGTTAACCGATTCCCGCAGCACGTCGACCGGAAGCTCCGGCCGGCTGAGGATCGCTTCGTAGACCTCGACCGACTCACCCAGCTTCCGGAGTGAACCAATGCCGGCGTGTCGCAGCACGTACTGCTTTGCAGCCTCCGTCAGCGGTTCACCCCGACCGACCGTGTCGGCAATGACCGCATCAACGTCAATCTGACCGCGGGCGTAGTTGAGAACGTAATCCAGTTCCGGATCCAGCGGCCGGGCGGCAACCTCGTACCAGATCTCAGCGGCCAGAAGGTCGTCAAACGACAACGCCGCCTTGATTGCTTCGGCCCGAACCAGCGCCGACTCGTCCCGTGCCGCCTTGACCAGCAGCACCGGTGCTCCGTCGACCGCATCGCCCCAGTGTCCAAGCGTGCGGATCGCGGCAGCACGCACGCGGGGTTCTTCGGCCTGAAAGACGCGATGCAGCAGCTTGCCGTTGGGAACACGGTGTTCTTCGTGCACCCACAGGCATTCGAGCAGTGCCTGGGCGTCGACCGGATCGGTCACGTCCCGCTCTGCGGCCCATGCGCCGACTTCCCGCACCACGTCGTCGGTGTCGCGACCACTCAGCTCCAGTCGGGCCCGGTAACGGGTGCCGTTCTCGGCAGCGAGGAAATTGTCGCACACCTCGGCGATCGGCTTTCCTTTCATCTTCGGCGGGGTGAGGAGTTCCCGGCCCTTGTACGTCACGCGGTAGATGCGGCCGTGCTCGTGGTCCCGGTTGGGGTCACGCATGTTGTGCTGCATGTGGCCGATCAGCACGTTGTGCCAGTCGGCAACGTACAGGGCACCGTCGCCGCCGACTTCCAGATCGCTCGGCCGGAAGTTCTGGTCCGACGAGACAAGAATCGGGTCGATTTCCTCGGCGGTGATGTCGGCTCCGTTGTACTTCACCTCATGCTGCAGCACGCCCAGGAACCCGATCGCATTGCAGATCAGGAAGTTGCCGTTGAAACGCTCGGGGAAGTGGCTGCTCGACAGAATGCCGATCGCCGGCACCGGCCGCACCCGCTTCTGATACCACTGCTTGTTCCCGACTCCCTTGCCGATGTTGATGTAGCTGCCCGTCCCGCTGGTGCCGTCGCTGGCAAACTGGTAGCCCCACTGGTCGAACACGTCGCCGTGCGGGTTCGGGCCGATCGGAAAGTGAAACTCCACTTCGAACGTCCGCGGGTTGAAGCGATGCACACCGGTCCGGCCCGAGCGGTAGGTCTTCGTCGGCGTTTCGAAGTTCGCCACATTGAAGATGCCCCGCGACCAGTACAGCCAGCCGTCCGGACCGATCAGCATCGCGTTGGCGGAGTGGTGCGTGTCGGCACTGGAGACCCCCTGCAGCATGCGGATCTTCACATCCGCCCGGTCGTCGCCGTCGGTGTCCTTCAGGAACCAGATTTCCGGCGGAGCGGCCACCAGCACGCCGCCACCCCAGAACTCAAATCCGGTGATGCTGTTCAGCTCGTCGGCGAAGACGATGCACTCGTCGGCAACGCCGTCCAGGTCTTCGTCAGGCAGGATCAGGATGGCGTCCCGGCGGGGCTCGGTCGGGTTCCAGTGCGGGTAGCTCGGCCAGACCGAAACCCACAGCCGGCTGTCGGTATCGACCGCCATCTGCACCGGGTTGATCAGCCGCGGGAACATCTCTTCCGAAGCGAACACATTGACCTGCATTCCCTCGTGAATCTGCATCTGGTCGATGGCGCCCTCGTCGTCGAGGTACGCGAAACGTCCCCCTTCCAGCGGTCCCGGCTTGTTCGTGCGGACCTCGAGCTCTTCGGGAAGGTTGTCGTCCTTCACTTCCAGATCGCCGCCGCGGGCGACCGCCCACACCCGCTTGTCGCGGTTGGCCGTCTTGACGTCGAAGATTTCCATCTCCCGCATCATGACGTCGGCATTCGACTGTCCGAACCACGCCAGCTTCGACCGGCCGCCGTACACGTTGTAGCCGTCGACGACGCGATACCGGCTGAACCAGTGGTAGTTCTTGTCAAGCACCGCTTCGCGGAGACGCTCCAGTTCCGCTTCCGGCTTCTCGATATCCGCACCGTCGAACAGGGCATCGACGATGACCTCCGCGACGGCCCGGTTGCCGTGCGGCTGCAGGTGAATGCCGTTCATCGTCAGCGGCTTGTCCGCCCGGCCGTACAGGCTGGACGTGGCGGCAAACAGGTCGACGAAGGGAACGTCCTTCTCCGCACATACCTGCCGCATCGCCTCGGTGTACAGGGCGAGCTTGCGGTTGTTCTCGGTTCCGTCGGGCAGATGCGGGCTCTTCACGTCTTCGTGCGCGATCGGCGAGAAGACGACCAGCCGCGGGGCCGACTCGCCGTTGTACTTCTGCGCCCGCATGTCATCGATCATCTTCGCCAGATCATTGCGGAACGTGCCGAGGGCCTCTTCTCCCTTGAGCGCCTCGTTGTATCCGAAGAAGCAGAAGACGACGTCCGCCTGGACCTTGGTGAGCCATTCGTCCGGACTGCCGAAGTTCGCCGACCGGTTACGGACCGTGATTTCGTCCGCCGGAAAGCCGAGGTTGCGGAAAGTCAGGTTCAGTTCCGGGTGCAGGGCCTGGATGTATGTCTCCAGCCAGCCGTCGTGCTGCATCCGGTCCGCCAGCGTGTTGCCGATGAAGGCGACGTGGTCATTCGGTTTCAGTTCGAGCAGGGGCTCGGCGGCGACGGCGGGGAGTGAACAGAGACTGAGCAGCACAGCCAGCAGATAGCGTCGTGCGACGGCAGGCATCATCGGCATCCTTCAGACCGGACGGAGCGAGGAGAAGCATCGTCAGTGAAATGGAAGTCCATTTCCTGCATTCTACTGACGATGCGAGTGCGCACAACAATGGCGGTGGCTTGCGCGCGAGTGCACGGCGACGTCCGCTTTTCGGCGGGGGAACGTGAGAACTCGATCGACCGGGTTGCCCTTGCATCCCCGCGGCGGACTCGACAATCTGCAGGCGACCGACCGGCTGTTGATGACCTGGCCCGCGAACATGGTCTGGCAGAGGAAGACCACGGGCTGGCGCACGAGCACGGCGAGTGCCGGCTGGGCCGAATTCTCTCAGGAGACGTGAACCGGAATGGACAAGTCCGCACAGCTGTTCGTGCTCTTCGGGCTCCTGATGTTGGGAGTCTTTCTCGCTGTCATCCTCGCCATGTTCGTCCTGCTCGTTCGTCCCTGGATGCGGGCCTTCATGTCAGGGGCGCCGATCTCGCTGTTCGATGTGGTCGGCATGCGTCTGCGGGGCAATCCGGTGACGCTATTGATCGACACGTATCTGATGCTGAAGTGGAAGCAGATCCCGGCAACGATCGCCGAGGTCGAACGCTGCTACATGGAGAATCGGAATATCGAACCCTCGTCCGAAGAGCTGATGCGTCTCGTCGCTGAAGAGAGGGGCGAGCAGGTCTGAACCGGGACTGGCCCGCGCGGTTCGTGCTCGTCGCGACCTGGTTCTGACGGACAAAACGCGGTCGCTTTCGATTGAATGTCAAAGATCGCCGTTGGCGACGTACGCGGGACAAGGGTATTCTGACAGCCGGTCGGGACCAGGACGTAGTTTCCGCCGTCGACGCGCGTGGGTTGCGCATCGACGGTCATCACTTCGCGATTCCTGGATGAGCTCCATGCGAACAGAGTGCCCCAATTGTGGCGTGACGCTGAATCTGGTGGATGACGAAGAGGGCTATAGCGTTTCCTGCCCTTCCTGCGGGTCCGTTCTGCCGGGGCTTGAAGAAACGACGATCATCCGGCAGGAACCGCAACGTTTCTCGCACTTCAATCTTGTCGAACGAGTTGGTCGCGGGCAATTTGGCGAGGTCTGGCTTGCGTCCGACACGCGACTGCAACGTGAAGTGGCTCTCAAGCTTCCGCGACAGGCCGAACTCGGCGAACAGATGAGGAACATGTTTCTTCGCGAAGCCCGAACGACTGCACGGCTGCATCATCCCCACATTGTGCCGGTCTATGAAGTCGGTGAGGACGACGGACAGATCTTCATCGCCAGCCAGTTCATTCGGGGCGTGACGCTTCGCGACCGACTGCGGGACATGCCGTGCTCCCATCGTGAGGCCGCCAAACTGATGGCCACCATCTCCGATGCGATGGGCTACGCGCACACTCAGGGGATTGTTCACCGGGACCTCAAACCGACCAATATCCTCATCGACTTCAAGGGAACGCCGTACATCGCCGATTTCGGTCTCGCGAAGAGTGTCGTCGCGGAGGTGACACTCACACGCGATGGCACGGTCCTCGGAACTCCGGCGTACATGTCTCCCGAGCAGGCATCCGGCAAGAGCCACGTGGCTGATCAGCGAAGTGACGTCTACTCGCTCGGTGTCATCCTGTATGAGTTACTGACCGGTTCACGCCCGTTTGCGGGGTCAAGCGAGGCGGTACTGCTGCATCAGATTCGCCACGCGATGCCGGTGGCTCCCAGAGTCCGCGATCGAACGATTCCCCGGGATCTGGAAACGATCTGCATGAGGGCCCTCGAGAAGTCACCATCGAGGCGATATCGGGCGGCGGGTGAACTGTGCGACGACCTGAAACGGTTTTTGACCGGTGACCCGATCTCCGCGCGACCGGTGTCTCGAATCGAGCGGACGGCCCGTTGGATCAACCGCAATCGCCGGTTGTCGGCTGCCACCGGTGCCTTCGTCGCCACCCTTGCCGTGCTGCTCGTTCTGGTCATCACTCCATTCGGAAGGACATCGCCTTCCGATGACCAGGTTGTCACTGCGGGGCTGACGCCTCTGCAGGTTCAGATTACAACCGACCCGCCCGGTGCCGAACTCGTCTTTTATCCGCTCGATCCAGGGACCGGTGTCGCTCGCCCGACCGAGTCCGTCCGCACACAGGGGCGCAGCCCGACCGAGGTCGATCTTCGTCCCGGCACATGGCTGGTCGTGGCGAGGCTCCCGGGGGGCCGGTTTCACGAAGTTCTGCGAACCGTTCCGGACGCCGTTACCGAGACCGCAACCGGGGCCTATCGGCATCGTCGCTGGACAGTTCTGGACGAAAACTCTGTCAGACTTCCGGAGATTGTCATTCCGGATCGGGAGGTCGTCGACGGAATGGTCTTGCTCGAAGGCAATGCCCGGTTCGAAGCCGGTGTTGAGGGGCGCCCCGATCTTCCTCTGCACCGACAGCCGATTCGCCCATTCTATCTGTCGCCTCGCGAGGTGACGATCGGCGAGTATCTCAAGTCCCCCGCTGGCCGTCTGCCCCGATGGCTGACCTCTGTGGGCGGGGTACGGGCAGTTCTCGGTGGTCAGGCTGCGATCGATGCACTGGACGATGCCGCTCTGGCCGATGCGCTCGACGATCCAGCAAACTCAATTCTGGCCAACTTTCCCATTACCGGTCTGTTTCCCGATCAGATGATTGCCTGGGCGGAGAAGCAGGGGCTGCGATTGCCGACCGAATTCGAGTATGAGTACGTCGCGTCAAGGAACGGGACGCAGACATTTCCCTGGGGCGATGCTCCGATCGGTGAGGACCGCTGGAACCTGCAGCCGACCGGATCGCGCCCGTTCGACCGAATCGTCTTCAACGGGGGGGAGCTGCGGGATCTGTTCTCCAATGCCGCCGAGTTCACGCAGTCCCTCGCTGTGCCATATGCGTCCGGTCCAATGCGCGTCAACCCGCCTGAAGCCCCCGGGTTTATCGTTCGCGGAGGGCCGGTCGATCTTGACGGCGCATCACTGGCGGATCTTGATCTGCTTGGCGTGCGACACCGGATTGCGGTGTACCGACTCTCTCCTGTCGGCACCACGGTTGGGTTCCGGTGTGCCCGGAGCCGCTCGCCCGGACTGTCGGCCAGGGGCCAGGCAAGCGGCACCGGTGCAGACATCGAACGACAGTAGTGCCGTTCGCTACGGAATACTCGCGATGTCGGTCGCAGTGATGACCTGGTAGGTCGGTCCCATGCCGGTCCCTTCGCGGAGGCGCAGGTGGACAACGTTATCTGTGATTCGTTTCACCTGACCACCGATGGTTACCACATCCCTGAAGCGGCTCGCATCGCCGCCCCGGTCATCAACGCGGCAGTCGCCGGTCACTTCATGCCCGACGTGGAATGGGGCCGGCGATTTCGGCCAGAGCCCTCCCGGTTCGCCGGGCCCTCTCCAGGAAAGTCTGATGTGGCGGACGGCAACATAGACCGTCGCGGCCTCGTCGTCTGTGGTCGTCACGTCAAACTTCACCAGGTGGTACCCGGTGTGGCGAGAGCGAATGCGATAACCCGGCTGGCACCGCTGGTTGTAGTATTGGCGACTGGTCCAGATCGCATCGAACGGACGGGGAAGCTTGACGTTTGTGAAGCCGTGGCCGGGTTCAACCAGCAGGGCCGACTTACTGTGTTCGGTAGGTGACAAGAGGACCGGATCGCATCTGTCACAGAAGAGTGGGGATGGAGTGTTGCTCGGGGCATCGTAATTGACGGGCATTCCCGCATCACACATCCCGTCCTCAATGTTGTGGAAGAGCGCGTAGAACGATTTGTGAGTTCCCCAGTCCATCCACGGAAACTGCGGACAGACCTGATACGTCGTTGATGATTCGGGTGTGCCGTTGCCCGTACTCTCCGGGATCGGCTTCAGCTCCTGGGCCGACGCATCAGTGGGCATCACAAACGCCGCGACACACAGACTGGCGACAATCATCCACAGTCGATTGCGAAACACAGGTGTTCTCCAGGCTCATGTTGCAGGAATCATTCATGGACACAAGTCTCGATGAACCCAAACTACCGGGACAGCCTGCGTGTGTCATCAAGATTTACCTCGAATGAAGAAAAGAGTCGTTGTCCCCCTGATGGCTTCTTAATGGGAGCCACAGCGGGACAGTCCCGGTCTTCGAGTCCGGTCACCTGCAGTGCCGTCCTGCGATCGACTCTCAGGTCCGTTCAACCGCTCCAAACACTTTCGACATCAGGCGGATGTCGGGCCACTCGTGCCAGCCATCGCGTGACCAGAACGTGCGTCCCTCTTCGTGAGCGTCCACCACGAACAGGTTGCATTGACGGATCCCGGCCTGCCTGAGCCGCTCCAGACAGTTCCTCACGAGTGTCCGGCCGATACCGCGATTTCTCATCTCAGCCGCGACGGCAAGATGGTGCAGGTAGCCGCGACGTCCGTCGTGCCCGCAAAGGACCGCACCGACGATCAGCTCGTCACGAACCGCAACCAGACTCAGTCCCGGATTGTGTTCGAAGTAGCGGCCGAGATCGGCGACGTTGTCGGTTGGCGTGAGGATCAGCCCTTCGGTCGCTTCCCACAGGCGAATCACGTCCGGCACATGACTGACCGTCATCGGAAGAATCTGTGTGCCGGCGGGGGCCGTGTTTCGAGGGGCCATGGGGGGAGGTTTCCTGAAGCGGCACGCTGAGTTGAGAGCGGTCGAACGACTCTCGCGACGAAGGTCCACCGTGACGTTGCGAGTGGGACGTGTCAACGCACGAGTCGGCCCGGGGGCGTGACGATCTGGATGACGGGCGTCGACGAGCCCGCTCAGTGGCCAACGACCAGCAGCGATTTGCGGATGGCCCGTGAGAATACTGGTCGGTGACTGTCACATTGCAGGGACCCGCTGACGGTTTCCTCCTGCGGGGCTCGCGCGGCCGACTCCATCGGCTGCTCACCGCGTGTCCAGAGCGAGGGCCGGCCCATGGCGAAAAAAGACCTGACACCGTCTGGCCAGATCAAGGAGATCCTGAAGCGACTGAAGGAGCTCGAACGGCGACTGAAAAAGCTCGAACGGCGACTGAAAGAGCTCGAACAGCAGGGCAGTGGTGGGCCGCCCGGACGGGAAAGGAACGGGGCCCATGAGGCGGAGCAGTTCTGCGCGTTGCCAGTCGTTCCCGAGCGAACCTTTGCGTCGGACGTTTCACCCGGCAGAGCCCGCCTGATTCAGGCGATGGACAAGAAGTGGGTGAACGGTACAAAACTGCGGTACTGCTTCTTCGATTCCGGGCCGTACGCAGGTGAGCAGCGACAGGAGGACATCGTCCGTGAGGGCTTTGTTGTCTGGGAGAATGTGGACATCGGAATCGAGTTCGAAGAGGTCCGCAACCTGTCGGAGGCTGAGATTCGCATCGGTTTCCTTCGTGGCGACGGTGCATGGTCGTACGTCGGACGCGACGTGATCGATCTGCCGGGCCAGCACGAACGGACAATGAACTTCGGCTGGGATCTGACACGTGATCCTCGCGGTGTTGACACGCCGGTCCATGAGATTGGTCATACACTTGGCTTCCCGCACGAGCACCAGAATCCGTTCGCCGGCATCGTCTGGGATGAAGAGGCCGTCTACCGTCACTTTGGCGGTCCACCGAACAACTGGCCCCCTCAGACGACGTTTCACAACATCCTGAGGAAGTTGTCACCGGCTGAAGTGGAAGGCACGGACTGGGATCCCGATTCCATCATGCATTACAGCTTCGGGGCGGGGCTGATTCTGGAGCCCGCCGATTATCGTGGCGGAATCCGGCCGGAACGTGGACTGTCGGAGCACGACATCGCGGAAGTTCGCCGCTTCTATCCTCCGCTCCAGCACGGGCAGGAGTCGCTTCTCAGGCGGTTTGAGCTGCAGCGGCTTTCTCTGTCTCCGGGCGAACAGAAGAACTTTGCGATCGAGCCGGAGTTCACGGGCAACTTCAAGATCCAGGCGGTTGGAAAGTCCGATCTGCTCATGGTGCTGTTCGAGGACATCGACGGCGAACTCCGTTACGTCAAGGGATCGGACGACAGCGGCACCAGCGACAACGCCTGCATTGAGTGCAGACTTCGCCCCGGACGCCGGTACGTGCTGCGTGTGCGGATGTTCGTGAACTACGGCGACGGCGAAGCCGGCGTGGTGATGACGTAGGCTCTCCCTTCAACGGAGAGGCAACGCTGGACTGTCCGACGGGACGAACCTGTCGTGAGAGTCCGCATAGTCGAAAACGAGTTTCCCGGGCGCAGGACTGCGTGCATGGGGTAATGGACTGCTGCCAGGAATGCGGCCCGGCAAACGCAAGCAGCGAGACGCCGAGATGACCTCAGGTCAGTCACCCCCCCACTTCGACGACGTGAAGGAAGCGGAGCTTCAAGCGATCTGCAGAAGACGCGAAGCTGTTGAGAGACTACGACGCGATGACGATTCACAGGACTCGGTCGATCCGAAAGAATGTGAGCAGAATCTGGTCGGCGTCGCCCTCTCCGGAGGAGGAATCCGATCGGCAGCATTCAATCTCGGGGTGCTCCAGTCGTTGCATCAGCGCGGCGTCCTGCGATTCATAGACTATCTTTCGGCTGCGTCGGGCGGCAGCTACATTGCCGTCGCGCTGGCGGACTCGGTGACGAATTCGAAGTCCTTCGACAAGAAGGAGTTCGCTCTCGGAATCGACGACACCGGCAAGCCGAAGCCTGCGGTCAGCCGCCTGATCCGTCGCGGCAACTATCTGTTCCGCCTGGATCTGATCGCCAGCCGGTATTTCGCCGGGCTGATTCTGAACCTGATCCCGCGCGTCGGGCTGCTTGTCGCAGTCTGTGCATTCTTTGCGTTCCTGTGGCGTTGCCTGGACTACGACTGGGGACGTGACCGTCTGCGCGGGATCTCCATGAGTTCAGATCTCTGTGCCGCTCTATTGCCGTTTGGCATCACCGGCATTGCCTGGATGTCGTGTTGCATTGTGGCCATCTGCCTGCGAAGCCAGCCCGCCAAACGCGCCTCGCACATACTGTTCTGGGTCACGATGGCCTGCCTGGGAATCGGCGCGGCAATCATCGTCGGGAACGGGACATTGAGCGTCGCTTCGGTACTCCAACCAAAGGACTCAAGCGACCCGTTGTGGACCGGCATAGAATGGCAGTCGAGTCTCCAGCTTCCCGCACTTCTACTTCTCCTCATCGGCCTTGTTCCGATCCTGTTTCCAAGAATGCTGATTCGCAGTGGTGTTCGCCCCCGCGGAGTCCTGGATACCTGGATCTTCTATTACGCGTCGTTCACCCTGTTTATGGGGATTCCGCTGGCGCTCATCGGATGGTTCGGACGCGAGAATATCTCCAAGTTTATCGATCTGCGTCGGGGCGTGGTGGTGTCCGGTGACACTCGCAACATTGACGCTTTTCTGCACGACGTGACATCAGACCGGGATCAACTGGAGGAGCGCGAGGTGGACGACCTGAAGGTGACTCCAAACCCGCAGGTCATGAGCCGCCTCAAGCTGAGAGCCAGCGAGTTGATAAAGGCTCGGCGCAAGTACAATCGGGCGGAGCGCGCATTGAATCGGGGGATCCAGCTGAAGTATTACGATGCAGATGATACGTCGCTGGCAAGCTGGCTTGCGTGGCGGTACGGAATGCTTCCTGTGCGCTGGGTTGAAGCCTTCGACTCGTTCGTCGGCTTCAACAACGAGGACCGGTACTCTTTGTTCGTTGAGAAGGAAGAGAAGGAACGCAGCGCCTCAGTCGCTTTCATGCAGGAACTGAACAGTGTTCTCGGCGAGCAGAACCTGTTTCTCCGCGTGCCCGAAGCCGGGAATGGTGACCGGAACGACGCACAGTTCGCGACGAGGTTTGTGCAGGTGCATCAATCGGTCCCGGTCGCAGGTGGGGGGCCGCGTTCGCCGCAGTCGGGTGACGGAGTAGACGCGGAGGTCGCCGACGCCGATATCGATCGTCTTTTCGACGTTGCAATCGTCGTTGACGGCCGGAAGGCGATCAAAGCCGCGGACCCTAGGCAGCAGCGGTATCTGAACCGGATGTTGCTTGATGCCGTTTATCCGAATGCCTTGCACGAGCCGTCGAAGGTACTGCGTGCCATCGTTCACAGCTACGACCAGTTCCATCGGCTCTGGTGGTGCATCATTGGGCTGATTGTCTTTCTGATCTCGGCATGCCTGATCAATCCCAACGTGACCAATCTGCACGACATCTACCGCGATCGTCTGGCTGTCACCTTCCTGGAGACCGCGGAAGACGAGGACGAACAGGCGTTTCCTTCGATCGACCACACCGACTTCTCGAAACTGCGACCCCATGAGTTCGGTGCTCCCTATCCGCTCGTTCATGCGTCGGTCTGCAAGCCCGGACAGCTCTGGAAGCACTCACGACAGCTCGAAGCCGAGTTTGTTCCCTTCCTTATCTCTCCTCTGTTTGTCGGTTCCGAAGAAGCCGGCATCGTAGCAACCGAAGAGCTGCCACGCGGTGCGATGACCATCGCGGATGCGATGGCGATCTCGGGCGCGGCGGTTTCTCCAAACTACTTCGTGCACCACATCGTCATGGCACTGATGACTTTGGCGAATCTCCGCATGGGCAAGTGGGTTCCGAACCCCGCGGTCAGCCCCGCTGTGAAGTCGGCTCCCCGCATGCTCAGCCAGATGTACCATGAGCTGACTCCCTGGAAATCGACGCGGAAGCATGTCTTGCTCACCGACGGTGGGCACTACGAGAACCTCGGGCTCGAAGCGCTACTCGAACGGCGATGCAGGGTCATCATCGTTTGCGATGCGGGACGAGACCCAATGTTCCGGTTCGGTGATCTGACTCGCGTGCTTCGTCGGACCGGATTGAGGGACGGCATTCAGATCATGGAGATGGACGGCAGCACGTTTCGACCGATGGGAAGGTTCAGTCAGCGGGGAGTCAGGAAGACCGACAGCGACACGAACGACAAGAGCGAAAAGAGCGAAAAGAGCGATTCGCATCCCCCCCATGGCCACTACCTGTGTGCGAGAATTGCCTATCCGGACCAGGAAGTCGGAGACCCCGACAACGGAATCCTGATCTATGTCAAACCATGTCTGACGGGGGACGAGTCGCTGGTCGTGGCGAACTACGCGACCGAACACAAAGAGTTTCCTCACGACGCGACATTCGACCAGTCGTTCAGCGAGGCGCAGTTCGAGGCATATCGGCAGCTTGGCGTGCACACGGCTGACCAGCTTGCCGACGATCTGGGCCGCGTTCCGGGGGAGTCGTTCTGGGACTGTCCACTGGAGGGAACCGCATTGTTCACCCGGCTGGCCGAGAACTACAGCGAACGTCGCAGTGAGCAGGACACCTGTAATAACGGATCGGGACTCAGTGACAGGTGCAACGAGCAGATGAAAGATCTGCTTGAAGAGATGCAGACCGAAGGTGAGCCATCTGTCGCAGTGAAAGCGGACTGGCTGCATCGAATCCAGGACATTCGCGATCAGATTCGGCACGGACAGCAGAGCGGGGAGCTGGACGGTGTGATGGCACAGATGCTGCGGTCAATGTTGAAGGAGGTCGAGCATGAGTACGAAGAGCGCGCGGGAGGCGACGGCACGGGAGCGGTGATGTGAGTGGTGCCCTGTTGCTGCGAGCTTCGTTGAGACCACTCGTTGTTCTCGGGGAGTGCCGTTCAGGACAACGGGCGAAGGTGTGTCGCCCCACGTCAATAGCGACTCTCATGGCAATGAAAGTTGGTATGTCCGGTCTTGCGTTGGTTCTCCACTCCCCCCAACAAAGAAAACGACCACCAGCTCTCACCGGTGGTCGTTTCACATTCTCAACTGATCAGCACGGCGTCGATTACGCCTCCGGGTATTCCGACACGTACACCGCCTTCACCTGCGTGTAGTCCCGGAACGTGTCTTCGCAGTTCACTCCCGCACCCGGTCCGCCGGAGATCCCCTGCCCCCCGTACGGCAGGCCGTACGCAATGCTGTTGTGGCAGTTCACCTGGCACGTGCCGTCGCGAAGCTGCTTCGCCAGCGCGATGCCCCGGTCGACATCCTTCGTCCAGACGCTGGCCCCCAGGCCGTACGGCGTGCTGTTCGCCAGCTCGAGCGCCTGCTCGGCCGACGAAACCGGGCAGATCGTCGCAAACGTGTGGAACACCTCCTGCGGATTGCACTGCACGCCCGGCTGCGTCCGGTACAGCGCCGGCTTGACGTAGAAGCCCTTCTTGCCCGGCACCTCGGCAGGACCGCCGGCGACGACCGGCTGGCCGCCGCGAGCGACTGTCTCCGATTGCGCCTTCAGGACGCGGGACATCTGCGTCGGATTGATCACCGCACCCAGCTGCGTCCCCTCCTCCGCCTGGTAGCCGATCTTCAGGTTCTCGAAGAAATGCCGCTCGGCATCGATGAAGTCGTCGGCAATCTTCTGGTCGACGAACACCCGGTGGATCGTGCAGCAGGTCTGGCCGAAGTGCTGGTTCGCGTGGCGGCCGATCATGCGGGCGACGACTTCCGGATCGGCATCATCCAGCACGATCGCCGCACCGTTGCCCCCCATCTCACGCTTCATCCGCGTTCCGTGCCGATCGCACGTGCGGAGAATGTGCTGCCCCACGCCCGGCGAACCGGTGAACGAGATGTAGCGGATGCCCGGATGCTCGGCGATCGCCTGCCCGGTCAGTTCGCCCCGGCCCGGCAGAACGTTGATCACGCCCGGCGGGAAGCCGGCTTCTTCGGCCAGCTTCGCCAGGTACAGAGCCGAGAGCGGCGTGTCTTCGGCCGGCTTGATGATGATGCAGTTCCCCGCCAGCAGCGCCGGGAACATGAACCAGCTCGTCAGCACGATCGGGTAGTTCCAGGGGATGATGCCGGCCACCACGCCCCACGGCTCCCGATAGGTAAAGCCGCGAACACCGTCCGCGACGTCCAGCGACGGTCCGTCGCCGAGGGGAATCCGCCTGGCGACGTCGCAGAAGTACTCGGCACAGGCGCGGATCTGGTCGACGTCACCTTCCGCCAGCTCCGAGACCTTGCCGCCGTCATGGATTTCGCAGGCGAGCAGCACGTCCCGGTCGCGGTCGGCCAGCTCGACGAGCTTCATCACCAGCTCGCACCGTTCGTCGACGGGGAAGTCCCGCCAGCCGTTCACCCCGTTGCCGGCAAACGCGGCCTGGGCGGCCGTGACGGCACGGTCGACTTCGGCTTCACCCATTTCGCAGACGCGGGCCAGCACGTCCAGCGAACCGGGATCAACGGTTTCGAACGTGGCGTTCATCGAGCCGGGCACACTCTGGCCGCCGATGTATCCACCCAGCGGCTGTCCGCCGTTCTCGCAGAACTGAGTGAATTTCGCGGGCATCTCGAAGCGTGCAGCGGTCAGCGCCTGAATGTTGGCATGAGCGGTTGCCATGGCATCTCCTCGTCGTTCTGGCGAAACCTGAAGGGAGAGAATGTGTGAAGCACTGAGCATACCGTATCGCCGTCGCGAGTGACATTGACCGGCGGTGACCCGCATTCGAACTTCGCCACCGACCCGCTCAGCCCGGAAGAACTGGTGCGAAGCCCGGCCGGAGAACGCTATGATGCAGATTCCTCTCACCACTCGATCGGGAGCCGACGATGCTGCGATCATCTGTTACCTGGCTGCTTGTCCTGGCCGCAGGATCGGCCGCCTGCCACGCCGGGGACGAACCGGTCTTCTCCGGCCCGCAACCGGGCGAGCGGATGCCCGGCTTGACGATCGCCGGCGTCTACGATGAGTTTGCCGACAAGCAACTCGATCCCGTCGAACGGGCCGCCGGCAAGCCGCTGCTGCTCGTGTTCGTCCACGACCCGCTCACCCGTCCTTCCGCCGCCGTCACCCGCGGTCTCGCCGCCTGGGCTGACGAACACAAAGAGAAGCTCGCTTCAGCCGTCATCATGCTGCGGGCCGATCAGTCTGCGGCCGAGGCATACCTCAAGCGGGCCCGCAAACCGGTCGGCTGGAAGGGGCTGGTCGGCGTATCGGTTGATGGCGTCGAAGGTCCGGGAGCGTACGGCCTGAACCGCAACGTCAGCCTCACAATCGTCGCGGGACAGGCCGGAGAAGTGACCGCCAACTTCGCCCTCGTGCAGCCTTCCACGACCGATGGTCCGAAAATCATCAGCCAGGTCGCCCGCCTCATCGGGGCCGATCCGGTTACGCAGGAGCAGTTCGATCGCTACGCCTACGGCCGCCGGCAGTATCGCGGCAACGATCAGCCCGCCGGCGATGAAGCGACGATCCCCCGTTCTCTGTTCGCGGCGGTCATCAACAAACAGGCAACGCCCGAACAGGTCGCCGAGGCCGCTGCGAAGGTCGACGAATACGTGAAGGACAACCCGGCCAGGCAGAAGGCACTCGGAACCGTCGTTGCCCGCGTGGTCAGCAGCGACCGTTTCGAGCAGTACGGCACTTCGGCTGCTCGCGAGCACCTGAAGACCTGGGCGAAGAAGTACGGACCGAAACCGCCTGCGAAGGACGAGTGACCCCGCAATGACACTCTCTCCTTCCCTGGTGCTCACGGTTCTGCTGGCGGCCACGCCGCAGCACCCCATCGACTTCGATACGCAGGTCATCCCCCTGCTGACAAAGGCCGGCTGCAACAGCGGTGCCTGTCACGGTGCCGCTGTGGGACGCGGCGGCTTTCGCCTCTCGCTGTTCGGATCGAACCCGGCACTCGACCACGAACGGATCGTTCACGAACTCGAAGGACGGCGGATCAATCTCGTCCGTCCCGCCGAGAGTCTCCTCATCGAGAAACCGACCGAACAGATCTCCCACGAAGGCGGAACGCGGTTCGACTTCGATGGTCCCGAAGCCGCTCTGCTGATTGAGTGGATCCGCACCGGAGCCCCCCGGCTGCAACGGCGACAGCTCGAGCGGCTGGAGATCTTTCCCCGTGAGATCCCGTTCGCGCAGACCGGGCAGTCGCAACGGCTGACGGTGTCCGCACACTTCAGCGACGGCACGCGCGAAGACGTCACGCGTGTCACTGTCTTTACGTCCACCGATGAGGGAGCGGTGCGGGTCGATTCGCTGGGCAACGTGCAGGTTCTGCGTAGCGGACTGCATACGATCATGCTGCGGTACCTCGACCGGGTGGAAGCGGTCCGCGTCCTGTTGCCGTTTGCTGACGAGCCGGTCGATCCTGCCCCCGACAGCGACAGCTTCATCGACCGCGAGATCAACAAGACTCTCACCCGGCTGCGGATTCCCCTCAGTTCTCCCGCCGACGATGCCGAACTGCTCCGGCGGACGTACCTCGATCTGACCGGCCGTCTGCCGGCTCCTGAGGTCGTCGAAGCGTGGCTCGCCGCCGACTCTTCCGACCGGCACGCCCGGCTGGTGGACCGGTTGCTCGCAAGCGATGCCTTCGTCGACTGGTGGACGCTCTGGTGGGCACAGCTGCTTCGCGTCGAATCGAAGTTACTGCAGGCTGAAGGGGCCCGCACGTACCACACGTGGCTGCGGGAGCAGGTGGCCGCCAATCGTCCGGTCGACGCGATGCTCCGCGAACTGCTGCTGGCAACGGGAGACAGCTACGAACAGGGGCCTGCGAACTTCTTCCGCGTCGCATCCGGGCCGCGCGAACGGGCCGAGTTCCTCAGCGAAGCCCTGCTGGGAATCCGGCTGCGGTGTGCCAACTGCCACGACCATCCGCTCGATCGCTGGACACAGGATGACTACCACGGCCTGGCGGCGATCCTGGCCCGAATCGAAACCGGCCGCCTCGTGCAGCTGTCGGACCGGGGTGAGGTGACGCATCCCCGCACCGGCGAAGCGGCGCTGCCGCGGATTCCCGGTGAGCGGTTTCTCGACGATCGGACGTCCGCACTCGCGGATCTGGCCGACTGGCTCGTGGCGTCGGACAACGACGCGCTTGCACGCTCGCTCGTCAACCGCATCTGGCAGCGGACGATGGGACGGGGACTCGTCGAACCGGTCGACGACCTGCGGGCCACCAATCCACCGACGCACCCGCAGCTGCTGGATCGGCTCGCGAAGGACTTTGTCGACCACGGTTGTGACCTGCGGCGGACGATCCGGCTGATTGTGACCAGCGACGCCTATGCCCGCAGCAGTCGGACTCTGCCCGGAAACGAAGCCGACACGACGTTCTACTCGCACGCGATCGTTCGGCCTCTTTCCGCCGAAGTTCTCGCGGACGCCATCACCGACGTGACCGGCATCGCAGAGAAGTACGGAGACGAGCCGACCGGAACGCGTGCGGTCGCTCTGTTCGACGGACGGGCCGGGTCCGCGACACTCGACATCCTTGGACGTTGCATTCGGGAGGAATCGTGCCAGCCGGTGACCGCGGCCGGCGATCTCTCCCGCACGCTGCATCTGATCAACGGCCCCCTCCTCAACCGGAAGATCAGCGAACCGAAAGGGCGTCTGCGCCAGATGCTGGGGGAGGGACGCACCGACGACGATATCCTCCGCGAGTTCTACCTGCGGGCACTCTCACGCCGTCCCACCGAACAGGAGCGGCAGACCTGGCTGGACCGGTTCGACGGACTGTCAGAGTCCCAGCGGACGGCCGCGTGGGAAGACTTCCTCTGGGCACTCCTCTGCAGTCGCGAATTCACCAACCGTCGCTGAGGCAACAGGGACTTCCGTCATGACGCCACGAAGTACGACGTATTCAGCACGGCTCTCACGCCGGCGACTGCTGCAGGGTGGTTCCGCGGCGATGGTGAGCTTGGGGCTGCTCGGCCGGCTGCCGGCGGTGAGCGCGTCCGGCAAACGGTCTCCGCGGGCCCGCCGATGCATTCTGATCTGGCTGGACGGCGGACCGAGCCACCTCGACACGTTTGACCTCAAGCCGGAGGCACCGGAGGAAGTTCGCGGTCCGTTCGCCCCGATCGACACCGAGGTGCCGGGCATCCGGATCAGCGAGCATCTCCCCGAGACCGCCCGGCAGATGCGGCATGTCGCCGTCATCCGCTCGATGACCTCGCCGCTGGGTGAGCACAACTTCGGCAGCCACTACCTGCTGACCGGCTACCGGCCGACGCCCGTCCTCAAGTATCCCGGTTACGGTTCGGTCCTGGCGCACCTGCAACCAACCGACGGACTGATGCCGGCAAACATTGCTGTCCCCGATCACAACCCCGAAGGAGGATCCGGCTTTCTCCCCGGGACGGCTGCTCCGTTCGATGTCGGGAGCGACCCGGCCCGACCGGACTTTCGTGTGCAGGATCTCGATCTGTTCGCCGGCATCGATCCGGACCGACTCGAGCGACGCAGGCAGTTCCTCGGCACGTTCGATCGCTTCACCGAAGGCGTCGAAACGGAGCCGGCGGATGACTCGGGATTCGATCAGGCGTACCGGCTCGTCGCATCGCAGGATGCGAAACGGGCGTTTGACATCTCTTCAGAACCCCGTGCGACCCGTGACCGCTACGGCCGACGAAGTCTCGGCCAGGCCTGCCTGCTGGCCCGGCGACTGGTTGAAGCGGGCGTCCCCTTCGTGACGGTCCGCGACCGCGGCTGGGATACACACACCGATCTGTACAACCGCCTGAAGGAAGGGTTCACCGGAGGAACGGTCGGCAAGGTGCCGACGCTCGATCTGGCGTACTCGGCCCTGATTGCCGACCTCCACGACCGGGGGCTGCTGGATGACACCCTCGTCATCCTGATGGGAGAGTTCGGCCGCACGCCGAAGATCAACACCAGCGGAGGTCGCGACCACTGGCCGCGAGTCTTCAGTGTGGCGCTGGCCGGTGGCGGGATCACCGGCGGTCAGGCGATTGGCCACAGCGACGCACACGGCGAAAGCCCCGCTGATCGGCCCGTCACGCCCGAGGACCTCGCTCGCACCGTCTACACGCTGCTCGGCATCAATCCCGATCACGAACTCGTCACCCCCGACGGTCGTCCCGTGGCGGTTAATCGCGGCGGGGAACTGATCGCAGAATTGCTGTGACGGGTGACATCCCGGAGGATCGACTTCGGGCACGTCCGGGGGCCATGCTTTCCCTTCAACAGAAGTATGTGCCAGTGTGCCACGGGCTTTGCCCGTGCCCGCAGGCCGGGGGCGGAGCGGGCAACGCCAGCGGAGCCCCCGGAACCGTTCCACCAGGTGATTGGCCGGCCGGGACAACCCGCCTGTTCGCGGCACGAACGACTGGACTTGCACTGATGCAAACGGAACTCCAGATCACCCGTCGCATGTTCCTGCTCGCTGCGGGAGGAACGCTCGCTGCCGCGCGGGCCGTCGGTGCCGACGAAGTCCGCCCGCCCGTGACGGCCGCGGTCTTCACACCCGATGGCCAGCGGCTGGTGACCGGCTCGCAGGCAGGAATCCGCGTGCTTGACTGGCCATCCCTCAAGCCGGCCGGAAGCATCAGCACGCAGCTTTCACACGTGCACGACCTTGTCTTCAGTGCAGACGGCAATCAACTCGCCGCTGTCGGAGGACGCCCCGCGGACGAAGGCACGCTCGAACTGTACCGCTGGCCGGAGTCAGGGCCCGAACAGCACCTGCTGCTCCACGACGATCTGATCTATGCCGCGGCCCCCCTGCCGCAGCACCGTTGGGCAACCGCCTCGGCCGACGGACGCGTGAAGGTCATCGACAGTGACGGTGTCGTCGTGCAGACGCTCACCGGTCACGCGAAGGGCGTTCTGGCGGCGGTCGCCCTTCCGGACGGAGCGACGCTGGTGACGGCCGGGCTCGATCAGTCCCTGCGGGTCTGGGATGCTGAAACGGGAGAGCTGAAGCGGACGCTGGCGATTCATACCGGTCCGGTCCAGGGCCTGGCGGTGCGACCGTCGGAACGGCGACCCGCGCATCCGTACGTGGCATCAATCAGTGAGGACCGGACGGTGCGGCTGTGGCAGCCGACGATCGGCCGGATGGTCCGCTTCGCACGGCTGCCGGTCGCCCCTCTGAGTGTTGCGTGGACGCCGGACGGACGCCACGTTGCCGCCGGCTGCAGAGACGGACGCGTGCGCGTCATCGATCCGGACACGGTCGAAGTCGTCGAAGAACATGTCGCCGGCAGCGGTCATGTCTGGTCGCTGGCGGCCCATCCGTTGCGGCCGCAGTTCGCGGCGGGGGGATCGGACGGCAACATGACGCGAGTCACCGTCGAACCGCCGTAGGGCGGGCTCTGCCTGCCGGTGGTTTCTGCAGGCTCCGGGCCATCAGGGGGCGATGCACCCGGAAAGTTGACGTGTCGAGTTGACATTGAGACTCAGTGTCAGTTAGTCTGCGGGTGTCGTGTGAGCCAGCCACATCCGACCGGATCGCCAGCCAACGTCTCGCGTCCCGGCCACATCCTGCTTCCGCGTGGCCCGTTTCCGCCCCGACATCGTCTGCAGCGTCTCGGGGCACAGCTTTGAAGAAACAGGAATGTCTGCTTCAACTCACCCCAGCCAAGGCTCCCCCTGCGCGCCCACACATCCGGTTCCCGCCGACACTCGCCGCCGGCGTGGTTTTACGCTCATCGAACTGCTGGTCGTCATCGCGATCATTGCGATTCTGATTGCACTGCTGCTGCCCGCCGTCCAGCAGGCCCGCGAAGCGGCCCGCCGCACTCAGTGCAGAAACAACCTCAAGCAGATCGGACTCGCGCTGCACAACTACATGGATGTGTACGCCGAAACCCTGCCGAACGCCGGCGGCAGCGGTGTCGGCTACCCGAACGATCATTCGCCACTGGCCCGGCTGCTCCCCTTTCTGGATCAGGCCAACCTCCAGAACCTGATTGACTGGAACATCCAGATGAATCACCCCGGAAGTGGCAGCCTGCCCCCGGAACTCTGGCCGGTCGCGGCAACGGTTGTCCCCACGTACCAGTGCCCCAGTCATGCGGGCGAAGCCGTCACGGAGATGACGATGGCAGACGGCAATACGATCGACACCGCTGGGGCCTGTTACGCGATGACGCATGGCAACGGCCTCGATGGCGCCTACCACGCCGGTCGCGACGCCGGCAATGGACTCTGCTGGGTCGGTGCCAAGGTCAAGATGCGCGACATCATCGACGGAACCACCAACACGATTGCGTTCGTCGAGACGACGATCAATGCCGGTCAGAACGCTACTCCTCCCACCGGATCCATCGATGAGGTTGACTTGCGAAAGTGGCGTGCGTCTGGTTCCGCGTCGATGGCACTTGATTGGCTCCAGAATGGTGCCGGCACCGTCTCCGCATGGAATGGGGGCGGACGCACTGTCTGGCTTCGTGGAAGTGTGCCCACCGGTTGTGTGTTGTCATTGCCGCTGCCGCCGAACAGCAAGATTCCCGACTTCGCCATGAGATCCGGCAAGGCGGGAGCCTCGCGGAGCTATCACACCGGAGGCGTGTCGGTTCTGCTGGCCGACGGCAGCGCCCGTTTCGTCAGCGACAACATCGATCTCGATACCTGGCACGCGTTGCTGACCCGCGCCGGTGGTGAAGTCGTCGGCGAATTCTGACGAGTCGCATGTGCCGCGTCGTCGCCGGCACCACGACAGAGTGACACTACGACACGCACGACAGAGAAGAACACCATGAAGAAATACTGGCTGCTCGCCCTGCTGGCCATTACCTGCGGGAGTCTGCTTGCGGCGGGCAGGTCCGACAGCAGGATGCTGGTCACCGTGGAGATCCCCAGACTGCGGGTCTCCGAGTATCACCGTCCCTATGTGGCATTCTGGATCCAGGACCAGAAGCGGCAGGTCGCTGCGAACCTCGCGGTCTGGTACCAGATCAACGGGCCGGAGGAGAAGTTCGGCAACAAGTGGTTGCCCGATCTGCGGCAGTGGTGGCGACGGTCCGGACGCGGCCTCGATATGCCGGTCGACGGCATCTCCGGAGCAACCCGCCCGGCGGGCCGGCACACGATCGCCGTCAGTGACCCGAAACTCGATGAGCTGCCGCCCGGCAAGTACACACTCATGGTTGAAGCGGCCCGGGAAGTCGGCGGACGCGAGCTGCTCAGTATCGACTTCACCTGGCCCGTCAAATCGCCCACGACGCTCGAGGCCTCCGGCGAGAGCGAACTTGGCGACCTGACCCTGACACTGCGTCCCTGATCCCCTTTACCACCTGATGCACCTGTTCACCTGAACTCAGGAGATAATGATGCCTCGTTTCGTCCTTGCCGCGATCGCGATGATCGCGCTGTTCCCCGCAACCACGTTTGCCCACAAGTTCTGGCTGTTGCCGTCCCAGACCGTTTTTTCCGGCAACGAACCGCTGGTGACAGTCGACGCGGCGGTCTCGAACGACCTGTTCTACTTCAATCACCATCCGCTCCGGCTCGACAATCTGGTCATCTCGGCACCGGATGGCACACAGGTTGAACCCGAGAACGCGACCACGTTGCGGTACCGCAGTGTCTTCGATGTTCCCCTTGCCCAGCAGGGAACCTACCAGATCGGTATCTTCTACGATGGCCTGTTCGCCACGTGGCAGGAGAACGACCGGCGTCGTCGCTGGCGCGGCACCGAAGAGACGTTCAAGACCGAGGTTCCAAAGGATGCCGACGGACTGCGGGTCTCCGAGTCCATCAGCCGCGTCGAAACGTTCGTGACGAACGGCGCTCCGACCGATCCGGCCGGCAAGTCCTCCGACCGGGGACTCGTCATGGTACCCGTCACGCATCCCAACGACCTGTACGCCGGCGAGAGTGCCCGGTTCAGGTTCCTGCTCGACGGCAAGCCGGCCAAAGACCTCGAAGTCGTCGCCATCAAGGGGGGAACGCGGTACCGCAATGCCCAGGACGAGATGAAGCTGAAGACCGATTCCAACGGCGAAGTGGCCATCAGCTGGACCGAGCCGGGCATGTACTGGATTGAAGCCTCGTCGAGCGACGAGAAGACGACCTTCCCGCAGGCCTCGGCCCGTTACCTGACGTACGTGGCGACGCTGGAAGTCCTGCCGCAGTAGTCGGGGGACAAGCTGAATAGTGACAGACGACGTGGTCGTGACCGTCAGCCGGTTGCGACCACGTTTTTTCGTATGCGGCTGCCGCGGGCAGGCTTCGCCTGTCGAGCGATCGATACAGGCGGCGTCACGGCCGGGTGGCCGTGGCTGGAGCGGAGCAACGCGAGGGAAGCCGCGGTGTGGTGGGTGGCACGCCTGGAGCACAGCGACGGGCGTGGTTCGACGCGCATTCCGTCGCGTGCCACGGGCTCTGCCCGTTCACGCCCGACATCGGCTCGAAAGGCTGTCGATGAGCGAAGCGGGTGCCACTGGCGGCTTGCCCGCCAGTGCGAATGTCTCACGACATCACATCCTCAAAGACGTCCCGAGTCGCCACATGGCAGGCTCAACGTGCCGGTCGACGGGGTGGCCGTTCATCGTGGGACACGGGTACAAAAGGCTGTCGATGAGTGAGTCGGGTGCCACTGGCGGCTTGTCCGCCAGTGCGAATGTCTTACGACGTCACATGCTCGAAGAAGTCCCAGGGGAGGCCATGAACTGTCGGCAGATCCGGGTCCACGAACCTGCCGTCGCTCTCGTACCACCTTGCACTTGACCATTTCCAGTGGCGAGACTGGGGGACAAGTCCACGGCGGACAGGGTTCATGTGGATGTAGTCGATTGCGGACAGAGTTGTTGTCACCTGCGACAGATTGCGATCGTAGCCACCACCTTCCTGCCAGAAACGAAAGGCCGACTTACCCGGACGTTCCCGAATTGTCCGCTGCTTGAGCAGCGGACTTTGCCGATCCTGGAGGAGGCGTTTGATGCGGAAGGATGCCGGTCTCTTGATGGCCAGCAGCAGACGGTCGATCCGCGGATCTGGAGTGACCGGATAGACGAGCAGGTGGACGTGGTCCGGCATCAGCACAAAGGCAGCCAGACGAAACTGCTGCGTGCTCATGGCCCGGTCGATTGACTCACAGACCAGTCGTCTGACGGCGTCACCCACCAGAAGTGGCATCCGCCGGTAGCACGAGAATGTCAGTTCGTGACAGTCACCTGGCTCGTGGAAGTGTCTGACACGCTTTCGATGTCTGTCCATCTGCTTTGGCCCAAAATAGCTCGTCGAGTCTCGCTCTATCGTGCCATGCCACGGACGCGGGTTTCAACCAGTTGTCTGCACTGGCGGACAAGCCGCCAGTGGCACCCGAACGGTACGCTTCCAGGTGCAGGCGGTGCCGTTGGATATTGCCCCAGTTCAACCAGTTGTCTGCACTGGCGGACAAGCCGCCAGTGGCACCCGAACGGTACGCTTCCAGGTGCAGGCGGTGCCG
>ENA-ORCW01000231-ORCW01000231.1-marine-metagenome-genome-assembly--contig:-NODE-231-length-53567-cov-4.328491_pt1 | contig 53567 bp, 41 predicted proteins | sample MGYA00237784_ERZ508517 | MGnify/ENA primary metagenome ERZ508517 (study PRJEB26187, sample SAMN06268979) | marine metagenome | isolation source: Tt ae E1 feedstock associated aerobic enrichment on...
TCCTGCGGCTGGTCTCCCGGGTTCACGCAACCTGGACGACGATCACGAATCGCCGTCGTGGCGAGGTCTCAGGTCGCCACACACGCTCTCGCATGTCACCGGCAACGTGCCGGATTTCCACTCTGACTCCGATAACCGTGCGAGGCTGCTCAGCCCCTGCAATCGGCTCGATCTGCTTCGTCCGTGCATTCGGACGTTTCGTTTCAGTCGGCCTGAAAGGCAGATCCCGTGCCATCGGTGCAACCGGACCCTGAGGTGCGAGCGCAGGCTGGTTGCAAGGTTCTGAGGTGATGGATCTTACGCGCAGAGGTGAGGTGTGCCGGTTGTGCTGGTTGTGCGGCAGGTGCGGGTGTTGCTGTTCAGTCTGGTTGGCGCGAATGCGCGGATTCCGTTTCAGGGGGCGAACGCACGGGTTGTGCCGGAGGGGGTGGTTGCAGCGCGTGGAGCGGTCGCAGGGAATGTGCGGTCGCCGTCGCGGGAGTCGCTGTGGCAGGGGCCGCGAGCGGGCGGCAGAAGCGGGCGGACACCCGGCCACGAAGGCCGGGGTCAACGCCAGTCACGTGCGGTCGTCAGAAGCGCACATCAGCGGCGAACGTCAGCCGATGGGAGACAGCTGGTCCGGTCAGGCTTTCTGGGGGTCGAAGCCGCTCACCAGTTCGTCGTCCCATTCGTCAAGCAGCGGCCAGTCGACGGCGCAGGTTCCGAAGTCGGCCATGTGCTGATACTGCTCGAGACGGTCGATCGTCTTCTGGAGCATCGCATCGTCCTTGCGGAAGATCGGTCCGTGGCTCGGCAGGAGCCACTTCACGTCGCTCTCCTTGATCCGCTGCAGCGAGCGGATGAAGGCAGGGATGTCCGATCCGTGGTGGGCGTCGATGTTGCCGACGCACCCGTCACGGTAGATGTTGTCCCCGGAGAAGAGCAGATCTCCCATGCGGAACGAAAGTTGTGCCGGAGCATGTCCCGGTGTGTGCCAGACGTCCAGCGTCTTCTCGCCGACCTGCAGGACGTCCCCTTCGTCGATCGTGCTGTCAAACTCGATCGGCTCCATCGTCAGCGAGATTCCCTGGGCGGCGATTTCGGCGTAGGTCTCGATCCGTTCCCCTTCGGCGAGGAGCTTCGCGGCGTGGGGGTGGCCGACGACTTTGGCGTTCGGCATCAGTTCGCGGGCCCGTTTCAGGGCCTGGATGTGGTCCACATCGGCATGTGTGGCGACCAGATAGCGGCAGTTGGCGAGCGGAAAGTCCATCCCGCGGATCAGACGGACGATGTCGTCCAGCGTGTCATCGTAACCGATGTCGATCAGCATCCATTCGTTCTGATCGTGAACCAGGTAGACGCAGCATCCCAGCCGCCGTCGGGCCTGGTAATTCATCTCAATGACGTGGGGGAAGACCTCCGTACGGGAGTTCATCTCGGCACCTCTGTGTGTCGATCCGGTGGAAATCCGGAATCCAAGCTGGGGAATCGGTTCGTGAGCGGGCTCGAAACGCGCCGAGCCGGTAGCAGGGCCCGGTGTGACTTGTCTGATCACGGCCGATTGTAGGCCGGGCGCACGCTCCAGAACAGGGAGTCGCCGACACGCCGATGCTGCCGAACCGGTGGACAATCCGGTCAGGCGTCGAATCGGAGGCTCCCGGCCGGTGGTGGGCGCGTGCCTGCGAAACCGCCCCGGTTGAAACGGTTTACAGCGGCGGTGCGACCGACCATGAATGTTGACACACACGGGGTGTTCCGCAATGCTTGCGCTGACGGATTCACGGACCGGGACATCTCGGGGGAGTGGATGGAAGCCTTTCCGACGCTGATTGATATTCGCGGACTGAAGACCACCTTCGACACCGAAGATGGAGTCGTGCGAGCGGTCGACGACCTGAGCCTCTCCATTCGGGAGGGACACACGCTGGGACTGGTCGGCGAATCCGGGTCGGGCAAGTCCGTTACCTCCCTGTCGATCATGCGGCTGCTGCCGGAAACGTCCGCCAGCATCGACGCCGGCGAGATCGCCTTCCTGGGCAAGGATCTGGTTCGATTGCCGCAACGCGACATGCAGTCGATTCGCGGCCGCGACATCAGCATGATCTTTCAGGAGCCGGGAACCTCCCTCAATCCGGTCTTCCGGGTCGGCAAGCAGGTGATGGAGGCGATCGTCCTGCATCAGAAGGTCTCGAAGACCGAGGCCCGCCAGCGGACGATCGATCTGTTCCGTGAGGTCGGCATCCCGGAGCCGGAACGCCGCGTCGACAGCTTTCCGCACGAAATGTCGGGCGGTCAGAAGCAGCGGGTGATGATCGCGATGGCGCTCAGCTGCAATCCGCGGCTGCTTATCGCCGACGAGCCGACGACGGCGCTGGACGTGACGATCCAGAAGCAGATCCTCGACCTGATCCGCAAGCTCCGCGATGAGCGGGGCATGTCGATCCTGTTCATCACGCACGACCTGGGGGTGATCGGCGAGATTGCCGACGACGTTGCCGTCATGTTCCGCGGCAAACTGGTCGAGACCGGTCCGGTCGAGCAGATCTTCGAGAATCCGCAGCACCCGTACACCAAGGGGCTGCTGGCCTGCCGGCCGCAGCTCGAAACGACGTTCAAACGACTGCCGACGGTCGCCGACTTCATGGACGCGACCGCCCTGCCGGACGGTTCGTGGTCCATTGTCGAGAAGCCGCTGACGGACGAACGGCTCGAGCAGCTCTGCAAGACTGGTCGCGGTCGCCTGCTTCATCCGAAGCCGGAGCTGGAGGCAATCGGACATCCCTGGGACGAAACGAAACATGCCGCCGACACCACCGCGGTGCCGGATGGCCAGAAACCGCTGCTCGCCATCAAGGATCTCAAGGTCTACTACCCGATCAAGCAGGGGATATTCCGGCACACGGTCGGTCACGTGAAGGCAGTCGACGGGATCAGCTTCAACGTCTACCGCGGTCAGACGCTGGGGCTCGTCGGCGAGTCCGGATGCGGCAAGACGACGACCGGCCGGGCGATCGTCCGCCTGACGCACATTACCGACGGGCACATTCTGTTTGACGGTCAGGACGTGGCAGAGATGTCCGGCCGACCGCTCAAACGTATGCGCAGCCGCATGCAGATCATCTTCCAGGACCCGTACAGCTCGCTGAACCCGCGGATGACCGTCGAGGCGATGCTGCTCGAAGCGATGAGTCTGCACGGGGTGGGGCGGACGCGGCAGCAGCGGCGGGACCGGGCGGTCAGCCTGCTCGAAGAGGTCGGACTGGAGGCGACGCATCTGCGGCGGTATCCGCACGAGTTTTCCGGCGGTCAGCGGCAGCGGCTGTCGATTGCCCGGGCGCTGGCCGTCGAACCGGAATTCATCATCTGCGACGAGTCGGTCTCGGCCCTCGACGTCTCGGTTCAGGCCCAGGTGCTCAATCTCCTCAACGACCTGCAGGAACAGCACGGGCTGACCTACATCTTCATCAGCCACGATCTGAGCGTGGTGAAGTTCATGTCCGACATGATGGCGGTGATGAACGAAGGGAAGATCGTCGAGTTCGGGCCGTCCGAGAACATCTACGCCAATCCCCGCGAGGACTACACGAAGCAGTTGATTTCCGCGATTCCCGATGCCTCGCTGGAAAACATCCACCGCCTGCAGGAGAAACGGGAGAAAGCCCGCCAGCAGCGTCGCACCGCCGCAGCCGGCTAGGCACGTTCGCCCACGGTGTTCCGGGCAGGCTGGACCGGTTCGGGAATGCTCGCGGCCTCGACCGGAAACGCGTGTGCTGCGACGTCGAATGGAAGGTGGACTGGCGCCGTCCGCCCTGTTTTTGCCGGGCCGATCACGCACGATTCGACGGTCGACCGGCCACCCCGAGGGGGGCTCAACTTGCCTGCCGGATTCGCCGAGCGGTACTATTGAGGACCTCGCGAGCCGAACGCAGAAGGGCGCGCCATGCAGCGGCAAGCTGAATACCGACTTCCAGGAGTGCGGAGGGGAATCCTCCGCGCTGCGATCGTCGCACTGGTCCTCTCCGGTGGCGTCGCGCTGGTCCCGACGCCGGCTCGCGCCGACGCGATTGACGACTACAACGTCGCAATCGAGTTCTACCGGCAGCAGCGCTACGACCAGGCCGCCGAGGCCTTCCGCGCGTATCTCGAAGCGCATCCGCAGCACAACAAGGCACCGCTCGCCCAGCTCTACTACGGGCAGTCGCTGGTCTATCTGCGCAAGTTTGACCCCGCACGCACGGTCTTCCGCAGCTTCGTCACCCGGTATCCGGACCATCCCGACACCGCACTCGCACGATACCGGGTTGCCGAGAGCAGTTTCTTTCTCGGCGACCTGCCGGCCGCGCAAAAGGACTTCTCGAGCTTCCTGACCCAACACCCCGACCACGAACTGGCAGAATGGGCGCTGCAGTATCTGGGTGAGGCGCAGCTGCGTGGCCGGAACGTCGCTGAGGCAGCCAGGACGTTCGAGCAATACCTCAAAAAGTATCCCGACGGGCGCCTGGCGGACGATTCCCGCTTCGGTCTGGCCCGCGCATACGAGGCTCTGAAACAGCCTGAGCAGGCGATTGCCCTGTACCGCACGCTGGCGAACCGGCCGGAAAGTCCCCGCGCCGCCGACGCCCAGTTCAACCTGGGCGCCCGCTACTTCGAAGACGGCAACTACGAGGAGGCGTCGAAGGCGTTTGCAGCGGTCGGAGAACGGTTTCCCAAGAGCTCGCTCGCCGGTCTGGCGGCGCTGAATGCCGGCTTCGCCGACTACCGGCTGGACCGGTTCGATTCAGCGGTGGAGCACTTTCGCTCCGCCGAGTCCTCACCGGAGCAGGCCGCCACCGCCGGGTTCTGGATCGGTCTGAGTCTCAAGTCTCAGGGAGACTTCGCGGCCGCGGCCGACCAGTTCCGCAAGATGTCTGAACAGGTTGGCGAAACGGACCAGGCGGAGAAGGTTCAGTTCCACTGGGCCGACAGCCTGTTTCGCGACCGGCAGTTTCAGGATGCCGAAGACCTGTTCCTCAAGCAGGTCGCCAAGTGGCCGGACGGTGAACTGGCCGACGATGCCCTGCACACCGCGACCGAGGCCGCCATTCGCGACAAGCGGCTCGAGGATGCCGAGAAGCTCTCCACCCGCTTCCGTAAGGAGTACCCCGACAGCGGTCTGATGCTGCTGCAGGATCTGCTCGATGGCCGGCGGCATCTGGCCGCAGGCGACCAGCTGGAAGGTGATGCCGCGGCTGCACAGTATCGCGAGGCTGTCGGTGTCTTCGAGACGGTCCTCCAGGAATCCAAGGTCGAGCGCACACGGACGCTGGCAACCGTGCAGCTGGCGCAGGCGTACAACCGTCTCGGGGATCACGAGCGGGTTCGCACGCTGCTCGATCCGGTCATGCAGGCGATGCGCGAAGGAACGGTCGATCCGGACATCCACGCATCACTGGTGCTGCTGGCCAACAGCCTGATCGAACTGGAGCAGTACCGCCCCGCCGCCGAGGCAGCCGACCTCTATCTTCAGATTGCCCCGAACGGCCCCGATGCGGGACGGGCGTTGGCGGCAACGGCACGGGCGCGGGCTCATCTGCAGGAACGCCTCGCCGTTCAGTCCGCGCTGGAGCAGATGGCTCGACAGGAGCCGCCCTACCCGGGGCTGCCCGCGACCGTCTACGAAGTGGCGGAGATCGCCTACGACCTGAAAGACTGGGACTGGTCGACGGAACTGTTCGATCAGCTCGTCATGCTGGGCCCGGAGAGCGGGTATCACGCGGCCGCACTGGCTGGTCTCGGCTACAGCCTCCACGAGGCGGGCCAGTTCGACCGGGCAGCAGAGACGTTCGGCAAACTGGTTGCCACGCATCCGGACGACAGGGAACTGGCTTCGACCGCCGCCTACATGCGGGGACTGGCCCTGCAGTCTGCCGGCAAATCGGATGAAGCAGCGACCGCATTCCTCGAGGGCGTCCAGCAGTTTGCCCTCGATCCCGCGGTCGACAGCCCAAGCGACGCGCAGCTTGCCGCCTCGCTCAACGCGTATCGCAGTGCCAAGGGAGCCGCCCGGGTCCTTCGTGAGCTGACGCGGGTCGACGAGTCGGACAAGGCGTACGAGTCGGCCTACAACGAGCTGAAGCGGCAACCGGAGGACCGGCGGGAGGAGCTGGACAAGCTCATTAACGAGTGGGCCCTGCTCAGCTACGAGAACGAGAACTTTGCCCGTTCCGACGAACTGTTCGCCCTGCTCGTTCAGGAGCGCCCCGACAGTGACCTCGCGGATGATGCCCGGCTGTATCTGGGCGAGAGTGACTACTTCGCCGGCAAACTCGATCCGGCCAAACATCGCTTTCAGGACCTGCTTGCCGACAGCAAGTCGGACGAATTCGTCCGGCACCGTGCTCTGGTGCTGCTGCTCGACATCGCGGCCGAACAGCAGGACTGGCCGCAATTGCTGACGAACGCGCGGAAGCTGGCCTCGACCTTTCCCGAGAGCGAACAGCTCGCCTACGCCCGGTACCGCGAAGGGGAGGCGCTGCTGCAGACTGACAAGGTGGACGAGGCGATTGATGTGCTGTCGACGCTCAAGAATGAGTGGTCGGCCGACGACGCGGAGGCCCGCCCGGAGTGGTCCGCCAGCGTCTGGCTGCTGCTCGCCGAAGCCCGGTTGAGGAAGAAGGATTACGCGGGGCTCGAGCAGACGGTCACCGACTTTCGTGCTGCAAACCCCCAGTCTCCCCTGCTTTACCAGGCCGACGAAATCCTCGGGCGGAGCTACAAGAATCGCGCGATGTTTGCCGAAGCACGCGACGCATTCACCCGGGTCACCGACTCGGAGGCGGGCCGGAGGACCGAAACGGCCGCCAAGGCCCAGTTTCATCTTGCCGAAACGCACCTGATCGAGAAGAATTTCGACGCGGCTTTGCGGGAATACTACAAGGTTTACACCAGCTACCAGTTCCCCGAGTGGCAGGCACCCGCCCTGTTTCAGGCGGCCCGATGCGACGAAGCACTGGGACGCTGGGATGGTGCCGTCAAATCCTACGAGAAACTCGTCGCCGAATTCCCCGACAGTCAGTTCGCCAGAGACGCGGTTCCGCGACTCGAAATCGCCCGGCAGAAGAGCGGCAGCGGTTCGCCGTAATGCTCACGCCTGGCGCCTCTCGAGATTCATCAGTTAGGATATACGGATGACGGGTCCATACCCGGTTGACGGCGTCTGGACACGCCGGCTGACGACGACAGTCTGTCTGGCAGCGCTGTTCTGCCTTGTCGGACCGCTCTCACACGTGGTCGGAGATGACGATGTCTCCGCCGTGTCCGGCGACGGTCCCACCGTGGCTGTCCCCGCCGAAGCTGGTCCGGAAGAGCTTGCCGAGATCCCGGCGTCTCCGGCAGGGGACGGTCCGGATGCAGCGACGACCGACGACGAATCGGCATTGCCGACCAACATCATCGAGATCGTCCGTTCGCTCGAGTACTGGATCATCCCGTTCGCACTGGCGACGCTGATCGCTCTCTGGTTCACCACCGAGCGGATGGTCGTGCTCCGTCGGGGGCGGGTGATCCCCAAACCGTTCGTGCAGCGATTCCTCAAGCTGCTCGAAGAGGGAGAACTCGAACGGGACGAAGCGCTGCAGATCTGCGAAGAGAACAACAGCCCGGTTGCCAACGTGTTTGAACACGGCATCCGCAAGTGGGCCAAGCCGAGCGTCGAAGTCGAACAGGCGATCATCGACGGCGGCGAACGGCAGGTCAGCGCCCTGCGGAAGCATCTGCGGGTCATTAACGGTGTCGCGACCGTGACGCCGCTGATCGGTCTGCTCGGAACCGTCTGGGGAATGCTGCAGGCATTCAATGACATTGCCGCCGCCGGGGCGATGGGCCGGACCGAGCAGCTGGCCTCGGGGATTGCCCTGGCCCTGGTGACGACAGCCGCGGGACTGGTCATCGCGATTCCGTCGCTGATCGCCTACATGTATCTGTCCGGTCGGGTTGATTCGCTCGTCATGGACATGGACGAACTGGCTCAGCGGGTCGTCCAGTGCGTCTCGGCCGAGTCGCTCGCCGAGCAGGGGAGCCGACCCCGAAAGGCGGCCGGGACCGGCAAGGCTCCGCAGAAAAAGGCGGTCTGAGACCGTCGGCAGGAGGCCCGACCTCCGAAAAGTCCTGTGGAACCGCTACGCAGAACCGGGAACCTCCCTAAAATGGGGGCATGACGCAGGGAAGCCCCCAACAGACCGACGCGGCTGCCGAATCCGGTAGCGAACCGCTCCCCCCGCGGGAAAAGGTCAAGACCTTTCCCACAACCCCCGGCGTGTACCTGATGAAGGACGCGCAGGGACGGGTGATCTACGTCGGCAAGGCCGTCAACCTCCGCAGCCGGGCGTCCAGCTACTTCACCAGTGCCGCCGCGGTCGACCGGCGCACCGCCGACCTGGTCCCGGAGATCGCCGACCTCGACTGCATCGAGACCGATTCCGAAGTCGATGCGCTGCTGCTCGAAGCCCGCCTGATCAAGGACATTCAGCCCCGGTTCAATTCGGAGCTCAAGGACGACAAGACCTTCCCGTACCTGCAGATCGTCACCGGCGAGGACTTTCCCCGAGTCGAGTTCACCCGCAAGCCGCGGGAAAAGGGAGTGAAGCTCTACGGGCCGTTCACGTCGGCCAAGCAGCTCCGCGGGACGATCGGGGTGCTGCAGAAGATCTTCCGCTTCCGCACCTGCACGCTCGACATCGACGAGGACGACGAACGATGGCGGTGGTTCCGCCCCTGCCTGCTCGCCAGCATCAAGCAGTGTACGGCCCCCTGCAACCTCCGCATTTCGAAGGACGAGTACCGCGAAGATATCCGGCGGCTGCGGATGTTTCTCGACGGCGGCAAGGCCCGCCTGCTGAAGGAACTGCAGAAGCAGATGCAGGAGGCGTCACGCGAACTCAAGTTCGAAAAGGCGGCCCGGCTGCGGGACGAGATCAAGGCGCTCGAGAGTCTGAACCTCCGCGGCAATCTCGACGAGCACGTTCAACCCGAAGTCTTCTACATCGACCCGAAGAAGGGCCTCAAGGGGCTGCAGCGGATCTTCGGACTTGCCGAGATGCCTCGCGTCATCGAAGGCGTCGACATCGCTCACCTGCAGGGAGGCGAGACCGTCGCCAGCCTGGTGCAGTTCATCGATGGCCTGCCGTTCAAGCACGGCTACAAGCGGTACCGCATCCGGACCGTCGAGGGCGTCGACGACTTCGCGAGCATGCGGGAAGTCGTCAGTCGCCGCTTCCGTCGCCTGCAGCAGGAGGGAGAGCAGTTCCCCGACGTCTTCCTGGTTGACGGGGGGAAGGGGCAGCTCAATGCCGCCGTCTCGGCCCTCAAGGCAATCGACATCACGCCGCCGCTGATCATCTCGCTCGCCAAACGCGAGGAAGAGATCTTCGTGCCGGGGGAAAGCGAGCCGAAGCGGCTCAGCCGGCACGCCTACGCCTTGCGTCTGCTGCAGTATGTGCGGGACGAATCGCACCGGTTCGCGCAGGCGTACCACCACGTGCTGCGGCGGAAGTCGACGTTCGAGTAGTCGCGGCGTGCGTGCGGGCACCCGTCGTAGCTCAAGCAGCGGCGCAGGGGGTGTCACGGCGAGTGACTTCGTCACGTTCCATTGCGAGTGACGTATCGCAGTGTGAGGCCTCCGTGACGCACCAAACTCACTCGCGTGCGCTCGTGAGGGTCTGGCGTCACGTGCTGGCAGGCATTCGGCGATCAGCTCGGCACACGTGTCGTGTCGAGGACCTGGCGGATGATCGTCTTGGCCCGCTCGCGCTGGCCTTCGCGAATGATCCCTCGGCAGACAACGCGATGAGCCAGGACCGGCACTGCCAGCCGCTTCACGTCATCGGGAATCACGTAGTTCCGGCCTTCGACAAGGGCCAGGCTCTGCACCGCACGGGAGAGCGTGATGGCTCCGCGGGTGCTCACCCCCAGAGCCAGCTCTTCGTGGCTGCGGGTCGCATGCACGATGTCGAGGATGTAGTCCTTGATCGAGTCGTCGATTGTCACCTCACGCGACGAACTCTGCAGCCGCTCCAGATCGTCCGTGGTCAGAACCGACTCCAGCCGATCGACCGGCTGACCCTCCTGATGGGCCGAAAGCACGTCCCGCTCGACCTCGCGGTCGGGGTATCCGACCTCCAGCCGCAGCATGAACCGGTCCAGCTGGTTTTCCGGCAGGGGGTAGGTTCCTTCGAATTCGAAGGGGTTCTGCGTGGCCAGAACAAAAAACGGCCGGGCCAGAGGATATGTGTGGCCGTCGACCGTCACCTGCCGCTCCATCATCGCTTCGAGGAGGGCACTCTGGGTTCGCGGTGTGGTCCGGTTGATCTCGTCAGCGAGCAACACGTTGGTGAAGATCGGTCCCTGACGGAATTCGAACTCGCCCCGATTCGGCAGGAACACGCTTGAACCGACAATATCACTGGGAAGCATGTCCGGCGTGCACTGCAGCCGGGTGAACTCGCAATGAAGACTGTGAGCAATCCCCTTGGCCAGCGACGTCTTCCCAACGCCGGGCGCATCTTCAATCAGCAAATGACCTTCCGCGATGAGCGCGACGATCGCCATGCGGACGACATCTTTCTTGCCCATCAGGGCCCGGCTGACGTTCGTCTCGAGCTTCTCAATCAGGTTTGCGGACTGATTCACAGATCTCTCCGGCGCTGAAATGTATCAGGACGGGACGGATTATACGGTCTGACCGCGTTCGAAGCAGGTGAGCCGACGACATTCTCTCCCTCCTGTCACCAACGTCCCTCTCTTTGCAAAACCTTGACGGTTGTCCCGGTCCAGCAGACGGCGGGAGAGGTGCGGTCGCCGTCGATCCTGTTGACTGCTCCGGTCGCATCGCGACGAAGGAACCTGAGAGGGATACGTGATGAGGCACTGGTGCCGGAAAGTTCGCAAATGAAACAACGGCTGCGGCTCGTGGCAGTGGTGTGCGGACTGCTCGTCAGCACGACACTGGCCGGATGCGTCACAGGAGTGAGACACGCCGTTTCGCCTCCAGCCGCTTCTGCTGCGCCGCTGCACCGCGAGACTCAGGACCGGCAGATCGTGGACCGGCAGATTCTGCCGGTTGCCGCCTGTGTTCCGCAGCCGCGATCGTCGACACGGTTCCGTGAGGCGGCCCGGGAAGAAATCGTCACGTTTCTGCCCCGGCTCAAGGAAGACGCTGCCGTCCTCGTCGAGCCGCACAACCTCATGCTCGGCGGTGCGCTGCTGGGAGCGTCAATCGGTCTGCGTCAGGGACTCGACAGTGATGTGCGAACCAGGACGGCCGAACATCCCCACCGCTGGGGGGATGCGAGCCGCGCGCTGGGGCATATGGGGGAAGTTCAATACCAGTTGCCGGTCATTGCCGGCGTCTGGGCCACGGGGCTGTGGACCGGCGACGAATATCTGCAGGACTTCAACCGGTCACTGCTGAGTGCGTACACGCTCACCGGCCTTTCGACGCTGGCGATCAAGGGGATTGCCGACACCGACCGCCCGGATCCGGACTGGAACGACGGCCGGTACGGATTTCCCTCGTTTCATGTGGCCAGCACGTTCGCAATCGCCGCAACCGTCGAAGAGTACTACGGTTGGAAAGCGGGCCTGCCCGCCTACACAGTGGCCGGCCTGATCGGCTACAGCCGCATCGACGAACGCGACCACGACCTGTCGGATGTCGTCTTCGGTGCCGGGCTCGGCTGGATCATCGGTCACGCCGTCGCCGGAAAACACCTGCACGGCGATGGCCGCGTAAAGCTGGTTCCGTTCGTCCATCCGGACGCGAACGCGGCACTCGGAATCGAGATCGAGTTCTGAATTCTGACCTGGCGATTCCGTCAGCACTGAGGCTGCGGGGAATCGGTGTCGCATTCTGCCGAGGGCGATGCGCCGGCCGAGTCGGCAACAGCCTGCCGGAACTCCGTGCATTCCTCACGCGGCCGGGTGCACGCCTGGCAGATCGGATTCCCCTTCTCGTCCTTGAGCCCGTCCATGCCGCCACAGCTCCCCCGCAGTCGGCGATTGCTGAAGATCACTCCCACGGCCAGTCCGCAGATCGCCAGGGCGAAGAAGGCGGCGGTCAGCAGGAAGGTCCCCATCAGCGAAGGCCCGGCAGCCTGCTCCGGATCGGCAAACAGGGACGCGAACGAAGCGGTCGACTCCGTCACAAACGTGTCGCCGCTTCGAATCACAAAGCTGACGGCCATTCCATCTTCTTCGGCGAGCGCCATTCCCGCCTCGGGACCAAGCACCATCAGAGCGGTGGCCCAGCCGTCGGCACGCATGCAGTCGTCTGCCACAACCGAGACAGACGCGAGATCATGCGTGGCAGGGTGTCCGGTCCGCGGATCGATCGTGTGCGAGAATCGTTTTCCCTCCGCCTCGAAGAAGTTCCGGTAGTCGCCCGACGTTGCCAGGGACTTCGATTCGAGTGTCACCACCCGGCCGACGACGCGACGGCCGACGGTCGGCTGTTCGATTCCAATCTTCCAGGTGGTGCCGTCCGGCTTTGTGCCGAATGTCCGAACTTCGCCGCCGATCTCGACCATGGCTCCGGTCGCACCAGCCTCCTGGACGACAGCGGTGACCGCGTCGACGCCAAATCCCTTGGCGATGGCGCTGAGGTCGAGCTCGACATCCGGTTGTGATTTTCGGAGGGCGGGCGGCTCCATCCGGACCTCAACCTTGTCGTAGCCGACACGGTCCTTTGCTGCCGCAATCTCCGCGTCGTCCGGAACGTCGCGCTGTCCCGGATCGGGACCGAAGTGCCACAGCCGCACCAGTGGTCCGACAGTTGGATCGAACGCGCCCCCCGTCCGTTTCGCCAGTTCCAGTGCTGCGGCGACGACGGTGGCGGTTTCGGGGGAAACGTCGAACCAGTCGTCCGATTCGTGCCGGTTGAAGCGTGACAGTTCGGAATCCTCGCGCCAGGTCGACATCTGGTCGTTGATCCGTTCGAGCGTAGCGTCGATCTCCTGCTTCAGCGGATCGGCGTCGAATTCCGCCGACGGGGGCGTCACCTTCACGTGCCACGTCGTCCCCATGGTCTCGCCCGAAAGTGAGACCAGTTCATCGGTTCCAGCCCCCACGGCAGCAGCGGACGACCAGGACAATAGACAGGCTGCTGCCAGAACAGTCAGAAGGCGGACCTGGGACACAGAACGGAACATCGGCGGATCATTTCTCGAATGGCGGGTCTGCGGGCGGTTGCCGACACGAACGGGCGACCTGCCCTGCCGGTTCGCCGGCATGGAGGGCGCGCACGATCGGCCCGAAGACCCTGCATAAGCGTTCGGTTCTCATTCTAGGTGCGTCGTCGTCGGCCGCAATGCTCGATTCGTCCGGCTGGCGGTTCCCCGAAGTTTCCTGACGGCTGAGAGTTCGTTGACGAGCGACGGATACACCGCTACCGTGGCTCAGTCTGGTGTGGACTCCCTCCGGGGAGGCCCGCCGGAAGGAACTTATCGCCCTCTGTGCTCCCGCCATGTTTCAGCGTCTGGGCAAGATAGTCGGCCGCGCGCCGCTCGTCGTGGTCCTTGCATGGTTCCTGCTGGCGATCATCGCCGCTGTGACGGCGCCGGAGTGGTCGCTGGTCACCTTGGACGGCGAATTCGTCTTTCTCCCGGAAGACTCCCCCAGCCGCCGGGCCGAGGAACTCTATCGCGAGGCCTTTCCCCCTCCGGATGTCGGTGCCTCCGACCAGGAAAACGAAGTTGCCGTCGCCGTCCAGCAGGATCCGCTCGGCAGCAATATCGTTCTCGTTGTTCGGCGGACGCACGAAATCGGTACGGGACTGCATCCCGAGGACAAGGAGTTCGTCGAAGACGTCCTGAAGCCGGAGCTCGAGACGATCGCCGCCCGAACCTCCGTCGGGTACGAATTCACACCGGTTGACGAGGCGCCCGAACTTCCCCCCGACGAGCGGATCATCAAGGGGATCTGGACGTTTACCGATCGCAAGATCGGCCCCCTGCTCGACAGCGAAGACGGTTTGTCGACGCTGGTTGTCGTCGAACTGCGCACGGAGTTCCTCGACCGTGGAAACACGCTGGTGGTCGCCCGGGTCGAGGACCTCATCGACCGCCTCAATCAGCCCCGCACTCCCGACGCGCCCAAAATCCCCACCGGGCTCGAGGTCAAACTGAGCGGCTCGGCCACCGTCGGCCGCGACATGCTGCGGGCCGAGCACATCAGCGCCAGCCGCACCGAGGCCGCCACCAAGCTCCTGGTGATCGTCCTTCTGCTGATCATCTATCGCGCGCCGCTGCTGGCGGCCATTCCCCTGCTGACCGTCGGGATGGCAGTCAACATCTCGATCAGCCTGCTGCGGATCATGGCCGGCTGGGGCTGGGTCGGACTGTTTACCGGCCTGGAAGTCTACGTGACCATCGTGGTCTACGGGGCCGGCGTCGACTACTGCCTGTTCCTCATCGCCCGTTACAAGGAAGAACTGGACGGGGGCGCCTCGTTCGACGAGGCGATTGCACGCAGCATCGACCGCGTCGGCATCGCCCTGGCAACCAGTGCCGGAACGAGCATCTGCGGCATCGGAATGATGATGTTCGCGCAGTTCGGCAAGTTTCAGCAGGCCGGATTCGCCATCTCGTTCGGTCTGTTTGTTGTGCTCTGCTGTGCGCTGACATTCACGGCGGCACTGATGCGTTTGTGCGGTCGCTGGGCCTTCTGGCCCGACATCCGTCGCGAACGTCTCTCGGCCGACGACGGGTGGGTGCCCGCTTCGACCTGGACGTCCTTCCTCGCCGACAAGCGATGGCTCGAACGGGGCTGGGAACGGATGGCCCAGCTTGTCAGTTCGCGGCCGGGAACGATCTTCCTGCTGACGTTCGCGGCAATGCTGCCGCTCGCTGTCGTGGGCGTCGCCACGCACGACCACCTCAGCTACGGCCTCCTTTCCGACCTGCCGCAGAACGAGCCGAGCGTTCGTGGTGCGGCGGCAGTGCAACAGCACTTTCCGGCTGGAGTGACCGGCATCAGCACCGTTCTGATCCGTCACGACGATCTCGACCTGACGCCTGCGACCGGTGAACGCCTCGCGGGTGAGTTGACCGACGTGCTGGAGGCGCGGGCGGACGAACTCGGAATTGTCGACATCCGCAGCCAGGCGAATCCGCTCGGACTGGCCGATTCCGCGCGGGAGTACCTGCGAAGTGTCGGGCGGCGTGTGGCCCAGCGAGTGGCGATCCGTGCCCAGGCGGCCAGGACCTATTCGAGCCCGCGTGGTCCACAGGAAGGAAAGGTCGCCCGTCTCGATCTGGTGCTGGCGGTTGATCCGTTCAGTCGCGACAGCATCCAGCGGCTCAGCCGGGTTCACGATGCGATCCGCGATGCGCTGCCGGCGATTGCATCGTCACTGGGAGAATCCCTGCCGGATGACTTCGCGGAGTCGGCCGAGATCTTCATGCTGGGGCCGACCGCCAGCGTGCGCGATATCAAGGCGGTCACCGATCACGACCGGATGGTCATCGACATTCTCGTCGTCGTGGCGGTCTATCTGGTGCTGGTTGCCCTGCTGGGCCGGCCGGCTATCTGTGCGTACCTGATCGTCACCGTCGTGTTCAGCTTTCTGGTAGCCATGGGGGCCACGTATCTGGTCTTCCAGGCGATTGATGGCGAAACGTTCGCGGGGCTGGACTGGAAGATCCCGATCTTCCTGTTCACGCTGCTGATCGCGATGGGCGAGGACTACAACATCCTGCTGATGGCCCGCGTCCAGGAAGAACAGCAGACGCATGGACCGGTCAAGGGGGTACTTGTTGCGCTCAGCCGGACCGGCAGCATCATCTCGAGCTGCGGCATCATCATGGCGGGGACGTTCTCGTCCCTGATGACCGGGACGCTCCGCGGCATGGTGCAGATGGGCTTTGCACTCACCTTCGGCGTGCTGCTCGATACCTTTGTGATCCGCCCGATCCTCGTGCCGGCCTATCTGGTGCTGCTGCACCGCGGCCGGTTCGGCGTTCTCGGTCGATGGCTGGGCGCCCGCCCCGAGGAGATTGAGCCGCAGATGCCGGGCGAACTGACCGAGCGGGAACCCTCCGCGGCGGTCGGTGGCGTTCCCGGCTTCGAAGGGGTGGACGACTGAGCCGGCCGTGCGGTTGACCGATGCAGACGTGCGGAAGCGTCCTCTCTGATCGGTCTGTCGAGCAACTGCGGCGCAAAAAAATGACAGCCGCCCCGACGAGGAGCGGCTGCCTCTGTCCACACGCGAATGCCTGGACAGCTTCACAGGAGACGTTTCGTTGGTGCCGTCGGCCCGCATGCTGCGGGCGTGAGCGGCACCGTTCAGGCTTCGATCGGAAGGATCAGAATTCGAAGTTCACTTCGCTCTGAGTCCCGATGTAAATGGCGAACAGGTCGGTGAGGGTATCCAGAGGTCCATCACCACCGTCCTGCAGCGTATTGCCGGTCACGACGGTTCCGGCATCCAGCGTCAACGTGTCGTTATCGGCTCCCATATCAAACGTGTTGGTCGAACCGGCCGTGCCGATGGACGATCCGATGATGTCGATCTGGTCGTTCTGGGCACCGGTGGAGACATCGGTGTCGCCCGTAACCGTGACGAAGGCGATGTCCAGATCGGTCACGCCGCCATCACCGGTGAAGGTGAAGTCACCACCGACGGACGTGAAGCTGATGTCCAGGCCGGAACCATGGGAGTTGCCGGCATGAGAGACCGTCAGGTCACCACCAATGGTGGTCGAATCCAGGAACAGATCGTCCCCGAGGACATCGGCGCTGCCCAGATCGATCGAGACGTCGCCACCGATGAACGATCCACCGAAGAGGAAGACCTGGTCATCGTCGGCACCGACGCTGATCGACAGGTCGGACGTGACCGTGATGCCGTTCAGCGTCACGAAGTCGTCGTCGGGCGTGGAGATAATCGTCAGATCGCCGCCGAAGACTCCGCCGATCGAATCGACGACGTCATCGCCGAGTCCCCCCATGATGGTCACGTCGCCACCATGGAACCCGTCGAAGATCAGGCCGTCGTTACCTGTTCCAAGATTGATGTTCGTGGACCCGAAGATCGAAGTTCCGGCCGCAAGGAAGTTGGCCAAGTCGTCACCGGTGCCGGTGTCGAGCATCAGGTTGCCACCAATCGTCGCGGTGCCGAGGAGGTCGAAGTCGTCGACACCCGCGCCAAGACTGGCGTTGACATTGTTGGTGACGACGGCCGTGTCAGTGATCAGGACGGAATCGGATCCCGTACCGGTCGTCACGTCCAGGTTGAAGGCAGAGGTGCTGTCTTCAAGCAGGACCGAGTTGGTTCCGCCATCAAGCATCAGGTCCAGAGTGCCGCCAACGAACGCGGAATCGGAGAGGGTGACCGTATCCGCGCCGCTGCCCGAAGTGACTGTCAGGTCGCCATCCACTCCAGAGGAGTTGATCAGGTTGACGGTATTGGTGCCTTCCCCGAGATTCAGGGTCAGATTGCCGTCAACATCCGCGGAGTCCGAGAGGGTGACCGTGTCGGAGCCGCCGTCCGAGTTGACCGTCAGGTCGGCATTCGCCTCGAACGATCCCATCAGGGTGACAGTGTTGGTGCCGCTCCCCAGGTTGAGAGTGGCGTTGCCTTCGAGGTCACCGTTGGTTTCACCCAGCACGGTGTCGCTGCCATTACCTGCGGTGACCGTCAGGTTGCCGTCAATGTCCTGGCCGAGCGTGACTGTGTTGTCACCATCGCCCAGACCGAGCGTGGCGTTGCCGCCAACGGCCGTGGCGTCGGGAAACGCTCCGTCGGACATGTCGACGACATCGTTGCCCAGGCCGAGATCGGTGATCAGGTTGCCCGCGATCTGGCTGTCACCAATGATGTTGACGGTGTCGATTCCGACACCACCGCGGATCCCCATGTCGCTCTGGAAATTGACGTCCAGGACGCCGGAGCCGACGTTCAGGGTGCTCGCCGTGTTGGTGCTGAAATCGAACGCGACGGCAACACCGCCGTTCACTGCAGCCGTCTGAGCTGCGGAGGTGGTAAACGTGGAGCCGGAGAACGCTCCCACATTCAGCGTCGTCCCCGGTGCTCCCGTCAGTACGTAGTTGCCGACGCCGTCGTTCTCGATCGTGAGTTCAACATCCGTTCCGCTGCCGACGAAGACGGCGGTCTGTCCCAGACCCGGAACGAACTGAATTCCCACGAACGTAATGGAACCCGCAAGCAAGACCCGTTCTTCCAGCGCTTCGACGTTCAGTTTTCTCGAGAGGAGAGATGCAGTGTTCACAGTCAACTCCTTTGTGCAGAACTGGTCAGAGTGGTGAGAGTCGAGAAGAGAAGAGAATGCCATGCCCGCAGACTTGACACTACCGGGATAACCTTCCTCAGACTGCGAAGCAATAAAATTCGCCCCTCTCCTCTGTTTTTTGCGAAATACCCCAGTTCCCCTTCTTGAATGCGCGCACTCCGGGCGCAACTCGCCCCGCTCTCCTGAACTGAACCGTCAGACCCGCCGAACAAGTGACGGGCACCGCCAGCAGCCGCTGCCGGAGGCATGGAGCCGCCCGCAGCACGTGATTGATGCATTCCGTAGAACCCGTTCTTCAAGCAGTTCGCCGTCCAGTTGGCGCAATCTGCTCGCTGCTCTGTTCCCGGCCCGCTCCCGGAAGGCCGTCTGGTCCGATGAAGTCGTAGCAGGACGTGCGGTCTTCAGCCGTCAATGTCCTGCAGTCGGCCGCCGAGGGAATCGAACCGACTTGTGCCAGACACAGGTTCCCGTCTGGAGTCGGACGGCTTCCCGAATTAGGCTGGAAAACGGCATACGGTGCGAACCGGCCCCTTCAGAGTTTCCCGAGGATCAGACAGAGCCCCGCCATGACATCTGCCCGCGTCTCGCAACGTGATCGACTCTTCGTCCGGATGCTTTCGGCTGTGACGCTCCTGCTGGCCTGTGCTGCGACGGCGGACGCGGCCGACCCCGGGGCCGACACCGTTGTCTGCGAACGATGTCAGCTGAAAGTGATCCATCGGGTGACACTCACCGGCCGGGCCAGCGGCGTCATCACCGGGTTGCCGCGCGAAGGAGATCCCGTGAAGGAAGGCGGCATCGTCGTTCAGCTGGATGACCGTCTGCCGCGGCTGCAGGCGGAACTGGCGGATCGGGAAGTCGCCAACGATGTCGACCTGCGGTTCTCCGAAAAGTCCCGCGACGTGGCGTCGCTTGAATTGCGCAAGGCGCTTTCGGCCCGGGAAAGGGAGGAGTTCGCCTTCTCCGAGATGGAAGTCGAGCGACTGCAGCTGGCGGCCCAGCGGGCTGATCTGGCCGTCGAACAGGTGCTCCACGACCTCGAGGTCAAGAAACTGCAGGCGGAACTGGCGGCCGTTGAGCTCGAGCGGTACCGCATCACGTCTCCCTTCGATGGGGTGGTGACCCAGCGCCTGAAGTCGGTTGGCGAATCGGTCGTCGAAGGGGAGGCGATCATCGAGATCGTCAACACCGACACCCTCCGCGTCGATGGATACGTCAGCGTCGAGCACGCCTGGCGAATTCGTCGCGGTGGGCCGGTTTCCCTGCAGCTGGAGATCCCCGACGTCGACCTCCCTGTGGAAAAGGAAACCTTTGCCGGTAAGATTGTCTTTGTCGATGCCGAGGTCGATCCGGTCACATCGAAGATTCACATCTGGGCGGAGATTCAGAATCGGGACGATCTGCTGCGCGCGGGCCTGCACGGCCGTATGACAGTTACGCTCGACAAACCCTGACGTCAGATCCGATTCACGCCATCCATTTTCAACTCGGATTGGTGTGGACTGCGCGGGCGACCGACAATGGAGAGAGTGCGGTCTCGTGAGAAGGTCTGAGGACGACGTGCGTTCTCCCACCTGAACGGATCGCTGAGCAAGCCACGCCCCGGAGCGTCCGTCCGTGATCCGTTCACGGAAACGCCTCCTGTGGTGATGTGACTTGCGGGATCACGCCGACTTCGACGGGTCGGCAAGCCCACGTCACGGATGACGCAATCGTGTGGAGTGACGTCACCCGTGCCGGATGCGACGCCCCGAGTCACCATCCTGATCTATCAGAGCTATCTCCCCTTCCAGGGACGCTATCCCCGCGTCTCCGGCCAGGCGGAGATCCTGCAGCGCCACGGCTACGATGTCGAGGTGCTCGCCTGCGATCGCGAGGCCCGGCATCCGGTCGACGAGTCGGTCGAGGGAATCCGCGTGAAGCGAATTCCGATCAAGTCGGGCGAGATGCTCGGACCGATCCGCCAGCTGATCCCGCTGCTGCTGTTCTTCTTCCGGGCAACCTGGCGCATCCTTCGCGAACGTCCCGATGTGCTCATCTGCCACAATCTGGACGTCGTGCCGATCGGTTGCGTCGTCCGCTGCCTCTCCCGCACACGCGTGTTCTTCGACGCGCACGAACCGAATTACTACGGACTCTGGCCGGAGAAGTGGCGGCTGTTTCACTGGGGGCTGACGCTCTCGGAGAAACTCATGGCCCGGATGATGCACGGCATCACCGTCACCAACAACTATCAGGTGCAGAAGTATCGCGGATTCGGCGTCCGCCACGTCGCCCTCATCGGCAACTACGCCCGTCCCGACTTCGGCGTCGATGCCATCCCGGACGAGAAACGGGAGCGGGAAACGGTCACGTTCGGTCGGCTCGGCACGATTTATCCCGGCACCGGCTTCGAGCAGATGGTCCAGGCCTTCGAGAAAGTGCAGCAGGACCGTCCGCAGGCGCGGCTGCTTGTGGCCGGACGCGTCGTCGACAAGTACCGGGACCGCTTCGAGCAGATCATCGCCCCGATCGCCGACCGCATCGAACGCATCGGCGCCTACTCGGCCGACCAGATGCCCGAGCTGTACCGCAAGCTCGACGTCTCACTGATGATCTATCCCCGCAATGCCTGGTTCCGGCACATTACGCCCACCAAGTATTACGACTCGCTGGCGAACGGCGTCCCGGTGATCATGACGGACATTGGCGGCATCGGGGACGAGATCCAGCACGAACAGTGTGGAATCGTCGTCGACGAGAACGACATCGACGGCATTGCGGATGCGATGCGACTGCTCGTCGATGAACCGACCCGACGGCTCGCCATGTCACAGCAGGCGCTCGAAGCAACCCGGACGTCCTACTCGTGGGATGGAATGGAACGGGACTACGTGGCGTTCATTGCCGACGTGTCCGGCCACCTCCCCGAGCGTCCACTCCCGACAAACACGCCCCAGGATCCTCCCCCGCAGACGACCAACGAACCGGCCGGAGCGCAGTCATGAGTCAGAACAAGGTGCTGGTCTTCGGCATCGATGGAGCCACCTTCGACATCATCCGGCCCGCCATCGAGCGGGGGAAGATGACGAACCTCAAAAAACTGATGGACGCGGGAGCTTCCGGGCCACTGCAGTCCACGATCCATCCCATCACACCGATGGCCTGGACCAGCTTCGCCACCGGGACGAACGCCGGCAAGCACGGCATCTTCGACTTCGCCCGCATCGACAACGACCGCATTCTGCTCAACAACGGCTGCGATCGCCGCATGCCCGCCATCTGGACGCACCTGACCGAGCAGCAGCGGCCCTCCGTTGTCGTCAACGTGCCGTTCACCTATCCGCCCGAGCAGATCAACGGCGTCATGGTGCCGGGTTTCGAGGCGCCGTATGTGACCCGCGACGTCTTTCATCCCGAGTCGGTCTATGACGACCTGCTGAAGGAGTTCGGCCACTACGAGTTCGACTGGACATTCCCCATTGGTCGCAAGCTCGACGTGGCCGGCTATCGGGAACAGTGCCGCAAGACGATCGACCATCGCGGCGAAACCTCGCTCCACCTGCTGAAGAACTACCCCTGGGACTTCTTCATGGTCGTGTTTTCGACGCCCGACCATGTGCAGCACGTCTTCTGGAAGATGGAGGACGGGCACGCGGCGATCGAGGACATCTACGATCAGTGCGATCAGTGGCTCGGACGCTATCTGGAGGCGATCGACGACGACACGACGGTCGTCATCATGTCCGATCACGGTTTCGGTGCCATCGAAAAGATTGTCTACCTCGACAACTGGCTCGAACAGGAAGGCTTTCTCAAGCGGGCCCAGCCCGGAATGAAGCAGAAAGTGATTCCCGCGCTCAAGCGGACGCTGCAACGCATCCTGCCGACGTCGCTCCGCAAGCGGATTTCCGGCCGGCTCGCAGGACTGAAGGGCCGTCTCGAAGCGCAGCAGTTCGGCGGCACGCTCGACTGGGCGAACACGAAGGCGTTCTCCTACGGGATGTATGGCAACATCTATATCAACGCCAAAGGCGCCTGGCCCCACGGAATCGTCGAACCGGATCAGTATGATGCCGTCTGCCAGCAGGTCATCGACCGGCTGATGGAACTGAAGGACCCCGACACCGGCCAACCGGTCGTCGACAAGGTGCACCGCCGGCAGGACCTGTACTCCGGCGAACAGGCCGGCCAGGCCCCCGATCTTGTTGTGCAGTGGAAGGACTACGCCTACTACACCAAGCGGGGGCTCGACACGGGGACGGACATCTTCGCCGATGACCTCATGATCGACGCGTCGGAGTTTCCGCACACCGGCACGCACCGACTGGACGGGGTGTTTGTCGCCAAGGGGCCGAACATTCGCCCCGGGATGGATCTCTCCGCCCGGATTATCGATCTGGCACCGACGATCCTGAAGCTGCTCGGCATCCACCCCGGAGCTCAGATGGATGGCCGCGTCCTCGACGAGATCTTCGCCAGTGACGTGCCGGAGACAACGTCCACCGAGACGTCCGGACCGTTGGCAACCGGAGCCGTCAAGCAGGCCGGCGCGATCTCGGAGGAAGAGGAAGAAGCGGTGCGCGAGCGTCTGCGGAGCCTGGGATACATCGAATGATCCTGCCGAATGTGGTGATCGCAGGCACACCGAAGTCCGGCAGCAGTTCGCTGTTCCGGTGGCTGGGAGACCATCCGCAGGTCTGCGCGTCGCTCCGCAAGGAAACACGGTTTCTGCTGGACCGGGGCGATCCGCTCTTTCCGGAAGACTGCAACGTTCACGATCACGGACTGGCCGCCTGGGGGGAGACGTTTCCGGAGTCCTGCCGGTCATCCCTGCCGGTCCGTCTCGAAGCGACGCCACATTACCTCTATCACGAGACGGCACGGAATGTTCTGGCGGGACTGGACGAGCCTCCGCACATCGTGATTCTGCTGCGCAAACCGTCCGACCGGATCCACTCGTCGTTCCGCTATACGCAAAACAATTTGGGACTGCTGCCGCGACGGATGACCTTTGGCGAATACGTGGCGACGCTGTTTTCCGAAGAGTCCCTTAGTGCCGACGAATTCGCCCGGCGACCGCTCGTCTGGCGCGAACTGCGGTACAGCCGGTACGCAGAGTATCTGAGCCGCTGGCAGGAGTTGTTCCCCGCAGAGCGGCTGCACGTGATGATCTTCGAGGAATTCATGGAGGCCCGGTCCGACCGCATGGCGGACCTGGCCGATCGGATCGGACTGGAGGGGGACTTCTACCGGGAGTACCCCTTTCCGCGATTCAATGAGACGTACAGCGTCCGCAGCCCGGAGCTGCAGCGGTCGGCCCGCAGGCTGTCGCGACTGCTGCCGGCCGGACGCATCAAGGCTGCGGCCCGGCAGATGTATCTGAAGCTGCAGCGGCGTCCACAGAAAGCAGCGACCACGACGGACGACGAGGACGCTCTGCGACGACTCGACGACTATTTTGCACCGGCCAACGCCCGGCTGGCCGAACTGTTGGGACGGGATCTCACCGTGTGGGAACCGTCCACCGCCACCTCAGGCGGTCCCCAGCGTGAGTCCCTCGGCACCGGGACCAGATGAGTACCTGCCATGAATGGTGAACTGTCGCCGAAATCGATCCTCGAATACGCCATTTTCGTGGTGTGCAAACGGAAGTGGTCGATCGTCGCGATCTTCTTCGCGACGGTGGCGGCCTTCTGCTTCGGGACCTTTCTGGTCACTCCGCAGTGGGAAGCCTCCACGAAGCTGATGGTCCTCGGTGCTCCGACGACGCAGCCGGTCATCTTCGAAGGAATCGAATACCCCTCACGGGCCGATCAGATCTCCTCGAACGACCTGATCGAGATTCTCAACAGCGATGCATTCGCGGCGGAGGTCGTCCGCCGTTTCGAACTCGACGAACTGGCCCGCCAGAAAGCCCAGAACCCGCGGACCCTTCGCGAAAAGCTGAAGGTGGGCATCATGAAGTTCGTCATGACGCCCATGCGGTGGGCGACCGAGATGGGCTGGCGTCAGGAAGCCGAAAAGAACTTCTTCGCCGACGCGGTCGAGGAACTCGTCGAGGACTGGGAAGAGATCGAGCTGATCGAAGAAACGTCGACGATCCACGTCGGCGTCTGGGCCGAGACGCCCGAACTGGCGGTCGGCATCTCGAACACCCTTGCGGAGATGCTCGTCGACAAGGTCAAGGAGTTCAACAAGACCGAAGCGGAACGGGCCTTCGAGTTCGTCAGCGAGCAGCTCAAGACCGTCGCTGACCGCCTGGAAGAGGCGGAACTCGAACTGCTGGAATTCAAAAACACCGAGAAGATCGTCGACATCAGCGAAGAACGGATGCAGCTGCTCACCCGGATGCAGGCCCTGCGGTCGACGCTGTCGGCCAACCAGACCGAAATCATTGCAACCCGGGCCCGGCTCGGCGAGCTGGAACGGCAGGTGTCGCTGCCGGCGGCCCGCGGCGGTTCCAATGACGACGACGACTACGCCACGCTGCGAAACAGCATCGACGAGACCGAAGTCGAGCGGGAGATCGCTGCCCGTCGCGCCACACTCGTCGAACTCGAGGCGAGCCGCGAGCACCTCGAAGGAGAGAAGGCCGACGTCCAGGCCCAGCTCGATGTGATCGCCGATCGGGAACTTCGCTTCGAACGGCTCTCCCGCAAGGTGGCTGCCCTTCGCGAGCGGTACATGAACATGAACCAGAAGTACCTCGAACTCGAGGTGCAGAAGTTCACCGAGACGCCCGAGTTCGACATCAAGATTGCCGCACCCGCCTACATCGCCGAAGGCACCGACTACGACTGGCCGTCCTGGCTGCTGACGATTCTCGCGTCCTGTGTGGGCGGTGTCGGGTTGAGCCTGGGCTATGTCTTCTTCATGGAATACTGGACGGACACCCTCGACCGTCGCCGACAGATCGAGGAAGCGACCGGCCTGAAGATCCTCGGCACCGTTCCCCGGATGTCCCTGGGAGGACTGGCGGGACTGTGCCGACCGGCCGCAGCAACGTCCCCCAAACCACAACGTCCGCGCGTCAGCCGCACTCCCGAGCCTGAGAGAGTCTCATGATCTGGCGACCATCCAACAAACGAGTGATGCGGCACTTCGGCCCGATCGTCGATCAGGTGACGGTTCGCAGCGGCCTGGCGGAGGAGACTCCCTATGGCGAGCGCCACGCCACCGGAGTTCTGATTGCCAGTGCCGAGCCGCGCGAAGGTCGCAGCTCGACGGCCCTCGGTCTGGCGCTCGCCGCGGCGCAGCTCAAGCAGACGCAGAACGTCGTCCTGGTCGATGGTGATTTGCGCCACGGAGACATTACGAGCAAGTTCGGGCTCGAGAAGCAGGAAGGGTTTCGCGAGCTGCTTGCCGGGACCAACGGCATTGCCGAACTGCTCGCACCGACGTCGACGAGCAATCTGCACGTGATGCCGCGCGGCAAGGCGGCCGTGGACTGGCCGGACGTGCTGCTCAGCCAGGAGGCGGGGCGGGCGTTTGGATTGCTGCGGGAACAGGCGGACTTCATCGTCGTGGACAGTCCCGCTCTGTCGCGGTACCCGGAGAGCCGGCTGCTGGCACACTGGCTCGACTCGGTCGTGCTGGTGGTCCGTGCCGGTCGGTCGCGAGCCGACGCCGTCAACGAGGCCCGGGACGTCTTCAGCGAGAAGCTGATCGGTGCGGTCGTCACCCGCTATCGCCGCATCGTTCCGGGATTCATTGACCGGTACTTCTGACAGACATGCGACAACGAGCGGATCACTGACGGGCCGGCAGACAGGACACTCCATCGAGCCTGAATCCATGACTGGGAGCATCTGAGTCGATGTCCGCAGCGCGCGGCCTGGTGAAGGGGATCACCGTTCTGGGGTTTGCCCGGGCCGCCCAGAAACTGCTGCTGTTTGTGCAGTTCTGGGTTTTCGTCCGCGCCTACGGCGCCGGACCGGATACCGATGCGCTCATCATGGCCCAGACGCTGCCGATTTTCTTCATCGGCGTCTTCACCCGCGGAATGACACAGACGTTCCTGCCGGTTTTCGCCGAGTGGCGTGAGCAGAAGGGGATCGACGAGGCCTGGCAACTGGCGACGACTCTGTTTCTCGCAACGCTCGGCCTGATTCTCGTCCTCGTCCCGGTCATCCTTGTGTCCGCGCCCGCAATCGTCTGGGCGCTTGCTCCCGGATTGCCGGCCGAGTACCAGGCCCTCGGCGGCGAGCTGCTGCGGTGGCTGTCGATCGTGATTGCCCTGGGGGGACTGGTCGGCGTGCCGCAGGCCCTCTACTTCAGCTATCGCGACTTTGCCGTTCCGGCTGTCGCCGGCCTGTTCCAGCCGCTGCTGACGACCGTCGCCATTCTGCTGCTGGCCGGCCGGTTCGGTGTCTACGCGGTGGTCATCGGCATGATCGCCGGGACGTTCCTGCAGTTGCTGATGATGGTCGCGCTGCTCAATCGGGGGAAGACACGGCTCAAGCCCTCGTTCAATTTCCGGGGACTCGGCCTCAGACGCTTTGCCGGACTGATGTCCGGGCGGGTCGGCATCATGCTGATTGCCCGCGGCAACACGATCGTCGATCGTATCTTCGCATCGATGATCGGACTTGGAGGCATCACCGTTCTCGCTTATGCGGAGCGGCTCGCCTACGCCCCGCTGGAACTGTTCAATGCTTCGTTCGGCACGGCGACACTGAGCGTGCAGAGCGACGATGCCGGCCGTGGCGACATGGACAGCTTCCGACAGCGTCTGATCACCTACGCCCGCTATTCGATCTTTCTGATTGCCCCGGCGACCGTGCTGCTCGCGGTTCTGGCCCGCCCGGTACTGACGGTCTTCTTGCGTGAGCCGTCGCAGGCGGCGATCCTGGATCTGACGGTCGCGGCCCTTGTTGCGTACAGCATCGGCCTGCTGCCGATGGTCCTCGCCACCACCCTGCGGGGGGCGTTCTTCGCCTTGCAGGACACGGTCACGACGCTGGTCGTGTCTGTCCTCGGATTCGGACTCAACGTCGGACTGAATGCGGTCCTGTCCGGGCCGTTCGGTCTGACGGGCCTCGCCGCGGGAACCTCCATCGCCGCCTTCATCAAGGTGGTACTGCTCGCCTGGCTGATGCAGCGGCGTCTCGGCCCGCTCGACTATCGCCAGTTGCTCGCCTCCACCGGCCGCGTCCTTGCGGCATCGGCCATCATGGGGGCGGCGGTCTTTGCCATCGACTACTGGCTGCAGATGGCACAGGCCGGTTCGCTGCTGCTGTTGCTGATCGAACTGGCTGCCGTCACTGCTGCGGCCGGACTGGTTTACCTGATCGCCTGCCAGCTGTGCGGCGTGGGAGAGACGGCACGCATCATTCAGAAGGTTCGCCGATTCCGCTCGGCACGGCGTGACCGGGCATCCGTCGCCAGGACCTGAGACACCTACAAGCAATCCACGTTCATGAACACCTCGACCAACAGAAAACTTGTCGTCATCGGGCTCGACGGAGCGACCTACGACATCATCGAACCGCTCGCCGCCCAGGGGGATCTGCCGAACTTCGCCCGGCTCCTCGAAGGAGGCACGCGCGGACGGCTCAAGTCGGTCTATCCGCCACTGACACCACCCTCCTGGTCGACCTTCTCGACCGGTCGGAATCCGGCGGCGCACGGGATCTTCGACTTCACACTTTCCGCGTACGACGTGACTGGTCCCAAGCGGTTCACCAACTTCAATGCCCTCAAGGCGGCGACCTTCTGGGAACTGCTCAACGAACGCGGGCTCGAGTGCGGCGTCGTCAATCTGCCGATCACCTATCCGCCCAAGCCGATGCAGGGCTTCCTGATCTCCGGCATGGACACGCCCAGCGACAAGGTGACGTTCACCTTTCCGGAGCAGCTGGCCGACGAACTCGCCGAGCACGGCATCGACCATCGCGCCAACTTCTTCTTCCGTGACGAACAGCGGGCGACCGACGCCGAGTCCATCTTCCAGAAGATGCTCCGCGTCGAACGGACCCACAAGGACTCGATGGTCTACCTGCTGAAGAACAAGCCGTGGGATGCCTTCGTCGGCGTCTTCATGCTGGCCGATAAGGTGGGCCACTTCTTCTGGCATCTCCGCGGACAGACCGGCCCGTCAGGAACAAAGGACGCCGTCCAGCGAGCCTACCAGGAACTGGACGGTTACATCGGCGAGATCCTCGAAGCGATCCCCGAAGATGCCCGCGTCGTTCTCGTGTCCGATCACGGCTTTGGCGACAAGAAACGGGTCTTCTTCGTCAACGAATGGCTCCGCCGCGAGGGATTCCTTTCGCTGAAGCCGAAGTCACTCGGCGCAACGCTCAAGTCACTTCGCGCACGCACCGTCACCCGGTCCGGCAGCCAGATTCTCGAGAAGGCACGCCTCGGGTTCCTCAAGCCGGTCCTCCCGTCCAGTCTGCTGACACATCGCTACAACATCCGCCTTCCGGCCTCGCGGCAGTCGGTCGACCTGGTCGACTGGCCACAGACAAGAGCATACGGAGCCTCGTACGGCATCTACGTGAACCTCGAAGGACGGACCGGCTACGGGGCGGTCAAGGCGGGAGACGAGTACAACGCCGTCCGCGAGCAGATCCGCGACCGTCTGCAGCAGGCCGTCGACCCGGTCCGCGGTGACAAGCCGTTCAGCAGGATTCTCTTCAAGGAGGAGGTCTACTCCGGGCCGCACCTGGATGACGCACCCGATCTGGTCTTCGATTTCGATTCGCTCGACGACGACCTGCTCCCCAGTTGTGCGTTTCGGTTTGCCCGCGTCTGGGGACGCCGCCAGCACTTCGGGACGCATCACTACGAAGGGATGTTCCTGGCCAAGGGGCCGGGCATTCGGAAGGGGCACCGTCTCGACGAGTGTCGCATCGTCGACGTTGCTCCCACGATGTTCCATCTGCTGGGGCAGCCGATTCCCCGCGACTTCGACGGACACGTCCTCGAAGACATCTTCGAACCGGGTGAGTCCGCAGCCGCTCCCGAGTACTGCGACTCAGCCGAACGGACGCTCGACCGGGACGAAGCCTCGGCGACCTACAGTGATGAAGAAGCGGATGCCGTTGCCCGCCGGCTTCGCGAACTCGGATACATCGACTGAGGGCCTCCGCCTTCAGTCCGCACGGCCATGCAGAGTGTTGACGTGATGACCACTTCCAGCCAGCAGAACACGGAATCGACGGCACGTCCGCTCGACTTCCTGCTGATCGGCGTTCCCCGCGCAGGAACGACGTCCCTGTTCCACTATCTGCGGTCGCATCCGCAGGTCTACATGCCGCTCGAAAAGGAAGTCCCCTACTTCTCGTGGGACGACCGGTTCGAACGCGGCTGGGATGTGTTCTTCTCCGAATACTTCGCAAAGGCACCGGACGACGCGCTGATCGGCAAGATGACGCCGCAGTACTGGGGGCAGCAGAAGGTACTCGACCGCCTCAAGGCGACGATGCCGGATGTCCGCCTGCTGGTCGTGTTCCGCAACCCGGTCGACCGTGCGTTGTCACACTACCGGCTCTCGTTTCGGGACCACGCGGAGCTGCCGCCATTTGAAGAGGCGATTCGCGACAATTCCGAGTACGTCGACCTTGGTCGATACGGCACGCACTACGAGAACCTGCTGCAGTCGTTTCCGCAGGAGCAGGTGCTGCCGCTGTTCACCGATGACTTCGACCAGCCGGATCAGGTGATCGATACGGTGCTGGAGTTCCTCGGCCTGCCGACCGGCTACCGGCCGGGCAACCTGGGGAAGCGGTACAATCGCAGCGGCGGCGCACAGCGGTTTCCGTGGCTGGTGGCCGCGGTCAGGAACAACCCGGTCCTGCGAACGATGTGGCGTGCGATTCCGAAGCGTCGCCGTCGGATCATCAAGGCGATCTACAACAGCGAGCTGAGCGTTCACAAGGACGAGCTGCCTCCGATCCCGCAGGACGTGCGCGAGCGTCTTGTGGCGGACTACCTCCCGGAAATGCGCAGGCTTGAACAACTGATCGGTCGCCAGGTTCCCTGGGAGGAACTGCGGGCGGACGCGTCGACCTCGACGAGTGACCGTTGAGTGAGAGGTCGTCGCGGCGAGGACCGGTTGAAGCAAGATGACCATGACACTGAAGCGGAGACTTCGCGAATCGGCCAAGACGGTGGTGTTCGGAGGACTGACAGCCGTCGCCCGCTGTCTCCCGCCGGATGCTCCGCCGGTGCTCACGTACCATTCGATCGATCCGAGTGGATCGCCGATCTCCCGGACGCCCGACGAGTTCCGTCGCGAGATGCAGTATCTCCACGAGCAGGGATTTCAGACCTGGACACTCGGTCAGCTGGTCGACCGGATCGTGACGGGCAACTGGCAGGACGAGAGACGCTTCGTCATTACGTTCGACGACGGGTTTGAAAACGTCTGGAGCGTGGCCGGGCCCATCCTTGCCGAGTTTGGCTTTGCCGCCACGATCTTCCTGGTCTCCGACTACGTGGGGCGGGAAAGCGGCTGGCCGGTCAGTGAGCGGGTCACCTCCTACGGACTCGATCGTATGCCGCTCCTCTCGTGGTCGCATGCCCGGCAGATGGTGAAAGAGGGGTTTGAATTCGGATCGCACACCGCGACACATCCGCGGATGACGGAGCTGACTGCGGACCAGCTTGACGAAGAACTGAACCGCAGTCGGCAGACCATCGAGCAGCAGCTCGGCGAAGCCTGCCGGACATTCTGCTACCCGTTCGGAAGTTTCAGTCCCTCGGTGCGGGATGCGGTGCGCAAGGCCGGATACGAAGCGGCCGCGTCGCTCCGGTTCGGACGGAATACGAGTGTTGACGACCTTTACGAGCTGCGGCGCATCGGCAGCGCCCGGTTCCGCAACTGGCAAGTTTTTCGAGCGTGTCTGCATGGCGGTTGGGGAAGAACAACACATCGTTGAGTCCCGTCGTGCGGCGCCGGGACGTCCATTGCATGTCGCCCATCTTCTCTGCGGTAAGGAGGAGGGGGGGATTACGACGGCGATCCGGACCCTCGTGCGCCATCTCCCCGAAGACATTCGCTGCTCGCTGATCGTCCTCCGGCCGATGCCCTCGGCCCGCAACATCGTCCCGGACGAACGCCTGCATCACATCCGGCGGTCCTTTACGGGCGATCCCCGGACGGTCCGGCTCATCAGCCATCTCTGCCGCAAAATGCAGATCGACGTGCTGCATTCCCACAGTATCGGGAGCAATCTGTACGGTCGTCTGGTGCGGCGGCAGCGTCCCGATCTCTCTCTGGTCACGACCGTTCATGCGTCCACACGGGCCGAAGCACGCGGAGCGATGCAAAGTCACTGGAAAGGTCGTCTCCTCGCCTGGACCGACTTCGCGATGCGCGGACTGACCGACCATTTCATTGCTGTTTCCGAGTCACTCCGCGACGAACTGGTCGAACGGGGCATCCGCGAGGATCAGGTGACGGCGATTTCTCATGGACTCGATGTCGCGGATCTGGCGGCCACCCCGGACGAGATTGCCCGGGCACGCCGGACGTTCGACCTTCCCGAAGGCCGTCCCGTGGTCGGAATCGTCGGGAGGCTCACATGGGTGAAGAATCACGACATGTTCCTGCGGGCAGCGCGGCGGGTCGTCGACGCAGCGCCGGAGACACTCTTCCTGGTGGTTGGCGACGGTCCGATGGCCGAAGACCTGCTGCAGAAGACCGAGTCCCTGGGACTGCGGGACCACGTGCGGTTCACCGGCTGGCTCGACAGCGTCGCTCCCCTGCTGCAGCTGCTCGACATCCTGGCGATCACTTCGCACAGCGAGGGATTCGGCTACGCCGTCCTCGAAGGAATGGCGACCGCCTGTGTCCCGGTCTCCACGCGGGTCTCGGAAATGCCGCGCATCATCGATCACCAGCGGACCGGTCTGCTCGTTCCCGCGGACGACGACGCCGCGATGGCCGACGCCATCCTCGAACTGGTGCGGAGTCCGGAGAAGCGGGCGGGGATGGCCGAGGCGGCACGGCGCGAGGCGCTTGAACGTTTCTCGGTCAATCAGGAAATCGCCGACACCCGGGCCTGTTATCTGGAAGTGATCCGCAGACGTTGACGTTTTCGCGCCAGCCATGACGTGCCCTGGCGGTCGCGTTTGTCGATAACTGATCAGGGACAGCAACGGTTGCTGTCACCACACCGGTCCGACGGGGGCACCGTCGGTTGTCAGCGGCGGGCTGTAACGAACACAGGACATCTGCAAGTCATGCAACGGTTGCTGATCATTCCGATGTTCCTGTACGTGCTTCTGACCGGACTGGCGTTCGGGGTGAATCCGATTATCGGAACAGCCCTGATTGTCGCGCCGGTCCTCGCATTCGTCGTCTTCCGCTATCCCGAGATGAGCCTGATCTCGATCTGCTTCTTCATCCCGTTCGACCGGCTGACGATCATCCTGCCGCAGGCCGGTCTGACGATCACCAAGATCCTGATCCTCTTCACCCTTGCCGCCTGGGCGGTCCGGGTCCTGCTGCACCGGGACGAGTATGCGCTGCTGGCGTTCGTGAACCAGCCGACGACACTGTTCGTGCTGGCCTACTTCGCGATCATCGTTATCGGCGTCTCGCAGGCGAAGGATATCGACATGTCGATGTTCTTCATCACCAAGCGACTGTCGCTGATCATCTTCTACTTTCTGATCGTCAACCTGCTCCGCTCGATGAAGGCGGTCAACCGCAGCATCAATGCCATGCTGATCGCCAGCGTCTTCATCTGTCTGATCGGACTGTACGAATTCCTGACCGGCAACCAGTTTCTCCCCCGGACCGTCCGTGGATCGGAACTGGCCATGACGTTCGAGGGAAGCGCCCGAATCCAGGCCTGTGCCGGCCACTCGAACTTCCACTCCGCGATCCTCGTGCTGCTGCTCCCCTTCCTGCTGATGCGGTTCGAACAGGTTCATACGGTCGGACGCAAGGTAATCCTTGGCGGCGTGGTCCTGCTGTACGTGATCAATATCTTCGGAACCAACACCCGGCAGGGAATGCTCTGCATGCTGACCGCATTTGCCGGGACGTACCTGCTGCAGAAAGTGCGGCACCGCGGGCGCAAGATCACACTGGGGGTCACTGCCGGAGCGATTGCCCTGGCGGTCTTTGCGATGATTCCCGGTAAGGTGGACGTCAGCCGGTACAGCGGTCAGAGCGGACTGAAGTCGGTCGAGTACCGGCTTGCCTGGATCGAGATGTCGTGGGAGATGATCAAGGACCGACCCGTCCTCGGCGTCGGTACCGGAAACTACTACAGCGAGTACAGTCGCTATCGACGCTTCGCCTCCACGATGGCGACGCCCAAGCGGGTGGTGAATCACAACGGCATCATGCAGATCTGGGCGGAGAACGGCACGATCGGGATGCTGATTCTGCTGGCTCTGCTCGGGTCGCCGTTGTATGTGCTGGTGCGAACGATCCGCATCACCGACGACGATGACTGCCGCGCGTCGTCCACCGCGGTGCTCATCAGTCACTGCAACTACATCCTGCTGATCGGGATCATCCCGATGCTCGAGCATGAAGTCGGCTGGATCGTACTGGCGCTGTCGACGGCTCTGGGGAACATCGGCATGGGACGCGTTCATCGAACGTCGCTGCTCGAAGCACCGTCGCGTCCCCATCCGGCCCTGCCCCGCGAGCACGGACCAGCACCGAAACTCGGTCCCGCCGCCGGCTGAGTCGACCGGCATCCGCCTTCTCCGCAGACACCTCCGTTCTTCGAGTTAGCAACGGCTCATGGACAAGATCGTCGCCAGAGGAATCACTCCCGTTACCGTCGCGCAATTCCTCGCCATGAGGCTCCGCGAGCGGACGCAGGTCATGTGGCGACGACTCTCGGCCGGCAGTCGCCCCCTGCCCGACTTCCTGATCATCGGCGGCCAGAAGTGCGGCACCTCGTCGCTGTACCGCTACCTGATCACCCATCCGCAGATCGAGCCGAGCCTCACCAAGGAAGTCCATTACTTCGATCTGCACCATGCCCGGGGCGAACGCTGGTACCGGGCCCACTTCTCAAAGTGCACGCAGCCGGACGTCCGTGGTCTGGAGCGGGGATTTCTGACCGGCGAAACCAGCCCGTACTACCTGATGGATCCACGCGTTCCGCGCAGGGTGCAGGATCTGGTCCCGGACGTGAAGCTGATCGTCGTGCTTCGCAATCCCATCGAACGGGCCTACTCCCATTACCATGCGCAGGTACGGCGGGGACGCGAGACGCTCTCCTTCGAAGAGGCAATCGAGCAGGAACCGCAGCGGCTCGCCGGCGAGGAAGAACGACTCGCATCCGATCCGACCGCGACCAGCTATGCCCATCGTCACTTCTCGTATCTGACGAAGGGAATCTACATCGATCAGATCGAGCGGTGGCTCGATGTCTTTCCCCGTGACCGGCTCCTTGTGCTGCACAGCAAACAGCTGCGTGGTGATGCCGCGTCGGCCGTTGCCCGCGTTGTGTCGTTTCTTGGCCTCGAACCGCACGACATCGAGGTCTCCACAGCGCACAATGTGGGCAGCTACGCAGCGATGTCCGATCAGACCCGTGCCCGGTTGCGGGAGTACTTCCGTCCTCACAACGAACGCCTGTTCGCGTTCCTCGGCGAGGAGTGGGACTGGGACTGAGCCACATCCTTTGTCGTATGGCTGTCGTCGGGCCGAGCCGGTCCGACGCCGGTTCCGATCGCAGCTCATCGCGTTCAGTCGTGCCAGGGGATCCGCCACGATGTCGAATGACAAACCGTCGACCGCACCGCAGACACAGCCCGTCCTGCGGATGGTGAGCCCCGACGATCTGCCTCAGCTGACGGGAATCGTCAGCCGGATTCACGGACTGACCCGCAGCGAAGATCATCTTCGCTGGAAGTACTTCGACAATCCCGCCGGTCATGCCGTCTCGTCGGTGGCGGACGTCGACGGTCGGGTCGTCGGACATCTCGGCGCGGTGACCGCCCGCTACCGGATCGACGGCGAAGTGATCCGCGGCTGCCAGGAGGTCGACATCTTTGTTGATGAGGACTTCCGCAGTGCCCGGACGTTCTTCCGGCTCTACCGTGAGCGGCTGAACATCAGCGAACGCGAAAACGTCAACTTCAGCTACGGGTTCACCATCGAGAAGACCTCAACCATCGGACGCAAGGCGATGCGTCTGACGCAGGTCGGACCGATCCCCCGTCTCATGAAGCCGCTCGATACCCGCGACTGGTTCCGGCGGCGAATTCCGATCGGTCCGCTTGCGGCCGCGGCCGGCACCGCGACGAATGCGATGCTGGCACTTTCCGGATCAAAGGCCCCTCCCCTGCCCGACGGCCTGCAGATCACGACCATCACGCGGTTCGACGACCGGTTCGACCGACTGTGGGAACGGATTCGTGATGACTATCCGGTGATGCTCATCAAGGGTGCGAACTACCTCAACTGGAGGTACGTCGATATCCCCGATGTCGAGTACGAGATCCTCGCCGCCGAGCAGGGCGACGGTGGAGACATTGCAGGATTCTGCGTGACCGGTCTGAATCCCCGCGACAGTCGCCGGGGACGGCTGGTCGATCTGGTCACGCCTCGCAACGACTCGGCGCCGCTCACGGCCGGTCTGATTGCCGCTGCGGTCAGCCGGTTGCGGGAACGGAAGGTCGCGACCGTCGCCGCATGGGCGTTTCCTCACATGCACACGCATGAGGTTCTGCGGCAGCAGGGTTTCCGCTGGCAGCCGGTCGAAGGACAGGACATGGTGTGCCGGCACACCGGGCCGTCCAAACCGGAAGACATCCTGCCTCACATCTCACCGCAGGAACACTGGTGCGTGGCGCAGGGGGACTCGGACTCGTACTGACAAATGCCGGGAGGATCGAAGTCGGAGTCGGACTACGGTGCGTCAGTCGGCGCCTCCGGGGGTGTCTCGTTTGGTGCGTCGTCCCCTTTGTCGGCGGAGTCTCGCGACCACTCGTGCATGCGCGTGGTGATCGTCCCGCTTCCGAACTCCTCACTTTCGTCGACGACCTGCACGAAGAATGCGCGGTGATCGTCTTCGCTCGCGGGAAGCTCAACCGAGAACGTGCCGTCGTCTGCGACATCGACCGGAAGCGCGGTCCACTCGGCATCCTGATAGGCACCGACCCTGTCGCTGGCCGTCCAGATGCGCGCTGCAGTGATGGTCGTAGTCGACGCGATGCGACCGGTCACCGTCGGTGCCGTTTCGCCGGCCGGTTTGTTCAGGGAAATTGTGGGGACGCCGCGACCGGCCAGCGAGTGCGCGAGCCACATCCGCCATGCGGTCCGGTGCATCTCGGTGTTGTTGTTGTGGCCGGTGTTTGGAATGAGCAGGATGCGGATATCGCCGGACATCTTCGGCAGGAAGACGCCGTCAGACGTGGGAGGGAACAGCGGATCGTTGGTCCCGACGGTGTACAGGACATGCTTTCCTTCGAACCGCTGGCGGAAGTGAAACGGATCGATGAATCCGAGTCCCGCCTTGCCGCGGGAGCTGTTCAGACGCTCCAGTTGTTCTTCGGAGGAGACGAAGGCCGGACCTTCGAGCTGCCGTTTGGCATTTGGCTGATAGTCGTTCCCCCACCGGCGGATCTTGTTTCGGATCCACTCGGTCAGATTGCCGGCGTTCCAGTTGGTCGGAAACGCGCCGACGATCCGGTCATCGACCGCTGTGGCGATCCAGCAGGCGAGGCCACGCTTCGAACCGCCGGTGACCACAAAGCGGTCGGCGTCAAAACCGGGGACGGCCTGGGCTGCGGTAATGGAACGGACGAGAACTTTTGCAAGCCAGCCGTAGCCGAGCCAGCGCGGATCGCCCGTTTCCAGGAACCGCCGCGAGCCGACCGCCATCGAGCCCCCTTCGTTCTTCGCGCCGTAGCGGCCGCCCGGATTGCCGCCCGTGATCAGCAGGACCGGCAGTCCCATCTCGATGCAGACGGCGGCCAGCCGACGGTTACCGCCCTGCGGGCCGGAAACGATGACGCCGCCACGTCCGAAACGCTCGTCGCGCTGTTCGGGCAGGATTGCCACCGCCCGGTGACGCCAGGTTTCGCCGGACCATTCGAAACTGGTGAACTCAACCCGGTAGGCCTGATACGGAACCGACACGCTCTCCGGAAGGGTGCCGGCTGCCATCGGCTCGACCGTCAGGTCCAGCGTTGACGCGTCCCGCATTTCACTCTTCGGGAAGAGATCGGGCAGCGACTTCGGCTCGCTCGCCCGGGCGCACGACGGAGTCAGGGGCAGCAGCATGAGGGTCAGCAGCAGACGCAGCATGAAGGAGTTCCTCAGCACACTCATACGGAAGTGAGAACAGACCGGAAGGCTCCCAGCAGATTGCCGCCTGGATCCGGCCGGACCGACACTCGCTCGTGGACGTCGCCCGCCTTGAGTATCATGGCGGCCGCCTGAGCCAAATGGAACGCCGGCCCCGTCAGTTCATCACGAACCGTACCGGCCGGCGGCATTCCGTCCGCGTCCTCTCTCCCCCAGATCAGCGTGCCCACCATGCAAGCCCGTCTGTGTGCTGCTGCACTGATGCTCCTGTCCGGCGTCACCCACGTCAGTCAGCTTGTTGTCTACGTGGCAAAACCGAACGTGATCGGGGCAGCCCTGTTCGGGGTGATCTACTTCGTGATCGGGCTCTTGCTCTGGTGGAACAAACGTGCGGGGCTGTGGCTGGGGGCGATTCTTCCGACGATCGGCGGAGTCCTCGGCGCGATCCGGTTTGCCAGCATGCACCGGAATCCGTTCAGCATCTTCCACATCATCATCGATCTGATCGTCGTGCCGATCTGCGTCTGGCTGCTGTTCAGGCCGGCCACGAAGTCGGACACGACCGAACCTGCAGCGGACTGACGACGCAGGAACGCAGCCCGATCCAGAGTGACTGTCGCGACCGTCCTTGAGCGTGCGGGACTATCCCGCAAGTTTGCGGGGACTGTCCGCGGACGTTGTCACGCCGCTCGAGACGGCGGTCGGGATGACATACCCGGTGATCCGGCGGAGGCGATTGGCGATCCGATGCGCCAGTCCCCGGTACAGGGCGAGGAAAGCCAGCACGGCCGTGCGGACAATCAGAACCAGGTCGAGCTGGAGCGACCGATGGGCAAGATAGTAGAGGTCGTAGTGCAGATTCTCGTGGATCGGCTCGTGCCGATGCGGGCTGATCTGCCAGGGGCCGGTGATTCCGGGGAGGACGCGCAGTCGCCGCCGTGCCCGGGGCGTATAGGCTTCGACGATGAACGGCATTTCCGGGCGGGGGCCGACGACACTCATGTCGCCGCGAAGTACGCACCAGAACTGCGGCAGCTCATCCAGGCCGGACTTGCGAAGCAGCCGTCCGACGCGGGTGACGCGGGGGTCGCACTCATCGTTGGTCGGCGTGATGGCGTACTTGGGGGTTTCGGGATACATTGACCGAAACTTGTAGATCCAGAACAGCCGTCCGTTCTTGCCCACCCGTTGCTGTCGGAACAGAATCGGTCCGCCGGACTCGAGCCAGATCGCCAATGCCACAAGCAGTGAGAACGGGGCCGTCAGCAGCAGCACACTCGCCGAGAACACGATGTCGAAACATCGCTTGGACCGGTCGAACAGCGGCCGTGGGCTCGCGTCGTAGTGACCGGTGTTGAGAGGGAGTTTGCGCGCTGGTACTGCGGTCGTTGTCGCCAACTGGATCTGGTCCATTGCTGAGACTCTTCTCCGCGGGTCGCCGCACCTGCAATCCTGCAGAAAACTCCGGAGTCTCCATTCTCCGATGTGAACCAATCCAATCCGGTGATTTACATTCGCGACAGCAACGTGGTGCGCTTACACGTCTCCGTTCGACCTGACGCCACAATACGCTCCACTTTGTCCTGTCGCAACCGGTTTGCCCAGATTACCGTCCAGCCCGCCCGAATTCGGAAAACCGTGACGGGGGGCGGGTGTGTCGCTTCGATGCAACTCGCTGCATCTTGTGGGGATTCCCCGGTCTTCCTCTCAGTTAACGCTGACTCAGCCATAATCTGCCACAAACTCACCAGGAAACACGCACTTCTTGCCAGAATGCCCAGTCGGAGCTAGGTTCAACCAGGGCCCATCGAAGATTTCCTTTTTTCCGGCGCAACCCTCACGCGCCCCGACACCGACTTCATTCCTCCGGAGCTTCTCGAATGGTCCATCCTGAACCCAGTGTTGAGATGGCGGCTGCAGTTCCCCCCGAACGAACCCGACCTGCACCGACCTTCTCCGTCGAGAAGCTCGAAGACCGGTTGCTGCTCAGTTGTGGTTGCGGAGTGCTCGACGGTCTCGTCCCGGACGATGCCCGGGGAGATGCCGGACGCGCCCGCTTCGATGTCGCGGCCGACATCCTCCCGAAGATCGTCAACGGCACGCCCACCAGCGATTTCGATACGGTCGGGATCATCGGAGACAACATCTACGGCGGATACTGCACCGGTACGCTGATTTCGCCCACGCACGTCCTGACGGCCGGTCACTGCGCTTACGGCGTCGGCGACACCCAGGGGATCTTCATCCTCGACGGAACCACCTACACGACCTCCAACGTCTACATCCATCCGGACTACAACAACTTCACGCTCGCCAACGACATCGCAATCTACGAACTCTCCGAACCGGTCGTCGGCGTCGAGCCGACTCCGCTCTTCAGCGGCACGCCGCAGATCGGAATGGAACTGATCCTCGTCGGCTTCGGAGCCGGCGGCGATGCCGGTGGACACAACGGCGACTTCGGAACCCTTCGAGTCGGCACGACCGAAATCGAATACGTCACCTCGACCAGGATCGAGTGGGACTTCGACAACGCATTCGAGAGCAATACGGCTCCCGGCGACTCGGGCGGCCCGGCCTTTGTCGATATCAATGGCGAGCTGCAGGTCATTGGCGTGACCTCCGGCGGTACGAAGCAGAATGCCGGTCTGGGCGATCATTCGTTCGATACCCGTGTCGATGCCTTCTCCAACTGGATTGACGCGGTCCTCAGCCAGGAGGTTGTCGACATCGAGGGGCCGTCTGATGCCGCGGCCGGTACGACGATCAACTACACCATCACCGGCGCAACGCCGGGCGAGCGGGTTTACTTCACCTACGGAACGCAGCCGGGCAGCTTCACCGTGCCGGGAACCGGCCTGACGCTGGACATGAACAACCCCAAGCTGCTCACCAGCGCCATCGCCGATGAGAATGGAACCGTCACAATCAGTAAATTCGTGCCATCCTCACTGGCCGGAAATACCTTCCTGCTGCAGGCCATCGAACCGGCCCACCAGGAGGTCAGCAGCGTCGTGTCGCTGAACCTGAGCTGAGGCGACGGACGCATCGTCGTGCCGGTCTTTCCGGCGGGCAGGGGCGCGCCGTTTCCCTGACAGGGACATTCGGCGCGGCCCGTGTGTCAAGTTGCCGCCCCTTTCCGGCTCCGTCTTGCGGACGCTTCCGGCCTCTGCAAAACTTCAGAGGCTGGCCCGACACTGGTCGACGCTATCGACCGATCGGGCTGGCTCCAGTCGAATTCCGTTCCTTGACGCCGGTCCGCATGGCAAGGATCACCTGGCAATGAGATCTCACGCGCTGTCCCTCGCCGTCGCACTGCTCGCTTCGTTCCTCGCCGACGTTGCGTCGGCCCAGGGACTCCTCTGGAAGCTGCCCGAAGACGGCACGTCGGTTCGTTACGAAGGCAAGTACCGACAGACCGTTCAGCGTCCCAACTCCACCGAAGGTCCGCTCCGGCTGGAGTGGACGCGGTACCTCTGGATCAAGTCGGTCGGCACCGTGTCGGCCGAATTCAACGGCGAGAGCGTTCCCTGCCGATGGCTCGAACTCAAGGTCGTCACCGGTCATGCCGCCGCCGGCATCATTGAGCCGGGCCCCGGAGGACAGCGGATCTACAAGATTCTCGTCCCCGAGTCGGCGATTCAGGGCCGGACGCACGCGACCATCGGCGAAGGACGCGAGCTGTTCATCGCCTACCTGCCGATCGTCAAGGGATACCACAAGATCGGCGACGGTCCCGTCCAGCCGATCGAAGAGGAAGTCTTTCAGATCTATCCGGTTCTTTCGCTGTTGCGGCACTTTCGTGACCTGGAAGCAGCCGGCAACGAAACGGTCGACACACCGGCCGGCCAGTTCGATGCGACGCGCTACACCGGCACAATGACGACCGAGACCCTCACCTCTCGCACGACGACGAGCTGCGAGATGTGGCGGAGTGACAATGCCCCGTTCGGCGTCGTGAAGTGGATCGCTCGCGTCAAGCTCGAGAAGAAGAACTCGACCGAACCGCGATCCTCGTTCCGCGAGTCGAACGAGTCGGTCGAAGAGATGTCGCTGCAGGAAGTCGTTGGCCAGGCGGAAGCCGAGATCCTCGAAGACTGATCGCACGGCTGTCCGCTTCGACATGCCGAAGCATCGCGAACAGGTAACGTCGCTGACAAGCAAAAGGGTGACAGGCCCCATCGGCCTGCCACCCTTGTTCATTCGCGTCGTATCGTGATGACGGTTACTCGACGACGGCGTTGGTCGGCGGCGTCGGAACCAGCCGGCCGGTCGTCTCGTCTTCGACCGACTCGTCGATCAGCACTTCGGCGGAGACGTCATTGGCACCGACCCGGCCGGAGCGGCGGTCGAGGATGACGCGGGCCGCTTCGCGAACCTCGTCGTCACCAAGACGCTGCAGGTTGCCGAGTTCGGCGAGCGGACGCAGCGTGCGAACGGCACGGGCAATCGTGTTCTGCATCAGGATCAGGTCCGTCAGCTCACGACGCATGCCGTCCAGCTGGCCGATCTGCTCGGTGAACGTCACCTGGAAGTCGCTGAGCAGTTCCAGCGTCTGGATCGACTTGGCGATCTGATCGCGGCGACCGGCCAGGTCCGACTGCAGGGTGAGCAGACCTTCGAGGTTCCGATCCGCATCGGCAATGTTCAGGTGCTCTTCGTCCGTCAGCGAATCGTGCAGGGCAAGCAGTTCGCCGGCGTTCTGACGGGCCATTTCGACGCTGCCGGCACCGGCAACGATCCGGTCCTTCAGGCCGATGAGCAGATCGGCGGACGTGGCAACCGCTTCGACGTCAGCCGACGCTTCGGTGACCTGGTTCTTCAGGTCGGCCAGGCTGGCGAGCGAGGCACGGGCCTTCTCGACTTCGACGCCGCTCTCGAGAACCTGCGTCTTCAGTCCGGCCAGGCCATCGAGCGAATCGCGGGCCGCGTCGACGTTCGCGCTGTGGGCGATCAGGTCTTCCTTGACGAGCGCCAGTTCCTTCAGGCTGCCGCGGAGCGTTTCCAGACCGGCCAGCTGCTCGTCGGCACCGGCGGTGACGGCCATCAGTTCGCGGTTGATGCCCGCGATCCCTTCAATCGCGTCCATCGCTTCGGCCTTTCCGGCGTGGACGGTCATCACACCATCCTGCAGCTCGGCCATTCCACGCACCGCGGCCATCGCGTCCCGCGTCCGGGCGGCTTCGGCTTCGATTTCCTGGCGGAGCGTGCGGATCGCTTCGACCGCTTCTTCGGTTTCGGCGAGCTTCTCGCGCTGCAGTTCGAGCGCGGTCAGCAGGTCATTCGTCTGCCAGACATCGTTGCGACTGCCGGCCAGTTCCTTCATGCCTTCCTGCAGGACCACCATGTCGTGGTGGATCGCTTCGATCTGCGAGCTGAGCGGGCGCACGACGAGCAGGTGCATACCGATCACGCCGACCGTGATTCCGGTGAAGACCAGCCGCCAGTTCAGCCGCTTTGCCGCTTCAAGCAGATCATGCCACTTCGAATCCCCCGTATGCATCTCGTTCATCGATGTTCGATCCATTACTTCCCTCCGAATGTACGGAATGGCTCAGTTGATCTAAGGAGACGGACCAGTCACTGTCGGCCGGGTCACGCCCTGGCGGACCCCCTCGTCGACTGGCAAGCGGTCCGGTCAATTCCGGAAGGCGAGAATCACTGCCGATGCAGCTTCCTCAGGCTTCGGTTTCAACAGAGGCTGCACGAACGCAAGAGTCAGCCCAGACTCGCCACACAACTAGATATCGCCATTTTGCCAGCACGATCTCCGGAGATCGGCACGGATTCCCGGCGAAACGGAGCGTGTGAACCGCGCAATCCGCACAAGATGTAAAAGGGGGCCGCTGCCGCTTTCACAGGGAAAATCGGTCCACTCGCACTGATCGACACGCCCGGCCTTCGATTGACCTGCATGTCGGGGGCTGCTCTGATCTCCACGGAACTGCGCCCTCTCTGCTCCGAGGATTCCCCATGCCTGGCCCCGCCTCGTCCCCTGCTAACCTGACGATTCGTTCTGCCCGACCGGACGACTGGCCCACCATCGTCGACTTCAATTGCCGCCTGGCGGAAGAGTCTGAAGAGCTGATCCTCGATCGGGACACGGTCGTCGCAGGTGTCCACGCGATTCTCGCCGACGAACAGAAGGGCCGCTACTTCGTGGCCTGCCGCGACAGTCGCATCGTGGGACAGCTCATGCACACCCGCGAGTGGAGCGACTGGCGGAACGGCGACATCTGGTGGCTGCAGAGCGTGTATGTCGCCCCGGACGTGCGGGGACAGGGCGTGTTTCGGACGCTTTACGCCCACCTTCTGCAACAGGCCGAGGTCCAGACGGATCCGAACGTTGTCGGAGTCCGGCTCTACATGGAACAGCAGAACGACCTCGCCCGCGCCGTCTACACGCGAGTCGGTCTGCGTTCGGCAGGATACGAAGTGCTCGAACGGGGGCCCGCACCGAAGTGAATCGCGGACAAACGCAGAACGGTCGCAATCCCGAACAGGACTGCGACCGTTGATGATTTCACGTCAGAGTGTCGAGCGACGCGCACTCAGCGCTGTGTCCCGTACGCCCCCTGCGTCATCCAGACCGAAGCGGCGGACGGAGCCGGCGAGAATCGCGACTGCGCCCCCGGAGTCTGGACCGGCTGCGGAGTGGCGGGAGCCTGAGCGTTTCGGCTCGGGACCTGCATCCATTCCTCGCTCGTCTGGGGAGCGGCTGGCGGATTGTAGGCCGGCTGCGTCGAGTACAGAGGAGCAGCAGCCGTCCGCTGAGGAACCGCGTACGTTGACGCCGTCGGCAGCGGCGGAGCCTGAACGGTGGTCGTTACCGGCGGGGCGATCACAGGCGGAGCAGCTGCGGTGATCGGAGCCGGAGCGTACGTCGGGGCCGCGAATGCGGTCGTTCCGTAGGCGGGGTGCGTTCCCGCGGCGGCCACGCCCACCTGGCGGACTTCCGGAACGTAGCGAACGTGCTGCTGCGGAACGAGTTGCGTTTCGACCTGGGCGACCCGGCGGGTCGTCTGGTAGGCGACGTCGCGGTATTTCGTCTGCTGCTGGTAAACGGTCTGCGGGACCGTGCGCGTGACCGGTTTGGGAACCCACACCATCTGGTAGCTTCCCGCGTCGACAGTTTCCTGCCGATAGGTCGTCACCGGCACCGATTCAACGTAGGCCTCGCGCCGGTACTGCACCTGAGGCACGTCCTGGTACTTGACGACCTGCTGCTGCCGGAACTGCGTTTCGACAACCGGTTTGTACTGCGTCTGGAAGACCGGTTGCGGTGGCGGCAGAACCGGGGCCGGGCACGCACAGGTCGGCGCCGGCAACTGGCATACGCCGCAGCAGTTCGGCGGGCACAGACAGAGTGCCGAGCCCAGTCCACACCAGAAACAGGGGTCCAGTGGACACGGGAGGCACTGCGCCCGAGCGGCCAGCGGAACCATCGTTCCCGCCATCGCCACGCTGGCAGCGACAATCCAGTTTGCCCATTTCCTGTCCATGGAAAGCACCTCCTGCAGTTTTCGCGTTCGGAGCGCAACTGATCGCGCTCGTCTTCAGCTATCGGCACGGTCGGTAGAATCGGATGAGTCTGTCTCTTCGCTCTAACCGGAAAATCTTGACATCGACTTCGGCGTTGCACCGGGGCCGCCGTCGTGCCGCAGACGTTACAATCACCCGCAAGCCCGACGGCTGCACGGAGTCTGTCCTGTGCTGCCGACGGGCCGCCGTCAACTTGCGACCAACCTCGACCAGGCACACACCATGCGAGCCGCCATCATCGGAGCCCGCGGGCAACTCGGGACCGAACTGACCACCCTTCTGGGCGACGAGGTGGTTCCACTGACCCGGGATGAACTTGACATCACCGACCAGCCGGCGGTCCTCCGGACTCTTCGGGATGTCCAGCCGGACGTCGTCATCAACGCGGCCGCGTGGAACGGCGTCGACCTTGCCGAAGAGCAGCCGGCCGCCGCCTTTGCCGTGAATGCCCTTGGTCCCCGCCATCTGGCGATGTTCTGTGGACTCGAGGAGGTTCCGCTCGTCCACGTCAGTACCGACTATGTCTTCGGCCTGAACTCCGGACACGCGGTGCCGTGGCGTGAAGAGGACCCGCCCGGACCGGCGAGCGCCTACGGCGTCAGCAAGCTGTCAGGCGAATACTTTGCCCGGTCGGTGCCGCAGCACTATGTCATCCGCACCTGCGGTCTGTATGGTCGCACGCCGAAGCCGGGCTATGGCAACTTCGTGCAGACAATGCTGCGGCTGGGGCACGAACGGGACGAGCTGTGCGTCGTCGACGACCAGCACTGCACGCCGACGTCAGTGCGGGATCTCGCCAGCGCCATTCACTCGCTGGTGAAGACCGGAGCGTTCGGCCTGTACCACGTCACGAACTCCGGACGCACGACCTGGTATGGATTCGCGAGCGAGATCTTCCGGCAGGCCGGGATCGACGTTCACCTGAGACCGATTACGACGACCGAGTACGGGGCCCCTGCGGCGCGTCCGGCCTTCAGTGTGCTGGACTGCTCGAAGTTCGAGGCGACGACGGGGCAGACGCTCCGTCCCTGGCAGGAGGCGCTCGCCGACTACCTCGCGGAAACACCGCTCGCTCACGGTGGATCGTAGCCGCCCTGACAGAACGGATGGCAGCGACAGATTCTCCAGACGCCTTTCGCGGCTCCCCGGATGGCTCCGTACTTGCGGACCGCCTCGATGAAGTACTGGCTGCACGAGGGGGTGAACCGGCAATGCTGCCCGATCAGCGGACTCAGAAAGATCTGGTAGCCGCGCACGAGAAGTATCAGCGTTTGGGCCGGCAAACGGGCGATGGTGCGGAGCCAGGGCATTGCTCACCCGTGATTCCCGGAGTTACCCGGCTGCACTGTCGGCCGGCCGTTCTCGATGCGGACGTCCGGAAGCAGGCGTCGGGCCAGCTTGCGGCTGAGCTTCAGGAGTGACGTCCGGTACTCATCCAGTCCAGCCCCCGAGTCCTGCCGCGGAATCAGTATCAGATCGAGACCGCCGGGAATCTCGTGCTGCGAGAGCCGGAACGCCTCCCGCAGCAGTCGCTTGATCCGTTGCCGCCTGACCGAACCGCCATGCTTCTTCGAGACGCTCAGGCCGATGCGGGTGTAGGGGTGACCGTTGGCGGCGGCGAAGATCAGCAGATGGTTGTCACCGGCACGCTGCCGGAGGCCATACACGTGCTGAAACTCGCCGGCCTTCCTCAGATGCCGGTACTTGGGAAACGGAAACTGTGTCACGGATGGTCCGGCAGTGATGGCTTGCCGTTCTGCTCGGGATGCGGCGGAGTCTCTTCAGGGAGCTCATCCGATTCGAGAGGCGGGGACGTCTCGTCCTCCTGGTCGCTCGGAGGCTCACCCCGGCGACCGGTGTGTCGGGCCAGCCGGCGAACACGGTTGCCTCCCAGTATGGCGACCGCCAGCATAACAAGTCCCAGCAGCGCCACACCGACGATCGCCATCAATCCGGTGGCAACCTCGCCCGAGGGATCCTCCCCGGCGGGAGCGTCCGGCGCTGCCGCGTCCTCATTGGCGGCCTGAGGGGCATCGGCGACCGGTGGCGGGTCGTCGGCCGGGGCTGTGTCCGGCGACGACAGACTGACGGTAGTTACGAGGACAAAGGCCGTCATGCTGAACCACCGCGAGAGGAACAGCCTCCGCGACGGGGGCCGGCGATCGGACCCGCACCTGGCGCGGTCCGTGACGGCACGGCGAGGTCGGCTCAGGTTGCCACGGGATCCGTCAGCCACGCCACATGTCGTCCCGGGGATTCTCGGGCAGTTCACCGGCCAGTTCCTGAAGCAGTTCGCGGGAGCGGTCATTCAGGTCGCGGGGGACGACGATCCGGATGCTGACCAGCTGGTCACCCCGCTCTTTCGTCTTCGGATTCGGAAAGCCCTTCCCCCGCAGCCGCAGCTTCGTCCCCGACGACGTTCCCGGAGGAATCGTCAGACTGACCAGTCCTTCGGACAGCGTCGGAACGTCCACCTTGGCTCCGAGTGCCGCTTCAGTCAGCGAAATCGGGACGTCGAGCAGCACATTGTCGCCGTCGCGACGGAACCACGGATGAGGGGCGACTTCGATCGTCACCAGCAGGTCGCCGTCCGGTCCGCCGTTGATCCCCGGCGATCCTTCCCCAGCCAGCCGGATGACGGAACCGTCCCGGACTCCGGGGGGAATCTTGACGCTCAGCCGTTCCGTCCGGCCGTTCCGCTGCAGCGACAGCTCATGCGTGCCACCGTCCGCGGCTGTCTGGAAGGGGATCTGAATGCGGGTTCGGTGGTCTTCACCCTTACGGGCCCGGGGCGGCCGTTGCCGACCGGCTCCAGCCCGACCTCCGGCACCACCGAATGCCCCGCCGAACAGGTCACCGAGGTCGACTCCGCCACCACCAAAGAGATCCTCGAGGTCGATTTCCGAGCTGCCGCCCCGGAATCCCCCCTGGAACGGGTTGCCCCCCTTGCCGGCGTACTTGTACGCATCGCCGAACTGATCGTACTGCTTCCGCTTGTCTTCGTCGCCGAGTACGTCGTAGGCCTCGGCGGCCTGTTTGAACCGTTCCTCGGCCGCCTTGTCGCCGGGGCGGTTGTCGGGGTGATTCTCGCGCGCAAGCTTCTTATATGCCTTGCGGATCTCCGCCTGGCTTGCGGTGCGGGGGACTCCCAGTATGTCGTAGTAGTCAGCCATGAAGGTTACGTCTCGGGTCGAATGCGGACTCTCAGCCGATTGCGCGTCCGACATTCATCTGCGCGTCCGACATTTATCGGTTCAGGCGAATGATATGGTGCCACGGGGACGACGAAAAGTCCCGCGTCAAGTTCGTGCGGAACCGGCCTTCCTGAGCCGCGTTCTGCCGGTACGACACATTCCGGCCGTTCCGCCGGGAACCCATCGGTCCGCGTGCATCTGATCCCGCCCCCGTCTATACTCGAATTCACCGGTGCCGCCCCGTCACTCCCGATGCACAACCGGGACGACGGACGCGGAACGCTCAACCGGCATGTCCGTGCTCACAGGATTCTCTGGCCAATGCTGACTCTGCTGATCGCAATCGGTTCGTTCGTTGGATATCTGGTGGCGTACCATACGTACGGCCGCTGGCTGGCCCGCAAGATCTTCAATCTCGATGCCGAGGCGGACGTTCCCAGCCAGCAGCTGCGGGACGACATCGACTATGTGCCGACCCGCAAGGAGGTGATCTTCGGACACCACTTCACCAGCATCGCCGGGACCGGACCGATTGTCGGACCGGCAATCGCGGTCTTCTGGGGCTGGCTGCCGGCCCTGCTGTGGGTGCTGTTCGGCTCGATCTTCATCGGAGCGGTCCACGACTTTGGCGCACTGGTCATTTCCCTGCGGAACCGCGGCCAGACGGTGGGCGAGGTGGCCGGCCGGCTGATCTCCCCCCGGGCCCGCATCCTGTTCCTGCTGGTTCTGTTTCTGGCGCTGACGGTCGTGCTGGCCGTTTTCGGCCTGGTGATTGCCAGCATCTTCGCCATCTATCCCGAGTCCGTCCTGCCGACCTGGGCATCCCTCCCGCTGGCCGTCGCCATCGGCGTGTGGGTCTACCGTCGTGGCGGCGGACTGCTGCTTCCCTCGCTGGTCGCGCTGGGCATCATCTACGGCTGCGTCTGGCTGGGAGCCTACTACCTGCCGATCGACATGCAGCAGATTTTCGGCATCCCCACGACCGGCCCGTTTCCCAATGCGGTTGTGCTGTGGACGTTCGTGCTGCTCGCGTACTGCTTCATCGCTTCGGTTCTGCCGGTCTGGGTGCTGCTGCAGCCCCGCGACTACATCAACAGCCACCAGCTCGTTGTGGCCCTGGTCCTGCTCGCTGCCGGCCTGATCGTCGCCGGAGCCACCGGCAAGGCGAATCTCGAAACGAGTACCCCCGCGGTTGCGACAACGATTCCGGCCGACGCCCCACCGATCCTTCCCTTCCTGTTCATCACCATCGCCTGCGGAGCCTGCAGCGGTTTCCACTGTCTGGTCTCCAGCGGCACGACCAGCAAGCAGATCGCCTGCGAGACCGACGCCCAGTACGTGGCATACGGCTCGATGCTGCTGGAAGGGGGCCTGGCGGTGATGGTGATTCTCGCCTGCTGTGCCGGCGTCGGCATGGGACAGTTCGATCGCGGCGCATTTTCCCCCGGACAGGGCTATGCCTACACGCCGACAATCGATGCCGAAACCGGTCAGCCGGTCGCCGGACTGGCCGCCTGGAGCGCCCGCTACAATCCGGCCAGTGCCACCGGCTGGCGTGACTTCAAGCTCCGCCAGATGGTCGGTGCGTTCGTCGACGGTGGTGCGAACTTTCTGTCGACGATCGGCATTCCGATCAAGCTGGGAGTCGGCCTGATTGCCGTCCTCGTCGCCTGCTTTGCAGCGACGACCCTCGACAGTGCGACCCGACTGAATCGCTACGTCGTTCAGGAGCTGGCCTCGACGCTGCACCTCAAACCCCTCACGAACAAGTACGCTGCGACAGGACTGGCGGTCGTTCTCGCCGGTGCCCTCGCCATGATGCCCGCCAATCCGACACTCGGTCCAGGCAGCGGCGGGCTGATCCTCTGGCCACTGTTCGGTGCGACCAACCAGCTTCTGGCCGGTCTGGCTTTGATGGTCACCGTGTTCTACCTCTGGCGGCGGAGCAAGCCGATCCTGTTTGCTCTGGTCCCGATGCTGCTCATGCTCGCCATGCCCCTGGCCGCGATGCTGTATCAGATGTTCGCTCCCGGCTCCGGCTGGCTGGCTCGAGGCGACTACCTGTTGTTCAGCTTCGGAGTGGCGATCTGCGGCCTGCAGGTCTGGATGGTCATCGAGGGACTGATCCTCTGGCCGCGCGTGCGGGGCGTCGTCGAAGAGGGACTCCCGCCGCTCCCCCAGGTGGCCACCGCGACCTCCGGCCCGAACTGCTGACAGGCGGACGACCGGGACGTTGAGTCCCTGGCCGCCGCAGCACAACGCATTCGATACAACTTCCTCCAGACGGATGATCGGAGATTTCAACCATGCGTTCGCAGCTGACTCTCGTTGCCGCCCTGCTGGCTGCTCTGCTCGGCATGCTCACCGCCCCTGCCGCTGAGGCCGCCGACCCGATCCGCGTGCTGATCGTCGACGGTCAGAACAACCACGACTGGGAGCGGACGACACCCTACATCAAGCGGTTTCTGGAAGAGACCGGCCGGTTCAACGTCTACGTCGTCACCACGCCCCCCAAAGGGGCCAAACCGGCCGCGTGGAACGGTTTCCGCCCGCAGTTCGAGGACTACGACGTCGTCCTGAGCAACTACAACGGCGAAACCTGGCCCGAGACCGTCCGCAACGAGTTCGAAGCGTTCGTCAAACGGGGGGGCGGCGTCGTGAATGTTCATGCCGCCAACAACCCCTTCCCCGACTGGCCGGCGTTCAACGACATGATCGGCCTGGCATGGCGGCGGGCGGACTTTGGCGATCGACTCGTGCTCGATGACGACGGCAAGCCGGTCCGCTTCAAGGCGGGAGAAGGTTCCGGGGCCGGGCATGGTCCCCGCTACCCCTACCCGGTCGTCGTTCGCGATCGCAAGCACCCCGTCCTCGAGGGATTCCCCGCCGAGTGGATGCATCCCGCCGATGAGCTGTACCACGGTCAGCGTGGTCCGGCACTGAACATGAACATTGTCGCGACCGCCTACTCCGACTCGTCGAAGCGCGGGACCGGCTACCACGAGCCGATGGTCTGGTGGATTCCCTTCGGTGAAGGAAAGGTCTTTACGACCGTCCTCGGCCATGTCGGACGCAACCAGAAGCAGGACGAATGGCCGATGCGCTGCCAGGGCTTCCAGGCCCTCGTGACCCGCGGCTGTGAGTGGGTGGCGACCGGCGAAGTGACCATTCCACTGCCCGAGAACATGCCCACCGCCGAAGAGGTCAGCCTCGCTCCCTGATCTCCGACCTCCTGCCGAAAGATGACCTGTGTCGCTGTTTTCGCGGCAATCTGACGCGCCCCTCGAAGATCCGACCGCCCTGGCCCGCTTCGGCCGGCTGGACATGGTCGCCCGACTGGTCGTCGAGGGGTACATGATCGGCCAGCACAAGAGCCCCTTCAAAGGCTCCAGCGTCGAGTTCGTCGAGCACCGACAGTACTACCCGGGTGACGAAATCCGTCACATCGACTGGCGGGCGTTCGGCAAGACCGGTCGGTACTACATCAAGGAGTTCGAGGAGGAGACCAACCTGCGGGCCTACTTGCTGGTCGACGCGTCCGGCAGCATGGGGTACGGACAGAGCACGCTCACCAAGTTCGAGTACGCCCGTCAGCTTGCCGCGTCACTCGGGTATCTGCTGCTCACCCAGCGGGACGCCGTCGGCCTGGTCACCTTCGATACGGACATCCGCGACCGCATCGAACCATCGAGCAATCCCCAGAACTTTCAGCTGGTCACGCAGGCCCTCGAGAACTGCCAGCCCGGAAGTGAAACGAGCCTCTCGGAGATCGTCGGCCGACTGGCGCCGACACTCAAGCGGCGCAGCCTGGTCGTCATCATCAGTGACCTGTTCGACGAGACCGGGCCGCTGCAGAAGGCACTCCAGCAGCTGCGTCACGACCGGCACGAGGTGATCCTCTTCCAGACGATTGCCCCGGAGGAAGAAGACTTCCCGTTCAGCCGGCCCACCCAGTTCCGCAGCCTCGAACAGGCCGGCCACCGCATCCTCGTCGATCCGCATCGCCTGCGCGCGATCTATCTCGAGCAGTATCAGAAGTTCGAGCGGGAACTCGTCCGCACCTGCGGGAATGCCGGCGTCGACCTGCACAAGATGCTCACCAGCGATCCGTATCACACGGCACTGGGAGCCTATCTCGACGACCGCACCCGTCTGAAACGCAAACGCTGAACGGGCACTGCGCGGCCGCAGGTGGTCCGGTCGGGCCTGCGGCATGCTACTGTGGCTGGATGAACCGCACGCTCCGCACCATCGCGATGTCCTGGTCGCCCAGCTGTTCGAACAGGTTCGGCTCAACGGAAAACACGAACGACATCTGCCGGCCGTTCGGATCGGTCACCAGGTAGTAGACCCACATCATCGGGATGTCGACCGTTCCCTTGTCCCCCTTCAGTTCGACGCTGCCGGCAACGATCACACGCGTGATCATCCGACCGTCATCGGTGGGGACACGCTCCCGGGCCCGAATCTCGCTGAACCGGTCTCCCAGCGAGCGCTGGATGTCTGCTTCGAACTGATCGGCCGGCGTCTGCTGCCCCGGCTTGACGGTCGGGACCGGCGAGCAGTTGCACTGGGCAATCAGGCTTCCCCGTTCCATCCGTCGCAGAATCAGCACCTTGTTCGTGCCGTGCAGCAGGGCCTGAAACACGTACCACTTCCGATCGTGACGCAGCGTCACGCCCCACGGTGCGGCGACAAACATCAGGTCGAGAGCCCCGGCAGGTGGCTCCAGGGGAATCGAATCTGCCAACGCATCGGTCAGCTGGCCGGGTGACGGCGACAGCGAACGATCGACGGTGGCTGTGACCGTCGCGTCGATTCCCGGGCTGATGGTTCCGATGCCCGACTCGATCCGGTACTCGAGGTTGGACTGTGTAATGAGCTTCTGATTCAGATCGTACGTCAGCTGTCCGGTCACACTGACGGTCGAGTTGGCTCCCTGACGCTGGCCGACGACTTTCCCCTGCACCGTAATCTTCGCGATGTTGCCCGTCACGGATGTCAGCGTGCCGTTCATCTCGGATGACTCGACGGCCTCGATCGTGGCCAGCATCTGTGCGGCCCAGTCGGCGACTGCCCACGTGTCCCCCACTTCGACGGGACTGGGCGGAAGCAGTGCGGCCAGCGCCAGCGTGTCGCCGGGCAGCTCGAGGAGATCGAGCGAGTCCCGCGTCAGGGTCGCCTGGGGGCAGTAGTTGAGTACGCCTTCCCGGCGTCCGCTCGAGACGACCAGCGAATTCGCCGCGGGGAGTTGCGTCCCGGAATTGTTGTCCGCGACGGTTGTCTGCATCGTCCCCTGTTCGAACTGGCGGACAGCCCGCAGTGCTTCGGCATCGCGGCCGGCAGGCGGGA
>ENA-ORCW01000232-ORCW01000232.1-marine-metagenome-genome-assembly--contig:-NODE-232-length-53485-cov-3.690515_pt1 | contig 53485 bp, 45 predicted proteins | sample MGYA00237784_ERZ508517 | MGnify/ENA primary metagenome ERZ508517 (study PRJEB26187, sample SAMN06268979) | marine metagenome | isolation source: Tt ae E1 feedstock associated aerobic enrichment on...
AGATGCAGGTCAGCGTCATGACAGACCAAGCCGTATCTGGAAAAACACTGATTGTTTGCTCTGCCATTTGTGGTGCTTGTTGAAACACAGCCAGATAATCCAGACTACCTGCATACATCAACACGGCAGCAATGCCCAATATAAAGCCGAAGTCCCCGACTCTATTCACTAAGAAAGCTTTGAGGTTTGCATAAATCGCCGTCGGCTTTTTATACCAAAAACCAATCAGTAGGTAAGAGACTAGCCCCACCGCTTCCCAGCCAAAGAATAACTGCATGAAGTTATTTGCCATCACCAACATCAACATGGCAAACGTGAATAAAGAAATATAACTGAAGAAACGACAGTAGCCATCATCATCGTGCATGTAGCCAATGGTGTAGATATGCACCATTAATGACACAAAGGTCACCACCGTCATCATCACTGCACTCAGTGCATCAATCATAAAGCCAACTTGAAGCTGTAATGAGCCGGCTTGCAACCACTGATAGACGGTGCCGTTATATGTCAGCCCATCGACTGTCACCAGTTTTAATACCCAGGCGGATAAGAAAAAAGCCACACCGACTGAAAAGATTGTAATGCGATGCGTCCAGCAACGGCCTAAATGACGACCAAACAAACCTGCTGCAATACTGCCAAATAATGGCGCGATAACAATGGCAAGCAGTAAGCTCTGTGGCATCCCTTACCCCTTTAACCTATCCAGATCAGACACATTAATGGTGCTGAGGTTACGGAATAACACCACCAGAATGGCCAGCCCAATTGCCGCCTCCGCTGCTGCCACTGTCAAGATGAAAAACACAAACACCTGACCAGCGGGGTCGCCGAGAAAGTGTGAGAAAGCAATAAAGTTAAGGTTGACCGCTAGCAGCATTAACTCAATACACATCAATAAAATGATGATATTTTTACGGTTCAGAAAGATACCCGCTAAAGACAAGCTGAACAATATGGCAGCGAGAATAAGATAGTCAGATAAAACAATCATGGTTCAGAGCCACCTCCATCTTGTTTTTTGCTGCGTAGATCAACCATTCTCACCCGGTCTGTCGATTTAACGGCCACCTGTTTGGCTGGGTCCTGCAATTTACGATGGTGCTCACGTAATGTCAGCGTGATAGCAGCAACAATGGCGACGGTCAGGATCACAGAAGCAATTTCAAACGGATACACATAAACGGTATACAACAAACGACCCAGCATTTTTGTATTACTGCCGTCAGTCACTGCTGCGTCACTAATATCAAATTGGGGCGCATTCAGCACGGCAATCATTTCCACCACAATCACAGCAGCCACAATAATCCCTAATGGTAAATACCGTGTAAAACCTTCTTTCAGCGGGGCCAGATCAATATCCAGCATCATCACCACAAATAAAAACAGTACTAACACAGCTCCCACATAGACCAGCACCAAACTGATAGCAAGAAATTCTGCCTCCAACATTAACCAGATACCGGCACTGGTAAAAAAAGCTAGTACCAAGAATAAAGCGGCACGCACGGGGTTTCGCACAGTGATAACCATGGTAGCGGCAAACACTAAAACGGCGGCAAAGAAGTAAAAAATAATTTTTTCCACTAGTTTGTCATCCTAACGATAAGGTTCATCAGCAGCACGGTCTGCAGCAATCTCTGGCTCATATTTATCCCCGATTGCCAGTAATTTATCTTTTGTAATGATTTGTTCACCTCGGTTTTCAAAATGAAACTCAAAATGTCGTGTTTCAACAATCGAGTCGACCGGACAAGACTCCTCACAAAAGCCACAATAAATACACTTAAATAAGTCGATATCGTAGCGAGTAGTACGGCGACTACCATCATCTCTGGGTTCAGTTTCGATAGTAATGGCAAGTGCAGGACAAACCGCTTCACATAACTTACAACCAATACAGCGCTCTTCCCCATTGGGATAGCGCCTTAAGGCATGCAGTCCACGGAATCTTGGTGACTGTGGTGTTTTTTCCTCGGGATATTGCACCGTGACTTTGCCGGCAAACAAATAACGCCCGGTTAGACGAAGCCCCTGAATCAGCTCCCACAATAGAAAGCTTTTAAAAAAATGACGGAGACCTGACATCATCCCCCTCCCGCAGTGATGACTGCACTTTCTGTAAACCAAGGCCCTATATCAAACACCTGGGCCGTCGACACAATAACTAACCAAACCAAGGTGACAGGAATAAATACTTTCCAGCCTAAACGCATGATCTGATCATAACGATACCGAGGAAATGTCGCTCGGAACCATAGGTACATAAACAAAAAGATAGCTGTTTTGCCAAGCAGCCAGACTAATCCAGGCACCCAGGAAAACGTACTTTCCAGCACTGGAATCCCATCAAATGGTGACAACCAGCCTCCCATAAATAGGGTCGCGGCCAGCATAGAGATCAAAATCATATCGGCGTATTCGGCTAGGAAAAAAATGGCAAACGCCATACCCGAATATTCCACATGAAAACCAGCGACGATTTCTGATTCGCCTTCTGCAATATCAAACGGCGCCCGGTTTGTTTCCGCTACCCCGGAAATAAAATAGACAATAAATAAAGGAAACAGTGGTATGAAGTACCAGTGCCAGAAACCTCCTTGTTGAGCCAGTACAATTTCGCCAAGGTTCAGGCTACCGGCCGCAATCAGCACACCGACCAAAGCAAACCCCATCGCAATCTCGTATGAGACCACTTGTGCAGCACTACGCAATGCACCTAAAAAAGCATAACGGGAATTAGACGCCCAACCCGCCACCACTACCCCATACACACTCATGGAAGTAATCGCCAGGATATATAACAGTCCGGCATCAATATCTGCCAACACCATGCCATCATCAAAAGGCATCACCGCCCAGGCAGCCAATGCTGGCCCTATTGCCAAAACAGGTGCAACCAGAAACAAATATAAATTGGATTTTGCCGGAAAGATGACTTCTTTCAGCAGCAATTTCAGACCATCAGCTATTGGTTGCAGTAATCCCCATGGGCCAACTCGGTTAGGACCAATACGCGTTTGTATATAACCAATGACTTTGCGCTCAGCGTAAGTCAAATAGGCAACTGACAGCATTAAAGGCACAATGATGAGTAAAATTTTGAATAGGTTCGGCAGGATATCCTGTAAAAACATATCAATCATGTGGCTGCCTCACTTTGAGAAACAGCGATCTGCCCAAACAGGCTGACTAGACGGCTCGCGGCCTCTGTCGTTGCAGCAACATAAACGCAACCATCCGCAATATTGTCATCAATCTCTAAGGGCAGGCGAATCACGCTGTCTTGTTGTGCCAGCGTCAAAGGCGTTTGATGATTTAAACCATGTTTTGCGGCTTCTTTTCTATTGATGCGTGCAAACTGTATGCGTTGAGTTTCCGGTGTTTTTTGTAACGCTTCACTGTGACGTAATAATGCATCCGTCCGATACATCGGCACTTCAGAAATCATCATCAAGTCTGACTCTAGGTTGAGCGAATCGGGAATATATGGCGGAGTCGAGTCAGTATGTCTCTCAGCTTGTTTCTGACGAACCTCATCCACCACGTCCTGTGACGAAATATAGTCGAAACCGTCGAGATGACTAACATTACCGAGCACACGCAGAATCTTCCAACCAGGGCGACTATCCCCTCTAGGAGCAACCGCACCAGCAAACTGCTGCCATTGTTTATCCAGGCCAACAAACGTGCCAGAAGTTTCAGTAAAACAAGCCATGGGTAAAATCACATCGGCCGTTTGTCTCAGAAACTCACTATCGAAACTATGTAGTGCCACCACAAAACTGGCGCGCTTTAGTGCTTGTTTGGCAATGGCTGGGACAGCAGTATCATGCAATGCGTCTAAGCCCATCAACACGTACGCCCGGAGACTCTGTTGCCACATTTGCAGACTGTTTTTCGCTTCCTTACCAGGTAAGGTGTTGGCAAAGACATGAGCTTGGCTATTCGCAGATGGCATCACCATACAGCGACTGCCCGACAATTCAGCAATTTTCTGGACTAAAGCACGTATTTTTGCAGCATCAGGGTGATGATTAGCTAAGTCTCCCACAATCAAGGTGGCGGTCGCTGCGTTCGATAACTGCATGGCCACATTTTGTTCAAACGCTGTGGGTGTACGTTCTGGATATAGAGTCTGCCATGCATCATCATCGTCATCAGTGATTGACGATAATACTTTGGCAATGCCCGCTAAGGTGGACAGCATGGCCTTGATATCCACAGCCATTTCATACTCAACCGGCATCAGCAAGTCTGTCAGAAAGAAATTGATATTGCTAACCACGGCACCATTTATCGCCGCTTGTCTTATACGATGAGCAAGAATAGGTTGCTCAGCCCGAATATGACTGCCGACAAGCACAATCGCATCACTGTCCTGGACATCTGCCAATGTCCAGCTCTCCATTGCGTACTGCTCGGGAGAGTCAGAAAAATCTTGCTGACGCAGGCGATGGTCAATATTCTCAACACCTAAACCACGTAACCATTTCTGGAACAGAAAGGCTTCTTCGAGCGTCGCGGTCGGTGAAATCATGCCACCCACTTCTTCGGTGCCATGTTTATTGATAACGGTTTGTAAACCTTTTACCGCTGTTTCCAATGCGGTTTGCCAGTCAACGACCTGCCAGTCACCCTCTACTTTAATCATGGGCTCAGAAAGTCGTTTAGGATGGGCCAAGCCTTGATAGGAGAACCTGTCTCTATCCGATAACCAGGCCTCATTAATGGACTCATTATCTCTCGGCACTACACGCATCACATCATTTTGTCTGACATGCAGTTCAATATTAGAACCGATGGCATCATGAGGTGCGATGGAGGAATGGGCTTTCATTTCCCAGGCACGCGCTTTGTAACGGAAAGGTTTAGACGTTAATGCTCCAACAGGACAGAGATCGATAATATTACCCGACAACTCAGAAACCAAGCTGTGCTCAACATAGGTACCAATTTCCATATGTTCGCCACGTCCAGTTGCACCGAGTTCTTTGACGCCGGCAATTTCCTGCCCAAAACGAACACAGCGTGTGCAATGAATACAACGCGTCATGTCCGTGCGAATCAAAGGTCCAATATCTTTGTCTTTGACAACACGTTTACCTTCTGTAAACCGACTGACACCTTCGCCATATCCCATCGACAGATCCTGCAACTCGCATTCACCGCCCTGATCACAAATCGGACAATCCAGTGGATGATTAATCAATAAAAATTCCATCACACTGCGTTGAGCATTAATCGCGACTTTAGAATGAGTGAATACTTTCATGCCTTCAGTCACAGGCGTCGCACAGGCTGGCAGCGCTTTACGAGACTTATCAACCTCAACAAGACACATCCGACAATTAGCTGCTATCGACAGTTTTTTGTGGTAACAAAAACGTGGAATATCAATACCTGCCTCATCAGCAGCCTGAATAATCATTTTTGTTGAGTCCACTTTCAGTGGAATACCGTCGATTTCGATATTAACCATATCTACTCAGCCTTCACGCTGTGTTATCCATACACCGACCATGATCGATGTGGTATTGAAATTCTTCACGAAAATGTTTGATAAAACTGACGACAGGGGCCGCCGCCGCATCACCCAGAGCACAAATGGTATTGCCATTAATATTTTCAGCCACATCCACCAGCCGGTGTAAATCTTCTTGCTTGCCCTGCCCCTCTTCAATGCGCTTCACAACCCGATACAGCCATCCAGTGCCTTCACGACAAGGTGTGCACTGACCGCATGATTCTTCATAATAAAAATAGGCAATACGTTGCAGCGCTTTCACCATACACGTTGAATCATCCATGACTATGACTGACCCGGCTCCCAGCATGGAACGCCCTTTGGCAATCCCGTCATAACTCATATCGAGTCCCATCATAATCTCAGCTGGTACCACTGGCGTGGATGAGCCACCAGGGATTACGGCTTTTAACTGATGACCGTGCCGAACACCACCCGCCAACTCCAGTAGCTCAGCAAACGGCGTACCTAACGGCACTTCATAGTTACCGGGTTTATTAACATGACCCGTCATACAAAAAATCTTACTGCCACCATTATTTGGCGTGCCTAATTCATGAAACCAGTCCGCACCATGCTGCAATATCACCGGAATCGAGGCTAAACTTTCTGTATTGTTAATCGTTGTCGGCCTGCCATATAAGCCATAGCCAGCTGGAAATGGTGGTTTATAACGTGGCTGCCCTTTTTTACCTTCCAAGGATTCGAGTAAGGCGGTTTCTTCACCACATATATAAGCACCCGCGCCGATATGAGTATGAAGCTGAAAGTGAAAGCCACTGCCGAGAATATCTTTACCTAAATAGCCGGCTTCTCTGGCTTCTTCCAACGCTGCCTCAAAACGCTCTATAGGTTCAAAAAACTCACCGCGGATGTAGTTATATCCAGTCTGGGCTCCAATCGTATAACCGGCGATAATCATGCCTTCTATCAATTGATGCGGGTTAAACCTGAGAATATCGCGATCTTTACACGTCCCCGGCTCGCCTTCATCCGAATTACAGACAATATATTTATCACCGGGCAAACGTCTGGGCATAAAGCTCCATTTCAGTCCGGTAGGGAAACCAGCGCCACCGCGACCACGTAATGCCGAGTTTTTGATCTGCTCAATAATCGACTCAGGCTTGAGTTTATTGCTCAAGATATCTTCAAGTACCTGATAGCCACCGACCTGTCGGTAGGCATCCAGTGTCCAGGATGGTGAAAGGTGGTTGGTACGAAAACACACTTGATCCAGCATCATGACTGGACCCCATCAATCAAAGCATCAATCTTTTCTTTGGTCAGGTACTCGTGGTATTGCTTATCCATCAGCAACATAGGTGCACCAACACAAGCGCCAAGACATTCCACTTCTTTTAGCGTAAACAAACCGTCTTTCGTTGTTTCACCAGGCTTAATCGCTAACCGTTGCTGAAGATGTTCGAGTATTTCCTCAGAGCCACACAACATGCATGAGATATTGGTGCACAGACTGATCTTGTGCTTACCGACGGGTTCCAGCTCAAACATGCTGTAAAAAGTCGCCACCTCATAAACACTGATATTCGACATGGATAAATATTCTGCCAAGGCATCCATAATGGCTCTGGAAAGCCAGCCACCATTAGCCTCCTGCAGGATATGTAAGCATGGAATGACGGCAGATTGAGCACGACCTATCGGATATTTAGCTATCCATTTATCCAGCGCTGCACGCAGTTGCTCAGTGAATAAAGTCTGTTTAGGTCCGGTCAATACCATCTCTGTCATCGGTCAATCTCACCAAACACAATATCCATCGTACCGATAATGGCAACGACATCTGCCAGCATATGGCCTTTTGCCATTTCATCCATCGCTGCCAGATGTGGAAACCCCGGCGCTCTGATTTTCACGCGATAAGGCTTATTAGCCCCATCCGAAATCATATAAATACCAAACTCGCCTTTGGGATGTTCAATCGCACTGTAAACTTCACCTTCCGGCACACAATAACCTTCGGTAAATAGTTTGAAGTGATGAATTAAGGCTTCCATATCATTTTTCATGGTGCTGCGTTTAGGCGGGGCGACTTTGGTGTCATCAACAATCACTGGCCCTGGATTCGCTCTGAGCCAATCAACACATTGCTTAATAATACGATTAGATTCACGCATCTCAGCGACACGGACTAAATAGCGATCGTAACAGTCGCCCTCCTTACCTATCGGAATATCAAAGTCCAATTGGTCATAGACTTCATAAGGCTGTTTACGACGTAAATCCCACTCAATCCCCGAACCTCTTAACATCGGTCCTGAAAAACCGAGTTGCAAAGCACGCTCAGGACTGACCACACCAATGCCTACAGTGCGTTGTTTCCAGATACGATTATCAGTTAATAATGTCTCATACTCATCGACACAGTGCGGAAAACGTTGGGTAAAGTCTTCAATAAAATCGAGCAGACTGCCTTCTCGGTTTTGATTCTTTTTCTTTATTTCTTTGTCGTTGTGCCATTTGGAAGCCTGATATTGAGGCATTTTGTCGGGTAAATCGCGATATACGCCGCCTGGTCGATAATAGGTAGCATGCATTCTTGCGCCCGATACAGCCTCGTAACAATCCATTAAGTCTTCACGCTCACGGAAGCAGTAAAGAAACACAGTCATCGCACCAATATCCAGACCATGCGCCCCCAACCACATCAGATGGTTTAATACCCGGGTAATCTCATCGAACATGACCCGAATGTATTGGGCTCTTATGGGTACATCAATGCCAATCAGTTTTTCGATGGCCATCACATAGGCATGTTCGTTACACATCATCGACACATAATCGAGACGGTCCATATACCCAATGCTCTGATTGAATGGTTTCGATTCCGCCAGTTTTTCTGTACCCCGATGCAGCAGCCCAATATGTGGGTCGGCTCTGACTATCACCTCTCCATCCATTTCCAGAATAAGACGAAGGACACCATGGGCAGCCGGATGTTGAGGACCAAAATTGAGTGTGAAATTTTTTATCTCAGCCATTATTTCTCATCCTTGAGATAACGATTATCATCACGAATCACCCTGGGTACTAAGGTTCTGGGTTCGATACTGACCGGTTCATACACCACACGTTTTTTGTCTTCATCGTAACGCATCTCAACATTACCAATAAGCGGGAAATCTTTACGAAACGGATGACCGACAAAACCATAGTCTGTCAAAATGCGTCGTAAGTCAGGATGTCCATCAAAGAGAATGCCGAACATATCAAAGGCTTCACGCTCATACCAGTCAGCACCTGCCCATACCTTTGTCACGCTGTCTATAATGGGTTGCTCAGCTGCTAATCTGACTTTTATTCGTAAGCGTTGATTATGTGTAATGGATTGCAACTGATAGACCACGGCAAAACGATAACCGTCTGTCACGGGTTCTGCATGTCCCAGGCCATCTACAGCCCGGCTAAAACCAAATTCTGTCGACTGTTTGGTTTCCCAACTACTCCCGCCATACTCTGAGTAATCTACCCCGGCCAAATCCATCAACTGTTCAAATTGATAGTCGTCTCGTAAAGTAGTACAAACCTCTATAATGTATTCAGCCGCCACATGCAAAGTAATTTCATCTCGGACCAGCTCACAATCGAGTAACGCATCTGAAAAATTCTGTTCTAGTTTGGCTTTTAAGGTTTGCATCATAAAAACAGGTCGCTATCAGGTTTGTCTGGCTATGGTGTTAGTACGATGAATTTTTTTCTGCAGCTGTAATATGCCATACAGTAAAGCTTCAGCCGTTGGTGGACAGCCTGGCACATAGATATCGACGGGGACAATCCGATCGCAGCCACGAACAACGGAATAAGAATAATGATAATAACCACCGCCGTTGGCACAGGAGCCCATTGAAATAACCCAGCGTGGTTCGGACATCTGGTCATAGACTTTACGCAAAGCAGGTGCCATTTTGTTGACCAGCGTGCCAGCCACAATCATCACATCCGATTGACGTGGACTGCCTCTGAATACAATGCCAAATCTATCCAAATCGTAACGTGCCGCCCCGGCATGCATCATTTCTACTGCACAACAGGCCAGACCAAATGTCATTGGCCATAAAGATCCGGTTCTTGCCCAGTTAATGAGTTTGTCAGCCGATGTGGTGACAACGCCTTTTTCGAGAACACCTTCTATTCCCACTCCAGCGCTCCTTTTTTCCATTCATATACAAACCCAACTACCAAAATGCCTAAAAATAGGAACATGGCCAAGAGACCAAACACACCGATCTCATCTAAAACAATGGCCCATGGGAAAAGGAATGCAATTTCTAAATCGAAAATGATGAAAAGAATAGCAACAAGATAATAACGAACATCAAACTTCATGTGGGCATCTTCAAAAGGTTCGAATCCACATTCATAGGCTGATCGTTTTTCACTGTCAGGATGCCGAGGTCCCAATACAAAGCCGGCCAGCAATGGCAGAACACCAAAACCGATGCCGATGATGATAAACAACAAAATCGGGAGATAATTCTCCAGCATGCTGTGCTTCCTTCGGATGTCTCGACAATTCAGCATGAGGGACTCGCGTCTCTGCTCATACCCCTGACTACATTCTTAAGCATTTGATGTAATCATCACCCTCGATACTACACACTAAAAACGTCAATGAGAAGTCACAATATGCGTTAAATCATGATTTTGAGAACGGCTTTAATACTGGACAGGATAGGAATGTTTGTGCTCGAATAGCCGCTGCTTTAAATTTGGTTGATTATGCCAACAAAATGGCATTGACACTTTCATAATAAAAAATAAAAAGGTGCATCATTTCAGGTGAGTAAGAGTAAGTGGTTAAGTAAACCTGTTGTGGTTGCCATCGTTATTTTATTAGTCGCAGTGATAACAGCCACTGTGGCTGCGTCTCATCTGTTTTCGTTGATTCAGGAAGACGTGACTACACGCCTCAATACCGCACTGACCACATCCATCAATCGCGTTAAACAGTCCTACACCAATCATCAACGTAACAGCCTCTACTGGGCAGAAAACACCGTTATTCAGCAGATTGCTTTATTAGCGAATAAGCAGGATAACAAAGTGATGCGACAAGATTTATATCGACTTGTTGATGGCAACATCAAAGCGATATTGAGTAATGAAGGTTACCTTGACTACAAGCTGTTCTCAACGCATGGCGACATGATTTTATCGGGAGTGAGTGGCTTTGCAAACGAAGACAATCAAGTCCGACTTCCCCTCAACATCCGTACGGATTTACCGACAAACACAGTCTACACTTCCCATCCTTTTATGCCTTCAAGCTCATGGCAGGAAACACATGGGCAGAATTACCCCACGCCAACCATGCTCTTTATTGCCCCCGTTCATGATTGGGCTGGAAAAACAGTTGCTTTTTTTGCTTTCGAAATCGATCCCGACAAGATTTTCAACCCTGCTTTTCATGAAAACCAAGTGGGACAAACAGGCCAAGCCTACGCGATAGATGAACATGGGCGAATGCTCACTCAAAGTAAGTTTACTAAGCAGCTTATCCAAGCCGGATTAATTGATGCCGCTCATCCATTAAGCGAATTGGCACTGGAAGTGCGAGATCCCGGTGTCAATCTCTTAAGCTCTGAGAAAAAACAAGTTGCTGCGAATGCTCCGCTCACGCTAATGGCGAAATCATTGACCCAACACCAGACGGGTGTGAGCCTAAAAGGATATCGTGATTATCGCGGTGTCAAAGTCATCGGTAGCTGGCGCTGGGATGACCATCTGAATATGGGAATCGTGACGGAAACAGAAGTCGCCGAAGTTTATAAACTGTATCGTTCCCTATTATTCAGTGTGGTTATCAGCATCGTATTTGTGATTTTCATGACGGCATTTGGTACCTATTTCTACCGCCGCTCAACGCAACAACGCATTGCCTCACTACAACAACGTGATGCCATCATAAAACAGACTGATGATGGCTTTGTCACTATTGATGATGTTGGAAAAATCACCATGGTGAACCCCGCTGTCTGTCTGTTATTTGGTTATCAGGAAGCGGAACTTATCGGTCAACCAGTTTCTATTCTGATAGATAAAAATGAACGACATAAACATGATAGTTATCTTAAGCATGCCAATATTCATGAGCCTAAAATCATACACAGAACGCGTTCTTTATCTGCCACCAGAAAAGACGGCACCGAATTTCCCATTGAACTTAACATCAGTCCGATGCAATTTGGCCATCGGAAATTCTATATTGGTGTAATTCGGGATATTTCAGAACGTCACCAATATCAGCAAGAGTTAATCAAGGCCATGCAACAGGCCAAGCACGCTAATGAAGCAAAAAGTGAATTTCTGGCAAAAATGAGTCATGAACTTCGCACACCACTCAATGCCATCATTGGTTTCTCGCAGCTCTTACAGCTAGATAATCTAAATGAAGATCAACGTGAATCGGTCAGCATGATCGAGAACTCAGGAAATCATCTACTCTCACTGATTAATGACATACTGGACTTATCACGTATTGAAAGCGGCCATATGTCAGTCTCAGTGGAAGATGTGCAATTAAAACCACTTATTGATGATCTTATTCCCTTTATACAAACTCAAATTCAGTCTTTAAATCTGCATATTGAAGAGTCATATCCAGCCAATATTTCATCTTTATTTGTGAAAGCCGATCACATTAAACTCAAACAGGTGTTACTCAATCTTTTATCTAACGCGGCCAAATACAACAAACCGAATGGCAAAATTAAGATTATTATAAGCAGTACTTATAAATCCTCTCTTCGTATTGCTATCCAGGATACCGGCTACGGTATTGATGAAAAATTACAACGTCGCCTGTTTGAACCTTTTGATCGTCTCGATAAAGATAACTCAGGTATACAGGGCACCGGTATTGGTTTAGTCATCAGTCGAGAGCTGATTAAACTTATGAACGGACGCTTTGGCTTTGAAAGTGAGCAAGACAAAGGCGCCACATTTTGGATTGAGCTGCAACGTTCCAAGGTGACAAACGGCCCTCTCTTATCATCAGAACATCATGAGCTAGCACAAATGGATAATGACACTAGGGAGCATGTCAAAATCTTATGTATCGAAGATAACCCAACTAATCTCAACTTGATTAAACGTGTCTTTAGACAATATATTCAGTTTGACCTTATCGCTGCTAGCGATGCTGAAACAGGCTTGGAATTAGCCAGACAATATGAACCAAAAGTCATTTTGATGGATATTAACTTACCGGGGATGAACGGCTTTGAGGCATTAGAATCACTCAAACGTTCGGCGATCACCCGTGACATCAAAACGATTGCACTGAGCGCGAACGCCATGCCACAGGATATAGATAAGGGGTTAAAGGCGGGTTTCGATTATTATCTGACTAAGCCAGTCAACTTTGAATTATTAATTGAGACCATCAATCGGGCATTGGAGAGACCTATCTAACCCTGGAACCATCAACATTTAGATATACAGACTTTTATTAAACAGATTCAGACCAGTCACTCATCGCTTTCAAAGTAAGTTGATTCAGCTCTATGGCTCGTTCTTCACGACTAGCTTCAGTATAACAACGTAATTCAGGTGCATTACCAGAAGGCCTGATATGAATGATTTCATCATCTGCAAAAGATAGTCTGACACCATCGGTGGTATCCACTGCTTTGATCTCGCCCATAAAAGGAAACAACTGTTGTACCTGCACGCTATTAATCTGCTTATCCACTATTAACGTATCCAGCAATAAACGGCTTTTTTCCAATGCGAAGTTTTTCAGGCGATCGCTGCTGGTATAAATCGCAGGCATCGATGCATTCAGTTCAGAGACTGTCTGTTGCCTTTGTTTTGCCAGTAATAAGACACTTAAAATCACAATGATGGCGTCACGTGTGGGTAGTGGACTTAGAGTTTTTCCTGATAGCTCAATGGCTGATTGCTGCAGAAATCCTCCATTCGCTTCATATCCCACCACACCTTCTTCAGGCGAGTTTGTAGCCGCTGTTTGCATGGCTGCTATCACATAGGGTGAGCCGATTCGTGTTCGCAACACCTGTTCGAAATAGTCGGCATTCACACAAGAGTTACTACTGACAGGGGTGACCACGATATCTGCGCCCAGGTAGAGCGCGGTTAATAAGCCTACAATATCGCCTCTGAGCCAGCGTCCATGTTCATCACTGATCAAAGGTCGATCACTATCCCCGTCTGTTGACACAATGGCATCCAGAGCATGTTCACTTGCCCACTGTTGAGCAAGCTCGACATCTTCTGGCCGAATGGCTTCAGTGTCTACTGAGACAAACTGCTCACTCCTGCCTAAACTAATTGTGTTGGCTCCTAGTGCCGACAAGATTTGTTGCAGCAGGTCTCGACCCACAGCAGAATGCTGATATACACCGATCGTCATACCTGCCAAACAATTATCAGGTAAAAACTGAGTAAAGCGCTCAATGTAGTGTTTTTGAGCAGAGAAAGATGGCTCACTTAACACAGCATCTTGTTTGATAAACGCACCATGGTCATCAAACAGCTCATCCGGAATATCAACCCATTGTTGTTTGATAGCTTGCTCATCAGCCTGAAGTATTTCACCTATTGGCAAATTAAACTTCATACCATTTCGATCATCAGGAATATGGCTACCGGTAACCATAATGGTCGCCATATGATGATGAATACCGTATAGGGCGACTGCTGGGGAGGGAATAAAACCCAGATTAACAGGCTGAAGCCCATAATACTGACAAGCATTAGCGACTGCCTTCATAATTCGTGGACTGCTGGACCTCAAGTCACCACCGATACCAACTTGCTCCCCTTTCTGTATCTGCTTTTCGTGAATCAAATGCTGCAAAAATGCTGAGGTATAAGCAAAACACACTAAATCTGTCATGTCTTTGACAAGACCACGGGTACCACTTGTACCAAATTTGACGCCAGAATGTGACATCAACTGTTCAATATGAATGTTCATTTAGATAGCTTAGTGTCGATGGTAATTATCCTGGAAGCGAACAATATCGTCTTCACCAAGATAGCCACCGGATTGAATTTCGATAATTTCTAAAGGTACTCTACCAGGGTTATGCAATCGATGTTTTTGCCCAACAGGAATAAAGGTAGACTCATTTTCTGACAGTAAAAAGACTTCATCTTCTCTGGTCACCTCTGCTGTACCTTGAACTACTACCCAATGCTCAGCTCGATGATGATGCATTTGCAATGAAAGAGATGCCCCCGGTTTTACTCGGATACGTTTGACCTGAAAACGTTCGCCAAGATCGATGGAATCATAATAACCCCATGGTCGATAACAAAGCCGATGATTTTCGGCTTCAGAACGTGATTGTTTTTTTAGCTTGGCGACAATGTCTTTAATGTCTTGTGCTTGGTCTTTGCTGGCAACCATGACCGCATCAGCTGTTTCCACAATGACCAGATTTTCAACACCTATAGCCGAGACAAGTCGGTGCTCACTGTGTATATAAGCGTTCTTTACATTCTGTATTTCAACATCACCCTTGAGAACATTATTGTTCTCATCCTGTTGTGAACACTCCCACAAGGATGACCAGGATCCAACATCGTTCCAGCCAGCATCAAGAGGAACAACCACCGCTTTTTGTGTTTTTTCCATTAAAGCGTAGTCGATGGAATCAGATGGACAGGCCTCAAAAGCCTCTTTACTCAAGCGTACAAAATCTAAATCCTGTTCGCTGTTGGCAACCGCTAAACGACACTGTTCAACGATGTCGGAATGAAACTTGCTCATTTCCTCAATTAATACTGATGCTTTGAACATAAACATACCGCTGTTCCAGTAATAATCACCTGAGGACAGATACGCTTCAGCCGTAGCGGAGTCAGGTTTTTCGACAAACTGCTGAACAGCAGAAATCGTGGCTTTTTCCTCAGCTTGAATATAGCCATAGCCAGTATGTGCGCAAGTTGGAACAATACCAAATGTGACTAAATTTCCGACCATAGCTTGTTGTTCAGCGAGCTTTATTGCTTGATGAAAAGCGTCAATATCGGCAATCACATGATCAGCTGCCAACACTAAAAGTACGGGGTCTTCTTCACGTGACAAGGCCTGAAAAGCGGCACTGACAATTGCCGGTGCCGTATTTCTACCTACGGGTTCCAACAGAATGCTGGGTTTCTCAATATCAATTTCGAGTAATTGTTCCGCCACCATAAATCTGTGGCTTTCGTTACACACCACTATAGGCGGTGAATTATTTAAACCATCTAATCTAAGGATGGTTTGTTGAAACATGGAGTCATCACCAAACAAATTTAAAAATTGTTTGGGTTTATGCTTACGCGAAAGTGGCCACAAGCGCGTACCACTTCCTCCCGACATTACGACAGGTATCATTGAAATTCCCGATTTAACTTATTATCCGTTATCAATTGTTCAGTGAGCTGATGGCTGAATCAATATCCGCTATTAAATCACTTTCATTATTTTGTGATGCTTGTTGTTTAGCCGTGTTCAGATATTGTCTTGCTAGCTCACTATTACCTTGTTTTACATGTAACACACCTAGGTGATAATTAAATACAGCAACATTGGGTTCTAGTGCTACCGCCTGTTCAAGTACTGGCTTAGCTTCATCCAGCTTATTTAATTTCACATTAGCCCAACCATAACTGTCGAGAAAATAAGGTTGTGTTGACGTTTTAAACCGTTGAGTAATTTCCAAAGCGCGGTTTAAATTCTCAGGCGACTCAAACCGATCCGTTAATAAACTGGCCAGATTATTGGCAGCAATATCGACATTATTATTTTTTGCAAGAATGCCTTCATATAGATCACGTGCCTCAGCATAATTGCCACGTGACTCCTCAATGGAAGCTAGCTGTAAAGAGAATCGAATGTTGTCATCGACATTATCAACGGCTTTTTTCAGTATATTTGCCGCTTCGGATAACTTGTCATTACGTAAATAATAGTCGATTAATAAAGAGTAACCCAGCGTCCATTTTTTCTGTTCGGCAAGCTTTGATTCAAGAATATCGACTGCCTGTTCCGCTTTCTCCACCCTGAAATAATGAATAGCCAGTGTTGCAAATCCATTCATAGAGTTAGGATTTTGTTGATTGAAATTGTTCAGATAAGTTTCTAACTGTTCATTTTCTCCCAACGCTTCCATCGAGGTTGCCAGACCTTGCATCGCACGACTTGAATTTGGAGCTAATTCAAGTGCCGCTTGATACTCAGCTTTTGCCAGCGCATAGTCGCCTTGGCCTTCGTATAATTGTCCAGACAGAAGATAAGAAAGTAAGGTATCGCCTTGCTGATCTTTAAGTAGATCAATGGTTTCAATACCTGCCTGCCAGTCTTTTTTCAGAATTCTGACTTCAGTCAGTTGCTGGAGTAAAGTGGCATTTGTAGGATTTTGCTCTAAAGCGATGACTAATACCTGCTCAGCTTTGTCATAATTATTTTCGTTAACTAACAACCCTGCTACCGTTAATGCTGCAGTGGCGTTATGTGGATTGGCTGCCAAAGCTTGTCTGAAGCTATCTTCTGCGAGCGCATCAGAACCCTGTCTTTGATACGCTTGAGCCAGCAAGATCATGGCTTCATCTGAATCAGGTGAGTTTCTTAACACTGTTCTCAGGTCAGTCACCGCTTGATCATATTTTTCATCCATCAAGTCCAGTTTTGCTCTGACCAGCAATGCCCCACTTTCTTCTGGCGCGACATCCAAAACAGCTTGAGCCAGCTCACGCGCTTTTTTGAAATCCTGCTGTGATGCGTAATACGACGCAAGCATCACACGAGCTTTATTACCATTGATACCTTGCGGGTCTTCGTTAACGATATCATTGAGCTCTTTGACAGAGCCTTCAACATCACCGTTCTTATCTAACAACGCGGCTTTAGCGAAGCGTAATTCATAATTCTCTGGGTCAGCTTCAATCATCTCATCAAGTTTAGACAACGCTTCTTGTGGGTTTTTCTGATTAATTAAACCTAGTAAAAACTGCTGAGCTTCATCATCCTCTGGATGATTTTTCAGAAATGTTTGCAGAAGCGTTAAAGCCTGATCATATCTATCTAATTTTGATACCAGCAATTTGGCATAGGACATGACCACTTCACGTTCATCCGGTTTACGAGCCAGGATATCTTCGTAGACATTCGCCATGCCTTTAAAATCTTTCATGTCGTTATACAGGCTGAGTTCGATCAAACGAAGCGACATATCTTCAGGATACTTTTCAACAGCCTGTTTTGTTTTTGCCAATGCTGCTGGAAGGTCACCTTTATCTTTTAAAATTAAAATTTCCAGTGAGAGAATATCTTTATGTTCTGGATAATCTTTAGAGACTTCAGCAAGCAGTGTTGATGCTTCATCAAATTTTTGCTCTTTCGCCAGAATAGACGCTTTCAGAATTCGACCATCAAAACTTTCCGGTTTTATTGATAATGCTTTATCAGCTCGTGTTGTCGCCTCGTCAAGTTTTCCACCGAGCAGATATAATCTACCTAACTTTATCTGAGCATCAACGTGATTGGGATCAAGCTGCTCAACAGTGGTCAAGTTGGCAAACATTTGTTTCCAGTTTTTGTTTTGCTCGTCTAACAATGCCAGTCGATAGTAGGGCTCTGCTTGTCTGGGATCTATCTGAATAGCATTTTTGTATTCCAGTCGAGCCTTATCGTAGTTTCCATTATCAAAAAACTCATTACCACTTTCTACATAATCTGCTGCGCTATCAGCTGAACTGCCACAGCCAGCTGCCATTCCCAGCATCAACACCAGTAATAAACGTTTACTCGCTTTCATATCCCTACCTTATTCTGCAATATATTGTTTTAACTTCGGCTCGGCGACCTGCATAAATGACAACAAACGTTGTTCAGCCTGAGCGACAGTTTCATTATCCGCTACCATTGTTACCATTCTTACTAGCGAGCCATCGGTTCTGTTTTTTATAATTGAATCTTGTAATAAGTACCACTTATTGATGTACTCATTAGCCACAATACGTCCATGCCCTTGGAACCAATAATAAACCAGCTGTTCTTGTGTGCCTTTTTTGATAATGACGCGATTAGCTGGATGGCCATTTGCTTCAATTCGGTCAAATGCTGCAATCTCCCAGCCACCGCCAGGGATACAGACACGTGGTGAATGCGGCGATTCGCCTTTCCTTTGAGTTTCGTAATAAGCCACATAGAAGTTGACGGTTTGCTTTTGTGCATTTTGATAGTTGGCTAATAAATAATCCGTCATAGCCAGCTTCGTCTCAACTTCATTATTCAGTGGCAATTGATAACCAGTCCATTCATCCAGCTTCATTGGGAAATTCACTAAAGCGTTGTGCTCTGGAATAATTTCCTGGCGATTGTCGATGTAATGTGTCACGCCAAAACTTGAGACAAGAGTTAACACAGTCAAACTAAAAATCACCATATTCCGGGGTGATGAGCTACTGTCCTCCTCCTGGAATATGGATTTTGTGTTTGAGTATTGCTCTACACCAAATACATCGGCAAAAGAGTTGCCTGTAGTCAGCTTTTCCATTAACCAAATCAGTAAGGCAAGTAGACCCGCACAAGCCATGAAGATGATCCAGCCTTCAAAATCATGCAGAAAGCCTTCTGCTTGAGCTATACCCCAGTTATCAACCAATACACCAATCACGCCAATGCGAAAGCTGTTCATCAATATCGTGATAGGAATCGTAGCGAGAAAAATCACGGCTTTTTTCCAAAAGCTGGCACGATAGAAATATGCAGCAATAAAGCCCAAGCTCATTAGCGGGAACAGGTAACGTAATCCACTGCAGGCTTCCACTACCTGAAGTTTATAGACCCCCAGATCAATGATATTGCCTTCTAAATAAACAGGAATATCAAATAAACGGATAACCTGGACCCCTAACCAAGAAGATACCAACTGTAGCTTCGCCGTCAGAACCACTTCAATGACATAAGGTAACGGTATGGCAAATAAGAGTAATAAGATAGGCGCGAGTGTGTAACGACTGGCTTTGCCCAGGAAAATCATAGACAAACCTACCAATGTCATAACAAATGAATATTGGATCAGGATGAATAACGCGCTCAGCTCACCAAGAATATATACAAGAAGTGAAAGAAGAATTAAAAAATAGCCACTCCACATGGGACGAGTGACCGAAGAGAGAATCAGGTTCTTTTTCTCCCATAGAATGTAAAGGCTGACTAATGGTATGAGAAAACCATGGCTATACTCTTCCTGCACATTCCAACGTCTTACTGCCTCAGCAATCCCCCCCCAGTAGGTAATAAAAGCCAACACAAGCGTGACGATAAATACACTTGCTTTTTGATAGCTCAACACTGTGCCTGCTCCTTGCCTTTACTTAATATAAATTAACCTGAGATTACCTTGAATCGTTTTAAAACGCCAGCTAATGACAACAATCGTTTTATTTTCTGCTGTGGATTCAATATGAGAAGCTCAGAACCAGCCGAATAAAGCTTACCTTGGAGCGTTAATAGTCTCGCCATGAATGCACTATCAATATAACTGACACTAGCAAAATCAATTTTTAATTGAGAACGATTGGCTAATAATGTCGTATTTATCAATGCGTCCATTTTTTCAAGGTTAGTTGACTGAAAACAGCCCGTAAGAAGCAGTGTCTGAGTATTTGGTTGCCAATTAACGGTATTCTCGTGACTTTTACTTTTTTTATATTTCTTATCAACAAAATAATAAGGAAGTTGCTTGGTGAGTAATAACAAAGCCAAGCCCCAACCATCTTTAAGATAACGCTTCCACAAATTCGGCTCTTGTTTAATCCGCCACAACCATTCCAAGCCAAGTTTTCGCCACTTTTCTGGTGCACGTTTCACCGAACCTGCAACAAAGTTAATCACCGCTCCTAGATGGCTAATGACGGGCGCATTCAGATTAGCCATATTATTCATAATCCAAGCCTGACCTTTTTTAGCACCCAAGGCAACAAGGACAAAATCTGCCTGAGAAGCGTTGATTTGCTCAATAATGTGATCCTGACTCATCTCTTCAATGCTCACAAAGCCTGGATCATAAAATCCAACACTGACCATACCTTTAGAATAGCTATTGAGTTGCTCATGAGCTTGTTCGGCAACACCTGGTTCGCCACCGAAGAAAAACACCCGAATCGGTTTTTCTCGATGTGTGTCAGACAAAAATTGAAATAAGTCAGAGCCAGCTACGCGTTCCTTGACGGGTAATCCCATCAGCTTGGCCAACCACACCAAAGGCATGCCGTCGATAACAGACAGATCACTTACAGCAACAGATTGATAAAAAGCGTCATCCTCGTGAGCTGCAATGGTGAAGTTGATATTCGGTGTGGAGAGAAAACAGCGTTTGTTTGATGAAATGGCTTGCTCAATCAGCTTTGCGGATTCAGTAATACTGAGAAAGTCGAAAGGTAGCCCCATCAAAACATGCTGTTTATGGCGCTCATGAATGCCAGGAAACGTGGAAATATTAGTCATTTTTGAGTCTCATCACGAGTTAATCCCCACATTTCTTGGTGAGAACCCTTGGCAGGTAACTCAAAACAACAATGTGCATACACCCAGCCGATAAATTCAACTAATACCGTTTTCGCTCCAGCACTGGTTTGCCACCAATTGGCTAATCTGAATTCTTCAGGAGATGCACTGATAATACCGATAGGAATAGCTAAAGCATCAAATGCCTGTTTGTACAAAAAATGGGTTCTGCGACTATGCACATCAGCTGAAAACACATTAATCCCTTTCATCTTGTCTATTAAAGGCTCTGCTTCAATAAACTTTCGTACCATCACTGCGCTGAGATAGGTCCTATCCTGAGCAGAAGCAGGCGTTGGAATTACCTTAAGACTGTCCATACTCAGACCTAACAAATTCAATTGATGAGCCGCTTGCTCTGCATAAGAATCAAACTGATCGGTAAAATTTCTCGCTTCAGGCCCCCCCGTGGTGATCACTAGATCATAGTGGCCAGATTTATATTCTGCATAAGCCTGGCTGAGCGCATCTGGCTCAAGCCAGCCCTCTACAACCAGAATATTAGCTTCAACAGGCGCTTGTTTAGCTAAAAAAAACGCAACATTGTGTATAAAAAGTATGGCGATAGCTAGCGATAATAAAATAAAAATGATGACTGACCATATAGTGGGAACAAGCATAAAGCGTCGCCTAAAAAACCATCCCTGTTTCTGCATCTATTGATTACCAATTGATTCAGCAAATAGTGTCTCTAAACGCTTAGCGTTAATATCTTGTGCAAATTCCTGCTGCACTTTTTTCTCAGCATGACTGATGAGCGCTCCCCGTAAAGCTTCATCCTTTATCAGTTCGAGTATAGCCCCAGCTAATTGCTCACTATTACCTGGCTCAATTAATTTACCTGTTTCCTCATCAATCACAAGCTCTGGGATACCGGAAATTCTAGATGAGATGACAGCAGTCCCCACCATCATCGCTTCCATCAATACAACAGGAATACCATCCATATCGCCCTGTTTATCTTTTTTACAAGGTAAGACAAATAAGTCCAACTCTCTGACAAATTTGACGACCTGATCATGAGGCAATGGCCCCAGAAATACGACATTGTCATTCAAATCAAGTTGTGTAACTTGCTGTTTTAACTCTTCTTCCAGTGGACCCGACCCAGCTATTTCAACAATAAAATCAGAAAATTGAATCTTTAGGATAGTCAGAGCAGAAATAAGTGTATCAATGCCTTTTTTCTCTACCAGCCTACCGACAACACCTATACGTACCGGACTTGATAGTTCTATTGAAGACTTGCGAGTGAACACGCGACTATCTACACCACAGCGAATAATCTCTAATTTGTCAGGATCAACTTGATAAGTTTGCTGAATATACTGGAGATTAAAATCAGATATAGTGGCAAAGAAACTAGACCTTTCGACCTTTTTATCCAACAATAAACCGCGCTCAAATATGTCATTGGCATGGGCTGTCACGCTGAAAGATATGCCCGAAAGCATACTGGCATACATCGCAATATCAGTAGGCACATGCGCAAAATGCACATGTAGATGTTGAATAGCATTATCTTTTAATTGTTGAGCTAGCTTAGCGGCATAAAAAAACCGATAAAACAGACCTCGTGCATCCCGAGACAGTATGTTCACCTTGAACATATCCCCCACACACTCAGTAAATGCTTTTAAATAATGAATCGGTTTTTTAAACAGTAAGTTGAGGTGACTAAAAACAATATGCCTCTTTGGCATCGCATAAAGATGACTCACTCTTGAACGAAGCGTTTCAAGGTGTTCATCTGTGGCAAGCATTATCGGTTTATGAACCGAAAACGGTATTACCTCGTGCCCTAGCTCACTAAGAGCCAGAATCTCGTTATACACAAAAGTCGCAGATAACGCGGGTATCTCTGGTGCCAGATATGCCAGTTTCAAAGGATACTCCTGCTAGCTGTGAGATTGTTGCCAAACAACAGCTTGCTGTTCATTTAATTGTTGGGTTGCCTCAGTTTTTCCTTTAATGAGGCATTGCCACTGATAATGACGAATAAACGACACAAGTGACTTATCAGCAAATCTTGGTTGGCGTGTTAGCATGCTTTTCACATAGCCCCACCACATCGCCGCACCACCGAGAAAGTATGGAGGATGTAACATACGGAAGACTGATGAAGCGGTCATGTAAATCAGCCCAGTACCCATAAAATATTGGCCAAACCCGTGACGCATACGTCCTGTAAATATACCTTTCTGACTCGAACCCATCGGTCTCAAGTGAATAAACTGTAAATCAGGCTCATCCCAACTAACTGCAATCCAACCTAGCTGGCGACATTTATGACAATCGATTCCATCCCACATCACCTGGCGAACAAATCCCCCAATTTCTTCAAAACACGTTCGACGATAAAGCTTTGTCATACCAACCGACATCTCATCACCACATTTTTCACTGATAAGCTGGCCTGATTTTTTATCTCTAAAATAGGCTTTACCACTGCAAGTACCAATGCGTGGGTTCTGGTTCATACGATCAATTAAAATCTCAAAGTAACGTGCTGGCAAGTCTAAATCCAAGTCAAACTTACAAATAAAATCAAACTGACTGACATCCACCTGATCATAACCATAATAAAAGGCTTCAATCACGCCAGGGCCAACACTACGATGACCACGATTTTCACGGGTGATGACTTTGATAAAGGGATATTTCTGAGCATACTCAGCCAGAATTTGTGGCGTTGCATCAGTGGAGCCATCATCAACAATCACCCATAGATCAGGCTGAATGGTCTGATTCACGACACTATCCAGTGTTATGCGCATGTAATCAGATTCATTGCGACAAGGTGAAACCAGTAAGTAACTCATAAATTGTTCTCGTTTATTTAAGCAATCGGAAACTCAGTCGAATTAAGGGCTACTTATATTCAATGATTTTCTGTCGTTTACCTGTTAAAAAGTTTTTATAAAAAGTCATGATACCTAATGTCTGTGGAAACTTAGATAGCACGTTTGAACTGGCAACTATCAATGACACCGAAAGAGGAAAATACTTCTTTGCGTCACGAACTGTCAGTCTCATTATTTGTAAGGGATATACAAGCAATAGCCAAAGCATCAACGGCTGCAATAGCGATAGTATAAGTAACGTTGGCAAAATGAGTGACCAAAAAACATTGCTCCTAACTTCTTTAAATCTGAAGCGTTCCTGAGATTGTCCATGGAGATAATATGATTCAGCATAAGCATGGCCAGCTCGTTTATGCCGTTTCCACCATTGCGAAACTCTTGTCATAGCAGCATCATGCAGTGTCATTTCAACATCTAAACGCCTAATTTTCCAACCCCGCTGACGTAGACGAAAACACATTTCTGGCTCTTCACCCGCAATCAGACTTTCATTATAGCCATTCACTTGCTGGAATGCTTTTACTCGTATCAGGGCATCACCACCACAAGACTTTGTATCACCGATAGGCGTATTCCACTCAATATCACAAAGTTTATTTAATACTGAAGCATCTGGGTAGCGTTCTCGGCGTCTTCCACAAGCAATCGCATAATCAACTGACTCTTTGAGAAAAACATAGGCTTGATCAAGCCAACCAGCTTGCACTTCACAGTCACCGTCGACAAACTGAATAAACTCAATTTGTGGGTTTAGCTTTAGTAAAGCTTTTGCCCCTTCATTACGAGCTCGTGCAGCGGTAAATGGAATAGTGAGGTCAAGATTAACTACATAAACGCCTAATGACTCGGCTAATTCGAGACTAGAGTCTGTAGAACCAGAGTCTACATAGATCACATATTTCAACTGTTTCCTAATTGATTCGAGACAAATCCTCAGACGATCGCCTTCATTTCGACCAATAACAACAGCACCGACTAAATTGTTATTCAAAATCAACTATCCATTTCTTTTGTCGAACCAATGACTTTCGCAGGTACACCAGCAACAATAGCAAAGTCTGGAACATCTTTCGTTACTACTGCATTAGCACCAATCTGAGCGTGTTTGCCAATAGAGATGTGCCCGATTATTTTTGCACCTGCCCCAATATCTACATGTCCTGCAATTATGGGTGCACCGTCATTGCTAGACTTAACACCAATCGTGACTTGTTGATGAATCAGGCAATTAGGCCCAATCATAGCTGCAGAGTGAATAACAATCCCATTTGGATGTGGAATCAACACGCCGCCACCTACCTGGCAATTCAATGGAATATCAGCTCCAGTAATCACCGTCCAGAACCTGTGACGTAAAACAGCTATTTTCTTTAATAATTTATTTAAAAATCCGCTGTTGGTTGTATATCTCTGATAGTCTCGTATGGCACGTAATAATTTCTTGGAAGGAGACCAAAAACATTCACTCTGTTCGCGTGTCCAGTCAGGTATTTCAGCTGAGATATTATTCATTTATCCTCACTTCTGATTTTATTTTTTTTACCTTCGCTGGAATACCAACAGCAACTGCGTAATCAGGTATATCATGTGTTACAACAGCATTGGCACCAATACTGGCATGATGGCCAATAGTCACTTTACCGAGTATTTTAGCTCCAGCGCCAATATTGACATAATTGCCGATAATCGGCGCATCTAATGGCGAATCAAGACTTTTGTTTCCAATAGTGACACCTTGTCGAATAATACACCCATCGCCAATTTTGGTATTACCATGAATCACAATGCCATGTTGGTGTTCAAAAACAACGCCTTTCCCTAGCTTAACTGTGTAGGGAAGTTCGATGCCATACTTAAAGCGAACATGCCTCTCCATTATCCGATATATGAGACTCAACCCTGTCCTTAAGAAGCGAGGTTGAACAGTCATACGCCAACGACCAAAGCGATACACAATCAATGTTCTAAATCCAGCGTGATTAATCGCTTTATTATTCGCCTTACGGTCATCCCTTATATTGAAAAAAACCATGTTAGATCCTATCTAACCATGACAAAAAAATACTATTCCGCCAAAAATCACGCCATAAATACATAGCATCATTTTTAAAACGTAGTCTTATCACGTCTAAAATCTTGTGGAGCGTGAACATAACTCCCCACGATAAATCGGCCAATATCGTATAAAAGAGACCATAGTTTTTAAGAAAATAGTACTGACGTGACTGAAACCAGTATTTTGGACGCCTTCTTCGAAGACTATCACCGCTTACAATCCCAGTACTTTGTCCTACAAAGTGAACTACTCTGCTATAGGGTACATACCAGCACTGCCAACCTGATCTTTTAGCCTGTAAACAATAGTCTGTTTCCTCGTAGTAAAGAAAATAGTTTTCATCCATCAATCCAATATCGTCAATGACAGAATAACGAATGAACATACTAGCTCCGGCTAACCAATCAACAACTTCAGGCTGAGATGGGATATCTTTCGAAGAAACTAAGTACCGATGAAGTAGTTTATCTGTGATACCTAACCTTAGACCAGATAATAACTCACTTTTCAGAGAATGAAATCTAAATGCAGAACGTTGAGGATGACCAGCTTGATCTTCTAAACGACTACCGATAATGCCAGCTCTAGAATGTTCCTCAGCGAAATTCAGCAGATTGATTAAAGCATCATCTAGAAGACTTGTATCAGGGTTAAGTAGCCATATATATTCAGGTTTACTGCTAAAGTTATCTCTGGCTTTTTTTATTGCCAGATTGTTACCGTATGAAAAGCCGCCGTTTCTCTCGGCAAGCACGACCGATACATATTGTTCATATTGCGACTCAGAGACAAAAGACTTTAGCTGTGCGAATGAATCATCGGGTGACATATTGTCCACTATGATTATTCGATCACGATCAATATCGATCTGCTCAATTAATTGGGGAAGTAAGTTACAAACATCCTCTGCTGTACAATAGTTTACGATAGAGACTAATGTTCTAACGTCTAATATTTCTGACATGATTACCCTCAATTATTATTTACTTTTCAATATTGATATTCATAAGATACTTAGACACCTAATTACATAGCTTGTTTGTCAGAATTCTCTACGTTATTGATTGAGTATTTAGTTGATATTATCTCGTGAACTCTACCAGCTAAACTACCTATCACGCACCAATATAGAGGGTTGATTGATGCATTTGGCATCTGATCCATGATAATTAATCCTACAATTAGAGAATGAGCTGAAATAAGATACTGACTCTGAACAGGAATAGAGCTTATTCGTTTATTTTTAGTAAAAATCAACCAAATCGGAATGATCATAAAAAGAAAAGTAGACAAAAATCCAACCCATCCAGATACACCGATGGATATTATCCATGCCCCATCTGTTGTGCTAATGTCTTGACCAGTCTCAGGATCAAACACTCGATTCCTTCCCCAGTCCCCCCAGCCGAACCAAGGCTTTTCATTAGCATGCTCCAATAAAATATGTTCATTATCAAACCGATACTGCAATGAACCAGCCCTATCAGCACTTACAGAAGCAGCCAGTTCAACTAAGTCCTGATGAGGGAAAATTTTAGTAGCTGATAATATTGGATAAGTAATAAACACAATAGCAATCAACACTGAAACTAAATTTATTTTTCTTGGACTCAAGAATTTTATAGCTACGAACGCTAACAAGCCATAAAGCAATGCAGCAAGACTTTTGGATAAAAGCAATGTAAGAAAAACAACTAATAATCCTGAGCCTGTTTTAAATCTAAATACTTTAACTTTTAATTTGAACATACAAGTCCAAACAGTCACCCCCACGGCGAGAAACATTGCAACTAATAAGCCATGGCCCATAAATACTACGGCTCGGAACCCACCATCACGGTATTGCTGCCCCCATGCATGTGGAAAATAACCATACATCATGCTGTGTAATTGTGGACTCATTCTTATTTCATAAAGGGCCAAGAATGCATAGACAAAAGTTGCTATAGCAAAAGTTTTGAATAAATATATCTGTTGATTTTCCTCACGAAAATAAGTAGCCCCTATAAAAAAAGGAAAAAAATTCAGTAATGTAATTATTGAGCTACTTATTCCATCATATAAGGTCAAACCAGGTAAAAAGAGATAACGTTCCTGATTACTCAAAGCCGTAAAAATGGGTGATAGTACTAGTATAAATAAAAGTACTTTATACACTCGACTTAGTAAATTTAATGAAGATAATGCCCCGCTGAACAACATATACACTATTATGGTCGATATAGTGACTAGAAACCTGTCCAAGTCAGGCAGGCCACTGATTTCTATCGACATGCGAGCAGGCAAGAACATATAAGAACATAATAGCGCTAACAGTGCACCTTTCCCGATCCCATAATTGCGCAAGAGCACAAATGTTACAAATGGCCAAACAGCCATTACAAGGTAAGCAAAATTATTAGGTGTCATATTGTTAAATCGGGATTGAAAATAATTTAATAAGCTTCTCAAGGCGACATGTTTGCCTATATTCACTCATCTACCAATGCGCTTTTAGAATACTGCATCGCTTGACTTTTTCCATGGTTTGTATGCCACTATAAAAAGAAGATAACCAGGGTCCATTTTCATTGTGTTAAATAAGTGAAATAGAAATTTTGGAATCGAGGAAATATTGAATTGTGTATGAAAAGAAAGAACATCTCTCCAGATGCGAAGTCTGTGTCTAACTAACCTTAAATTGATTAACTCTTTAAGCTTAGAATCGGATTGAACTTCAGGATGTTCAAGTAATTTCTTAATTAATTTGACTGCATAGTAGTGCAATCTACCAGACTTTGTTATAGAATTTTCAACTCTTCTATAGACACCAAAGCCACCTTTAGTTCTTACTACCTTACCCTTACTCAAAATAATATTGAGCCTTAATGTAGAATCAGCAAATCCCTTCATGTCTTCATCATAACCACCAAATTTTCTTACTGTAGCAGCTTTATACATTTCGCAGGCAGGAAATGGAGGTGGATACAAAAGAAATAACTCTACTGGTGTGCCGGGTTCATCTGGCCAATTGATTCGATTTAGTGGACCAATCTCACCTTTCTCATCCACACCTTTAAAGTCTGAACAAAATATATCAACCTCTTGGTATGTTCTGGCCATTTTCACATGACATTCAATAAGATCCTCTGAAATCCAATCATCTGAATCTAAAAAAACAACATACTCTCCCGATGCCGCTCTAAAACCTGTGTTTCGAGCGGCACTCACACCTTTATTTTTCTGTGTAATGAGAGTGACATTACTACCATATAATGAGCTAATTACAGAAACAGAATTATCTGTAGAACCATCATCAACAACTATAACTTCTATATTTCCATAAGTTTGAGACATTGCGCTATCAATAGCGGTTTGGATATAACGCTCTCTGTTGAAACAAGGGATGATAATGCTCACTAAGGGACTATAAGACATGATGATTTCCATTAAACAGTTAATGATTTAAACGCTTGGAAGTAACTCGTTACTATAAAAAGAGAAGTAAGATATTGTGAATGCTATAACGATCAATATAAAAATAATATCTATATCTGGTTGCCATATTCCTTTTTTGTATGCTAAGTAGGCATTTAGAGGATACATAAACCATGCTACAAATGTGTAACCTATCACTAACCCCAATACTCCAAATAAATAATAGCCACAGATTATTGATGTGATCTGAACGAGAACTTGGGTTGTATTCAATATAGTAATTAGTTTTGGATGACCTAATGCAAGAATAACATTTTGATATGACATCGATATCACACCAATTAGCATTGATAATGGCAATATTTTTAACATCCAAACAGCATCAGAGTATCTTTGATCGTAAAGTATTCCTATCAACTCAGACCCTAGGGTCATCATAGCAATAGAAATAGTCCATGCACTCAAAACCATCAACTTGAGTGTTTTTCTAAGGGTCACACAAACATTGGATATGTTTTCTGTTCTAGCAATATTCGCAAAAGAGGGAAATAATATTTTATTGCTGATAAGTTGGATAACATTTTGTGAAACCATGTTAAACATTGCTGCTATGGTATAAACCCCAAGCATTGTCGTACCCATAAAGTATCCAAGTAACACTCTATCTATCTGTGAAAGTAAGAATGTCACCCCAGTACTCAGAAATATCCACTTTCCAAAGCCAAAAAGCTCACATATAGCAGACTTATCCCATCTGAACTTATTCTGGATCCCATCTAATAAAAAGTGGCTCAAACCTAGCTTAACAGATACCCCTACTAGACTTCCTGCTACTAACCCCCAGACCGTAGGACTAAAATAAACCCATAATAGCGTGGCAACCACACCGAGGAATTGTGAAGACAGATCCATTAAGGTGTATCGTTTCAAACTTAAATTACGATTCGCTGAACTTATCGATGTCGAATAAAAACCTGACACGATGGCTGATAGAGCGGCGATTGGGATTATATCTATCAATCTTGGTTCATCAAAAATACTCGCATAAATTGGACTCGATAAAAATGCAACGGCCCAAATAATCGCCCCACGTATTATCTGCAATGTCCATGCTGTATTTAAAAAATCCGGATCCGCTCCTCTTTTATTTTGAATAATACTAGCCCCGGTCCCCAAATCAGAAAACATACTTATTCCCTGTATAAAGACATTTACAAGCATCATTAATCCAAATACTTCTGGAAAAAGTAGCTTAGCTAGAAGAACATTACTGACAAGTCTCAAAGATTGAGATATGCCATATCCAACAACGACCCAGAGAGAACTGTTAATTGCTTTTTTTCTCAGGCTTGAAGAGCTTGTATCAAGGTCTTGTGTAGACATTATGTGTAGAATCATCCATGTTTTTATTATGCTTTAATTGCAAAACCATATCGCATATGACAAATTATTATTCAGATTTCAGCTCAAAACTGTTTCACTAATTCTATTCATGAAATCATATTTTATTAATTAAATGCTTGTATTTGTCGGTGAATCTTATATCGCCTTCAGGAATGCCCCATTTATCTCCAGCAAAATATCTAAAATCACTGAATGAGCTTGCTGTAATACAATAACCGGCCTTGATCACTCTCGTACTGATACCAATTTCCCCGTCTAGAATCAGTTTTTGTTTATCGTAGTTAATACTTTTATCGAGGAATCCATCAGGGAAAACATGCTCAAGTACATCCATGTTTGTATAGAGGAAAAAAGACTGTATGTGGGGCATGAATGCTTTTTCATCACTAATTGTATTATGCGAATTCAGTGAGATACCACACATTCCAGTGTTGTCATTTTTATAAAACAATAATTGATATTGTTTCAACCAATTATCGTCTTTTGGCCCAACAACTGATGAGTTTAAGAACAATACATCTCCAGTATAATGTTCCTTTCTCAATAGTTCTAACCCATAATCGTATGCCCCAATATCCATGCCTTGATTATTTCTGAAAAAGATTTTTTTAACAAATGGATACTTAGATTTCAATGAAATATATTTCTTCTTTGGAACACTTCTTTTACTAAATATTGAAGCAAATACTGAATCGGGAACTAGCTTGTCAGTGTTAATAACTAGATAAAGTTCGAAATCAACCCCAGAGTTCTGACTATTAATTGCTCTAAGAAGCCTACCAAGTCCACAATTGATTTTGTTTCGACCTAAAACCTTTTTCCTTTTAAGTGAGTAACCATTCCAATCTGCCAATATAACTTTAACTCTATTCATCGGTAACCACTTAAAATTTGATTACTAAAATATGATAACCATATATTTTTAAATCTTTGATTCAGCCATTTTGCAATTTACAAAATAGACTTCATCATTCATGTAACTTAAATTTATAGAGCTTGGGTTTGTAATATATCAGTCAACAAATTCAAAATAAGCAACATACTTACCTAAAGCAGATAAAATCAATTTCAACAATATCACTAAAACTCGATAACAGTAAGGCATTTCCTACTAAATGTGTTTAATTATTCTAGTAACCAAGCGTCTGTAACATAAAGCTGTCTCAGTAACTTTTAAAGTATATTAGCCATACTCTAATCACACCAGTTAATATATAAGCATAAATTTGTTATGAGTATAAGTCGTATTCAACCCAAAAGTATCGATTTTTTAGCTGAATCATTATTAAGTGCTCACTGCCACTGTAGTCAAAAGTTTAACAAGGGGTATTTACAATGATAACTAATCGTTTGTCAGTATTGCTGATAATGATAAATTAGAGCTCTACTCTTAACCTAGGTGACGTTTTTGGTTTTAGAAAATATACTCGACAAATTTTTGAAAATTAAAGCTAGTAATGTTTATTAGCTTTTCTTAATACTCACTAATGTAAGTATAAAATTTACTTCCATTAATGAATTTCAATATAACACCTAATTCAAGTTTGAATAACTATATGATCAAAATCGGTTACTTAGTACACGACAATCCGCATGATGTAAAAAGTTTCAGTGGTACAGGCTTTTATATGTTTAATGCACTCAGTGAAACTAAAAATGTCGCAGTGCATTTGTTAGGAGAAAAATATTTAAAAAAACAAAGCATCATTAGTCAAGCAAGCAAATTACTCAGAAAACTTTTTTGTTTTTCTTCAAAGCTTAGAGAGAAAGTTGATCTGATTGAACAATATTGTTTTCTTGAAGCAATAAAAAAAGAACTCAAAGAAAATACGTTCGATTTCATCGTTGCTCCAGTTTGCAGTCACCTCATCGCAGAAATTGGCAAGCTCCCAAGTATCCCAGCAATCCTCTTTGTTACTGATGCTACTCCAAGTTTTCTGAAAGATTTCTATCAATGGGATATCCCAGACAATGCTTTTATTACCGAACAAACGGCGATAAAAAACGCTACTTTTGTCATTTACTCATCAGATTATATGACAAAACTCGCATCTACTGAGTACGGTGAATCTGATCAGAAAAAATTTTTAACAATCCCTTTTGGATTGAATATGCGCACAGCCCCCAAAACCATTCCAAATAAAAATTATTCGGACAAATTAAATATTCTGTTTGTTGGAAGAGATTGGGAACGTAAAGGAGGTGAAAAAGTATTATCTGCATTTAAGATTCTTGTTAGTTGGGGTTATGACGTGGACCTAACGATAATTGGCGCAAACCCGGAACAAGCTCGTAATATTAACAATATTAGAATAATTGAATATGTAAATAAGAGTAGTGAGAGTGATCAAGCAATGTATTTTGAAATACTTAGCAAAGCTCACTTTTTATTACTTCCAACAAAAGCAGATTGCACTCCCATGGTGATTGCTGAAGCAAATGCTTTTGGTGTACCGGCTATCACTACGAATGTTGGTGGCATACCAACACTTGTAAAGGAAGGACAAAATGGATTTCTATTTAATATAGATTCAACAGCGAACGAATATGCCAGTTTAATACACAAGGTATTTTCAGATAAAAAGCTCTATTTTGATTTATCAAACTCATCCCGAAAGGAGTATGAAAATAGACTAAACTGGACGATATGGGCGGAACGTATAATAGAAACAGGAATGAACGTAGGAGGAGCAAACAAGGGCTGACTTTAAATAATTTTTTTAATCGACTTAGTAAATAATTACTAGTTATCCTTTTAATAAGTTATCGACGGAACACTCATGGAAATAAATTTATTAATATTAAGTCATTTTGAAATGAGTGTTATTCCCAGAAAACAGGTTTTTTTGAGTTATTCCCTAGTACCCAGTCATAAACTTGTAAACTTTTCTTTGCTTTAGCTTGCCATGCATAAAATGTCATAACATGGTTATAGGCGTTATTTGATAATTCTTTTAAACGTAAATTATCACTAACTAGTTTTTCTAGCTCGATTATCATTTGTTTAGTAATTTCAGTTTTATCAGCTAATTGCAATTTAATCCCCCTTGTATGATCAACCAATTCGGCAGAAGCGCCATAGTCGACAACAATAGGTGTCATTTTACAAGCCATAGCCTCCACTAATGCTCCAGCCCCTAGCTCTCGAATTGTTGGATATGCAAAAATAACACACTCTCGCATATACTGGCTTACTTCAGCTTGTGTTTTCCAGCCTACAAATTTAATCACATGCTCTAAGTGGTAGTCTTTAACTTTTTTCTCCATTTCTTCTCGCATAGGTCCATCTCCAACGATGACTAACTCATGCTGCTGAAGAAGTTCGCTAGAAATAAATGCTTGCAACACAACATCTGGAAGCTTATACGGAACTAATCTACTTGCGAAGAGGATCTTCTTTTTTTTGTGGTAATTTCTTTCTGAGTCATTATTAAAGAGTTGAGGGTCAATTCCTACTTCAGGGAAATTAATTATCTTTTCTCTAAATTCATTAGGTAAATCATCAATAGAGTGTTGAAATCCTGCAAGTATAGCGGTGGCTTTTCTTAATGTTGTTTTCCTGAATGGTAAATATTTATATATATTTCTTATTGGAGAAAGCCACTCTTTTTCCTTACTTCTCTCATCATGAAAGTGTTCCGGCCATTTCAAACCACCATTAAGTGGCCCGAGCACAAATGGAGTATGTGTTTTTGTGGCAATTATACTTGGAAGAGTGGGTGACATGGGCGTTACACGATGAATTAAAGAAAACTCTTCAGCATTAATTCTATCTTTGAGTAGTTTCCATGCTTCCCATTCAAAGGCAAGATAAGAAGGGTAATTAAAGGCCATAGCCGTTGTCCACCCACCTTCGCTACCTCGTATAAACCTAGAAAGTTTATATATAGGCTTTGCAATATACTCATTATCAATATAGATGACTTCTGCATTATGAAATCCAGATTTCTCTATGTTTGCTTTATTTCTAATATGAGTTACAACCGTACAGTCGATTAATTCAGCTATGGCTTTAGATGCTTTATAACCTACGATTGGAAGAGAAGGCCACTCTGGGTTACATTGTTCCGCCAAGATCAAAACTTTCATTCTTTTAATTTATTCCTTTAACTCAAAAGTTTGTTTTACATTTATAGCCTTAGCATTAATGTAGTTAATGATATTGTCTACATCATAGTAAGATTCTGGATTGTTCTTAAGGTTATTCAACACTGAAAGTAGATAAGACTGATAGTCTGAAAACCCTCGACTTGCAACAAACATATCCAATAAATTTACATTATTAACTTTTGATAAGTAGATATTGTTACTTCCTGTTACATTCACTGCTGAGTCAAGTATGGATGATTCTTTATCAATTCCAAGATTTACATAAATGTTATTTACAATTTGAGTATCTCTTGTATGACCTATTACCTTGAGGCCATATGTATTAGTGAGCTCAGCAGCATTATCAGAAACAGTATTTCCGCATATCAGACCTGACTGCCAATCATTAGCCTCAATATTAAATGCAATATTTCTATTAGTAGGTTGTGTGCGTCCAATATTTGATAACACATTGTTAGTTATCTGGATGTTATCCCATCTGTAACCATTATCGAAGTCAGTATTTCCACCAATAGAGAACCCAACTTCACCTTCAACTATTATATTTTTATTAAGCAATATATTGTATGAATTTATTGTATCAATTTTCGTAGCAGAATCAGAATTTGAGGTAAACTTCATACCAATGCTTGAGGATCGAGATGACAAATTTTTCTCGATGATCAAATTGGAGCTATTTTCGATATATACATTGTGATTGAAAAATGTGGCATAGCCATAATCTTTTGTATTAATAGCAACATTTAAAGGTCTTTGCTGATACCAGCCATTATGGTCGAAAACATTCTCTTCTATCAGTGCTAAATTAACTTTACTTAGAAAAATACCCTGTGAATGACTTTTTGTACTGTATGAATTTAGAACTTCGTTTCTTCTAATTACTATATTTTGGTTTATAGCACCTGACATAGCCCCTATCACTATACTACCTGCGTAATAGTTAAATCGATTATTTTCAAAATGCATACCTTGGACAAATTTCCCTGCAGTATTGGATAGAACAACACTTCCCTCTAAATTGTTATTCCAACCAACAAACCGAGCAGAATTAGGATCACGGCCACTAGCGTAAAACTCTAAGCCTATTACACTGATGAAACTTTTATCTTTTATACCCTGCATTACACTTGAAATAAATGAATCAATTATTGGTCTTTTTTCACCTTTATTCCCATAAGCACCAAAAACAAGATGAGCTGCTTCTGATTTACCTGATTTCAACCAGATTTTGTTCTTCAGTTCAAATACATCACCTTTTTTAAATAAAATCCAATCAGGCTTACCATCTCGTATTTGCTCATAGGCTTTTTCAATTGTTTTGTACGGTTGAATATTTTTTGGATTAAATGGATTATCCAACTCAGCACTGAGATATGTTTTTGCAGTGCCATCATTACCTTCTGAGGAACTGACATAAACAATCCTAGTCTCTGTATCAGGCGTAATAACTGACCAACCACTGCTATCCTGAGGGTATGTTTGTATAGCTGATCTCCAGGGCGCATTTGCTTGACAGCTTGTTAGCTCTAGAGCTTGTTCAATATCATTAACTCTATCGGTAATGTCATCTGTGCCTGAATCATTTTGAGTTTGTTGTTGGCTGTCAGAGTTACCAGTAAGGTTAAGAGTTAAACTGTTGCTCGTTTTGCTTCTATATCTAGTATTCGTGGTTGAATCAGACAGCAAGTTTTGATTTGATGCTTGTACATTATCATTAGAGGATATATCGGTGTTTCCACCACCACTCGTACTTCCACCGGAACTTCTCGAACGGTTGCTTGGGGATGTTGATGAAGATGTCTCTCTATTAGTTGTATTCGTCGATAAGGTCCTGGATAGTCTTGAACGAGATATTTCTTCTGTTCGAGCTAGAGTCACTTCACCATTATTGCTAGCAAAATCTGTTGTAACAGGTGCCTGAGAAGGCTGATTATCAGTTACAGCAGAAGGCACCCAAGTTAATGACTCACCTTGACACTGTCTTTGTGACATCCCACTGGCTTTCATGACTTCTTTATTAAAGTCCGATAACTTGTTACCTTCCCATGCTTCGTAATTTGTCCACTGACGGCCAGCTTTGATTAAAATGAGATCGCCATTTTGTTTATTGGCAAATGACTTAGCCTTTTCAATACTTTGGAATGCAGCTATGTTGTTCGCTTCATATGGATTACGGACATTATCGAGGGAGTAAGTCTTAGCAAGCTGATCGCTTCCGTTATATTGGTTAACGAAAATAATCTTAGATGATTTATTGAAATTATTGTTAGTAACAATGCAGTCAGCAAATACATGCGTGCTTGTCAGGAACATGCCGAAAATTGCTAAAAATATTTTATATTTGATAGACATAACATGTACCTCTTAATACGTTAACGTTACCGGTAACTCTAACGCTATCCGTTACTTAATACTAGCATCATACTTGATGAACTTCTCATTTAGAGAAATATTGTTGTACAAAAGAATATCTTGATTAATTTGAAAGAAATTAAACTAAATGAACGTTATATAGTTCTAAAAGCCAGCTACGAACACGTTTGACGTCAGGATTGTTACTATCTTTAGTTTTAATGATGGTAGATGAGCGTTTATCTTTAATCATATCAATTACCGTATTGACGTTGACCTCTTTCGAATCATCAGCAAAAGCATATACTAGAGCAAAGTCACATAGGTTATTGATACGTCTTGGTACGCCTTCGCTATAGCAGAAGATAGCAGCGCACGCTTCATTGGTAAAAATCTTATGATCTGCACCGGCAATTTCCATCCGATGTTCGATGTATTTTTGGGTTTCTGGATAGCTCAATGCTTTTAGGTGATATTCAACACCAATACGCTGAGCAAACTGTTCAAGCTCCGGTAAATTAAGTTTATCACTGAGTTCAGGCTGGCCTGTTAATACTAATTGCATAAAGATATCTGCATCAATATTGACGTTTGAAAGTAGCCTTAACTCTTCCAGAGCCTTAACGGATAAGTTCTGAGCTTCATCTACAATCAGAACAATTTTTTTACCTTTCGCATGCTGTTCGATAACAAAATCGACATAATCACGATAACGACCCGCATTATCAGTGGCTGATGATGGTATTTCTAGTGCATCAAGCACCCACTCCATCAATTCGCCGAACGATTCACTCGTATTATTAATCAATCCAATCAGGTATTCATCATCCAGTTTTTTTAACAGAGACCGAATTAATGTTGTTTTACCCGCACCAATCTCTCCGGTAACGACAGTAAAACCCGCCTGGCTCATTAAGCCATATTCGAGCATGGTTAAGGCTTTTTTATGTACAGGGCTAAGATATAAAAACTTAGGGTCAGGTACCAGGTTAAACGGTTTGAAATTCAGACCAAAATGTTCTGTATACATGAATTAATAATTCTGATGGGTTGGATGTCTTTCTGCTTTGTTAAGCACAGTCCCGACAAGATGTGAACCTTCTAATAGCTGTAATGACTTTTTAATGTTCTCTTCATTATTTTTTCCATCTTCCAGCACCAGTAAAGTACAGTCAAAATAATTGGAAGACATTAAAACATCGTCCGTCTGTAACAAAGGAGGTACATCGAAAATAATTAATCGCGAGTTGTATTGCGATTTAATATCTTTCACTAAAGATGCCATTTTTGGGCTTGAAAGTAACTCGGCTGAATCTTCAGCTCTTCCCTTCCCTGGTAATATAACTAGCCTCTCTACGCCTGGGTTTACAAGGACATGGTGAAGATACAAATCATCTTCTAGATACTCTTTTAAGCCCGCTTCCACATTTAATCCAAAGTAGCTGGCAATCGAAGGATTTCTCAAGTCCATATCGACTAAAAGCACTGTCTGATTGAGTTCCATAGCAATGGCAACAGCGAGATTAGCTGAGACCAATGATTTACCTTCCCCCGCTGTTGGCGAAGTAATGGCAATTGTTTGCCAATCATTCTGCCGCATTTTTTGCAACACTTGTGTACGCAACATACGGAACACTGCTGATTGCGGATTGTTGTAATGACCGGCAATAACCCGGTTGTTTTCCAGAACACTCGGTGGTGTTTTAACCACTTTTGTTTGTGTGTATTCTATATTCTGTAAAGGTGGCGCTAATGGGTCTTCAGGAAAAGAGGTATTTATATCGTTTTCCGAAGACACAATTGTATTTTCTGGCTCACCCTCAATCCCAGCATGCTTTTGCTTTGCTTTGTCTAAGGCTTTTTGAATTCTATCCATTCTTATTTCCTACTCGAAGAATCAGGTGACAGTTAAAGCAAGCTGACTTTTCGCATTAATCGATACCACAGCACTTCGAGATTCATCACGTAAAAGTGTACTGCTATCACTGATGCGATAGCTAACAGAATAGCAATAATGATCCAGCGATTTCTTAATGTTTTTCTGCGAGCCAGCTCTCGTGTTGTTGTAATAACAGGGATAACGACCAGCGGTGATTTACCAACAATATGAGCAACTTGTGTATACCCTCTTACCCCACCAAAAAACATCTCAACAAGAAGTGCTAAGCCTAAGCCTGCACCTACAGATGCGCCTAAGCCGAGAACAAGTAGCTTAGGTCTGTTGGGTTTTTCTGACTTAGTTGGTACTGCTGGAGGTTCAATTAAAGTAAAACTCTCACCTTTATTCTCTGATTCCAGATTCTGTGCGAGTTCAGCTTGTAATTGTTTGGCTCGTAATTCACGATATTTGGCTACAGTGTTTTCATGATCGCGTGTCAGCTCATCATATGCCCGCTGAACTTGGTATGTTTCCGAAACACGGCGTTCAAATTCAGCAAGTTTTGTTTTAATCTCTTCCTGGCGAACTCTTAAGCGAGACACTTCATTTTCCGTTGAGTCTATTTTGGATTTGAGTTGCACATACGCGGGATTCAATCGTTCGGATGATGACGTTGTTTCAGCTGGCTGACTGTCAGCGTTTTCCAGGCGTTTTTCCAGACTGGCAATCTTATTTTTTTGTGCTTTTATATCAGGATGATTATCGGCATATTTTTCACTCAGCGTGTTTAACTCTGTTTTCGCTTGGTCTAATTCTGCTTGAATGACTTGAGCATCATTCCCTGTGACACCCAGCTCTTTTTCTAATGCATCAATTTGTCGTTTAACTCTTACTACATCTGGATGGGTGGGTTCATATTTTGATAATAGTGTGCTGTATTCAATTCTTAATTGTTCCAGACGCACTTCAGAGGTGTTTGGTTCACTTCCACTGCTTGCAGTTACACCCAGAGGTAAATACATTGGGATAGTAGAAAGCTGTAGACTCAATGTGGTGATTTGATCTTTCAATAATAAAATTTCATTTTGATTCGTACTTTGTTCGTCACCAAGTCGTTCAATCATAGAAAGGTTATATTGTAATAACTCCGGCAGGCTACCACTGTAACGATCTTTAAATTCGGCAATTTGTTTTTCTAATTCACGTACTTTTGCCTGAAATTTATCGCCCTCCTCCTTAAGGAAGTCTTTTGTTTCTGCAGCTCGGTCTGTGCGAGCTTTGACATTTTCATTGAGAAACTCTGTCACCAGCTCATTCGCTACTTGCTGTGCTTTTTGTGGTGATTTATCCATAAATGAGACAGTAAAGGCAATACTGGCACGCTTTGCACGCCCACTAACTGGATCAGTCACATTTGCTTGAACCAAATCCACACTGACATTAGATTTAAATAAATCGACAATGCCTGATGTGGCAGCTGTTTTTTGACGCTCAGCACGGTAAAGATCATATTTTCTCACCATATCCATCACTCTGGATGTCGTCATTAATCGTTGCTTAATCACTTCGATACGTTGATCAGCATAGCTAGTGACCGTTGAACGAACTAGATCACTTGGAATTTCTTGTGACTCAATCAGTATTGTGCCTTGAGATTTATAAGTAGCCGGTAGAGAGAAAACCACCACTACAGTTGCTATGGCTAGCAGCACAGCAGGAACAATAACCCAATATTTTCTACGCCAGAGAATATTAAGATAGTCCCCTAAGCCCTTTACTTCTTCTTCCATTTATTATTGCTCTTTGCTGTGATTTAGCGAGAAAAACGAATACCATTCCAATTGTAATCGATGTTGAATGTGAGCGCATTGCCATCTACATTCTTTCCATCTGATTCATCGACGCTACGATACCTGTATCCAAAAACAAGGGACCAGTCTTCATCTAACTTCCAAGATAAACTAGGTGAAAAATCAAAATATTTTGTTTCTGTGCTATCTAAATCATCAGCACTACTATATTTACGATAGCTCGCAGATAAGTTACCTGTAAGCTTTTCTGTGAAGTTTCTACGGTAAGTAATGGTGTAGGCATCTTGCTCATTGACATCCCCCTCACTTGAAGGTGTTAATGATCTACTTGCAGATAAGGTGTAACTATTCAGCTTATCTTCTCGGGTTGTGCTGATTGAGTAATCTAACCCTTTACTTTGGTCTGATGTTTCTGGACCTATTACCGGGCTATTTTCACTATCCAGATAACGTGCACCCAGTAAGCCATTGACCGACCAAAGTTCAGACAGTTGATATTCACTAGTCAAGCCCAGTGAATAGGAATCATATTGATTATCGAGCCTGTCTGATTCAGCTTGATAATTAACGTAGGTAAACGATAAGCCACCATTTAATCTTTCTGTGTATTGATGCTGCCAAGCTAAGTTCAAACTGGCTGTTTCATTATCTGTGAGGTTGGATGATGAACCAAGAATTGAGTTATTGTTGCTAGAGTCATCAGATTGCTTACGCGTTTGATATGATAAACTCGTGTTTATGGTATCTAGCTCAGTTAGCCTGTAACTAAATGATGGTGAGATACTCTTTGTAATCGTTGTAGAAATATTACTAAAGTCAGCTGTATCCTCTTCAGCAATATCCCGTGACTCACGTTCAGCATAGTCTAATTTCAGTCCGTAAGTACTTCGCTCTGTGGCATAAGTCGTATTAAAACTTGCAAATGGGTTTTCTTTATCAAGTTCTTTCAAGTCTTGATATCGACTAATTCTGTATCCAAGCCGTATCTCAGATGTTGAGTTCTCTAATGAGCGAGTTAGTGACAGGGTTGGATCAATGTTCAAGCTAAAGTCATCTAACTCATCTTCACGTAGTAATTCATTATCATCATATTTAAATTTAGGATCTGCCTGAGCATTGAATACCCATTCAGCTGCCGACACAGTGTTGCTTAGTAAAATAGGCAACAGTAGCGGAATATATTTTATCATTGACACGCTTCTCAGCTACTCAGCTTAGGGTACTATCATGACATCACCGCTTTCTAGTGTGATGTTAGTTTTGAGTGCTTTACCTTTTTTTATTTCCGCATACTTAACGGGTAAGACTTGTTGTGTGGTTCCATCTCTTCTGAGCACGATAATATTGTTTTCTTCCGCATAAGGCGATAAACCGCCAGCCAGACTTAAAGCTTGCATAGCATCCAATGGTTGATTCATTACAAAAGAGCCGGGGTTGAGCACTTTCCCTAAAATATGAACTCTATTACCTTCAACATTTGTAACAGAGACCGTAACAACTGGATCTGCTAGGTATTCACTCAGTTTTTTTGTTAATTCTTCTTCGACCTCTGCCACCGTTTTGTCTTTGGCGACAACTTCACCTGCTAAAGGAAAGGTAATAACCCCATCAGGCAGAACGGTTACTTGTTTTTGTAGAGACTCTTCATTCCATACTGAAATATCTAAAACGTCTCCTGAGTTTAATAAATAGCGTTCTGTAGCAAAGACGGATGAAGAAAACAATGAAATGAGAACAATACATAACAAAAGAAAGCGCTTTGGCATGAGGGAAAATCCTTATCTATAAATGACATTCAAATTTGATATTAACACTCTATTTTTCAAAAAAAAAGGGAGCTTTTGCTCCCTTTCAATTTGTTACAGTAAGTTACTGTTAATATGAATCTTAATTCTTATGCAGCAACTGCTGATTTTCTTCTAAGCCCTAAGAAGCCTAATAAAGCAGGGGCAAACAAAAATAATGCTGCTGGTACTGGTACAGCAGAAACTGACACATCGTATCTCATCTTACTTTGAGTTGCATCGACAATATCAACAAACGCAACGATGCCTTCGTAAATCATTGCTGTAAAGCTGAAATCACCGCTGATGAAAAATTGTTTGATTGGATCTACACCATTATCAAATTCTAATGTTGCACCCGCAAGAGCGTCAGGATTGAAAGACCACTTAACTTTTACAGCAGTGGTTTTATCAGTTGTAACATCAAATTGTGAAAACCATGTATCTGTACCTGTACCTTCAGGTACTTCACCACCACCTAAAACTACACTTCCAGGAGTACTGGTAGTTTGAGCGAAAGTTGAATCTGCCCCGTCTATGGTTAATGTCGCTGCATTAACACCAACAGAGAACATGAGAGCTACTACAAATAGCATCGCTTTTTTCATAATAAACTTCCTTATACATAAGTTAAAACAAGCAATGCAACCCAGCCATCTTCTCCATTGAAGACCTGTGGCTTTCCGACCCCGCCTCACGACGAGTTTGGCTTTAAATCAATTATCAAATTGTTAGTTTGATAATTACCTATCTGACTTTTCAGATGGTTTCATCTTACGAGTCCAATCAAGTTCGTGTCTATTGTACCTTGGTACAATGTGTGTAATTAATTTTCGTGCGTAATGAAATACTATGTTGAAAAATAATATAATCTCATAAAAAAGGGAGCCTAGGCTCCCTTTTTTATTTCTGTGTAGCTCTTACTTACGCTGCAACAGCTGTTTTTCTACGCATACCCAAAAAGCCTAATAAGGCAGGGGCAAACAAGAATAATGCAGCTGGAACAGGTACTGCTGATACTGATACGTCATATTTAACTACACCTGAAGTCGCATCAATGATTTTTAAGATGTAGTTCGTGCCAGCAGTCAGCATAGCAGTGAAACTGAAGTCATCGGTAATTGCATATGACACTGTGTCACCTAATGTACCGAATACTAATGTGGCACCAGTAATAGCTGGGTTAAATGACCATGCAATCACAACTGGTGTAGCTTCGTCAGTTGATAATGCAAACTCAGAACTCCAAGTACCAGCAGTAGAAACTGTGCCACTACCTAGTACAACAGAACCAGATGTGACATCAGCACTTTGACTTGCGATAGATGAACTTACTTCAGACAGAGATAACGTCGCGGCGTTAACACTTACTGAAAACAATAAAGCTACGACAAATAGCATCGCTTTTTTCATAATAAACTTCCTTATGCATAAGTTGAAAAAACAAGCAATGCAACCCAGCCATCTTTATATTTTAAAGATCTGTGGCTTTCCGACCCCGCCTCACAGCGAGTTTGGCTTTAATTACACAACATCTAACCCGCTGACGTTGTGTAAGATCATATGATTATGATCTTGCTACAAAGCCATCACCGTTGATGTCTATTGTTCTGATTGCTACTGAAAATAATGACGATAACGTGTGTTATCTGGCATCAATGATTGATGCTTCTATTTCAATAGAAGCTATATGATACCGTGTCTCAAGGCAGGCAACAAGTTTATTTTCCTAAGTAAAACTACTGATACAACGTCAGGAATTCAATAGGCATTTTTGCCGACAAACCCTTTGAATATCGTTAAGAAAATAATCTCAATATCTAATAACAATGACCAGTTCTGGATATATTTTAAATCGTAATGCACACGACCTTGCATTTTGTCCAAGGTATCAGTTTCCCCCCTAAAGCCATTTATCTGGGCTAAGCCTGTAATACCTGGTTTGACTTTATGTCTCAGCATATATCCTTGAATCTGAGCACGGTATTGTTCGTTATGCGCTACAGCATGGGGTCTTGGGCCTACAATGGACATGCTTCCGCCCAATGAATTAAAGAATTGAGGTAACTCATCCAATGATGTTCTTCTCAAAAAACCGCCAAATGGTGTGATACGGCTATCATTCTTTTGTGCCTGTGTGACGGTATCTCCATCCTCTGTTACCGTCATCGTGCGGAATTTCCATACCTTAATTTTCTCACCGTCCATGCCGTAGCGTGTTTGCTTGAAAAACACAGGCCCTTTCGATGTCAATTTAACCCCAGTGGCAATCACCATCATAGGAATAGCGATCATCATCAGAATAAGGCTGCTTAGAATAATATCTTCCAGCCGTTTAAGGATACTGTCGATACCAGCAAAAGGGGTTTCATAGACTGAAATAGCGGTGATTCCCTGGTAATCAACCCACCTGGAATTAAGCAAGTTAAATGTGAATAAGTCCGGAACAAGATATACAGAAGCCGTACTATCGGCTAATAGCTCAGTAATGTGTCTGATTCTATGCTCAGCAGACATAGCCAAGGTGATGTAAACAGTATCAACCTTCCCTGCCTTACAATCTTCAATGAGTTGATTGAAATCACCTGCTTTATTATTTGTTACGACCAGATTAGGTTCTGTTTCTACCCGTTTTTGTGACCGGTCATCATAGTATCCTACCAGTCTGAATCCAGACCAATCCATTTCGTTGAATGCACGTTCCAAACGCTTACCTAACGTTGTCTCACCGACAATAGCCACATTTCTGGTATTAACCCCACGAGCTCGAAGAATAGCCAATGAAGTTCTTACAATGGCATGCCAGGAAATTAACTCAATAGGTGTCAACAAAAACCACAAAAAGACAAAGCTATCGAGATAGGTGCCGGAATGAATGAAGAAGATATCAATCATGACCAGGATGAAAACGCTGGTAAACCATGAAAACATGACGGCAGAAACTTCTTCCCTTAGCGCCGTACCTCGCCACGAGCGGTAGGCATCCTGTGACTCAGCAAAGAAGTTAAACAATACAATAGCGAACAAAAGGCTCCAGATATAGAGCACATCCCAAGTCGCATGGAATATGTCGAATAAAGCTAAAAACGTTAGCAGGATAATACCGCTATCAATCAGTCTTGATATGGCATTAATTTTTGCATCGTATTGTCTAATCCTGCCCTGTGCCATCTGTTCCTTTCCAATCCCAAATTTTGGGGTCGATAATACAGTAATTACATCCAAAATAATGTTAAGAAACTATTCAAGCTCTCATCATTAATAACATCCTGTATCATCTGATTTATTTATGTAAACAACCAAGCTTCTTATTATTCGAAGCCACAGTATAAAGAACTTGTATAAATGAGAACAAATCCTAAGCTTAAAACATATTATCCCTATTTTGATTATGTGCGATTTATCGCTGCCAGTATCGTCATGTTCTATCATGACGGTCTCATTAAGTGGGAACCTAGTGGTAGTATTGCCGTAGATGTTTTTTTTGCATTGAGTGGCTGGCTAATAGGAGGGATTCTACTCAGAAGTAGCAAGGATGATCTACCACGATTTTATTTCAATAGGGCGATAAGAATATGGATTCCTTATTTTGCTGCCCTATCATTAATAGTTCTTATAAGTTTAATAAAAGATCCAATAAACCTTAAATGGTTTGAATTCATTATCTACAAACTCACCTTTGTCTATAACATCTTCGGCCCCCCACAACTGCTCCAATACAAAGATATGATGCCTCTGGATGGAACTGGAAATCATTTCTGGAGTGTCAATGCGGAAGAGCAGTTCTATTTGTTTGCACCTATTTTATTAGTAATCCTTGGAAAGTATGGTCGTCACCCTATTACATGGGTTGTATTATCTGCGATCGCTTGGTATCAGCACGTATATGCCCCCATCTTTCTTGGTGTACTAGCAGCAGTTTGCGTATTCAGATATGGTGAGTTTTATGAAAAACCTTTTATTAAAATCATCCTTTTAGCTGTTATATTCGCAAGTAGCATTGGCATGATTTATGGCAACTACCAATATTTTTCGCCAGCGTTTTCGATATCACTTATTTTATTGTTAGCAATTAGAGGGCAAAAAAATAAATTTGGAGAGTTTCTAGGTGGTATTTCGTACCCACTTTACTTGAATCACTGGTTAGGAGTCTTTGCTGCTAACAGTATATCCGGCTTCATTGGATTTAGAGGCACTAATTACAGCATATTATTGGCGGTTATTATCGGTTATGTTCTCAGCGCCATAATGTATCTCTTGATCGATAAACAATGTCTAAAGCATAGATCTAAGTTTTATACTCATACTAGAGGGATTTGGATAACTTTTAGTGCATACCTGATGATAGTACTTGGATTAAGTTTTGGTATGTTTATTAACTCATGATTCAAGTGGTACAGTCAGAAATTGAATGCTCTATTTGATGCTTGATTCGATATCAGCAAGATATTCATATTTTCACAATGAGTATAGTGAGTCGTTATACCCATTTTTTCAATTCGCCAATTTTGATATTTTCTTACGATTTAAAATCATTATTAAGTTTTTTACTTTCGATTCAAATGAACTTGCTATAAAGAATGAAACAATAACTAAAATAAAGACAGGAAGAAATGGATAAAATAATGGCTCTAACTCAGGAAGGTGCACTCCAAGCTTTATGACCATTGAAATCATTGCATTTTCATGTATGAGATACAATGGGTAACTAACAAAGCCAAAAAAGATTAAGAGTCTGTTACTTAGAATTTTTTGAATGATTGCTAAGCGTAGACTAAGTGCAAACAAACCAGAAACCAGAAATGCTGCAATCATTGCATGGAAGTATGGAGCTGTAATATATGAACTCAAAGTAACAACTCCTAGCGCCATCAGAAAATAAGTTTCATTATTATTCTGCTTATACAGATAAAACATACTGCCTGCACAAAACCAACCAAAATACTTGAGAGAGAGATTATCGGAAATATCAATCATACACCTTAAGACTTCCGAGTCATTATTGGCTTGAAATGAATAAACCATTATCGAAAATATAAATAATAAAAATAAGCTCGGTACAAGATACTTACGACCTAAAAAATAATAAATTAGCCCAGAAACTACATAAAACTTAAACTCAACATAGAGAGACCAGAACGCCCCCTCCAATGAGGATATATCTGTTTTTAAAATATAACTCCACCATTCAGGTTCGATAAAGGTTAACCCAGGAAGTAGATCTATCAAGTCTGGTTTTCCCGCAGGACGCTCAATGAAGAACGGTGAAGTCAAATATATGAGTATGGATGCCAAAAACATTGCAGGAAAAAGACGTAACCAACGTTTATAAATAAAGGTATTAAAATTATTTATTTTATCCAATGTCATAAAAATGACGAAACCTGAAATCAAAAAGAATAGCTCTACCCCCAGCCACCCCAGTTGGAATAACGGAAATCCTTTGTATGTATCACCGTAAGGAACTAATCCAGGCCACCGAGCATATGCATGAAATGATAAAACAAGCAAAATAGCTATGCCTCTCAGACCATCTAAATATTCAAGCCTTGATTGCAAGATTACTACTCCTAGGTTTAATGAATTACATTAATGCATATTTCGACAGCGTCTAAACTATAACTTAGATGATCCTACTTTTCGTGTAATTCTAAAAAGAATCTGTCATGCCTAGTTAGCTTTACCTAACTTATCTTCAAACAAAAAAAAGCCTGACACAAGTCAGGCATTTTAATTTGGTACCGACGGCCGGAGTCGAACCGGCACACCCGAAGGCACTACCCCCTCAAGATAGCGTGTCTACCAATTCCACCACGTCGGCAAGGGTAATCAAGGTTGCGTATTCTACGGTAATTCAGGCAAATCTGCAGGTGTTTTATCGACTTTTTGTTCTGTTGTAGGCACAGACTCTGTCACACTTTTCGCTTTTCCTGGTGTATCGACTGAAAAATAGGCCAATGTCAGGCTAGTGATAAAGAAGACTGTTGCCAGCACAGCACTCGCACGACTTAAAAATGAAGCTGAACCTTGGCTACCAAACAAGCTGCCTGAGGCTCCACCACCGCCGCCGCCACCGAATGCAGCGCCTGCATCAGCGCCTTTGCCGTGCTGAATCAGAACAAATCCAATCAGCATAAGACAGGCAATAATATGAACTGTGAGAATAATCGCGTGCATGTGTTGTTAACCTAATTTTAAAACTGCGGCCTGACATATTTTAACAAACTCATCGGCATCAAGCGATCCACCGCCGACGAGCCCACCGTCAATATCAGGTTGTAGAAACAATGGCGCAGCATTATTACCTTTTATGCTGCCTCCGTAAAGTATTCTTATATTTTCTGCTATTTCTTTATCGTGTTTTGCTACACGTTGACGCATAAAGCTATGTACGTCTTGCGCCCATTCTGGCGTGGCTGAGCGTCCTGTACCAATAGCCCATACAGGTTCATAGGCTAAGACGGTATGCGCTAAACCTTCAACGCCTTGATGCGCAATCACGGTGTCGAGTAATCGTAATACAACTTCTTCTGTGCGACCGACCGCATGCTCATCTGGACTCTCACCGATACATATGATGGGTGTGATACCAGCCCTGACTGCCATTTCATATTTCTCAGCGATAATACGATCTAACAGACATTGGTCTAAATCTAACTCAGCATATAAACAACGTCTCTCTGAGTGCCCTATCAGCACATACTGGCAACCAAAATCAGCCAGCATACTTGCCGAAATTTCTCCGGTGTAAGCACCTTTTTCAAATTGAGATAGATTTTGTGTACCCCAAGCCAGGTCTGTTCCTGAAAGAGCTGACTGCACCTGGCCCAGATAAACGGCTGGAGGAAATAATGCGACTTCTATATCGGAGAATGTATCGGCTTTTGAAAGTATTCCCTCAAGTAGTGCTTTGTTACTCTCACTAGAGCCGTTCATTTTCCAGTTGCCAGCGACTAGTGGTTTTCGCACCTAAGACTCTCTCTGAATATAAAATGAAACATCAGACTACATACCCATCATGAATAATGCAATGTATGAAATGTGACAAGGATTGTCTCGTTGATCCATCAGAGCCAACAGACATGGAAATTAATTTTTTAGTACCTGTTCAATTACCGATGCCAGTTCTTCTGCTAGTTGTTTAGTCAATGTCGCATCAATGCCTTCCACCATCACTCTGATCACAGGCTCCGTTCCCGATGCTCTGAGTAATACGCGCCCCTCATCACCCAATCTTTTTTCTACAGAACTAATGGCGTTATTGATATCCGCATTAGTGCTGAGATCGATCATTTTATCTACCCTGACATTGATTAAATGCTGTGGATATTTTGTGACGACTGAGCGTAGATCATGCAGGCTATTATTGGTTTGTTGAATTTCAGCGACAACTTGAAGCGCTGCCACAATGCCATCACCTGTCGAGGTTTTATCTAAACAAATAATATGGCCTGATGCTTCACCACCAAGCAAGCCGCCTACCTGTTGTAGTTTTTCCATCACATAGCGATCACCAACTTTGGCTCGGTGAAGTGACATATCAAACTTTGCCAAGGCATGTTCTAAGCCCAGATTAGACATCTGAGTACCGACCACGTCAGGCATGCTCGCACCCATGCGCTGTCTTGCTCTGGCGATAATAAATAAGAGCTCATCACCATCAACAATCTCACCACGATGATCCACCATGATAATGCGATCACCATCACCATCGAGTGCCAGCCCTAAGTCTGCTTTGTTTTCCAGTACTGCTTGTTGTAATAACCGAGGTTCAGTTGAGCCACAATTTAAATTGATATTAAACCCATCAGGTTCAGCGCCCATCACAATGACGTCAGCGCCGAGCTCTTTGAAGACATCTGGTGCAACGTGGTAAGTAGCACCGTGAGCACAATCGACCACGATTTTGAGTCCATTCAGATCCACGCCGCTCGGTATGGTGCTCTTACAAAACTCAATATAACGACCCGCTGCGTCACCAATACGGTGCGCTTTACCTAAGCGAGTCGAGTCAACTGTTTTTAACGGTTGCTCCAGCATGGCTTCAATTTCCAGCTCTATCGCATCAGGCAGTTTTGTGCCTTGGGCAGAGAAAAACTTAATACCGTTATCATGATAAGGATTATGGGAGGCGCTGATGACGATACCTGCTTGCGCATGAAAGGTGCGCGTCAGGTAAGCGACGGCTGGTGTCGGCATGGGTCCTAATAAATAAATATCAACACCCGCGGCAGATAAACCTGCTTGCAGGGCAGACTCAAACATATAACCTGAAATGCGGGTATCTTTACCAATAATGACGCGACTATTACGCTCTTTGGCCAGAACACGGCCAACTGCCCAGCCCAGCTTTAATACAAAGTCTGGTGTAACAGCACCATCACCGACACGACCACGGATTCCGTCCGTACCAAAATAACGTCTTTGTTTAGTCAAAATCTTCTACCTGCATTACAGCCTGACTTAGTTTTACAGCTTGATAAGTTTCTTTTACATCATGTGTTCTAATGAGCTTTGCTCCTAACCATGTGGCAATTGAAGCCAGCGACAAACTTCCTGCCAATCGCTCATCTACAGATACTTTCAACATATCCCCGATAATAGATTTACGGGAAACCCCGACCAGCACTGGATATGGTAAATCCGTCAGTACAGACAAGTGCTTCATTAATCGAAGATTGTGACGGGCACGTTTACCAAAACCAAACCCAGGATCAAGCATGATATGTTCTGCTTTGATACCTGCTTTTAGACAAGTATCTACACGTTCCAGTAAGAATGTTTTTACTTCTGTCACCACATCATCATAGTGTGGTTCTTGCTGCATAGTTTGAGGAGTGCCCTGCATATGCATCAGGCAGACGGGGACATTTAACTCAACTGCAGCTTCAAGTGCACCTTCCATGCGTAAGGCATTAACATCATTGATAAGACCTGCACCCGCTTTGACTGCTGCTGTCATCACGCCAGGCTTCATAGTATCAATGGAAATTGGGATATCGAATTCAGCACTTATCATTTCGATGACAGGCGCGACACGTTCGATTTCATCCTGCTCAGCCACGATATCTGAACCAGGTCGCGTGGACTCACCACCAATGTCCAAGATATCAGCACCGTCTGAAATTAACTTTTCAGCTTGTTTTAAAGCAGCATCACGATCAAAAAATTTGCCACCGTCAGAAAATGAATCTGGGGTGACATTAATGATGCCCATAATACGAGGAACGGACAAGTCCAAGGACTTGCCCGCACAGTCAAAAATCACGTGATAACTTCCTGATATTTAGTGTAACTGATCAGCTGGTTTGCCAGATGGTGTTTCAGACGAATCAGATTCAGTATCACCTGATGCTGGTGGCGGTGAAGAACGGTCAGTCCAGTCTTTAGGTTCACCCGGTTCACGGCCTTCCATGATGGCATCAATCTGATCACTATCGATGGTTTCATACTTCATCAATAGTTTTGACATGGTATGTAATTTATCCATGTTATCAATCAACAGTTGTTTTGCACGCTCATAGTTACGATTGATGACTCGTCTGACGTCTTCATCAATCTGTTTAGCTGTCAGATCAGACACGGCTTTATGTTGAGTAACACTTCGGCCTAAGAAGACTTCGCCTTCATCTTCACCATAAGACAAAGGCCCCATATTGTCAGACAAGCCCCATTTGGTCACCATATTATGGGCAAGTTCTGTAGCCCGTTGAATATCGTTCGATGCACCAGTAGTTACTGCTTCTTCACCAAAGATAAGTTCCTCGGCTAAACGACCACCATACAGACTTGAGATTTGGCTTTCCAAAGTCTGCTTACTGTAACTGTACTTATCTTCCGTCGGTAAGAACATAGTTACACCAAGAGCCCTACCTCTCGGAATGATGCTGACTTTATAAACAGGATCATGTCCAGGCACTAAACGACCAATAATGGCATGGCCGGCTTCATGATAAGCCGTCAATTCTTTCTCTTTCTCGTTCATGACCATAGAGCGACGTTCTGCACCCATCATGATTTTATCTTTGGCGAGTTCGAGCTGTTCCATGCCAACCAGACGTTTGTTACCACGAGCAGCGAACAATGCCGCTTCGTTTACAAGGTTAGCTAAGTCAGCACCTGAAAAGCCGGGTGTACCACGAGCAATCACTCTTGCATCCACATCATCTGATGCTGGGACTTTTCGCAGGTGGACGTTAAGAATTTGTTCACGACCACGGATATCAGGGAGTGGTACGACAACTTGACGATCGAAACGACCTGGGCGTAATAGTGCAGGGTCAAGTACGTCAGGACGGTTCGTTGCAGCAATAACAATGACGCCTTCATTACCTTCAAAACCATCCATCTCGACCAATAACTGGTTAAGCGTTTGTTCACGCTCATCATTACCACCGCCCATGCCCGCACCACGGTGACGACCAACAGCATCAATCTCATCAATAAAGATGATGCATGGGGCATGTTTTTTAGCTTGTTCGAACATATCACGAACACGCGAAGCACCAACACCAACAAACATTTCAACGAAGTCAGAGCCAGAGATAGAAAAGAATGGCACTTTGGCTTCACCAGCAATTGCTTTAGCCAGTAATTTTTTACCCGTACCAGGTGAACCCGCCATCAAAATACCGCGTGGGATCCGACCACCTAATTTTTGGAATTTGCTTGGGTCACGAAGAAAGTCGACAAGCTCGGCGACTTCTTCTTTGGCTTCTTCTACAC
>ENA-ORCW01000236-ORCW01000236.1-marine-metagenome-genome-assembly--contig:-NODE-236-length-52057-cov-4.097999_pt1 | contig 52057 bp, 37 predicted proteins | sample MGYA00237784_ERZ508517 | MGnify/ENA primary metagenome ERZ508517 (study PRJEB26187, sample SAMN06268979) | marine metagenome | isolation source: Tt ae E1 feedstock associated aerobic enrichment on...
AACTGTTCGTGGTTGGCCGGGCTGGCGTCGACATCGGTCAGATCGAAGACTTCGGGCAGCTGGACCAGAGCCTGCGCATCGGCGACAGCGGCGGAGTTGGGCGACAGAACTTCGACGGCATTCCGCGCGGTGACGACAATCAGCCGCGAGGTCGGCAGCGGGTTCAGCCAGCGAATCAGCGCAAAGAACAGGAACAGCACGCCGGCGAACAGGACGAGCGGGACCAGCAGCCGGATCGTATCGCGGGTCCGGCGTTCCGCTTCGTCGCTCCAGCGGCGAGTCGAGCGCGTCTTGACGACGGTCCGGCTCTGTTTCGCCTTCCAGTTCTGTTTTGCCATGGGTACCGCGCCAGAGAGGTCAGATCATCGTCATCTTCCAGATCAGACCGATATTCAGGGCCATCACGGCGGTCGCCACGGCGAGCAGTGCCAGCGACGTGCGCTTTGCCCGGGCATCGTCCTTCAGGGACTGTTCACTCCAGCAAATCAGCTCGTCGTGCTCGTTGAGTACCTTGGTCAACACTCCGTCGAGGAACGGCTGAATGGTTCCGTTGACGGCGGAGAGTTCCGCAATGTAGACGCCGGAGAAGTAGAAGACGTCTTCCTCCGGCTGGGTGTAGCCGCCACGCAGCATCCCGCAGAAGTAGGATCGGGCCTGCCGGAGCGAATCGACGAACTGGAACAGCTGTTCGTTGCTCGGGTCGCCGGGACGGATCTTGAACAGGTGCATCGCCTGCAGCTCGAAGTCCCGCTGCAGCCACTCGTGGACGCGTTCGGGATCTTCCTCGGCCAGTCCGACCAGTTGCGGAAAGCTGACGCCGCATCGCCGGGCCAGTGTTTCGGCCGGCAGTTTCTGCGTGTAGGACAGCAGCTGGGGATTGTCGCGACAGCCGGTGAACAGCACGGCACTCAGACAGCGAACCCCGAGATGCTGCTGGAGGACCGACATGTCGGTCTTCACGCATTCCCGCAGACTCTGGGCCATTCGCTCGTTGAGGACCGACTCGTTAAACGGCAAACCGAGCAGGACCGCGTTGATCGGGCAGACCGGGTACCGTGCGTCCTTGAGGACCTGGCAGAAGTACTGCAGACGGTCCCGCGCCTCGTCACGCTGCTTGACCGAGACGAGTTCCGCCTTGGACGGCTGGGTCGCGGCGGCCTGTTCGCGCGCCTGCTGCCGCAGCGTCACCAGGTCGACCGTCAGGGTGTCGGTTCCACTACCGGCACCGGAACCGCCGGCCAGTCCGGCCGCTTCGGCCTGTTCCATGACAGCGAGTGCGGCAAAGGGAGAGTCCTCGACGATGGCGCGCTCGGCCGCTTCGGCGATCAGGTCCGACTGTGCCGAGGTGACGGCGATTCCGGGAATGGTCAGCCAGATCCCGCCGGCATCGCCATACCAGTGGATGCAGAGCGACTCGTCGTCGACGCAGACGTCCGAACCGATGGCGTTCGCCTTGACGAACTCCTGTTCCGCCTGCCGCGACAGCCCGGTTACCAGGAACAGCGGTATCTGGTCGATGGCGATTCCGGCATCGGCGGCCGCGTTCAGGCCGGCCTGCATGGCACGATCGATGTCGGGAAACGACTTGAGGGCCGGCGAAAGGACGCGAAGCTGCCGCAGCACCGCCACGAACAGTCGCGCGATCAGGTACAGCAGCAGGGCCAGCCAGCCCATCCAGGTCTTGCGGAACAGCCAGGGGCCGGCGGACGCATGGCGATCCAGTCCGAGAACCCAGGTGAGCACACCGAGCGTAACGACAACCGTGAGGACCAGCAGGAAAACGATTGTTTTCCGCACGGCCGCCGGGATCGACTTCGAGCGGAGTCCCTTGATGACCCCCAGCGGGTCCATGAAGGGACGCGCCAGAAAGTCGATCATCGTCCGGATATTGTTCCAGACGTTGCCGAGAAACTCGTTGATCAACCAGTCGAACATATCCAGTCCTTCGCGACCCTTCGCGGTTCCGTCACATCCGGTTCAGGAATGCGATCCACAGAACAAGCAGAAGAATCGACGCCATTACGGTCGTCAGCATTGCATACGAGCGAGCGGTCCGTCCGGAGAGTGGTGTCGCGTCCCCCAGTTCCGACGCGGGACTGGCCGGGGCGTAGGGAAGCTGCGGTGCCGAAGCAAGCTGCCGGCAGACCGATTCGACCCACTCTTCGAGAGAGGCCATCTGGGTGGCCTTCATTCTCTTGGGCGGCGGTGCGGATGGCCCGGCCCGGCCCGACATGAACTCTTCGATCGACTCGGTGATTTCGTCGCCGCCGATCCCCCAGGTCTTCATCGCGTCCCCCTGGGCATCCCACCAGTTGTCCCCCACGGACTGGGAGGACTCCTCTTCGGCTTCGGCCGGCTGGGCGGGAGCGTCCGCCTCATCCTCGGCTGTCCAGGTATCGTCGGCCGTCTTGCTGGACGTATCGCTGCCCACGCTGCCTGAGGAGTCGCGGTAGATCCCCTTGAACCCGAAACAGGCACACAGGTAGTAGGTCTCGAGAGCGTCGAGGCTGTCCATCGAACGGGCAGATTCGGCGTTGTCGAAGAACCGCCAGGCCCGCTCGCGGGAGCTGAAGTAGGTTCGCTCCAGACAGTGATCGCTCCAGTAGCCGGCATGCTCCCAGTTCGAGTGGACCAGGACTTCGTCGATCCAGTAAACAAGGGCGCTTTTGGCAAGCTGGAATTCGGTGGCGCGCGGGCCCTGTACGTCGAACTGCGCCAGCAGACGTCTCAACTGCGACGAGACATCCTGCGGGTCGGGTCCGTTTCCGCCGGTTTTCCGGATTTTGGCCAGAACGTCGAAGACATGGCGGATGACCGGATAGACGCGCTGTCCGAATTCGTTAGTCATTTTCCAGCACGAACAATTCAAGCGACAGGTCGCGAGGGGTATTACGGGGATCGACGACCGTCAGCACGTGCTGGCCGATCGCCTGTTGCCGGATATACCGTTCATTCACCTTCAGCGCCAGAGTCCGGGACTCGGAGACCTGCTCCCAGTACGTTCCGAGCTTCTTGATGCGGAAGTAGGTCAGGTCCTTGAGGACCGGCAACTGCGGATGCACTCCAACATACCGTTTGATCGACAGCCCGGCTTCGCCATTCACGTAGATCTGGTTGATCGTCCGGCTGGCCCCCAGCTTCCAGTCGAGCCACCGGGTACTGAACAGCTGCTCGAGACGCTCGGGAGGCAGGTCGCTGCGTACTCCCACGTAAAACTCGTACTGCGTCTGCAGCCAGCGCGGATCGAGCGTGACTTCCATCCACTGGCCGACGTTCTCCAGCGGAAACCGCTGAACCTTCGCACCATGCTCCGTGGCGGTCAGGGCCGCGTCGATCTCTGCCTTGATCGCCCGGAAGATCTCACCCAGTCGCTCATGGTCGTAGAGCGGGAGTTCCGGCGGTGACCAGTCGTCACGCAGAATCGCCAGATGACCGATCAGGTCGCACAGCGACAGATACGCCGTACGCGGGTGCGTCCCCCGGCTCTCCGCCAGCTGGCGAAAGACCGGCAGGCAGGAGTTGACGGCGTCGAGCTTGCGGATGGCGCGGCGGATCTGTGGCTGGTTGGCTTCCGCCCAGCCGCCATGCGTCTTCAGGTACTCCGCCTGCGAGTGAATATGAGCCCGCAGCTGACTGAGAATCGCCGCCAGAATCCCTTCACTCAGTTCCTCCCACGCATGACAGTCCAGCAGCGGAGGAAAATACTCCGGATCGAACGCCGGAGGCGAATCCGCCTCGAGGCTGTGTTTCACCCGGGCGACCGGAAGGGACTGGCAGTTCTGCGGCGGGGTGCCGTCCGGCGAGACGACCAGCTCGCAGTTGTACCTCAGAAAGTCGATATTGCGGGGATTGTCGCCGTCGTGGACTTCGTCCCAGGTTCGGGTTTCGGTCCGAAATCGGGTGTGGTTCTCGCCGTCGCTGGAGTTGGCCTGTCCGGGGACGTAGTCGGGCAGGACGAGGAACAGAGAGATTTCGGGGGTGTCGGCGAGAGCCTTGCGGAGATCGAGAACCGGCAGTTGTGAATTCTCCGGGACGCTGATGAGCGTTCCGTCCCGCAGACGTGCCCGGAGCCGGGGAATTCGCAGCTCGTAGTTGGCCAGCGCATCGCGGTTGATTTCAATATCGTAAATGCCGTATCCGTATGGAGATAGCCAGTCGTGCGCCGTGGCCATCTGTTCCAGAAGCCAGGACTCGGCCGCCTGGAAGTGGTGCGGCAGCACCAGCATCCCTTCTGACCATCGAACAGGCTGTGCTCTCATCGTGCGCCACCACAGTGCAACCGGAACCGAAAGAATGCCAACTCTTGAGCGGAATCGGCAGCACGATCCGGTGTCGATGACCGAAAAGTCAAAGAGACGGTTCGTGCGTGTGATGTTTTCTCGCACACGGACGAAATCGCCTGAAGTTCAGCGAATCTCGAAACGCTAAATGAGTATAGCTTTTACAATTGCGGACAGCCAGAACTTCCGGCGGCCGGCCCCGATCGACCCGGGTCGACGGCCTGCGGACTGGCATGGTGAACGGACAGTTCGATGAGCACTCAGCGGCCGGACGACCGGGCAACGCCATCGGCTCCTTCGGGACAGCGCTTTCTCGGGGGAGCGGTCTACACCGAGAGTGCACGGACGGTCACTGTTCCCCGCCTGTTCGCGACCGTTTCCGCCCTGGTGCTGCTGTTGCTGCTGCTGTTCGTCATTGTCCGGTCGTTCCGCGATCAGCTCGGGACGCGTCTGCTGGTCACCGCCGGAGCAATCGACTATCAGTCCGAGCTGCTCACCCCCCTGCGGTTTGTCGACCAGGACGTTGCCGTCATCCGGTCAGCCCCCGGCGTTGCCCTGAAGGTGGACGATGACGATCCAGAACTCCCCAACACCGCCACCGAAGCGGACTTCGCACGGCTGATCAACGAAGTCCTCCCCGCAACGACGCAGGATACGCTGATCCTGTTCGTTCGAACCCACGCCGTAGCAGCGCGCGGCGGAATGTATCTGCTGCCAACCGACGTCGACCCGCTGCGACCTCACGGTGGAGTCGAGCTGGGCGAACTGCTGAGGGCCGTGGCCGACTGTCCGGCACGCAACCGGTTTGTCCTGTTCGACGCCGCCTCGACCGACCGGAACATGCGAATCGGGATGCTGGGCAACGACTTCGCCTGGCACCTCCGGCGCGAGTTCGAGGCATTGACCGCGGATGAGACCGACATCGGCAACCTGTTCGTCCTCTGCAGTGCCGGGGACGGACAGCGTTCCTGGTCGTCGTCGGCAGTCCAGCAGTCCGTATTCTCCGCATTCGCAGGGTACTGCCTGCAGGGTGGCGTTGCAGCCGATGGAGACGGCGAGAACGGTCGCCGCGACAGCCTGCTGACGGCCGGCGAAATCGCATCGTTTGTCGAACGGAGCGTGGCTGACTGGAGCCTCAAACACCGCGGAGTGTTGCAGCGACCGTTTCGGCTGCAGGCAGGGGACGACTTTCAGGTTGCCGGCGTCTCGGAGTTCCTTACGCTCGAAAGCCACTTCAGCGAGCACATCCCACTCGCCAGTGCCGGTCAGAAGGAAAACGAAGAGCTGCAGCAGCAGGCTCAGGCCGAGGGAGCCACGCCCGACCCGGAAACGCCTCCCAAGGCGTTTCCCACGACGGATGTCCTGCTCGGGCGGATTCTGCTCGGATGGCAGTTCGCCGAACAGCTGCGGTCGACGACTCAACCGTTCCTTCGCCCGCGCCACTGGGCACTGTACCTGCAGTCGCTGCAGCAGGCTGAACGTCTGCTGCTGGCCGGTCGCCTCGAAGCGGCCGAGGCCTCGCTCGATACCCTGACCGGCCCCCTTGAAGAAGACCTCAAGACACCGCCCATCGAACTCCTGACACACCCGTGGAGCCTCGCCTACATGGACCTGCTGGGAGACGACCCGGCATCGCATCCGTCATTTGTGGCGCTGCAGAACGCCCTGAACGGCCCCACTCCCGCCAGCCTCAACCGACTGACGACATCGCCGCTGGTAGAAGCCTCGCTGGCGCGGCGACTGGCGGCCTCCGGAATGGCGACCGGCGAGGGAGACGACACGCTGTGGACCGACCCGGACCTGTTGCAGCTGGTCATCACCACACGGACGCAGGCCGAAACGACCGCACGCCTGCGCAGCCAGACGACACCACTCAGCGAAGAGACGCCGCCATCCTCGGCTCCGTACATTCTTCGTCTCTGTCAGTCGGCAATCGATCGGGCGGATCGGCTGCGCGTTGCCGGGGAGCAGGAACTGCTCATCGGTCGTCCCGAAGCGGCCCGCTTTCAGTTCGAACTCGCCAGCCGAACATACGACGACGCTGCCAGCACCTGCCGACTCACCGAGCAGCAGCTCAACCAGATACATCTGACGGTTCTGGACCTGTGCGGACTTTCACAATGGCTGGGACATTCCGGGAGTGACCGGGCCGCCTGGATTGAAACCGCCGGCCGACTGCGGGCGCTGGTCGACGCCATCTCAGCATTCCGGACCGAGCCTCGGGCGGAGCTGGTGCCGGCATTAGTCGGACTGTGTGATGAACTGCAGCGCCTGGCCACCTCGTCCGCGCGACAGGCCCTGTCAAAGTCTGATCCTGCCGCCCTCGAGGGACTGCTGGAACTGACATCCCTGTCTCCGGACATGCGTCTGCAGATTCTGACCGCCCTCGTCCGGCAGGAGGACGCCCCGGGCAAGGCGGCAAGCCTGCGCAAGTATGCCACCGACCCGACCGATGCGATCGCGTTGCCCATCCCGCTCAAGGCGTTGAGCGAGGCCCTGAATGCCGACTCCGCAGAACTGGCGGAGCTGTTCGGCCCTTGGGACTCGCGTCGCGAGCCGGTGATGCTGAGCGACCTGCGCGACAACGAGTCGCTCCGTGCCAGCCGGAGCGAACTGGGAGACCGGTTCCGTCAGGAACTGACGCGGCTGAACGCCGACCCGATGCAGCTCCCGCCCGGCCAGACCGGCTACGAACAGTACGTAACCCACCTGGTCCGGTCGCCGTTTCAGGCACAACTGCTGGTGCTGACCCGTTTCGAGCCGATGGCGACGCGCGAGCTTCTCAACCGACTGACGGCGGACCAGCTTGCCTGGCAACTGCAGCGGCTGGAGAAGGAAACCGCCGCAACCGAGATCGATTCCGGACGGGTGCGGGCGGCAATCCTCAAGAACCTGCGAACGCTCAATCCGTCGTACCAGGATGCCCTCTCACGAAGACAGCAGCCGTTCTTCCTCACTGGAACAACGACACGCGAAGTCGCCCCCAGCGGTCAGATTGACGTGCAGCTGCAGGTGAACACCGTGCTTGAACTGGCCGCAGCCGATCGCCCGCGGCTGGTGATCGACTGGTTCGCCGTGCGCGACCATCAGACCGTCCTCGAGGTCGAGAATCTCCTGACCGGCAAGCGGAGCCGTCCCATGGCGGCGACGGAGCCGGAGACTGATTCCACGGCGGACCAGACGGGCGACGCGGTCTCCTGGCGGACCCGGATCCCCATCGATGAACTGATGCGTGACACTCCGGTCCCGGTCCGAATCCGCCTGCTCACACAGCCGGGAAACGTGACCGCAGGCACGGGAGAACTGACCGCATGGATCGAACTGTCGGACGGTTCGCGGTACTGGGTGCCGATCGAGTTCTCGCAGTCCGGCAGTGAGGAGACACCCCTGGAAGTCGTCGTGACCGATGCGGGCGGTGCTCCGGCGGGACCGGCGATCCGTGTCCTTCCCAACCAGGGCCTGCCGCTGACCGTCGCGCTGCGCAGTCGACTCGTTTCGCCCGAACCGGTGCAGATCGACTTTGTCAGCGGCAGCGCGACGCAGACCGTCGAAGTGACCGCCGTCCCCGGCGGCATTCCTCAACCGGTCACACCGACGGCCGACTTCGAGATGCCGATCGTTGCCGGCGAACTGAAGATCCGTGCGCGGCGTGGCACGGAGATCGTCGATGCCGAGACGATCCAGGTCGACGTGCTCAATCCCCGCACGAGTTTCGAATCGACGGTCACGTTCGATCCGCAGAAGGGGCAGCTGCAGGCGAGCGTCCGTCAGACTGCACCCAGTCGCTCCGCCGATCCGATCGCCGTCATGCTGGACATTCTCGGAACCGGCGTGACGGGTGGAACGCTGACAGGCAGCATTCCAGACCTGGAGACGCCGGCAACGCTTGATGCGATTGTCGAGGCAGACGAACTGGGGACACCATTCGAAGCTGCTGTCGGCGCAGCGGGAGTGCCGCGGCTGTTCACCTACCGGGTGGACCGGGTGACCGGCAACGTCGAGTCGATTCGGCGGACGGCCGTGCGAATCACATCGCCCCCCGACCAGCAGGCCTATCACTATGCCACCAATGCCGAGTCGCCGCTGAGCGTTGGAATCCATGTTGATTCCGCGAGCGAATGCGAGGTGCACATCGGCATCGACCGGAACCGGAACGAGTACCTGGAGAATGACGAACGCCTGGGAGGAGGGCGCTTCTGGTCGGGGCGACGTGTCGTGACGCGCTGGTCAGCCAGTACCGATCCTCCCGGCTTCCGGCTCGCCTCGAAGGTTTCCGACATTGCGTTCGACCTGGATCCGGCCGGCCTTGTCGGACCGCAGCGGATCCTGGTGCAGCTGCTCGCCGGTGACCGCAGTCTGACCGCCGGCCGCTGGGTGTACTTTCTGAAGCAGCCGCCGCAACTGACGTTCGTCACGCCGGCGACGGGACAGAAGGTTGCCTGGGGCGACCCGTTGCAGGTGACGGTCGGATGTGACTCGCCGGCCTGGCGAAGCATTGAACAGATCGAGGTCGGGATCGACCGGAACAACAACGGACAGTGGGATGACGACGAGACGCTTTCGTCGGCGCAGCCGGTCGTGGACGGTCAGCTCACGTTCCGTACGACGAACCGTGTGACGGATGTCTTCGACAGCCGGGCCCTGCTGGAGGCACCGGACGATCCGATGCCGGCCGCCCCTCCTTCGCCTGACAACGGTGCCGAAGCCGCTGCAGCCCCCGCCGAGCCACCGGGGCTGCCGACCCAGGTTGTGCTGATGACACGTGGTCGGCTGCCGATCCACACTGTCGGCGGTGATGCCGAACCGGTCGAACCGACCAGCACACCGGTCACCCGCCATGTGGTGACGCTGATCTCGCAGTCGGAGAAACCGCCGGTCACCGGTTCGATTGTCGGCGAGGTGGTGACGCTCGACGGTCTGACGCAGCGGGATGCGATCGTGGCTCTGGGGATGGAACGGACGCAGACCGACGATGACGGGCGGTTCGAGTTCCGCAACGTCCCGGTTGGCGAACATACGATTCAGGCGGGCAAGGGGAAGCGGCTGGGGCAGGAGACGGTGGAAGTCGTTGCCGGCGAGACGGCACGCGTGCGGATCTTCATCATCCGCCGCTGAGCGGGCGAGGTCACCGGGCGAACGACCGGGTGTGAGGAGCCTGCACCAACGAAAGAACGGCGGTTCGGGCAAAACCGAACCGCCGTTTCGCGTTCATACGCAGCAAGCTGCGATCGTTTCCGGTTCCGTCGCCGGGTCCGGGCATCCGGTCCCCGGACCGGTGCCGCAGGCCCGCACTCCGTCCGGATCAGCCGGCGAACGGCGCCTGACGGAGGATGTCCCAGCCGGCTTCGACGGCAGGCCAGACCTTGTTGGCGGGCACGCCGAGGTCTTCGGGAATCGGTCCGATCGGCCAGTACTTCCAGACGATCTTGTCGAAGTTGAGGCTGATCGTCTCGGTCGGAATGCTGCCGTCGTCCAGACCGCTACCGTTCATGGAGTAGCTGGTTACCTTGACGGCAAACATCCGCATTTCGAGGTACGGGTGCAGGGCTTCTCCGGCGCCGACTTCTTCGGCGATGGAGGTAACCAGGTGGATCCAGACTTCCGGGAAGGCGGTACCACCGGAGCAGGCCTGAATCAGCGGCACCGTCGTCCGGTCCATTTCCTTCTCGATTTCGATTTCTTCGAGCACCGTACCGGCACGGGCACGGGCGGTACCGGATCGACCGGTTTCGATCGCCCGGGTGACGGTTTCCGTCACCGAGTTGAGTTCGATCCAGCCGTGGTAGTACTCAGGACCGTCTTTCATCGACCCCTGGGTCGCTTCACCGACGATCGGCGAGTCCTTGAACCAGATAAAGCCTGCCATGAGGAGTCTCCTCGCTTCTCGGGAATGGTGCGCTCACCGGTGAGCGCCGGAACCGAAAACAGAACGTGACCGACGTGGATTCTGAATGGCCGGCGACAGCATGCTGCCGCCGGGACTCCTCGCCCGGTCAAGCGAAACGATACGTCAAACGATGCTGGTCTTCGACGGAGACCGTCACCTCCTGAATCGGTTCCTGCCGGGCCATCCGGGCCAGGAACTCGCGCGACATTTCCGGCAGGACCGTGCGCGTCAGAAGGTGATCGATCATGCGTGCTCCGGTATCCACCGCGTTGCAGCGACTGACAAAGTAATCGACGACGTCGTCGTCAATCTGCAACGTCGCGTTGTAGTTCTCGGCAACACGGCGGATGACTTTCTGAAGTTTCAGTCGCACGATCCGCTCCAGAACGTCGTCGGTGAGCGGAAAGTACGGAATCACGGACAGCCGGCCCAGGAACGCCGGCTTGAATGTCTTGAGCAGTTCTTCGTGCAGGACCTCGGCAAGACCGTCAGCATCGGGGCGAGTTTCCGGGTCGATGCAGAGACTCTTGATGAGATCGGTGCCGGCGTTGGTCGTCATCAGGATCAGCGTGTTCCGGAAGTCGATGTCCCGCCCCTCGCCGTCCTTCATCGCTCCCTTGTCAAACACCTGGTAGAACACGTCCTGAACGCCGGGATGAGCTTTCTCCATCTCGTCCAGCAGCACGACGCTGTAAGGTTTGCGCCGGACCGCCTCTGTGAGCACGCCTCCTTCACCATAGCCCACATAACCGGGGGGGGAGCCCATCAGCAGTGAGACCTTGTGCTCCTCCTTGAACTCCGACATGTTGATCGTCGTCATGTTCTGGCTGCCCCCGTACAACAGGTTCGCCAGCGAAATGGCCGTCTCCGTCTTTCCCACCCCGCTGGTCCCGGCGAGGAGGAAAACGCCGATCGGCCGCGTCGGATCAGTCAAATTTGCCCGGGAAACCTGAATACTTTCGGCAATCGCCTCCAGAGCGTGCGACTGGCCCACAACCGACTCTTCCAGCCGGTCCTTGAGCTTCAGGACGGCCGTCACCTCGTCGGAGACCATCCGCCCGATCGGGATCCCGGTCCATGCACTGACGATTGATCCGACCGCTCCGCCGTCGACACAAACGTGCACGAGCGGTTCATCCTGCTGCACTTCCTCGAGCTCGGCATACAGCGAAGCGAGCTTCTCTCGCAGTTCGCTCGATTCCGCAGCGCCGTCTTCTGCAGCATCGTGCTCGGCCTCGATCTGCTCCCGCAGTTCATTGATCGAACGGACCAGTTCCAGTTCCTGCTGCCACCGCTGCTCGGTCGCTGCCAGCTCGGTGCTGACCGTCTCGCGTTCTTCCCGGAGTTTCCCGATCTCCGCGGCATGGTCCGCACCGCCGGCGACTTCCCGTTCGAGAATCCGGATCGCAACGTCGAGCTGCTCGATCCGTCTGCGGGCATCTTCCACGGCCGGCGGCGTCGCGTTCTGGCCGATCGCCACGCGGGCACAGGCGGTATCGAGTACGCTGACGGACTTGTCCGGAAGCTGACGGCCGGAGATGTACCGCCGCGACAGCCGCACCGACTCGACGACGGCCTCATCCAGAATCCGGACCTTGTGATGGGCTTCGAGTGTCGAGACGATCCCCCGCATCATCTCGATCGCCGCCTTCTCCTCCGGCTCTTCGACCTTGACGACCTGGAAGCGACGGGCCAGTGCGGCATCCCGTTCGAAGTACTTCTTGTATTCCGCCCAGGTCGTCGCAGCGATCGTTCGCAACTCGCCACGGGCCAGGGCCGGCTTGAGCAGGTTGGCGGCATCCCCCTGGCCGGCCTGTCCACCGGCACCGATGAGGGTGTGGGCCTCGTCGATGAACAGGATGATTGGCTGCGGCGAGGATTTGACCTCCTGGATCACCGACTTCAGACGGTTCTCGAACTCTCCCTTCATGCCGGCACCGGCCTGCAGCAGCGCCATGTCGAGCGTGCGGACCGCCACGTCCTGGAGCAGGGGAGGCACGTCGCCGGCCGCGATCCGCTGTGCAAATCCTTCGACGACCGCCGTCTTGCCGACGCCCGCTTCACCGGTGAGGATCGGATTGTTCTGCCGTCGACGCGTGAGGATATCGACAAGCTGTCGGATCTCCGCGTCGCGCCCCAGCACCGGGTCCATCTTCCCCGAGCGGGCGATTTCGGTCAGGTCGACGGTGAACTGGTCGAGGGCCTGCGTCTTGCCTGCCCCGGCAGGCGCCGGTCCGCCCCCCGCAGCGCCTCCACCGGCCGGAGCCGCGGTCGTCTCGGAGGAATTCTCGAGGATCGCGGGCAGGTCGGCAGTCAGCGTCGGCAGGGCGAGCGATTCGAATTCCCGCGAGATGCCGGTCAGCTGACGTGAGAGCGTCTCGTCCCCCAGCATGGCGGCGAGCAGATACGCCGAGCGGACCTGGGAGTCGCCATACTCGACCGACGCCAGCAGCCAGGCTTCGCGGACGAGCTGCACGATATCGGGAGAGAGGGCGGGCGGGCGGGCGTTGCCGGTCTTCAGACCATCCAGCGACTTCATCAGCCCCTGGGTCACCCGCGAGCCGTCCAGGCCGTAGTGGCGGAGGATCAGCGACACGTCGCAGTTCGTCTCGTCGAGCAGGCAGGAGAGCCAGTGCTCGATCTCGACGTTGTAGTTGGTGCGGGACATGCACCGGCCTGCTGCCGCTTCCAGGGTCGCGCGACAGGTGTCGTTGAGCTTGTCGATCAGGGACTTCAGATTCAGTGGCGGCATGATGGTTTCGCGAATGGCCTCAGGAGACGGGTGACAGGATCTGGCTCGCGGTGCGGGCCGGCCAACGGTGAATGAGCTTGCGGGTTTCGGCCGAGCGGGCCACCAACCGCGAGAACGAGTTGATCGAGCTGCTCATCGCCAGGCAGCTTTCGAGAACCGAAGCGAACAGGAATGCACTTCCGCCGGGAAACCGCGACTCATCAAGTTCGACGACGACTTCAAAGCCGCGGCAGAAGGTCTGCAACCGGCCATCCCGAAGTTCCTCCAGGACCGGTCGGCCACCGGTCACCGAAACCGCGTCGATGAATCCGCTGTTCTGCGGCGACCGGACCGTGTCGTACAGCCGAAGCAGTTCGCCGACCTGTGATGCATCCCCATCGTGCCCGAACATCGGCAGGTACTGCATTGCCAGCAGCTTGACGAGTTTCTTACGGGACGCATCGAGGACGGGAGGATCCCGCCGGGGCGTGGGAGGGACCAGACATTCGACTGTGACGGTATCGATATCGACGACGTGAAACCGTGGTCCCTTTCCGTGAAAGGGAAGCCGGGCCGGAAGATCGCCGTTCAGACAGGTGCTTTCGATATCCAGCGTCCATGCGTTGGCATCGGTCAGCCGGCAATCCGGATCGGCAATCGACAGCCGCAGTTCGGTCTCCTGCGCGTCACTCCGCCGGCGACGTGCCGCGGTCCAGACCGGGCCGCCGGTGCGGCCGGGCGCACAGTGCGCAGGTTCGTACATCTCCCGCAGTCTGAGCTCGCCCTCGTCCGAAACTGCTGTGACCCGATCGATGGAATAGACTTCGAGATGCTCGTCGGTCTGCACATCGGGCACGACGCTGTACTCCGCCGTGCCGTGTGTCAGCGAAACCGGTTCGGTCCGTTTCCGAAACAGGTTGACCGCAGGCGTGCAGTGCAGCTGCATGGTCCGGGCCGAACAGTGGTCCTCCAGTGGCTGGGAACTGCGGCGAAGATAGACGGCGATGTCGACTGTCGGACCGAACTCTTCGGGATCGAGCCGACAGGCGGCTGCGAGGTTCACGAACAGGAACTTCTCGGGAAACGCGAAGAACTCGCAGGCGCGTCGCATTCCGGGTGAGGTGCGTGCAGACCAGTCGAACAGGTCTTCATCGACTCCGAACCCGCCACCGGCGAACAGGGGGGCGTTGAACAGCCACTGGGACGTTCCCCGCTCGCTGTGCACATGAATCGCGAGTGCATCGCGCACGAGCAGCTCATACAGGGGAAACGTCGCCTGCTGCTGCCCCTGCAGAAACAGCGACAGGTTCGCAAGCGATTCCGTGGTGAGTGGCTGATTCGCAGCGGTTGACTGCAGCCGCATTCCCAGGACCGCGCGGGCCGTCGGGCAGGCGTCGGGTGCCGCACCGGTCTTGAGTGGACGGAGGCTCGCTGACGTCAGGGCCATCGGGCGGAGCGTCACATCCGAGCAGGTCGTGAAGTGACAGGTCACGCCCTGCAGCCGGTCGGAATCGAGCATCGTCCCCCGCGGGATCGTGACGCCCTCGGCAGGGAGGCCCGTCGGCATCAGGGACGCAAGCTGGACGATCGTGCAGGACGGCACCGGACGCTGAAAGCCGGGAAAGACCGTCGAATAGAAGGCATCGGTCAGAACGGCGAGATCGTGGTCGAGCTGCATCCGGATCCGGGCATTCAGCAGCGCCACGCCCTGAACGAACTGTTCGACGTGCGGGTCCGAACGGAACTCCTCGGACTGCCCCAGCTCGCCACCGACACTGGGGTGCAGGCGCGCGAACTCCGGTCCTTCCCGGAACAGGAAGTCCAGCTCTTCGTCGAAGTATTCGAGCAGTTGCTCCTTCACCGTCGCTCCCGGGTCAGATCGGTCAGTTTGCTGTCCGCCACCCGCCGTCCGAAGAAGACCGGCTCCTGATCGCCGCGAAGCTGCGCGTTGATGACCAGTTTCGCACTCCGGGAGTCCGGCCCGGCAATCATCATCACGTGGGTATAGGCCAGCCGCGGTTCGAAGATCTGAATCGCCATCTTCACCGTCTCGCTGAGGACGCGCTGAACGTCTTCGTTTCCGATGGCAACGTGACTGGTGTCGGGCAGACCGTAGTTGACGATCGACGCCCGGATGTGCGTCAGATCCCGCGGCCAGGTCCCGAGCCACGACCGGGTGTTGAGCAGATTGTCGATGTCGCGCTGCACACTCTCGCGGACTCGGCGACGCAGATCCTCTCCGTTGGTCGGCGGATCGAGTTCCGAGTCGGGATCTTCATCGATCAGCCGATCCAGCAGTGACAGCTTCGGTTCTGTCTCGGTTGTCGCCATGCACTCTGCTCCGACTGCAGGTCGGCCCCTGGAAGTGGCCAGGACCACGTTCGACACCGTTCCGGATGCCGGTGTCCACGGGTCCGCCCCCCGCGAAAACGATCTGTCTCCAACCGTACCTCGCTATTCGCCCGAAGCGGGTTCGAACGTCAGATGCGCCAGTTCCATTACTGCCAGATCCGACTCGTCGACCAGATACATTCGCTGACCGAGTCCCCGAATCGGCCCCGACTCATCGCCGATCCAGTCGGTGCCCCGGCCCAGTCTCAGATCTTCCACCTCGGCCTCGCTGGAACCGGGATAGAGGACCGGTATCGACACTTCACCATCCGGCCCGCCACGCACCGTCATGCTGGCACGCCGCCACAGCAGATCCCGTGGAGCCTGCGGAGCGTGGAACTCGATGGTGTCGACCGCTTCGAACGGCACCCAGTACCAGACACCGGTGTTGGTGAGGACCTCGAAGTAGCTTGCCGAGAGATCGTCCAGGTCGCGGAATTCCGAGAACGGCTCGTCGTTGATCGTTCCGCGAATCGCCGGGCGGGCTGCAGCAGCCTGTTCGAGCAGTTCGCCGGCCTCCGCCGCCTCCCCTTCCCGCAGAAGCACGGCCGCCTTCAGCTGCAGTCGCAGATGTTCGGGAGGATCGACCAGGAACTCGGGCGGTCGGCCATCGCTGAGAAACTGCCGACGGGCCAGCTCGGCCCGCAGCACCTGCCGGAAGTGCAGGACCCGAATGGCGTCCGGATTCTGCCGGACGATGACGTCCAGCTGGTTGTCGGCCCGCTCGATCTCGCCACCAAAGCAGAGCAGCTCCGCCAGAAACAGGCGCTGCTGAACATCGGCGGGACTGGTTCGGACCTGCTCGGTCGCGGCGGCGACCGCATCGGCGAGGCGTCCGGCCTGAAAATGCTGCAGCGCGGGATTCTCGGACATGCTCAGGAGTTCGCTTTCGTCGAGCCAGGAATGTTCAGAGGCTGCCGGACAGCAGCTCGGAGCGGAACGTCACCGCGCCCCGCAGTTCGTCGAGTTCACAATGAGGCCACAGGTGTACGATGCTGGTATACGCCCCCGGTCGATCGGGAACTTCGCGGACGCGGACCACCGCCTCACGCAACGGATACCGGGCCAGTACGTCGGGCGAGGCATCCCGATCCTGGGTCACGTACTGCCGCAACCAGGAATTCAGGTACATCTCGAGCGACTCAGCGTCCGTATAGGAACCGATCAGATCCCGTGCGATAATCTTGAGATAATGTGCAAACCGGGACACACAGAGCACATAGTGCATCCTTGCGGCAACATCGGCATTCTGGATCGCCCACGCCGGTCCGGTCCGCGGGATTTTCCGCAGAGACCGACAGGAGAAGAAGGCGCAGTACTCGGTTTCCCGGCAGGCGGTCAGCGGGATGAAGCCGAGTCCACTCAGAACCACCTCGAGGGCATCGGTGATCGTGACTTCGGTCGGCGTCGCCGGGCTGACACGCAGCGGATCGGTGTCGTAGTAAACCGGAGGGAGGCCGGTCACCAGTCCGCCCGCCTCCGCGACCCCTTCGGCCCGGCCTTCTTCGGTGAGATGTTTCGTGACGCCGCGGATCGACGCCAGCCACTCGGTATCGGCGAAGGAGCGGATGACGACCGCGGCGAATGAGAAGGCGGGGTTCCCCCACAGCATTCGGGACGCATCGGGGCCGGTCACGTTCTCGTTGTACGACAGGCCATGCGTCTCCGGGCTGGTCGCCGTGTAGGGAGCGCGTGCCAGCACGGGAGGGATGGCCAGGCCGACAAACTGCCGGTCTTCCCCTTCACGAAACGAGTTCCATTTGCGGAACTCGCTCTGTTCGTAGACCTTCGCCCAGTCAACGGACCGCTCCAGTTCGGACCAGCGATCCAGCCCGAGCAGCGACGGGTCTGCGGTGGCGATGAATGGAGAGAACGAGGCAGCGGCCACCTCCGAAATCGCCGTCAACGTGGAGATGTCAGAGAAGGGATGTTCCTGGCTGGGCCAGGGACGGATCCTGTAGTCGCCGATGAGGAGCCCGAACGGTTGTCCTCCGGCGGTACCGAAGGCTTCGCTGTAGACCTTGCGAAACAGCTGACTGCTGTCGAAGTCCGAGGAGCGATCGAAGTCGCGGGACAGCTCGCGCCAGCTGACGTTGAGCACACGGACCCGCACGTTGCTGCCGCGAGGCACACTGCGAACCAGGTAGTGCAGCTGCCGCCACCTGGCTTCGAGTTCCTGAAACTGCGGATGATGCAGGATCGCGTCGAGGAGGCCGGCGATCTTCTGGTCGATCCGGGAAATGAGTCGACTGATCCGCCGCGCCAGGCGGGCCGTCTGGCGCGCATGGTGAGACCGGGACGACGGCTCCCCGGAAGAGCAGGGGGAGTCCGAAGGCCCACGGCAGGAGACGGTCTGTCCTCCCGGACCAGGTCGATCCGGGAGGACGGACGTCGATTGAGATTGTGAGCCGACGTGCGAGTCAGCCACGAAGCTTCACCTTGTTGGACGCCGCGTCGGTATCGCTACTGGGCGTACGACGGGATTCGTGCCACGACACGCATCGAGGTGGTGAGTTCTTCGAACTGCAGCCACGGTCGCATGTGCACGATCGCGTTGTAGACACCCGGCCGTCCCGGGACTTCCCGGACGTTGACCCGTGCCTCGGCCAGCGGGTACTTCGCTTTCTGATCGGCCGTCGGTGACGGATTCCCGATCACGTACTGCGAGATCCACTGGTTGAGCATCGAAGCGACATCGCGCGTCTCGGCAAACGAGCCGATCTTGTCCCGGCCGATGACTTTCAGGAAGTGCGTGAACCGCGACATGGCCATGATGTACGGCAGACGTGCCGAGATCTCGGCATTGGCCGAAGCGGACGGGTTGTCGTACTTCACCGGCTTCTGCGTCGTCTGGGCCCCGAAGAAGACCGCGGAATCGGTCTCCTTGTAGTGACACAGCGGCAGGAAGCCCTGACCGCTCAGTTCCGCCTCGCGGCGGTCGGTGATGGCCGTTTCGGTGGGACACTTCATGACGGTGTCCCCTTCCGGCGTCTTGTAGTTGTAGACCGGCAGGTCGCTGACCTTTCCGCCGTTCTCCGCACCACGAATGGCCACGCAGAACCCGGTCGTGGAGAACGCCCGCGTGAGGTTCGTCCCCATCTGGTAGGCAGCGTTCATCCAGCAGAATTCGTCGTGCGGGATCTCTTCGAGAGAACCGTCCGCACCGATCGGGGCTTCTTCGAACTGGAACTCCTCGACCGGAACGGTCGCCGAGCCGTACGGCAGCCGTGCCATCACCCGCGGCATGACCAGCGAGACGAAACGGGAGTCTTCCGATTCGCGGAACGACTTCCACTTCGCGTAGTCGACTGTCTCGAAGATCTTCGCCAGGTCGCGGGGCTTGTCGATCTCGGTGAAGGAGTCCATCCCGAACATGCCGGGATTGACCGCCGAGATGAACGGGCAGAAGGCGGCGGCGGCGACGGACGACACCTTCGTCAGCATGTCGATGTCTTCGGGGTGATTGGTGAACTCGTAGTCACCAATCAGGGCACCGTAGGGCTCGCCGCCCGGCGTACCGAATTCGTTTTCGTAAAGCTTCTTGAAGAAGTTGCTCTGGTCGAACTCGGCCGCCTTGTCGAGATCCTTGTAGAGCGTCCGCTTGTCGGCATTGAGCACGCGAATCTTCAGCGTCTCGCCGGTTTCGCTGTTCATCACCAGGTGACGCAGTCCCCGCCAGGAGCCTTCCAGCTTCTGGAACTTGGGATGATGCATGATCTCCTTGACCTGGGTGGAGATCGCGTTGTCGATGGCGGCGATGGCCCGTTCGATGGTGTGGCCGACGTTCTTGTCGAACGTGACGGTCCCTTCCTGGGCCTGTTCGATCAGGGCCCGCAGCAGTTCCTTGGCCCGATCGGGCTCGGTCTGCCGGGTGTGACTGATCGCCATATCGAGAATGCTGGCACTCTGCTGTTCGGCTTCGGCGGACTCAGCAGCCTGGGCCTGAGATTCAGAACTCATCGTGGTGTCTCCTCGCTGGAATTACAGATCCGGTCAGGCGTCGTCCGAGGAATCGGAATCGCCGTCAGATCCAGTCAACCCGAGCTCTGAAGCGACCTGCTGCAGGCTTTCGGACTGCTTGAGAACATCTTCGAGCAGATCCTGCAGCTCGTCGGAGCGATCGGCCTTGGACTGCAGTTCCTTGAGCTTCTCACGCGTCTCGTACAGCTTCCGCAGCGGCTCAACCTGCTGCACGACGTTGATCGGCGAGAAGTCGCTCATCGACTTGAACTGCAGATCGACGGCCATTTCGCTGCCATCGTCGGCGAGCGTATTGTCGACCTTCAGCGAGAGACCGGGCGTCATGCTGGACATGACGCTGTCGAAGTTGTCCCGGTCAATCTGGACAAACTTGCGATCCTTGAGGGGCTTGAGCGGCGAGGTCGGATCCCCCGAGAAATCCCCCAGCACTCCCACAACGAACGGAAGTTCTTTCTGTTGTGTCGCGCCTTCAGTCTCGACTTCGTAAGTGATGTGCACGCGCGGTTTCCGCACGCGCGACAGCTTCTGATGAACACTCTCAGACATCATGCCATCCTTTAAGCGAAGCGTTTCAGAATGCCGCGACTCTGATCACTTCAGTTTGCCGGGACATCCGCACCGAGGCAAGAGCGGTGCCCGGATAATCCGAAAAACCGGCAGCGTCGTTAAGTCGCGATTTGCCGTACCCCAATTGTTCCCAAAGTGCCTCCCCGCTCCGGTCGGCACCGCCGCGGAATCCGTCGGGAGCACCAGCGAGCGCCCGCCGGACGCGTACGGACTGGGCGTTTCCTGTCCGGTCCCGGTGGGATTGCTTAAACGTGTGTCCAAAACCTGACACGGTGCGGAGAGTTCCTGCAGAAATCGTCAGGAATTGCCGGACCGCTCCGGTTCCAACGATCAACTACATCTGCGGCCCGTCCTCGGACTCTTCCAGCCCCATCAGACGGAACAGCTCGGAGAGCGTCGGCTGATCGACGATCAGCTCGTTCAGCAGGCGGGGGAGCGGCATGCGGCCCCAGCGAACCGCCTTCTCGAGCAGATACGCCGTCGGCGAGTGCGGCTCGTTCTTCTTGAAGTACTCCGCCAGGTCCTGAACCGCCCGGTAGGCCTGCTCACGCGTCATCCCGCCCGAGACGACAGGGGCAGCGGCCCCGGTTGGTGCGGCAGCGGCGGCTCCACCGGCAGCGGCCGTGGTGCCCTCCTCACCATCCCCCTCGGCTCCCACTTCCTCGGGCGGTGCCTCGGCGACCGGAGCGATGTCGATGCCGGTCGTCGCCGTCCGAACGGTGGCGAGTGCCTCCTCGAGTGCCTGCTCAATATTGCGTGTGGACGGAGCAACCGGATAACCGGAGTCGTCGACTCCACATCGCTCGTCCATCAGGTCGGTCAGCTGCTTCAGCTCGTCGAGTGCCGCCTCGATATCCCCGACCAGTTCGCGGAAGTAGTCGGGCGGCGTCGAGCTGACCGCCTTGTCGAACATGTCGAGCGTGACGGCCCCTTCTTCAATCCGCTCTTCGAGTTCCTGCGGATCGAGCCCCTGCAGCCGCTGTGCCTGCTGGTACTGCCAGCAGCCCCAGGACTCGGCACTGGTCAGCGGGATGTTGGAGATCGGCCAGATCAGTGTACCGGCCGAGTCCTCACCGTTCAGCGAGGTAATCGGCGCCACGGTGGTGACCAGCCCGTCTTCGTCGGGGCGGGGAAAGATGTCTTCCCAGTAGCGGTCGATCAGCTCGCGGAGCAGACGGAAGCCGTCGCGCAGCCCGGCGAATCCGTGGTGCCGCAGCAAGGCCTCGACGTACCAGGCGGCGACTTCGAGATCCTTGGACTTTTCGACGAGGATCTGCTCCGCGTAGACGAGGACGGGGTTCCAGTCCTCGGGACGGAAGCTGGCATCGGGATCTTCGTCGAAGGCGTCGCGTCGCTTGCGCTCTTCGGTGCGTGCCAGCGACTGGGCGTCCTTGATGGAGAAGTAGAGTGACTGCGGCGAGAAGTCCTGACGGATGTCCTCGCCCGCCGGTGTCTCCTCGGAGATCGGTGCCAGCAGATCGTCGAACTCGATTACGGTCGCACTAGACATGGTTCAGAGCCTGCCACTGTTCAGAGCCAGCCTGACGGGTGGGCCGCGACGGGACGACGGGATTCAGCCAGTTCGTTTGCGTTCATCGGCAACGCGCGTGCTGAAGACGATGCGAAAATGCCGATAACCCGAAAAACCCTCGCTTCACGGAAGTCGCGCAGGCGGCGGACTTTTTGACATTCTACAATGTGTCTGTTAGAAGGGTCGTTCCGTCATCGGAAATGTGTAAGTCGACGCGGTCGTTGCACGAGGCGGCCCGGGCCGTAATCCTTACAACCCGGCCGGCCGGGCGCTGATGCCGCCTGCCAGGGCCCGACGGACACGCTTGACGCTCGCCGAAGTGCCGGGATGACCGCCCTCGACACCCGCACTACCATGGCCGAGCCAACCCTTCTCTGGCCGAAAGTGAGACCGGTATGGCTGATTCTGCCGCCCTGCTCGATGTGCTGCCCGGTCACGCGACACGGGAACAATTGGCAACACCTGCCCGCCCTGATGCTCCCCAGCCGCCCCCCGCGGACGGCCCGACAGCCCCCACGCGGATCGAGGAAAAACCTCCGGAACGGGTGATCCTCGAGGCGGACGAGATCGTCTTCAAGGTCGGCGACGCGACCCTGACGCTCTCCCGCGAAGGCTCGGGAACGATCGAACTGAGGGCCCCGAACATCCGACTCATCGGAGACGAGGTCCATTCGGAGGCGACCGGGACCAACACGGTCGTCGGCGAGACAGTCGTGTCCGAAGCCACGCAGACCTCCGATCTGCTGGCGAAGCTGATCCGCATCAATGGCCAGTGTGTGAAGATCAACTGCTGAGCAGTCAGCGTCCGGCACGTGCGTGCTGCGGTGTGCAGTACCACCCGGAGAGGGGAGTTCCATCGCGTGCAGGCGATTCTCGAAGCGACGTCCGGTCCGGCCGCGGGCGCCCGATTCACGTTCGATGCCGACCGGGAAATCACCGTCGGACGGACCGATGCGGCCGACCTGGTCGTCGATGCCGACTTCTTCCTGTCGCGAATCCACTTTGCCGTCCGCTTCGACCCGGACGAGCAGATGTGGCACATCCGCGATCTCGAAAGCCGCCACGGCACTCAGATCGACGACGAACCGATTACCGAGACGTTTGTTCCGGACGGCGGCACGATCCAGGCGGGCAAGAGCACATTTCGTGTGCAGTCCCGGATGGAAGCCGACCTGCTGGCCTCGATGCTCCCTGTCGCCGCGGGAGGAGCAATGTTCGTCGCGACCGCTGCCAGCCAGCGTGAACCGTCGGTCGATCCGAAGTATGAACGCAGCAAGTGCCATTCGGGCCTGCGGTCGATGATGAGCCTCGAGGCGGACCCGTCTCCGGCGGAGATTGCCTGGCTGCTGGCCCGGCGGTATCCGATGTTTCTCATCGCCGACTTCTCGAAGCTCTCCCTGCCGCTCCCCGAACAGCTCGAAGAGAAGACGTTCCTGTTCAACTGGATGGACGACGAGGTCCTGCCCTTCTGCTCGCCGCTGCTGCTGGGCCCGGATGACCCGGTCGACCCTTATGAGATCATCGACGAGATGTGGGGCAAGGACGCGGTGATGTGCCTGTTCTCGACACTCGACAAGCCGGACCTGCTGCTGCGACTGCGGGCGGCGATCCGGCGGGACGACGGCACATCGCGGAGCGTACCGAACGGGATTCTCGGCTACTGCTGGCCCGAAGCAGGACGCGCGGTGCTCGAGTCGGCGCCGGAGAAGCTGACGGCCCCGCTGATGGACTGTGTGACGGCGATCCTGACGGAGATTGACGAACCGGCCGGCTGGCGCGTCTTCTGCCGCAAGGAGCACGAATCATCGGTCCGCTCGGCTCTGGAACGATGAACAGCAACACGACGGACTTCGGTGATCGTCGCCACCGGCGACGGGACTGGAGTCAGCAACAACAGTGAAAGGAGGGGCGCATGCCTCCGGCATCGCGGATTACCGACATGCACGTCTGCCCGATGGTGACACCGGGTGTGCCGCCCATTCCCCATGTGGGGGGCCCGCAGGTGCTGGGCGCTCCGACGGTCTTCATGTGCTTTCTGCCGGCCGGAACGATCACCTCGCAGGAGGTGTGCGTCGGACCACCGGATGTCGATCTGAAATGCTCGGCGACGGTCCTGGTCTGCAACAAACCGGCCGACCGAATGGGCGACAACAGCAGCCATGGCGGGGCGTTGGTGCTGGGCGCACCGACGATTATGATCGGTGGGTAGTGGCCCCCGGGCGAACACGTGCAGCCGTGCCGGGACCTGCGGAAGCGGCACAGGACATTGCACGACCCTGTCGCCCGGTCGCCAGACGGGCGAGCGTGGCATCCGTGGAACTGAAGGGGGCGAACAATGCCGGGATTCCTGATCTTCGACGAACTGGGTATCGACCCGGACATGCCGTTCGCGTCGGTTGCGAAGACGGCCCTGTCCATGGTGCCGGGCAGCTGGATGCTGCACGGACTGGGAGGTGAATACAACGTCGACGTCGATCCGATTGCCGAGATCAACAAGACGCTCGACGGGGGCGGTCACCTCGGAAGCATGGCCAACAATGCCGAGGGCTCCGCCGAGGCCGCCACCGAAGGGGATGTTGCCGGCGCGGTCGGCGGAGCTTTGGGGGTCGTCGGCGAGTTCTGGGATGCGTACCAGGGCTGGATTCCCGTGGTGAGCGTCAGCCAGACCGTTCCGTCATCCGCCGAGCAGGCCCGCGAAGCCACTATGAGCCAGCTCGAACGGTTTCAGCAGCAGACCATCGAGCGGACCGCAGCCGTCGCACGGTCCGCCGGTCGCGATGCCGCCGAACAGCTGCTGCATGCCAGCGGCGTGAACGGTGATTCCAACGGACCGACACGGGGGACGTCCGGCAACGTGCCGGATGCCGTCAGCAACTTTCGCAACGTCGACGGCGTCGACCGCATCAGCGTCGAGATCCAGCTCGACGTGTCGTTTCCGCGGTTGATGAAAGCGGCGCTGAAGGAGAACCCGGCCAAGGTCTTCGATTCCGCCGACATCCATCTGTGTACGGTCTCGACCGTCGACCTGCGGCAGTTGACGTTCAATTCCGACAGTCCGGCGGCACAGCTGATCCAGACGCTGGTGGGCTTTCACCTGTTCAACGTTGTCCCGTACCTGTCGATCAGCATGCGGGACGTGCAGATCATGGAAGTCAGCTACAACCTTCTCGGCGACGCGGAAGGGGCGGTTCCGTCCGCCAACGTCAACCTGCGATTCGAGGAGGTCACCTGGACATACCATGTGATCAACGGATCGAACATGAACCTGTACAACGTCGACTTCAAGTACAACATCCGCAAGCGGGAGTCGCCGAGCGCCGGGCTGTCGCTCGGCTCGATGATCAACCCGTTCGCCTGATCCCGGGGTTCCCGCCGGGACATCGCGTCCGACGGCGGGGTCTCCCGCGCTCCGTTTGCCTGCCGCCCGGACTGTCCTGCAGCGACCCGTTCCGGACGGAGAGTTCTTACTGCCGGGCCGTCGCTGCGAGAGGGTGAGGCCGATCCGACCCCGCTGTAAAGGCACCCCATGTTCTTCTCGGACCCCAAGTTCATCCAGGACAACTGCGATCTGCTGATCGACAGCCCGCTGGACGAGAACGAGCTGCTGCTGACAGCCCTGGACGCCGACGAGGCGATCTCGCGGCCGTTTACCTACAGCGTCGGAATGCTCTCCGAAGAACTGTCGATCGATCCGGACGATCTGATCGGCAAGCCGATCACGATCACGGTGCGTCCCCGCAAGCCGGACGAGGGGCTGCTCACCGCGATGTTCGGCGAGGCGGATGCCCGCTACTTCCACGGCATCGTTTCATCGTTCTCGTCCGGCGTCGCCGTCAAACGCGAAGACAGCGATGCCCGCGGATTTCGTGTCTATCACGCGACGCTGGTGCCCCGTTTGTGGTTCCTCGGCCACAGTACCAACAGCCGCATCTTCCAGGAGAAGACGCCGCTGCAGATTATCGAGGCCGTTCTCGAAGAGCAGGGCTTCCGCCCCCGCCGGGACTACAAGATCAGTGACGTGACCGGCGCGCTGACGAAGCGCAAGTGGGACTACTGCGTCCAGTACCAGGAGAGTGATCTGAACTTCCTCTCCCGGATCATGGAACGGCTCGGGATTTACTACTACTTCGAGCACGAGAGCAGCGGACACACGCTGATCCTGACGGACAAGGAGCAGCTTTCGACAGACACGTTCAAGGTGATCTACAAGCCGTTCTCGAACGTCATCGACGAGAACAACCAGGTCACCATGTGGGAACACTGCTACAACTTCGCATCGGGTAAGGTATCGACGACCGACTTCGACTATCGCAACACCGCGACCAACCTGCTCGCCTCGGCCACCTCCAAGAAGTCCGATGCCAGCCGGAAGTTCGAACGGTTCGTCTACCCCGGCTACTACCAGACGTCGAAGGCGGACCAGTTCGGCTCCACATCCGACGGCAAGGACATTGCGGAGATCCACCTGCAGGCGCTCGACTCGCAGCGTCACGTCATCCGGGGCTCCAGCGTCGCCCGCGAACTGGTGCCCGGCACGCGGATCGAGGTCAAGTACGTGGGGCTCGACGAGGAGGACGGCGAGAAGTACCTGCTGACGTCGCTGCAGCACCAGTATCGCCAGAACGTCATTCCGGTGATGGGTCGGCTGGGCACGACCGACTACCGCAACCTGTTCACCTGCATCCCCGACCGCACGCCGTTCCGTCCACCCCGCATCACCCCGCGCCCGGTCATCGAGGGACCGCAGACGGCCATTGTCATCGGCAGCAAGGCGTTCGACACCAAGTCGAAGAGCGACCAGGAGGTGATGACCGACAAGTACGGTCGCGTGAAGGTCCAGTTCCCCTGGGACCGGCGCCAGGGAAAGGGAGAGAAGCAGTACGAGAACAGTTCCTGCTGGATCCGTGTCTCACAGGGACATGCCGGGGCCGGATGGGGCATGATCAACATTCCCCGCAAGGGCGAAGAGGTGATCGTCGACTTCATCGAAGGTGACCCGGACCAGCCGATCATCACCGGCCGCGTCTACAACGCCCAGAACAAGACGCCGTACCCGCTCGACAACAAGGAAAACAAGGACAACATCTATATCAGCGGCTTCAAGAGCCGCAGCAGTCTCCAGGGCGACGTCACCAAGCACTACAACGAACTGCGGTTCCAGGACAAGAAGGGGAAGGAGCACATCTACTTCCACGCCGAGCGGGACTTCACCCGCGTCGTGGAGAACAAGGATGTCCTCGTCGTCAGCGACAAAAAGACCATCTCGCAGGACCGGATCGACAAGGTCACCAAGGAGACCAAGGACGGCAGCCAGACGATCGAGATCTACAAGAACCGAACGGTCACCATCCTGACCGGCGACGAGAAGTTCAACGTCGACGAAGGAAACCGCACGGTCACGATCAAGAAGGGCAACGACCACATCGAGGTCGCGAAAGGACACCGGACCGCCAAGATCAGCAAGGGCGACGACAAGATTGAAGTGAGTGAAGGCAACCGGGTCATCGAGGTCAAGAAGGGCGAGCACAAACTCGACGTCGCCAGGGACATCTCCATCACGTCCGACAAGAACATCGCCATCCAGGCAGGGACAAACTCGCTCACGCTCAAGGTCGGTCAGTCGAAGATCGAGATGAAGAACGACGGGACGATCACGATCTCCGGCAACAAGATCACCGTCAACGGGATGAAGATCGCCCTGAAAGGCAAGCAGAGCGTTCAGATCGATGCCATGCAGACCGTCAAGATCAAGGCCCTGCAGAAGACCAAGGTCGAAGGAACCCTCGGCCTCGAGCTCGCCGGCCTGAAGGTCGACGGAAAAGGCCAGCTGATGTCCTCCCTCAAGGCCGGCCTGATGGCCGAAGTCAAAGGAGGAGCCCTCGCCAAGGTCAAGGGGGGCGTCACCTTTGTCGGGTAGGTCACCTGCGGCACACGGCTGCAGTCCGCCGCATCGCTGACCCTGTCCCCGGCGCTACGACTTTGCCAGGTTGTCGGTGCGGGTCCTGAAATCATCCAGTTCGCTGGAGATATCGAGAGAGCGATCGATCTCCCGCTCGTTGCGACGCAGTGACGACTGACTCAGCGCCCGGCGGGCTGCAGAGACGGCCAGTTCCTGCTTCCTGTCGACTGGTTTGCCGTCCATCTCGAAGTTCGTCACCGTATCGGCAATGTGCCGGGCCGAATCGTACTCCTTGCTGATGGCCGACAGGACGTTGTCGACTTCCGCCAGTCGTTTGAGCAGTTTCGTCAGTGACCCTTTGACGTCCTGCAGCGCCCGCTGATCCGCACTGGTATCGCTGCGGAGCTTGCGGAACTCGGCAACCGCTTCCTTGTTCTGTTTCGCGAGTCTGCCTGCCAGATCCGAACGATGCGTCCGGGCATCCGCGATGGCGGTCCCCAGTTTCCCGACCGCGTCCTCGAGGCTGTCGCTGACCTTTTCAAACTCCCGGGAGCGGGATTCCCGCAACGTCTGTGTGTCCGGCGTCTCCCTGCGCGGGTAGCACTCGTCCAGCAGATCGGAGATGTCGGACGAATGCGTCACGACGTCACGGTAGCTTTCTGCAACGCCCCTGCGGGCCGACTCGTAGTCCCGCTCGGACCGTTGCAGATCCTTGAGCGTCTCCTGAAGGGCCCCGGCCAGTTCGCTGGCTGCAGTGTCGTCGGGCAGTTCGACCTTGAACGCGGCGAACTGGCATTTGACGGCTTTGACGTCGATGCTCACCCCGGCATTGTCAATCAGTTTCCGGAAGGCCGGCTTCTTGCGGCCCATCCCGTCGAGCGCCGACTTCGCAGCCGTATTGATCGCCGGCTCGATCGTCGACTTCAGATCGTCAAAGTACGAGTTGATACTGTCGAAGATGCTCCGGGCCTTCTTTGCGTCGTTCTTGCGGCGGGCATCGAAGAAGAGACGATCCCACGCGGCCAGGTTCTTTGCCGTCTGCTCGACCATCGTTTGAAGCACCGCCTCGACTTCGGTACTGACGGCCTGCTGGAGATCCGTAGCCAGGAACTGGGGCACGTTGGAGAAAACCACGTCGCCACCGGTAAAGGCCTGGGCTTTCGGCAGCGTGATTCCGAGGTTGCCGGTCGTCGCGATCAGATTCTTTTGCGCCTTGGGAATCCGGTAGACGATCTTGGAGGAGTCGGTCAGCTCCTCATAGAAGTCTTCGAACTCGGCCAGGTCCTGCTGAATGTCGGAGCGAACGGACTGCACTTCCGATTTCAGCTCGTTGAGCCGGTCGTTGGCACTGCGAATGTCTTCCAGTCGGTCCTCGCGTCCGATCTGGATGCCGGCCTTCCCCTTCTGCTTGTCCCGCGTGGTGGAGATGTCGAAGCGGGTCACCTTCTTGCGTTTTGCCGCCTCAATCAGCTTCAGGGTGTTGTCGCACTCTTTGGCGATCTCTTCGAGGCTTGCCTTGCGCTTGTCGAAGTCGCGTTTCTCGGTCGGCATGTCGGATTTGGGAAGCTTGCCGACCAGCGTCTGGATCTTCTTGACCGCATTGAAGACCTCGGGGATCTTCTTCTTGAGCGAAAGATCCTTGACCGCCTGGACCTTCTTCGTCACACGGTCGAGCCGTGTCGTCGACACCTCGAACTTGTATGTCCGTTTCATCGCGGGCCCCTCAGACCGCCTGCCGCGTCGCTCATGACGTCAGGCAAGCAGCAATCCCATTCCAGCCAGTTCCCCAATCCGCATATCGAGCTGCTCTTCGAGAACGCCGGCCACCGTGTCGGGGTCGTCGAAGGGTTCGCCGTCCCTCGTCGCCACAATGGTCCCATCGGCATGCAGCTGACAGAGCACTTCGAGCAGAGCGTTGCGATCGTGCGCACCATCGAGCCGGCGCAGCAGGTGTGCATTCAGTGTATCGAGTCGGACCTGCTCATGCCCGAGCGTCGTCACGTAGCCGTTCGGCTCGGCCTGCAGGCGGGCCAGCGGACTGGCCAGTGGCCGGTCCCCCGGGGCGGTGACGAACGGCGTGGGAGTCACACGGAGATCGATCAGCTGATCGCAGAAGCACTTGAAGATCGATTCCCGCAGGTCGACATTCCCGGATTCGAATTCGGCCGCCTCCCGGACCGCGTACCGTCGCCCCTCGATGGCCGACCGTGCCCGACGAAGCAGTTCCGGGAAGTGAATCGCCCGCGGGTATTCGTTGGCAAGCAGCCGGAACGCCGCCTTCTGAAGAGGAGCACGTGCCGTCACCACGACCCCCTGAGGTGACTGGAACTGCATCGCTCCGTCGGAATGCAGATCGACGTCGTCTGCCATCGGCTGCAGGTACGAGAGGATGTACATGTCCGAGCAGACGTCGGACGTCAGGCGGCGGTCCAGCGAGACTTCCTCGTGACAGAGCAGCGTCTGCCGGAACGTCCGGTTCCTGACGAAATCCATGTACTGCTCCATCTCGATGATGTCGCGACCGATTTCGCCAAGCGTCCTGGCCACGGAATCGGGAAAGTCGCTGGCAAGCATCGCGCCGATGTTCGCCTCCCCCAGATACCTCAAGTGACAGTGCCCCGCCCGCTCGACAAACTGATGAAAGTAGAGCGGGTCGTTGTGGGCCTCGAGCGACTCGTGAAAGATGTACGAGTCGGCCCAGTTCTGCATGCTTTCGAGTTCGCGGGTCAGCAGCAGCCGATAAGGATCGGAATCACCTCCCGGGACGGCTTCGGCCAGGAAGTTGATCAGCGCCCGGGCCTGCTCGATGCGGGTTTTCGTGTCCGAAAACTGCCGCGTATGAAACAGCATCATGTCGCGGAGCATTCCCCGCATGTGCCAGCCGGGATACGTGTTGTAGCTGACGTACGCGATTCCCTGCGGCGTGAGCAGCCTGCGGACGGCCTCCAGAATGCGATCCTGGACTTCCCGCGGCACCCATGAGAAGACGCCGTGCGCGATGATGTAATCGAACTGGCCGTGTTCGTCTGCCAGGTCCATGATGTCCTGGTGCAGCAACCGGATGTTGGGCAGCTTCAGCGCGTCGAGAGTTGCCTGGCCCTGCTCGATCTGCCTGCGGGACAGGTCGATGCCGACGAACTCGCTGCCCGGCAGTTCGATCGCCATCGGGATCAGGTTTCCGCCGTCGGTGCATCCCAGTTCGAGCACGCGGCACGAGTCGACCGCGGGGGGCTGCATGCCGAACAGCCGACCGATCAGGGCCAGTCGATCCGGATGGGTCTGCGGGAACGGTGAGCCGGGGTAGGGGAGTTCGTCGTAGCTGTTTGTTGACGCTTCCGACATCGGGGCAGGGGGCTCCAGCGAAGGTGACGGTCCGCGCCCGATTGAGGGCGATGCATCCGGAATTCGAGATCAGCAGGCGGCGGATCAACCGTTCAACAGAGCCGCCAGTTCCGGGTCCATCCCGTCATCATCATCGTCGTCGTCATCGTCCTGAGCGCTGGCAGGCGACTCATCTGACGACGGGGACGAACTCGAGCCTCCCAGCAGCGCGGCCAGTTCCGGATCCATCCCCTCGTCGTCACTGGACTCCTCGGACGTTTTCTTGTCATCGCTGCCGCCCAGCAGTGCCGCCAGCTCAGGATCCATCCCTTCGTCGTCATCATCGGCAGCAGGCCGGGGTTCTTCCGGCGTGGTGGAACCGCCGCCAAGGAGTGCGGCCAGTTCGGGATCCATACCGTCGTCGTCTGCCGGAGCCGCGGCCGCCGTGGACGGTGCGTCGGCCGAGGGAGTGGAGGACGCGGGAGGAGACGCGGATGGCGTGGCCGCAGGAGCCGGTGCTTTCTCTGCAGTGGCTGGTGACGCACCAGTCTCGCCGGCCGGGGCGGCGGCCCAGGCACCGCACAGTTTCGAGTCGCCGGACCGGAGCGAGCGCATCTGCGGAATCTGGATCGAGTCCCGTCCTTTCACCGCCTGGAGCGGGATGATCCCCAGACTCGCGGCCATCTCTCCGGCAGACAGGGCAAACCGTTTCTCGCTGCAGACGGTATCCGGCTCGTCATCTTCGTCGCGATAGACGTAGAGGGGCATCTTGTCGAGCACGTGCCCGGCATTGGGATCGAACTCCCACTTTCCTTCCTTGAGGAAACTGCCGACCACCAGTGCCGCACAGAACACTGCCGGACTTCCCCACAGGCAACAGCCGGGGAACCCGTCCAGATGGAACTCCTCGAAGTTGAAGTGTTCGGTGGACTTGCCATTGTCGCCATACGGCATGCGAACCAGAAAGCCGGGCGTGGCGAGCGCGAGGTACGACGCGGCCCGCAGCGAGCGGAGCTGATTCCAGGCGGCGGCCAGCTCTTCGTCCTTGTTCTTGAAGTCCTCGTCGAGCAGCCGCGAGTTGATGGCCGACAGGAACGGCGCATTGAGCCGTTCACCGATTTTGCCCACGCGTCCGAGCAGTTCAAAATGGACCGGGTGGTAGTCGAACTCGTAGCGGCCGATCAGCATTGACCAGGGCTCGCCATCGACTCCCTCGGCGGTATTGCTGACCAGCAGACGGTACAGGCCGGTCTCCTGCAGGTCGTCGGTGGCGGCGAGGTCGGCGGCGATCTCCTCGGCACTGACGTCAAAGAGGAACACCTTGACCTTCGTCCCCTTGTCGACACGACGCAGCAGCCATTCGAGTTCGCCCCAGATCCCTTCCAGTGCCTGGAAGTCGGGATGATGAATCAGTTCGCGCGTCGCCGCATTGAGGGCTTCGGCAGCGGCCGCCTGCAGATCGGTCTTTGACGGTGGATCGGCAGCAGCCGGCTCCTTCATGAACCGGGCACAGAGGGCTTCGAGGAGTGGTCCGGTCTCGAGGGTGCCGGCGTCCTCCGGAACAGTCGGCTGTCCCTTTAGCGACGCCAGGTCGGCGCGTGATTCCACCACGGGGATCCGCGTCGCCCGCGAGCGTTCGGTCGACCGGGGCGTCGGCTCCGGCACCGACCATTTGTTGAACAGCTTGACCGCCTTCTCGACCGAGCGGTCGATCCGCCGGCCGATGCCTGCCACGTCGTCAATCATGTCGACGCGGTCGTAGAACTCGTCGATGTCGAAGTCGTCGCGGGACTCGAAGGCCAGTTCAACGAATGAACGGCCGCCGGCTATCGGCACGCGGAGTTTGGGAGCGAGACTCTCGAACACGTCGTCGAGCGAATCGAAGTCGACCCGAACCGGTTTGCGCGTGGCCAGGTCGTCGCCAATCGCCAGCTCACCCCGGTTGGCACGACCGGAGAAGTCTCCGAGGATTGCGATCCGGAACGCGGAACCAGGCGTCCCTGTACCGGCGTCGGCGCCACCGAAGTTCCCGAATGAGAGTTCGTATTCCATGGTGCTCACCCCGGACAGGCAATCATTGCTGGATGTCAGAAACGGGATCGAGCCGTGCGGCAAGAACCGCCCTGCAAGCCCGGCGATGCGATAACTCGCACGAATACTGCATGAAACCCACTTGTACCGTCCCGGACGACGGGGCGACAACCCCGAGTCGCGAATCGCAAAACGGTCACGCGAGGTCGGCCGGTTGACACGAACGAACACCATTCGAAGAACGCTCATGCACCGCTACGATGACTCACAATACGATACGTCACGTGCCGGCGTTGAACGCGCCGTCCACCCGAATCTGGAACGTTGATTACGTCAACCGCCCGGCCAAACCGGGATTGTGCGCATCGGCAGGTCGTTGCTGACCGACGGCAGGCATCGACGTTGTTCGAGCTGGGATTCCCGCCAGTCCCGGAACAGTCCCGGCATGTGCTTCGAGGACGCTGCCTTCCGGAATCAGGAACCGGTTGCCAGACGTAGCGCGGACAGTCAGACCGACAGGGCCGCCAGCAAATCACGCCCACCCGCCCAAACCGCCGTTTCCGCAAAATGCTCACTGTTGGCCTGAAAGTGCTTGATCCGGGCATGCTGTCCCCGGGACGCTAGTGAGTAGCCAGCCAGGAGAGTCGCCGCACGACATTCCGTTGCGGTGACACAAACGTCTTCAACCCAAGTGAGGACTTTGTCCAGGACGGGGCCGATCGGGCAAGCCCCGGACGTGACTTCAGCGTCCGGTGCGGTTGTTTGCAGCGCGTTCGTTGTTGTTTCGCAACCCATGCTTTTGATCGGAGTACCGTCGCATGCTACGTACAGATCACGTCCCCCCCACCAGGTCCACACACCCTCAGGCACGCCGGTGTCCCTGCGGTCGGCAGCGCGCCGGGCATCGTGGCATGCCTGGCTGCTCACCACGCTCCTGGCCAATCGTCCTCGTCCTTGCCGTCTGCTGGCCTCAGGCCCCGACTCACGCCGGGATCCTGAGCCCGACCGACTTCTCGTCACTCGGAACGCTGAACCTGACTGCCGGTACTTACACGATCGACACCAGCGGCGTCCCGGTGCTGCTGGACAGCCTGAGCAACGTCGTTGCCACCGGCGTGACATTCAACCAGGGCGTTCCCGTCGGGACGCCGTTCTTCGGATTCAATCCGGAAGTCGCCGTATTCACGTTCGACGCGATCGACATCGCAGCCGGCGTGACGATCACCGCCTCGGGTGACCGCCCCCTGGCACTGTTGTCGCAGAGCAACTTTACGATCAACTCGACCACCACAAATCCCACGAAGATTGACGGCAGTGGTCAGGTTGGAGGCGACGCCATCGGCACCCTCAGCCCGCCCGGTTCGACGGGGCTTGGTGGACCAGGCGGTCCCGGCGGCGGGAAAGGGGGTGACGGCGGCGAAGGGGCTCCCCCAACGTCGACCAAAGGGTTCGATGGAGAAGGCCCCGGGGGCGGGTTTGGCGGCTTCGGCGGCCTGGGAACTCGCGGCAACGGTGCCGGCTTCGGTGGCTTCGGCGGCGGTGGCTTTGGCGGAACCGTCATCGACAGCAGCTACGGTGACCTCAAAGAGGTTCTGCAGGCAGGGAGTGGTGGTGGTGGAACCGGCACGGACCTGTTTGCGACGAAGGGAGCCGGCGGAGGTGGCGCAGGCGGTGCCATCGAGCTCGGTGCCGTCGGCACACTCACCATCGATGGTGAGATCAACGTCAACGGCGGAAACCCGGGCGGAGGCGGGACCACTCTGGCCGGCGGTGGCTCCGGTGGTGGCGTCCGCATCCACGCCCAGACGGTCACCGGGTCCGGTGACGTCTTTGCCCGTGGCGGCGGACCGAACGGTGGCCAGGGCGCCGGCGGCGGCGGTCGCATCCTCGTCCTCAACTCGGACGGATCGCAGCCCACCAACCTGACCCTGGATGCCAGTACGACGACAACGTTTGTCGGCCCCACTCCGGGGATCATCGAATTCGGGCTGCTGCCCCTTCCCACTCAGAATCTCGCCGCCCAGCTGACCACCGGGTCTCCGGAGACACTGTCGCAGACGTTCAACACGACGCTCGACTCGAACAGTGCTCCGTTCAATCTGTTCGATCTCACGTTCGACTTTCAGTTCCTGACCACCACCGGCCAGCTGGATGTCTTCCTCGACTCCGTCCTGCTCGCGACGCTGATGGCTCCCGCGACTCTGACAGGGAGTTTCTCGACGCAGACCATCCAGGTGGACGGAAGCCTGTTCCCCGGAAACTCACACGTTCTCGACTTCACTCTCGACGGCCCCACCGGGTCGATCGTCCAGATCGACAACGTCATGTTCCCCGGACTCGCGAACGGTACGTTCCAGGCCGGCATCCTTGGTCCGTGGACCTCGTCCGGCCTCGGCTCGACCCAGCTCGTTGTCGCAGGGAGCAACCCACCGCCGTCGAACGTCGTCCCCGAGCCGTCGTCGCTGATGCTGGCTCTGACCGGCGGCATCAGCCTCCTCGGTCTGCGTCGCCGACGTCATCGAGCCGGTGACGACAGCACCGCAATCTGACCGCCCCACACCCCACGACAGCGGGCCTCACGTTGCGGGCCACCACGCGACGATGAGGCATGCTCGCTTCTCCGAAGCGGGCATGTCATCTCTCCTTCAGCTCGAAGATGCCCGAGCTTTCAGATCACGCCCGTGGTCATCAGCAGTCCAAACAGCATGATCATGACGCCGGAGAACTGCAGGAAGCGGTGCACGTTCTCCCCCATCAGGATCTGTGCACGGGCCACAAACAGTCGGTACAGAATGAACCGACTGCGGACCGTCGCACTGATCACGAAGAACAGTCCGACTCCCATCATCACCACGCCCCATGCAGCGTGCGGCATGTCTGACTCCTGACGTCGCCCGCCTGCAATTGCTGTCGCATCAGCCTACTTCTCTTCACGACACCACTGCAGCACTGCCGTGCGGATCGCTTCGCGCACCTCGGTGTGCGAGGTGAATTCTGCGGCGAGCTCTGCAGCCCGTTGCGGCCAGACCGAACAGCGATTCCCCCAGGTACTGCTCGCCCCTGGCGGCCCCTTCGCGTCCCAGTCGTGAAGGGAGACATCCTGCGCGGCGGTCTCGGCGGCAAACCAGGGAGCTCCCAGTTCCCGCCAGACCTCAGTCGCCTGCGGACTGTCCGGATCGTCCTCGAGCGGTTCGTAGCGATCATAGCAGGCCCGTGCTGCCTGGTGGGCCCGTTGTCTGGCGGCCTCGTCCGGCGACGCAAGAAACGCCTGGGCCGCTTCGAACGCTTCGGTCCGGAGGGGCACGAGTGGTGCGGGACAGTCGGGCTGCCGCTGGACCTGCAGACGGGCGCACGCGACAGCGCTGCAGAGAAGCGGTCGCCAGCCCCAGAAGGCGAGGCAGCGGACGAAGAACTGGTTCTCGAGCATGTCCTGCGGCAGATCGAGCCCGAAGGGGTTGGGATCGAGCGCCCGGTCCTTGCGGAACTGGTCCGGATCGGGGACCGGCAGGTCGAGTTCGACGAGCGTTTCCCAGGCGGCTTCGTCGCCGAGAAAGGCCGCCAGCGACAGTCCCGGCCGGGTCGTGATCGATTCGGAGAATTCCGCCCAGAGTGTGGCGATGGACATGGTTGGCCCCTGAAAGTCCGCTGGTTGCTGGCACCGCATCTCAGTGGATGTGGTCCGACGGTTTGCCTCTGCCGCTACGATCTCCGGGAGCACCGGGGCCTGTCAACCGGAGCCGGTTGAAGTCAGGGAGAGACGCCTCGATGGCCCCACCGGACCGGCACGCAACTGATTTGGCTCCAGTCGTACATTGCGCAGAATTCCAGGCTGGACCGGCTGAGGCCGATTCTGCCAGTTGTACCGCAAGTCGGGAAATGCCAGGAAGCGCGCCAGGCGGCCGGGATGTCGTGCGTTTCTGCCGGAATCGTGCCAGGTCGGGGATGCGCACAGGTGGGCAGTGCGCACATGACTGTCCACATTCGCGCACATTGATGCGTCCCGTGCCGCGTGGGCCCCGGACCTTGCCGACGGCCAGCCCGTCAGGAGCCCGGGCAGGCCTTTGCGATTGCCGATTCCAGGTCCGGCACGCTGACGGGTTTCTGCAGGAAGTCGACAAAGAACTGCGATTCGTCGCCGCTGGGCTGCTCGTAGGACGAAACGACTATTACCGGCGTCTGCGTGGTCTTTGCGATCTCGCTGGCAGCTTCGAGTCCGGACAAGATCGGCATCCGGATGTCGGTGATGACCAGGTCAGGCTCCTCGGCAATGCAGAGTTCGATCAATTCCCGTCCATTCGACGCCTCGCCGACGACCTGGCATCCAAGGATCGCCAGCAGTCGGCAGAAGCCCCGCCGAATGTCGTCCTCATCATCGGCGATCACGATTCGCAGGCGGCGTGTCATTTCGTCTTTCGTGGCATCATGATGACGAATTCTGCACCACCGCCGGCGTCCTCGCCGAGTTCGATGGTGCCGTCATGAGCTTCGACAAACCTCTTCGCAATCGCCATGCCCAAGCCGGAGCCCTTGGCTTTCGTTGTATGAAAGGCCTCGAAGACCCGATCGCGGGCCTCCTCCGGGATTCCCGGACCGTTGTCCCGAACTGTCACCGACAGTCCCGTTTCGTCTCCGAACTCAACCGGTCGGCAGGTCACGGTAATCCGGACCGGGTCACCACAGGCCGCCAGCGAGTTCTCGAACAGGTTGCGAAACACCTGTTCAATCCGGAATGCATCGAACTCGCAGTGCGGATCGCCAGCAGCAATGTCTTCGATGAGTTCTGCATCGCGGTTCCTGCGGAGGACCTGCAGGTTCGCCCAGGCCTGTCGCCAGACGTCCGCAAGGTTGTGGCGGGCCAGGCTCAGCCGAATCGTCCCCGCAACGCTGCGCAGATCTTCGTGCAGTCGCTGCAGGTCCGCCTTGGCCCGGCTGATGCGGTCGAGATCGGCGCGGGCTTCGGATGCCGGATCGATCTCGTACTGCAGCACGTCGACGCCCACCTGGATCCGCTGCAGCGCATTGCGGCTCTCGTGCGCGATTGCCGAGACCATCTGCCCCATTGCGGCGAGGCGTTCGGCCTGGACGAGCCGCTTCCGGCTTTCTTCGAGGCGGGCCTCGGCGATCTTCCGGTCGCTGATGTCGCGAATCAGGCCGAGAAATCCGATGGCGTTTCCCTCTTCGTCACGAACGACCGCCCCGACCAGTTCGCCGGGAAACGTCTCACCCGACTTCCTCCGCCACTCGACCTCGGTCGATTCGAAGATGTCGCCGAGCGACGTATTGAAGCGCTCCCTGGCCAGGCGTTCGTACTCCTGCGGATTGGCGTACAGAAACGCCGTCGTCTTGCCGTAGACCTCGCCCGGTTCGTAACCGAAGATGCGGGTCGCGCTCCGGTTGAAGTGGGTGATTCTGCGGTCGAGTTTGCCGGCGACCAGTGCGTCCGGGATGCTGTTGACGATCGTCTTGAGCATGGCCCGCTCCCCCTCGACGGCGTTCTGGTAGCGGACCCGCTGGATCGCCAGTGCAGCCAGGCTGGCACTGCTGGAGACGAAGTCCAGCTCACCCTGTGTCGGGGCGCGAGGAACCTGGTAGTACATCGCGAACGTCCCCAGCACGTTCCCCTGCGCACTGATGATCGGCTCGGACCAGCAGGCCCGCAAGGATGCCTGAAGGGCGACATCGCGGGCAACCTCCCACAACGGATCGGTGCGGATGTCCTCCACCACAACCCGCTTTCCGGTGAAGGCCGCGGTTCCGCACGAGCCGATATCGGGACCGGGCCTGGTTCCTTCGATGGCATCGCAGTAGAACTTCGGCAGCCGGCGCGAGGCCCCGTTCCGCAGTCGACCGGTCTCCTCGTCCAGCAGCAGGATCGAGCCGATCATGTCCGGCCGAGTCTCTTCGGCGACGTCGATCAGCGTATGCAGGACCTCGTCCAGCGAGGCGCCCTGCGCCAGGCGTCTGAGCACGAGAGTCTGGCCGCGAAGATCGAGTTCCAGAAGTTGACGTTCGTCACGCCCTGCGGCAGACGACGTCGGATCGGGCGTATTCACAGCGTTCCTGCTTCTGGAGGCGTGCGGCAACTGGACTCCCGCCAGAATTCCCAGTCTATCTACTACGGACGAATCCTGCATACGTTGGGAGAGATATCGACAACCGGCAGGTGACGACTCGATCCGGGATTTCAGCGTGCTACAATCCCGACTGGGCCACCGGAACCGACGACTCTCCATCTGCGATCCGCCATGGCCGACGGCCCTCTCGAAATCCTGTTTGTCGATGACGACGCCGACTTCGCCGCCGGCTGTGTCCGGTGGTTCCAGATCAACGGCCATCGCGTCACCCACGCGGAGAGTGGGCAGGAAGGCGTCGCCCAGAGCGGAAAACGCGACTTCGATATCGCGGTGCTCGACTGGAATCTTCCCGGCCTGAGCGGACTGGAACTGCTGCAGCGGATGCGGGACGTCAGCCCCGAGACCGAAATCATCGTCCTCACCGGCGAAGGAACGATCGAGAATGCGGTTGAGTCGATGCGTCGCGGCGTGTTCGACTTTCTCTCCAAGCCGTTTCCGATGGCCGAACTCGAACGCCGCTGTCTCGGTGCCCTCGAACGCCGACGCCTGCGGAAGGAGAACGCGCAGCTCCGCGAGGTGATCGACCGGACGCACCACCCGGCCGTCGAGATGATCGGCGAGTCCGCGGCCATGAAGAACGTGTTTCGGCTCATCGACCGGGTCGCCCCGACCGACAACCCGGTCCTGATCGAAGGCGAAAGCGGAACCGGCAAGGAACTGGTCGCCCGCGCCATTCACCAGGGGAGCGATCGCGCCCATCGGCCGATGATCACCGTCAACTGTGCCGCACTCCCGGAGCAGCTCGTCGAGAGCGAACTGTTCGGACACGAAAAGGGCTCGTTCACCGGTGCGACAGCCGCCAGGCCGGGCCTGTTCGAGGTGGCCGACCGTGGCACTCTGTTCATCGATGAGGTGGGGGAACTGCCGCTGGCGCTGCAGCCCAAACTTCTGCGGGTGCTGGAAGACGGTTCGATGCGTCGGGTGGGCTCCGAGAAGGAGCGCCGGGTCGACGTGCGGATCATCGCCGCCACCAACCGCAAGCTTCAGCAGGAAGTCGAGGAGGGGCGTTTTCGCGAGGATCTGTACTACCGCATCAACGTGCTGACCGTCTCGCTGCCACCACTCCGCGAACGGGGCGGCGACATCCGCCTGCTGATCGATCACTTCGTGGGAGATCGTCACGAACTGGACGATGAGGCCCGTACGACTCTGGAGTCATATGGCTGGCCCGGCAACGTCCGACAGCTCATCAACGTCATCAAGCGGGCGCAGATCCTCTCCGACGACGTCATCACCCCCGACGACCTGCCTGACGAGCTCCAGAACGAGTCGGCCCCGACCGCTCCCACCGCGGCCCCCGCAGGGTCGCTGATGGCACTGCAACGGGACCACATTCTCGAGGTACTGAAGGACGTTGGCGGCAACAAGTCGGCGGCCGCCCGCATCCTGGGCGTCGAACGCCGCAAACTGTACCGGATGATGAAGCAGCACGGGATCGAAGGCTGAGCCACTCCTTCGACGTGCCGGACTTCGCGGACGTGACGGCCTCGGCTCTGGGGAGCCGTGTTCACGCCCGGTGTGGTCTTTCGGCAACATCCCGGAATTGCCTGAACGTGCAGTCACCGGTTCCCGTCTCCCAGCCCCGGTTGCCCACATTCTGACAGTCGGACTTCCCGTCTGCGCACATACGGGCAGTCTCCTGGGTGAAACCCCGGTTGACGGCGATTCCCGTTCATTTTCTGCGGGATTCCACGCGTTCTCCGCGTCGTCGCCGGCGTTGGCACGCCCATTGCTTTCTGCACCAGAGATCGGCTTTTGCGTCAGTGATTGCTCGCAGAAGTGGCCAATTGCCCCGAAGCAGGATGACAGCCCGCCCTGTTCCGCTTCGGGAATCCGATCGACCGACAAGGCAGCGTACCGGAGAGAAGGACCATGATTCAGGCTCGGATCCCCGAATCGGAAGGCACCGAAGCAGCCGCACGTGACATCACGCACTTCGTGAAGACCCGGTACACCGCGAAGGCGTACGATCCCACGAAGAAGATCTCCCCCAGAAACATCGAGAAGATTCGCGAGCTTCTTCGCTTCAGTCCGTCCAGCACGAACGCGCAGCCCTGGCACTTCATCCTCGCCTCGTCCGACGAAGCCAAAGAGAAGATCGCCCGTTCGACCGACCGGCTGTACCCGTTCAACAGCCAGGCCATCCGCGACGCGTCGCATGTGGTCGTGTTCTGCAGCCGGCTGGAGATCGGCCAGGATTTCCTGCTGCGGGTTCTCGAGCAGGAAGACGCGGATGGCCGCTTCGCTGGCGGTCCCGAGTACAAGGAGCGGATGCATGCCGCCCGCAACATGTTCATCGACATGCACAAGCACGATCTGAAGGACGTGCAGCACTGGATGGACAAGCAGGTGTACCTCAACCTGGGGGCGTTCCTGCTGGGTGTGTCGACACTGGGAATCGACGCCACACCCATGGAGGGGATCGAGATCAAGGTTCTTGACGAAGAGTTCGGGCTGCGGGAGCGGGGCTACACCAGTCTGGTAGTGGTCACGCTCGGCTATCGCGACCAGGAGAACGACTTCAACGCCCAGTTGCCGAAGTCGCGTCTCCCCTACTCGGAAGTCCTGACAGAAGTCTGATCGCAACAACCGGATGCGGGGCGGGACGCAGACCGCCGGCATCAGCACAGCAGATGCTGCGGGAGTCCGGAATGCTCCGGATTCCAGGTCCGCCTACATCCCCCCGCACCAGGAACGCTCGGTATGCAACGCACTGTTCTGATCACCGGCTCGACAGACGGCATCGGCCTCGAAACCGCCAGACTGCTGTACTCGCAGGGACACCACGTCATCCTGCATGGCCGCAACCCGGAGAAGCTGCGGCAGGCGGAGAACATCCTCACCGAGTTGCCCGGCGGAGGACTGGTCAACGGCTTCGTGGCGGATCTGTCCACACTGTCCGAAGTCGAAGCACTCGCCGACTGTGTGACGGAACGCTTCCACCGGCTCGATGTGCTCATCAACAATGCCGGGATCTACAGTGCCGCCGATGTGATCACGCTGGACGGCCTCGACGTGCGGTTCGCCGTCAACACGGTTGCACCTTATCTGCTCACGCAGCAGCTGCTGCCGCTGCTGGGACGAGCCGGCCGGGTCATCAATGTCTCGTCTGCCGCCCAGGCACCGGTCGATGTGCGGGCCCTGGCCGGTCATGTCCGGCTGTCGGACAACGCGGCCTACGCGCAGAGCAAGCTGGCCCTGACGATGTGGTCGCACAGTATGGCCGATTCGTTCGGCACGGATGGTCCGGTGGTCGTGGCGGTCAATCCGGGATCGATGCTGGGCAGCAAGATGGTGCGAAACGCGTTCCGTGTCGCCGGCAAGGATATCCGCATCGGTGCCGACATCCTGTCCCGCGCCGCCGTGGATGACGAATTCGCCGTTGCGTCGGGACGGTACTTCGACAACGACCGGGGCCAGTGGGCTCCGCCTCACCCCGATGTCGCCGACTGCGAGAAAGTGACCGAAGTCCTCGACGTGCTGGAAACGATTCTTGAACTGACGCTCTCGCCCCGGGAGCCGGTCAATCACGTGTCGACTCGCGAACGCATGTAAACAAGCCGTGTCGGGCCCTCAAGAACGGAACGGGCTGCCAACCGGTGGCCCATGACGTGACGAACATCGTCATGGAAGACGAGGGGGAGGTTGATGACGTCCAGGTCGAGGGACCGACACTCGGCGTCTCCGGCATGCACGGAGCAATTGCTCCGCGCGCATGACAGGCAAGGGATCTGCCGTCATGCCGGCCCCCCCATTACTGACGACACCACCACAGAAATGACACCATGTCCGCACTGACCATTGTCGCCATCATCAAAGCCAAAGCTGATCGCGTCGAACTGGTGAAGTCCGAACTCGAAAAGCTCATCCCCGTTACCCGTGCCGAAGAAGGCTGCCTGCAGTACGACCTGCACCAGGACAACGACGATCCGACCCGGTTTCTGTTCTTCGAAACCTGGGAGTCCCGCGCGTTGTGGCAGAAGCATATGGCCGCACCGCATCTGCAGGAGTACGCGGCGGCAACGGACGGCGCCGTCGACGACTTCGCCGTGTACGAAATGACACAGATTCCATAGCGTTCTCCCCGGACGGGCCGCAACAACGTACGGAACCGCGCCTGGTTGTCGAATCGACCGGCGGCGCGGATTTGCAGCTCAATGCCACGACGAATCTCGATTGGAGTTACGGACCTCTCCTTTCACCGTGTCACCGGTTCGCTGATCGCCCATGTGCTTGCCGACATGGGGTTCGAGGTTCGTAGCGTCTACGCGCCGCACGAGGAGAACTTCCGCCGGCTGAAGTCGGGCGAGATCGACCTGCTTGCCTCTGCCTGGCTCCCTTCGAGCCACGGCGGATACATGGCCGTCGTCGAACAGTCCGTGCCGCTCATCGAACTCGGCCTGCACTACATGCCCTACGCGCTGTGGGGTGTCCCCGACTATGTGCCGATGGACGACGTCCGGGAGGTCTCCGACCTGCGGAAACCGGGCGTCAGGGCACGCATGAACCCGACCATCCAGGGGATCAACCCCGGCTCGGGAATCTCCCGTTTCTCGATGCGGATGATGAGCACGTACAGGCTCAGCGACTCCGGCTACGAGTTTCGCACCGGTAGCGAAGAGGAGTGCTACGGCGCCTTCGAACAGGCTGTTCGCAACGAGGAGTGGGTCGTCGTTCCTCTCTGGAAGCCGCAGTTCCTGCACCACGGCTATCGCATCCGCGAACTGAAAGAACCCCGGGGACTGCTCGGCTTGGTCGACCGGGCCGTTCTTCTTCTGCGGGAGGACCGGCAACCGCTCTTTACGCACGAAGAGCTCGAAACACTCGAATCGCTGCGGTTCTCGAACGAAGTCATCGCCGAGCTGGACTGGCAGGTCAGCCGCGAACAACGGCCACTCGACGACGCCACACGATCCTGGCTGGCGGAACGCTCGCAGGCGTGAGGTGAGAGGAACCAGCGGGTAGCCCTCGCTGCTCGCAGGCCGCAGCCGGCGAAGCCGGCACGATGCAACTGTAGAAGACTGCAGCTGATCGGCGCAGCGCGGCTGACAGAGCCTGCCCTACGCAGCTGGTCGGGAGACGGCTGCCGGGAAGGTGAGATACCAACGATACGCGATCGTGAGACCGTGCCGCCTGATTCACACGCCACCCGCCGGCCCCGTCAGTCAACCGGCCTGGCTTCCAACTGCCGGAGCAGCGCATCCACCTCGGCGGTCAGCAGAATCTCTGCATGCTCCATCGTCACCGGATTTCGGCGATCCTCGATGCCGTTGGAAACGGTCATCCCGCTCTTGTGAAACCGGAACGCGACACACGGCTGATCGATCCGCATGCCGTGCGAGCGGGAACGCGAGAGAACCAGCGACCACAGGGACTGTCCGGCACGCAGCGTTCGCTCATACCCCTTTGACCGCATGTCCCGGATAAAGGGCAGCACCTGGTCGGCCAGCGGGAATCGCGAATCGTCGAAGAACTCTTCCATCGTGTCCCAGCTGATGACGCACTTGCCTTCGTACGGCCGCCCCGCTTCGTAGTAGTCGGCAAGCCGGCCGATCGTCAGCCACGGAAACATCGTCCGCATTGCCGAGGGGGCGAGCGCATCGCCGATCCACGCATTCACGATCGCTGCAAACTTCGTGTTGTCCTGCGTCTGATACTCGAACAGCTGTCCGTCGTGCCATGAGAACCGGGCATCGGGCCATTCGTTCCTGCCGTAGAACGACACCCGGCAGGAGCGACCGTTCCCCCGGAAGTACAGCGAGTAGACGTCGGCAGCGTGCTTTCGCAGTTCCGTTTCGCACGATCGGAGCAGATCCGGCTGCATGGTGAAGACGTCATCCCGAAGCTGACTGAGCTTCCGTCTGCCGGCATCGACGAACCCGTAGCGATCGTACATGCCGGACCGGTCGACACCATCGAGCCAGTCGGCAACCGCGGTAAGTGTGTCGCCGCGTGAAGGAATCCGCGACCAGGCGACTGCTTCGGCCTCCTGCCGATAGGCGGTCAGGTACTCGCATTCGCCCCGCATCGTGTGGCAGTGGATCCGACAGTCCCGATCGCCGCGGACCGCGGTGCAGTGCCAGTGGACTCCTGCACCTTCCACTGATTTGGACTCGTCGCCGAAGCGGCGCACCAGTTCGCCGTACAGTTCGCGTGCGAGGTCTTCGGCGGTCTGCTTCATGCGGGTCGACGACGGAAGAGGTGTGGATCAGGGAAAGCCGATCACGGAGCGGCTGCGGGTGAGTGCTCCCGGACGAAGCGTTCGATCTCTCCGCCGGAGGCGACCTCAAACGTCGCAGGAACGGTCAGTTCCTCGAGGCGGATCTTCTCATCGAGCCAGACATGCACCTCGACCCTGAGGCTGCGGATGACATCCCTGCCGTTGGGTGCGAGATCGCTCGACCGGACCAGTCCCAGCTTCCACTGAGCCCGCTCGTCGGTCGCATCGCCGGTCGTCCCGGGCACTCTCGCGTAGCCGGGCCCGGGGTGAACCACGAGCCGACGGGAGACGTTGTGGAACCAGGACCGGACTTCGTCAGAGGCCGCCGCCTGATCGGCCCGCCCGAGGAATCGGTTGAGGTCCACACTCTCCCCGACAAAGTAGTAGTAGCCGGAACTGTTGACCATGTAGCCGCGGATCGGCCGCTGGTGCGTCTCGTCGGCAGCGCCCCAGCTTCCGGCCAGCCCGGCGAGGGGGTCTCCCAGCGAATCCGCAGGGATGATGTACAGCCACGCCCAGGCTTGTGAGGCGTGACAAAGGAGGCACACGCACACGACCACGGCAGCGAACATTCGACGCGACATGGGCCTCTCCTCGAGAGTTCTTCGGCGGACCGCGATGGATGCCGCGCAGCACCAGCCGGGCAGGGGACATCCACAGGCTACCGCGTCATTCCGTGTGAGGGGAGACGAGTCTCGACACTCCGCACCGGCGATGATCGCAGTGCGATCCCCCACTCTTCCTGGGAGACCCACTCCTCCCGCACTTCGCAGAAACCCCTTCCGGCGCCGCCAAACACTGCCGGAGCGACCGCCCCAGGTGTCGACCATGTGCGTCCGCTGGTTGCCGGTACGCACGCTCCATTTGGACTTGCGCAAAATTTGCCGGCAGACACTCCGCGACGACACCTGCGCCCCATCCGGTTATGTACACGCACCTTACAGCTCTCCCTCGCACCCGGACCACGTGAAGCCGTCCCGCGATCGCCAATTTCTGGCAACGTGCCCGACGGTCTGTACTTTTGGAACGCGTGAGGAAAAATTTATGTGAACTCCTCGAAAAGGCCTCCGGGCCCACCCTGATTCCTATCAGCTTCCTGATCCGACCCGCCTCAGGGTCTTCCCGATTCGCAAACGTTGCCGCGACCGACCAGCAGACCCGTCTTCTGGCCGGCGGCTTTCCCAGCCGCTCACCTTCCCGGGGAGAATCGAAAGATGGACGATAGGCGAATTGCCAACGGCCGCACGGAACTGATCCTGGGGGAGCTGGGGCCGCAACAGTCGTTTGGCTTCGGGCCGCAGGCCAGTGAGTCGCCCCCCGGGCTGATCACGTACTCCGGTGATGCCCATCTCTGCACGGTGGCCCCCACGCGGTCCGGCAAGGGGGTCGGCATCATTGTTCCGAACCTGCTCACTTACACCGGCCCGGTGATCGTGATCGACCCCAAGGGGGAGAACTACGTCGTCACCGCGCGCCGTCGCGAGGAACTGGGCCACCGGGTCATCAAGCTGGACCCGTTTGGAGTCATTGACGACGAAACCGACTCACTGAATCCCCTGGATCTGTGTCAGTTGCCGGGGTCCGAAATCGCAACCGAGTCCCAAGCGATCGCGGAGATGCTCTCGAGCGGTCTGCGTGGAACACGGGAACCGTTCTGGGATCTGAACGGGACGGCGTTCGCCGCGGGACTGATCGCCCTGGCCGCGACCCAGGGGGACGATGCACACTGCAATCTGTCATACGTCCTGGATCGCCTGACCGCCGATGACATCGGCATCGATCTGGAGAAGATCCTGGAGGCCCCCGGGAACAAGATCAGTCCTCTGGCGTATCGGGAGATTGCGTCCGTGCTGCAGATGCCGGACCTCACCCGGGGTGGTGTCATCGCGACAACCAAGTCCTACTTCGCCTCTCTCAATTCCGCCCCCGTCCGAAGGGCGATGGATACGTCAACATTCTCGCTGCAGGATGTGACCGACGGCAAGCCGCTGTCGATCTACCTGATCGTGCCGGCCAACCGCATGCAAAGTCATCGTGTGGTGCTGAAGCTGTGGGTCGGTACGCTACTGGCGGCGCTGTTCAGCCGGCAGCGGCCGGTGCCGATGAAGACGCTGTTCATGCTGGACGAAGTGGCCCAACTGGGTCAGTTCCCGCTGCTGGAGTCGATGTCGACGCTGTCGGCGGGCTACGCGGTCTGGCTGCACACGCTGTGGCAGGATCTCTCGCAGCTGAAGAGCTGCTATCCGTCGACGTGGAAGAACATCCTGAACAACTGCGCGGTGATCCAGACGTTCGGCATTTACAACTACGACATGGCGCGACAGTGGGGCCAGTTTCTGCAGACGCCGCCCGATGTCCTGAACCGCCTGGAGATCGACGAGCAACTGCTCTCGCTGCACGGCCAGGGCGAGCAGGTTTGCCGGCGGCTGAACTACCTGACGGACCCGCGTTTCGAGGGGCAGTGGGATCCGAACCGGTTCTTCGAGCCCGAGGAAGGTGACGCCCCGGAGAGGTGAGGGGGGCAACTGTTCTGCTCCCCGGCCAGTGGGTCGCCCCGGTTGCTCGCCAACCGGCGGCCCCCATGATGCGCGTCGATACCGACAGGCGGCAACCGGAGAACACTCCACCCGCTCCGCACAGGCTGGCAGTCAGAGCCTGTCCTGCGGGTTGTTCACCGGGAAGGCTGCGACGACGCATGATGCCTGCGTATCCTCTCCGGCAAATGACCGTGCCCCCCACAGTGGACGCCGCGCGAGCCACGGTTGACAGTCTCGCGCGTCCGCGAGCAACATAACCAGCGTAGCATCCCGCGCGTTGCTCGCCCGCCAGACTGTTGCCCCGAGAGCCCCCCATGCCCCTGCGTTCACTCCTCCTCACGCTCGCCCTCCTCGTACCCGCCCTGACTCCGATCGTCGCCTCAGCCGACGACGCCGCAGCAAACGGAGCCGCGGCCGACGACGCCCCCCAGTACAAACCGATGCCGTGGCATCTCGTCGACCTGTGGTGGGACCTGGGCGAGAAGAGGCCCTTCGAAAGCTACAGCGTCGATGTCACCATCAGCGAGACGCTGCCCGACACCACCAAGCTGTACATCGCACCGGTCGGCATCGCATACCTGAACAAGATCCCGTTCTACGGGGGCCTGCAGTCGAATTTCATCGGGTACACCAGAGACGACCCCAAACGTCGCTGGAGCGGCCATGGACTGCTGATGTCGATGTGGGGCGAGCGGAGCCTTGATGCCGTCCGTACGTCAATCGGCGGCTATCGCGAAAGCTCCGGCCACGAAGGGGACTTCGTCGGCGTCCGCCGTCCCTACAAGTGGACCAAAGGAACCTACACCTACCGCGTCGTCCGCATGGACGAAGAGGTGGTCGACGGCACTCACTGCACGTGGGTGGGGGCATTTCTCTACTCGCACGAGAAGAACGAGAACGTCTTCATCGGAGCGCTCCGCTTCCCCTCACAGGATCTCGTCCTGTCGCAACGTGTCGCCAGTTTCGTCGAAGTCTACGGCCCGCGGATCCCGGTCGACGAGATTCCCAGGCTGACGGTCACCTTCGGCAACCTCAAGCTCAATGGCAAACCGGTCCCCGTCAAGAGCGTCGACGCAGTGTACGCTGATGGCGTGCCGGACTACGCCGAGGCGAAGCCGCAGGACGGCAAGGTCGTCATCGAGGTCGGCCAGCCGGTGGAACGGACCAAACGCCGCATTCAGCTGTGGGCCAACTGATCGGGGCAGGCGTCCCGTTTCCGGCCGGTCCGCGTTACTTTCAGGGAGTGGCGGCGGCCTGCTGCCGGAGACGCTTCCACACGGTCCGTTTGCCGTCGAGCGTCAACGTGAGAGAATCGCCCGAGAGGGCGTACGGCACCATCAGCGTCTTCACGCGGTAGTTGAACGGCTGGTCCGGCTCGTAGTAGTGCAGCAGACGCAGCTCGTTTCCTTCGACGAACCATGCCAGGGTGACCGGGTGCGACGGCCGGCTCTGCTGCCACTGCCCGGTCAGGCCCGGACCGAGATGAAGCGTCTGCCGGAACGTGGCCGGGTCCTCTGTCTGCAGTTCCCACGTGCCGCGAAGCTCCGCCGTCCGGACCGGCGTGTTGATCCTCGCATCCTCCCCCCGTGCAGCGTGGCTGATCGTCAGCGCGATGAGTGAGAGCAGCAGAAACCGGTGGTAATGCATCGCCGTTCCTCCAGGTCGTGAAGTGGGTGCGGATGTCTCCTGCCTGTTTCCGGCGAACCACAGTCCTGACATGAAACGCCGGTCGCCGCACGCGAACTGTGGGACGCCGACGGGGGGCGAACAGTTCCCGAAATCTGCGTCGTGGGCTGCTGCATTCGGCTTCGCTGTGGAATCGCTGCAGCTGCTCGTCGCTGGCAAGCTGACCGCTGAGGATCATTTTGAGAGCGACAGCCCGGTTCGCCATTGCCTGCAGGCCCCGACAGACGATTCCCGTTTCCCGCGGAGCGCCTCGTCCCGATCCACTACACCGGGTGACCTCCGCCCGGATTGCCGTTGCCGGGGTTCCCGTTCCCGGAGTTCGCGACCGGTGTCGACGACGTGGTGACTTCCTTCGGCACGTCGCGGCCGGAGCGGTGCTGGTGATCCACCAGGCTGATCTCGAGCGGACCCTGTTCGTCGTCGTGCTTCCAGTAGGTCTGCCGCACGGGCAGCGAGAACTGCACGCCCTGGTCCTCGAACGCTGCGAAGATCTCCATGTTGATCTTCTCGCAGAACGCGTAGTAGTCCCACAGTTGCGGTGGGGAGTACCAGCAGATGATGCGGATGTTGAAGGAGTCGGGATTGAATTCGTTGAAGTAGACGCGTGGCGGAAACTCCGGGTCGAGCCCCTCGTGGTTCTCGAGGGCGGCCCGAATGATCGCCACCGCCGAGGCCCCCTTCTCGCGGGGCGTATCGAGGGGAATGTGGAGGTCGGTCATGCGGCGGATGTGTTTCCGCCGGCCGATATTCTCGATCTGTGTTTCCGCCATCTCCGAATTGGGCAGCGACACGAGATGATCCGTCAGAAACGCACGGATCCTGGTGGTGCGGAGTCCGATCTCTTCGACGATTCCATCGTGTCCGCAGGCAATGATCCGGTCGCCGACGCGATACGGCCGATCGAGCAGAATCGTGAGCGTCCCGAACATTCCCTTGATGACGTTCTGAGCGGACAGGGCCAGGGCGAGACCTCCGATCCCCGCACTGGCGATGAGCGTCGTGATTGGAAAGCCGAGATAGCGGCCACCTTCCAGAAAGACGACGGCCGCCGCCACAATCCCCAGGACGCGGCAGATGATGCGAATGACGTTGGCGTCCAGTCCGCCGCTGGGCGACCGCCGCAGAGCGGCAATCGTCTCCGCCACACGGCTGCTCCCCCCGAGAATCAGTGCCATGACGGCCAGCAGAAAGATCAGGTCGGCACAGAAGTTGGTGACGTAAAGGGCGTCCCCCCGCAGGCTCAGGTAGGTTCCGACGAAGTACTTGAAGCCGAGCGGAATCAGCATCGCGACAATCGGAAACAGCAGCGTCAGCCAGTAGCGCAGCAGGCCCCGTCCTCGCGTCTGTTCGCCGCGCGATCGACCGATTCGCGAAACGAGTGCCATCGTGGCCAGGGCCAGCGGGATCATCAGCAGTAGGCCAAACCACTGCCAGATTGCGGCCCCCAGGATTCGGCGGCGGGACCAGTCGGGGAGTGCGGCGACCCATTCGGCAACGAGCGGATGAGCGGGACTGGACAGCCACCACTCGTAAAAGCCTTCCGAGACCTCGCGGCCTTCCGTTCGATACGGTCGCGTCAGGAAGCGCTCGTAGAACTGCGGGGCCTGCGAGACAGTCTCTGCCGAGAAGAGGAATTCCCCCCGCCGGGGGCCATCCTGCATCCGCGAAATCGTGATCTGTGTCCCGGGAACCTGCCAGCGGGTGAACGGTTCGGCTCCGGCGGCCCCTTCGAGCGATTCGACTCCCGGAATCTCTTCCGGCAGCGGCAGCGGAATCCGGTCCAGAACCTCCTTCAGGCAGACGGCCGCTTCGGCAGCAAAGTAATCGCGGGCGTACTCCGGCAGCTGGCTCGTATCGAGACAGGAGACAACCCGGTCCGCCAGTGGAACCAGCTCAGGGTTGGCGCGATGAAAGAACCGCTCCCTCTGAACGGCCTCGTAGAACTCATTGCATGAATTGAGAAACCGAGTCAATGTGCCGCGCGGACTGGAGGTGTCGGCGGCAATCGTGGGCTTCTTTTTCGTTGCCGCCACGTACGCCTCGTACAGGCCCTGGGAGACGCGGCGGCCTTCCGTCCGATAGGGAAGCGGGCGTGCGATCCGGTAGAACTCGACGGCTCTGCGGACGGTCTCCGGCGAGAACAGGTACTCGTTCGCACGCGGGCCCTGTCCTACGCGGGCAATGGTCAGTCGCGTGTGGGGGATCCTCCAGCTTGACGGTGGTGGTTCGGTGGGGGTGTCGGCGGGAGGGGTTGCCGGTATCTCGTCGTCCGCCGGCAGTTCGATCCGGTCCAGTACTTCCTTGATGAACAGTGCCGACTCGATCCCCGCGGTCTCCCGCAGTTCCCGCGGCAGTTCGCTCAGGTCGAGGCAGTCGAGGATCCGTTCGGTTGTGGGAAGCACGTCCGTCCTGACTTCCAGTGCGAGTGTGCCGTCCCGAATCAGATCGTGCAGGTCGTTGCATGCGCTGACGAAGCTGTTCAGTGTGGCTTGCGGGCTGGAGGTGTCGGAGGGCGCGAGCGGATGTTGTCCATCGGATGGCTGCACGACGGCGGACTGCTGCACGACGGCGGACTGCTGTGCGACCGCTGTGGATGCCAGTCCGGCGAGACCGACGGTCAGCCAGATGATGAATGGCGCAACCTGCCGCTGAGTGGACATGACGGCGGATTCTGGACGATGGAAACCGGGGAAGAGCATGACGGTAACCCACTTCGGCGGTCTGCTTCTGGTACTGGACCATCTGGCAGGACCACTCTGTCCATGATGCCGTAGTCGCGGAGGGATGTCGAAGGCAATCTGTTTCGGCGGGTGTGATTCCCCGCCGGCGGTCGAATCGCGTCCGGCTGAGAGTGGCTCCGC